>Ga0308164_10000282_pt1 | contig 107376 bp, 94 predicted proteins | sample PhyTR2_FD_201031 | JGI IMG/M metagenome (GOLD analysis project Ga0308164, IMG submission 201031) | Phyllosphere microbial communities from UC Gill Tract Community Farm, Albany, California, United States - DLSLT.R2 | ecosystem: Host-associated > Plants > Phyllosphere > Unclassified | place... | reverse complement strand
TCTCTCCTGCAACACTTGAAGTAAGCACCCGCGTAAGTGTAATCATTGACAGCATTGCCAGGATAACATAAACATTGCCTGTAGCTATTGCAGCTATAGGACCCGATATGACAGCTAGCAGGAAACACAGGAATAGAAAAATGCTGTCATTAAAAGGTGTGATGAAGTTTTTGCTAAAGCCATCCACTGCTTCACTATAATTATGGTACATTCTACAGCTCATAAGACCATTTGCCGGACGTGCATCACCCACACAGCCAGCCCGTTTAACCAACTTCATGATCTTTAAATCTTCGGTAATTTCCGCCTTTGCTGTTAAATGGAATTGGTGTTTATGGTATTGTGCCGCTTCAAACAGCATGAACTGTCCACATGCTGCCGAAAAAACAGGGTGCCGATGAGCGCATATTAGCGGGATAGGCAGTAAACTGAGTAGCATGAAATTCATCAGCGGTACTACAGATTTTTCACCAATAGATTGCATCTGCTGATCGGGAAACAGACTGAGCAGACAAAGCTGCTGTTTCGACGCATGAAACATGGCACTGTCAAGTAAGGATGACGAAAGAGCTACATCGGCATCTATAAATAATAGATAGTCGCCCTTCGCTACTTTCGCCAGCTGATAGCAGGCAAAGTTTTTTCCTGTCCAGCCTTTCGGCATAGGATTGCCCTTCAAGACTCTGAAATTAGGATGAATCACACTATAACTTTCTGCAATTGCATAAGTGTCGTCATTTGATCCGTCATCAAGGATAATAACTTCATAATTAGGATAGCTCTGCAATAAAATTGAATCAAGTACCCTCGCGAGGTTTCTTTCTTCGTTTCTTGCAGGTATTAAAATGGATACAAAGGTAGAGGCTTGATGACGTGCTTTTTGCAGCTTTGGTGATAGATACCAGTTACTTGCTGCTACTGCCATGCGCATAAAAAGAAAAACGAAAACGATAATCAGGTAGATAGTCACAGATTTTTTTTTATGTGTAACCCGGCAAAGACTGTTTTGTTTTGAACTTAGATCAGGATCTGAATTTGGAGATGATAATCTTAAACACCTTTTTAAACATCTTGGTAACCAGCAGCACCCTGGCCATGCCTGTTTTTTTATCGGCACTGGCACCATGCGCTATAAGGATGTTTACAATATGTGGCTTACCAAATGTTGCTGCAAAGGTAAGAGCAGTTGAACCCGAGCCATTATCAGCTTCAATCGATGCACCAGTACCGATCAATAATTTTACCATCTCAGCATAACCTTTAAAACTTGCACCCATCAGTGCCGTATAGCCCATCTTATCCCGGGCCTCTGTATCAGCTCCTTGTTGCAGAAGATATTTCGAGGCCTCAAGATTGTTGTGATAAGCCGCAAGGATCAGGGCAGTAGAACCCCGCTCATCATGGGTATTAATATTGTCTTTGGTAACGATATGTATCAGTTGGTCAATATTGTTTGTTCTTGCCGCTTTAAAGATATCCATAGGTTGCTGTTGTAATCTACACTACAATTAACGTGTGGATTAGTTTTAGATAGCAATAAACCATATTGAGACATTGCAGAATAGTAAAAATACTCCGCCTCTTAAAAATCTGATCTAAGTTTAAGGGCAGATGTAAGATCAAATGAGTCACTGAAATCATCATTGACATACCTCGCTGTGTCACGATAACCTGCGCTGATGCGGATACGCTGACGATCATTTCTGCTAATCACTTCGTCAAATGGTATGAGTAGACTACCTGAATCCGTTGAAATAGATTTAAAAACAATCTGAGTAATCAGTACCCGATAACGGTAGTCCTTCACCTGTATAATCACGTTTGCAAATATTGGCATACGTAATATATCCTGAACATATTCTTCAGTGCCGCCAAATTTCCTGTAGTTAACAAGAAAATCAGCTAATCTGCCAATCAGCCGATCTTCGTTCTGGTTAGCTGGACCGAGGAGTTCAAAATTTTTTATGGTGGGTAAGAAATCTTTCAATCTTCTAAGCAGCTCATCTTTTTTCAAATTGGATGCGTACACTTTCTGAAACAGGATAGCCCGGTCTTTTAAAACAATTGAAGTACCCAGTACACTATCCTGCACACCAGCAGAAAGGGATATTGTATCTTGTTTAACCTGCGCATAAAGCATACCAGGTAAAAAAGAGAGGAGGTATAATATTTTCTTCATATGTGATGTCTTTATCCAAATTTAATAAATTTTTGTATGAAGAGTATGCCCGCGTGCATATTTAAGGGTCTGATACGTAACAATGCACTTAAGGCCACTGTCAGGTAGTAATTTACCTTATTATAGCCATATTTTAATCTGTTAGTGGCTGTCAGTTGGGTTTTGAATCAATGATTTGTACATTCATAAAACGCTAAAAACCTAACCTAAAACCATTATTTTACTGCTGTGATCAAAAAAAATACTTATCAGTCCCGCATTCGCGCAACTCTTGGAACGGGCTTTTTTGCCTTATTCCTTTTTGCTGGCAATGCTAATGCCCAGAACGCCGTACCTGCCAGTTTATATGAGCAAAGTTCGGAACTTACTACCAGTATTGTAGGTTATGGACAGGATATGAAAGCCATAAGCGACTTTTATAATCCATATACCGCTAACCGCCGCATAGAGTATCAGTACAATGCACCAGTTGTAAGTTCACCAGAGCAACGTAAACGACAGCTGGCAGTAGCCAATGGTTACCTCGGCCAGCTGGCTTTACAGGATTTTAGCAACCTCAGTATTTATGGCAAGGTTGACTATACATTATTAAAAAAGCAGATCCAGTTTGAAGTAAAAGCAATTGAGGCAGAAGGTAAAAAATACGATCAGATCAGTAAGTACATCAATTTTGCCGGCAGCATATATGAGCTAGAACGTAAACGCCGCAGAGGAGATTTTGTAGAGGGCGAAAAAATAGCTACAGAGTTAAATACAATCCTGAAAACACTTAAGCAAGATTCTACTGCCTTCGCTAAAGTACAGAGCCTGGATATGCCCTTGGCAAAGATCCTGCATGATGCAGTTAGTGGTTTGCAGGCCAGGCTTAAAGGCTTTTATGATTTTTATGATACTTATGATCCGGCCTTTACCTGGTGGGTTCCTAAACCATACCAGCAGCTGGATAGTGCTCTTGGTAGCTATGCCGACCTGGCAATTAGCAAAGGAAAAATTATAACTACGCAAAAACCAGATGCCAGCGGTATAAAAGGTGTGCCCATAGGCCGGGCAGAGTTGATTGACCAGCTACAGGCTGAAATGATTCCATATTCACCAGAAGAACTGATCACTTTGGCCAATAAAGAATTTGCCTGGTGCGATGCAGAAATGCTTAAAGCATCAAAAGAAATGGGCTTTGGTACCAAATGGAAAGAGGCGCTGGAAAAGGTAAAAAACAGTTATGTGCCTGCAGGGCATCAGCCGGAGCTGATTGTGAAATTATATAATGATGCAATTAGCTTTATCAGGGAGCGCGACCTCATTACCATCCCGCCCCTGGCAGATGAAACATGGGGCATGGTGATGATGACTCCGCAAAGGCAGCTGGTTAATCCTTTTTTTACCGGAGGTAAAGAAATCAGCATTTCTTATCCTACCAATACAATGTTATATCAGGACAGGCTGATGAGTATGAGGGGCAATAATCCATATTTTTCAAGGGCTACAGTGCAGCATGAATTAATACCGGGCCATAATCTGCAGTATTTTATCAACCGGAGGTATAAAACTTACAGGCGCGATTTTACTACACCTTTTGCAGGTGAGGGCTGGTCATTATATTGGGAATTATTACTTTATGACAAAGGTTTTGCCAAAACACCAGAAGAAAGGATCGGCATGCTCTTCTGGAGAATGCACCGTTGCGCAAGGATTATTTTCTCGCTTAACTATCATTTAGGAAACTGGACCCCACAGGAATGTATTGACTTTCTGGTAGACCGTGTAGGCCATGAGCGCGCTAATGCCGAGGGTGAAGTGCGAAGGTCGTTTATCGGTAGTTACAGTCCGCTTTACCAGGTTGCGTATTTAGTAGGGGGATTACAGCTGATGGAGCTCAAAAAAGAAATGGTAGACAGTGGTAAAATGACTTATAAACAATTTCATGATGCAGCTATCAGGGAAAATCAGATTCCTGTAGAAATGTTAAGGGCTACTATGCTCAACCAAAACATCAGCAAAGACTTTAATACCAGCTGGAAGTTCTACGATTTTAAAGGGAAGTGACAATAATTTTTAGCTTTTAACCCGGGTGCTGCTACAGGCCCGGGTTTACTATTAATATTATCATTTGCTGTTAAGGGACAAAACCTGTTTATAATAGTTCATATTCAAATCTTTACATGAGAAAAGTAATTTTTCTTGCCCTCCTGGTGGTGTACTGCTGTACCGTATTTTCCCAGACGTTGTATAATGACAAAGCAGCAGGGAATCCTGTATTGCCGGGTTACTTTGCAGATCCTACCGTTAAGAAATTCGGAGATACTTACTACATCTATGCTACAACAGATGGCAACGGCGGTGGCTTTGGTCCCCCACAGGTGTGGATGTCCAAAGATTTTGTAAACTGGAGTATGCAGGATATGAACTGGCCTGCCACACATCATTACTGGGCACCAGATGTAACCCAGGCCCCTGACGGAAAATATTATATGTATTACTGCCAGCCGGTAGAAATATTTGGTGCCTGGGCAAACACCCCAACAGGACCATGGACACCATTGCTGCCTGACAAGCAGCCAGTGGTGAAAAACTTTCTGGTACCTAATGTGATAACCCTTGATGGGCAGACTTTCAGAGATGATGATGGCAAAATGTATATGTTCTGGGGCACCTGGGGCATTTATCCAGACCATGGCTGCGGCGTGGGTTTGTTAAATCCGGATATGAAATCTTTTTCCAGACTGGCACAAATCCCCAATACGGTGGTTAAAGAATTCTTTGAAGCACCTTTTATGTTCAAAAGGAATGGTCTGTATTATCTTACCTATTCATCTGGTCGCTGTGAAGATGGTACCTACAGGGTACAATATGCAGTGAGCAAAAGCGGACCCATGGGCCCATTTGAATTTGGGAAAAATAACCCGCTACTCAGCACCAATGCTGACGGAACAGTACATGGGCCCGGTCACCAGTCAGTTTTACAGGATGGAGATAATTTTTATGTCATCTATCACCGACATAATAACCCGCATTCTGGTGGGGGCTACCACCGTCAGGTAGCTGCAGACCGCATCGTTTTTGATAAGGAGGGAAATATCGAAAAAATAGTTCCAACACATGATGGAATTGGCTTCCTGGCCAAAAATGCTAATCCTTCCGTAGATTTGCTCTTTGGTAAACCGGTTGCTGCATCCTCATTTTATGATGAAAATTTTAAACCAGCATATGTTACAGATCACAATAATGGTACATTATGGAAACCAGAAAACAACACCAGTGATTCATGGTTAAGCGTAGATATGGGTGTGGTCCAGACGGTTAAGAGTGTGCATACGCAGTTTGAATTTGCCACCTGGTATTACCAGTACCTTATTGAATATTCTGTAAACGGAAGCGTCTGGAAGGTTTTTGCAGATCAGACGAAAAATACCGTGCATGGCAGCCCGATGATTGATAGAGGGAATGTTAAGGCAAGGTACCTGAGAATTACGGTCACAAATACTGAATATCCGGGATTAAACCGGGGCCTTTGGAATATCCGTGCATTTGCTGATGCTCAATACGATCCGAAAATGTTAGTGAAGGCCAAATACCCGGCCACCATTCCAAATATTAAACCTCAGGGTTTATTGGTAAACCTTGATGCAACTAATTTAGCACTGGGTGCCCCCATTAGCAGATGGGATAATAAAGGCACAATCGGCGGGTCATTCAAAACTGAGTCTGCAACTTTACCGGTAACAGAAATTGTAGCAGGCAGAAAGGCTGTTCTGTTAAGTGGAAAAACCTTTCTTAAATCTGATTTTTCCGCACCGGAATCACTTAGCGGTAACAGCAGTTTTACCATCTCTATGTGGCTGAACAATCCTGTTATTGAAGATGAGGAACCTGTAATATCCTGGACCCGGCGGGGGGGTGTAGACATGACAAATGCATCTTTTGGTTATGGCAGCAATACCAGATGGGGTGCGGCAGCGCACTGGGGATGGGCAGATATGCCCTATCAAAATTTGCCGGCTGCCGGGCGCTGGCATCATGTGGCAGTAGTGTTTGATGGAACCAGAGAAAAGCTGTATGTGGATGGGAAACTTGACAGGAACGAATTAATGATGCTTTATCTGGCAAATCTAACTGATTTTATAGTAGGTACCAATGCAGATCATAATGCTTTTTTTAGTGGCGCCCTCGCTTCGTTAAAAGTATATGATACTGCCCTGTCTCAATCGGATATTAGCAGAGAAGCAGAAACGACAGCAAATACTGATATTGCCGTATCCCTTAGTGCGGCCAGAAATCCATATGGTGTTCTTACAACTTTGCCCAATCATGGTTACGCAGGCGGCTTATTTCAATTCAACAATAATCCTGATCATTTAAAGCAAGTTAAAATAGCAGACTGGGAGGGGAAAATAGCGCTTGAGCTTTCAGAAAACAGCCAGCTGAAGTATGAACTTCCGCAGGCGGAATCAGCTAGCAATTATTCAGTAGTGTATGATATGGCAGATCATGCAGATAAAAAGGGATGGCAGCATATAGTGCAGGTTAAGCAGGGGGATATACATGCCCTATATATCAATGGTAAGTTAATAAACAGCAGTTTGCAGGAGGCTGCGCTCCAGAAAATCCTCTCAATAAAAGATGGGTCTTTGACCTTAAACGGCAATTCTAAAGGAATATCAATCAGTAATATGGTTATTTATAATCATGTACTGAATGCAGCAGCTATACAGGAGCTTGTTGTAAACTGGCAAAAAAACAGAGGCCCTCTGATTGTTCAGGCCAGCTTTGAAAAACCTCCGCTGGCACTGACTCCCAATATGGTGAGTTTAAGCGCTAAAAGATCACTGGTGCCAGGTAGGGTATATCAATATGATTTTACTGCATCTACTATAAAAGGCACGCTATATAAACAAAGTGGATGGCAGGACAGTCCGGAATATCTTTGCGACAGTCTGCAGGCAGACAAAGCATATGTTTTTAGTGTTAAAGTTAAAGATAATTATGGTAATGTAGGTTTAGCTTCCGCCCCCTATAAAGTGTATACCAATACAGGTCAGTTCCGGATTTTTGAAGATGACTTTACAGTAAATTCAGCTTACAAGGATAAGGCATTTAAAACCTCTCCGGGCGCAGGCGTATCTGCTGTACCAGTCAGCCCCATCTGGGACGGCCTGGCAGGTATGGCTCTGGATGCAGCCAGTTCAGGTGGCAAACTGCAGCTATCTTCCACTGGTACCTACTGGGATGGAACAGATTCATACGGCCCATATCTGTATAAACAAATAGCAGGGGATTTTGTGGCAGAAGTAACGGTAACTGATGTTAGTGGTCTGAAAGAGAAAAAGACAAATGGTGCCAACGACGCTGGCTTGATGGTAAGGCAGGATTCGTCTGTTAAGTTGTTACAGAATAGTATATTTCCGGGCTGGGGGATCGGCAATATGGTTACCAGTTTAGATAGCCGCGATCGCGTCCAGACTAATAATCAAACGGCCTGGAACTTCTACAAACATCTGCAGATCCAGCGTAGCGGCAACCTGTTACACCTGCGGGCAAGTTCAGATGGTATTTCCTGGAAAGAATTGCCAGGCAGTCCTGTTTTGCGTAACGATATGGAACAAAAACTGCAGGTTGGATTGTTTCATGCTACTTATGGCAGGCAGAGTGGCTATGGTACTTTCGATAATTTCAGGATCATACAGCAAAAGATTTATAAATAAGGGCAGGGTTAATGTCAGGTATTAATAAACAAACCAATATACCCAAAGCAACCCTCCAGAGAAACTTTAACGGATATGTAGTCTCTGAAAAAAAATATTTGACCAAACACTTTGAAATGCAAAGTGTAATTAGTTGCTTTGCTCCTCAAAGTACTTCGATTATATTTAATGGTCTCATTCTATGAGTAATAATCGGTAACTGGCTTAAAAAATTAAAACCAATAAATCTAATCATCATGACACAGCAAAACTCAGTAGTTGACAGGACAGGTCAATCGTCATCGTTAAAAAAAAGAATGTTCATTGGAGCAGGCATCGCCTTAGTGCTTATCATTGTATTTCTTTCAGGTGTTAACCACCCAAATCCCCAATGGGGCAGATTATGGATGATTAAACCCTTGCTGGTAGTTACTCTTGCCGGGGCTATGGGTGGTCTGTATACCTATTACCTGCAAACTTTGCTCGGAGCAAATGGGCAAAGGCGAATTATCATTGCTTTAATAAGCATCCTGGGCTTTATTGTGGCAATATGGCTGGGTAGCGTTTTAGGTCTCAATGGCAATTTATGGAATTAATACCTGCAGTATGAAAGAGGAAATATTAGCAGCTATGTCTGATCACAGACAGCTGGAAAGATTGTATAGGGCCCAGAAAGGCCCGTTCAAAAAAGCATTTAATGACCTGTACCCTGACATCAGAGGTGCAGATATTGCTGACATATGGTACGAGCGGTTAAATTTTGAAGCTGAAGAAATTAACTGGGGTACAACTAAGGAACTAGTATATATTATTATGGCGGCACTTTTAGCTGCATTGATTGCCAAGGTCCCCCTGATTTTTGGAATCAGTGAGGAATACTTTTTCCAACGTAATATTGGATTTGTAGTACTGCCGGTATTAACTGCCTATTTCGCCTGGAAAAATAATATGCCCCCAGCAAGAATAGCTATAACTATTGTCTTTTCTTTGGCCGCACTGCTATTTATTAATTTATTGCCAGATGTAAAACAGAGTGATACTTTGATATTATCTTGTATACATGTGGTCTTATTTTTATGGTCGTTACTCGGTTTCTCATATATTGCCGGCAATCCTGCTGACAAGAGGGGTAGGATGGGATATCTAAAATATAATGGCGACCTGATTGTCATGACGGTACTGATCCTTATTGCAGGTGGGATTATGACGGGACTCACCATCGGCCTTTTCTCGCTGATTGGCCTGCAGATAGAGAAATTCTATTTCCAGTATATTGTTGTTTCAGGTCTGGCAGCAGCACCTGTACTGGGTACTTATTTAACTCAAACCAATCCGCAGCTGGTAGGTAAAGTAGCACCCGTAATTGCGAAATTGTTTAGCCCGCTGGTATTTGTGATGCTGTTCGTATACCTGATAGCTATTGCGTATTCGGGTCAGGACCCTTATAATAACCGTGATTTCCTGCTCATGTTCAATGGCTTATTAATTGGGGTTATGGCTATCATATTTTTCTCAATTGCCGAATCTGGTACCGAGATAAAAAATAGTTTTAATAACTGGATTCTGTTCCTCCTGTCAGTACTAACCATTGTGGTAAACGGGGTGGCGCTTTCGGCAATTATCTTTAGGATATCTGAATGGGGTATTACGCCAAACCGGGCGGCAGTATTAGGAGGCAACATACTGATACTTGTTAACCTGCTGCTTGTTGCATGGCAACTATATCGGGTTACTGTAAAAAAGGGATCTGCCACTGAGGTTGCAAATGCGATTGCGGCATATTTACCTGTCTACGTGATCTGGACTATTGTTATTACATTCGTCTTTCCTTTTCTGTTTAAGTTCAGATAATTTATCCATTTTAAGCCAAGTTGTCTTCAAATTAGTTTATAAGGTTTCCTATTTAAAAATATTCTTTATATTGCTGTATATTAACGACGACAATGAAAAAGTATATTCTGTTGGTGATGTGTATTGCAGGCCTGTTCTCCTCACTGAGCGCTCAGCGCCGCAACACGTATTTTATAAATAAAAATGGTGAATTTGTCAGGAAAATAGACAGCGCAGAAACTATCAGGATAGTGGAGGCACCCAAAGATGATTCTGCATTGTACCTTACCAAAGAATACTATAAAAGCCAGAAACTGAAAAGCGGAGGATATTCATCCTCCATCAATCCTCCGGTATATGAAGGCAAATTCCTGTCCTTTTTTGAAAACGGCAAGAAAAGGCAATCCATTACTTACAGGGAGGGCAGAATTGTAGATACGCTGCTCAGTTATTTTCCAAACGGCAATTTATATACTGAACAGATCTACGTTGGACCTGCGGATAGTATCAAGATATATCTGACAACGGTTAAAGATTCTACCGGAAAGGATTTGGTGAAAAATGGCAATGGTGGTGCAGTAATTTACGATAAGGATTTTACATATATAAGCGGACACGGGAAGGTTAAAGATGGCCGCAATGACGGCGAGTGGCAAGGGGAACTATGTACCAGTGATATCCTTATCTATAAAGAGGTCTATGCCGGAGGAACGTTGCTTAGCGGCGAAAGCCATGATAATAGTGGCAATGTATACCATTATACACAATCCGAAACCCTACCCTCCTTCAAGGGAGGGGTTAAAGAGTTTTATAAATATCTTTCACGTACCGTAAGATACCCCCGGAATGCGATGTTTAGTGGTATTCAGGGAAAGGTACTTGTGGGATTTGTTATACTGAGCAATGGAAAACCTGATAAACTACATGTCGTTAATGATTCTGACCCGGAATTGGCTCAGGAAGCTATGCGGGTGATTCGAACATCACCTTTATGGGAGCCCGGATTGCAGAAGGGCAGAAAAGTTAATGTTGCCTTTGTTGTTCCTATATCTTTTAGCCTTGGCCGCTGATCAAAAGTATAGATTGATTTTAAACCTACATAAACCTTATGGAAAAAAGAGAATACACTTTAAACGAGTTTATCCTGGAAGCAGCAGAAGACCCGAATGAGAATGATTTTTTTGAGCTGGAGAAACCAGCTATGCTCGAAGTTAACCTTAACAACCAGACGATCCTTGCCAAAGCGGGTTCTATGGTTGCATATATTGGCAATATAGACTTCAAAAGAGAAGGTATGCTCAGCAAGGGCCTTGGTGGTTTGCTAAAAAAAGCTTTCTCTGGTGAAGGTGCCTCACTGATGCATGCCCGCGGCACAGGTAAATTGTATCTGGCAGATGAAGGTAAAAAGGTGAAAATCATTAAACTGCAGAATGAAGCTATTTTTGTAAACGGGAATGATGTGCTGGCTCTTGAAGAAGGTATTCACAACGATATTAAAATGCTGAAAAGTGTAGCCGGTATGTTATCGGGAGGTCTTTTCCAGGTACGCTTGTCTGGAACCGGATTTATTGCCATTACCACCCACGGTGAACCAATATTATTAAGGGTAATTCCCGGACAGCCTGTATATACTGATCCTAATGCAACAGTAGCCTGGTCTGAAAACCTTTCACCGCAAATCAAAACCAATATTACCTTTGGTTCTTTTATAGGACGTGGCAGTGGGGAGTCGTTCCAGCTGGAATTTGCAGGCCGGGGTTGGGTATTGGTACAGCCATATGAAGAAGTAAAGTATGTTCAGAAAACTTAGTTCTGATTGATTTAAGCAGCAGGAGTCAAACATACTGCTGCATTACGTGTTAGTTTGGTTTTAGTTTCCTATGATCAGACTAACACTTTTTGTTCCGCTGCTTTTATTTTTTAACACCTGCCTTGCCCAGTTCAATGACACTACCAGTTATGTTTTTCATTACAATACCGGAGGCTCCCTAAACCAGACGGATGATAGCAAAGCCTATCTGTTAAATAATGCGTTTCGCTTTGGCATTAAAAAAAAGACGATCAGCCTTAACTTCAGTAATAACTGGGTATATCGCAAGCAAGACAGGAAGTTAACCAACAACGATTTTTCTTCTGCATTGGATTTTAACCTTTACCGTACCTTTCCGCATTTTTTTTACTGGGGCCTTGTAAACTATAATACCAGCAGATCACTCAAAATTAATAACCAGCTACTTGCAGGTGCAGGAATTGCCTATAGTATCTACGACAGACCTGAAGCATACCTCAACATCAGTAACGGGATATTATTTGATAGCAGTGACCTGATCCTTGATTCAGGTATAAATGATGTGTATGAGACCTATAGAAATTCCCTTAGGGTATCATTTAACTTTGTTATCAGGAAAATTATAGTTTTAAATAATTCTTCCTATCTCCAGTCGTCTATTAACGATGCAAAAGATTATAATATTAAATCTGTATCGTCCTTATCTTTTAAAATGAATAAGTGGTTGAGTCTTACTACTACTTATAATTACAACCGCGTAAACCGTACAGACAGGCAAAACAGTTTACTAAGCTACGGCCTGACTTTTGAAAGATATTTTTAGTAAACCTGCAAAAACCACAACTGTAAAGCGTTGCCTAAAACCATTAAGTATCAGTTTCGTTATCTAGCGAAAAGATATCTTAATTACCATATAATGGATTTGAATATAACAAATAAAGTAGCATTGATTACCGGTAGTGATTCAGGCATAGGAATGGCAACTGCAAAGGTTTTATTAGCTCATGGTGTAAAAGTCATTTTATCTGATATTGATAAGGAAAAACTTGAAACAAGTGCAGATGAACTAAGGAACCTGTACAATGAGGCGATCGTGAGACCTATAGTAGCTAATGTGGCTGATAACCAAAGTGTATTATCTATGGCTGCCTTGGCAGAAAGTGAATTTGGCGGCATAGATATATTAATTAACTGTGCTGGTGCCAGAGGTGCAGCCGGAGATTTCCTTACATTGACTGATGAAGACTGGCAGGAAACCATAGATACCGACCTTTTAGGGGCAGTGCGTGTGTGCAGGGCATTTATCCCACAGCTACAAAAGAAAGGCTGGGGAAGGGTGATCCTCATCGCTTCTGAAAATGCCTATCAGCCCTATGAAGAAGAAAGCCCATATAATGCCTGCAAGGCGGGGATTATCAACTTGTCGAAATGTTTGTCAAGATCATATTCTAAAGACGGACTTCTATTCAACTGTGTATCGCCCGCATTTGTGGAAACACCTATGACCGATGCCATGATGGACGAACTAGCTAAGGAACATGGTACATCAAGGGAGGAAGCAGTAAAATGGTTCTTAAAAAATAAGCGTCCTAACTTAGCTGTAGGCAGGAGAGGTAAACCTGAAGAAGTTGCTGCGGTAATTGCTTTCCTGGTTTCTGAACAGGCCAGCTTTGTAAACGGAGCAAATTACAGGGTAGACGGCGGCGCAGTAGAATCGGCCTTTTAATATGGCTGCAAAACCAATACTGGTATTTCTCCATTATTTTGGAGGATCATCAAAAAGCTGGAACAAAGTTATAAACCTGCTTTCTGCTGATTATCATTGCTTTGCACTTGATATGGCGGGTTTTGGGCATGAGCCTGCACTGAGCGAGCCCTCTATCACCCTGATTGCAAAAAACGTGGAAGAACAGCTCGATTTGAAAGAGATTGACGATTATATCCTGATTGGTCATTCTATGGGTGGTAAAATCGCCCTGCAGGTAGCTGCAGATCTTAGTCAGCGGCAGACAATTCAGCAAATGATTTTAATTGCCCCGTCACCGCCTACCGTAGAACGGATGCAGGAAAGAGACCGGCAGCGGATGCTCATCCATCCAGACCAGCAGCAATCGGAAACTACGGTAAAAAATAGTACAGTGAAAACTTTAACTCCTGATCTCTTTTCAATGGCAGTTGAAACCCAGCTCATCACAGATCAGCACACCTGGAACTGGTGGATAAATGAAGGGATAAATGAAAGTATTACCCTCGCAGCAGGAAAGATAACTATACCTATTACCGTTATTGCTTCAACTACCGATCCGGCAGTAACTTATGAAATGATTACTGACGACTGCATGCCAAATCTACCCGGACAGGCGCAGCTGCTAAGCACCGCAGGCATAGGTCATTTATTTCCACTGGAAGATGCAGAGTGGACTGCAAATTGCATCAGTAATATTGCACAGTCCGAACGAAGTACTTTACGGTCTGTTTAATCAATATAATATCTTTGATAACCATTACAATTATTCATGAATACGATAGATAGCAAAGACATCAGTGAAATGGAGAAAAGTTATCGCACTAATCTCATCAACAGTCTTAATGGATATAAGTCCCTGCATTTACTGGGCACTGTGAATGAGTTTGGGATAACTAATCTGTGTATCGTCAGTTCTGTTTTCCATATGGGTTCAAATCCCCCTCTGTTTGGAATGATAATCCGGCCAGAGCGCGAACATAACGATACATTGAAAAACATAAAGTCTTCCAGCCAGTACACTTTAAATAATGTTTTGCCTGAATGGTACAAAAGCGCACATCAGACCAGTGCCAGTTATCCTGCAGGAGAATCTGAATTTAAAGCTTGTGGTTTTGTAGAAAGTTATGCCGAAGGTTTTAAAGCCCCATTTGTTTCTGTCTCCACTGTAAAATTTGGACTGGAATTAAGGCAAGTTGTCCCCATGGATATTAATGGTACAACGCTGGTGATTGGTGAAGTACTACATATTGAGGCCGGACAAGGGCTAATTAACCCTGATGGCTTTTTGGATCATCACCTGGCAGGGACACTTACATCCACCGGCCTTGACAGCTATTATCAGACAAAGCCTCTGGGCCGGCTCTCGTATGCGAAACCAGGTATTGAACCTAAAGAACTGTAATCTGTTTTGTGGCACTATTTTTAGACAGGTAAGTGTATGACAGTTATAAAAAATGTACAACCCCTAAGTCCTGAAGCAGTCTTTGATTTATTTAAAGTAGAGTTTTCAGAATATGTAAACCAGGCAATCGGTTCAAACCTGAGTGTAGAGTATGCACATGTAGCCGATATTATCAATATCTCTTTTCCGGAAGTAATCGAAGGAACAGTATTTACTTTAACTGTGTCTGACGATCATATTGAAGTTTCAAAAAATGAAACTGAAGGCGACTATAACACTGATCTTCTGGAACAGCATTTAAATGAATTCCTGACATTAAAAGCAGGTTAACTGAAGATTTTTAAATTAAAAAGCACCGTTTAGCCAAATGGTGCTTTTTAATTTACTGCTGATCCCTGGAACCAAATCAGTTGCACATTTAATGGAAAATCTTACAGCAGGAGAAATAAACCTGCGCGAAGATGAGTTCGAAGCATTATCACAGTAAAACAAATCTTAAACAATACCCGGCTGCTTAATGTCGCCGGTTACTGTAATATCAGTAAACTGTTTTATTAAAGTGCTATGTCTGGTTTATAAGCTGTTTATTGCATCCTCAATCTTGCGGATCAGTTCTATGCGGTAAGCATGATACTGATCTACATTAGACTGGCTTGTTCTTAACTCATGTGTGTTTTCTGCAAACGGCTTTACTTCATCGCTAAGCGTACCAAATTTGCTTCCATCTATTTTTTTAAGATCTATTACTACTGCCTGGTATTCACGTGAAGCAGTGTGTAAGAGCTGAAGGTTAGCATCGTTTAAAATGCCTGTATCCTCTATGCTGTTGAATATATTTTCTAAGGTTTTTTTGATTTGTTCCATAATAGCTAAACCAATTGCTTGTACTTATTGTTTGTAATTGCAAATGAATGAATTGGTGGCATAAATAAGTACCTTGTACCAATCTGTTATTAATATGATAAGCCCTTTACTTTTTTAGCTGCATGGAAGATATTCACAATAAACTGATCGGTACCAAACAGAAAGCCCTGGCCATTAATCTAAACCCTCAGATTTATGGGTCATTTGCAGAAATTGGAGCGGGACAGGATGTTGCTGCTAACTTCTTTAAAGCGGGCGCGGCGGCGGGTACGATCGCGAAAACCATGTCTGCCTATGATATGGCATTTTCTGATGCTATATATGGTTCACAACAGGTTAAGCGATATGTGAGTGAACAGCGCCTCATTTCAATGCTTGGCCATGAATATGACCTTCTTATTGAACGCTTAAAAGAGAAAAGGGGTGAAGCTTCTACTTTCTTCGCCTTCGCAGATACTTTTTCATCGCTGAATTACCATAAGACCAATGAAGGTCATGGCTGGATGGGGATGCGTTACCAACAGGAACCGAATGGGGAATTCCATGATGTTATTCTCCACGTTAAGCTGTTAGATAATGATCATGGCCTGCAGCACTCAGCGGTAGGAATACTGGGGGTCAACCTGGTTTATGCCTGTTATTATTACCATCAGTCGCCCACAGTTTTTCTGCTTTCACTGCTAGATGATCTGGGGCGCGACCGTATTCAGATTGATATGATCCGCTTTGAAGGTCCGGGATTCGCCAAGGTAGATAACAGGTTAATGAGCCTGCACCTGGTAAAGTATGGCTTGTCAGATGCTGCTGTTTTTGGTCCTAATGGTAAGAACCTGCAGCCATCAGAAGTACTTTATAAAAAACATATTATGATTGTGCGTGGCCGTTTTCGTCCGCTGATCAATGTCCATATGGACATGATCAATACCGGCGTAGAAAAGTTTATGGCAGAACCCGATGTAGATAAAGAAAAGGTTGTTGTGATTACCGAATTAACCCTTCAATCACTGAAAGAACGAGGCGCAGATGACAGCGCTGAGATCAATGAAAAGGATTTTCTGGATAGGGTGGATGTGCTTTGTTCCATGGGGCAGACAGTTCTGATTTCAAACTTTCAGGAGTACTACAAACTGGTAGCCTACCTTTCAAAAATTACCAGCTTGAAAATGGGAGTAGTGCTGGGTTATCCCAATCTGCAGTTCATCTTTGATGAGCAACACTATCGTTTCCTTCAGGGTGGCATTCTGGAAGCTTTTGCAACACTTTTTAGCAGGAAGGTTAAACTATTTATCTATCCTACACTTGGCGATGGTATGGTATATGATATCAAAAAGTTTAGTCCGCCGCCGCACCTCATTGATCTGTTTGAATACCTGATCCTGAATGATAAAATTGAAGACATCCTTAATTATAATCCTAATAATCTGAATGTACAGACCGACAGTGTACTGGAATTAGTAAAACAAAATGCACCAGGCTGGGAAGATTATGTACCCGAACCTGTTGCCATGCTTATTAAAGAACGTTCGTTGTTTGGGTATGGTTCTGGTCAGTAAAAATTTCCAGTTTAAGATACTGCAGCAGCATGATTGTTTTAGCATCCCTGATCCCGCCGGAAGCAATCATATTATAGGCCAGCTGATAGTCTATTTCCAAAACTTCGATATTCTCTTCCTCCTCCTGTAGTCCACCTCCAAGGCCAACTTTCATGATTTCTTCATACTCCGCTACGAAAAAATAGAGTATTTCTGTAACTGAAACCGGCTATCGTATATAAGCCTCAAACACCTTTTGTACGGCTTTTATACGATAGCCGGTTTCCTCTTCTGTTTCCCTTTTAATGCAGTCTTCAGGATGGTCATTGTCCAAAAGCCCGGCACAGCATTCAATCAGCATCCCGCTGGTATTGCCGTTAATAAAGGTGGGCAGGCGGAATTGTCTGGTCAGTATTACTTTTTGCTGCGCTTTGTGATACAGTAGAATAGTGGCGCCATTGCCGCGATCGTATGCTTCCCTGCTTAAAGTTACTACTGAGCCATCTTTTTTGTGCAGCTCATAGGTTAGTTTGCGTAGTATGTACCAATTGTCTGACAGGATCTCAGTCTTTATGATTTTAACAGGCTTAATTTCCATCAGGCACCTGGTCAATATCATAATAAATCTTTAACCCCCTTTCAAGACCGATCCGCACATCTTCGTCGGCTCCTTTGGAGGCACCTTCAATACGAAGAATACCGTCACATTTTTCCAGCAGACGGTGTGCACATGGGTATTGGATCTCATTCCATATCTCATCGCCGACACTGCCAGAACCCGCCAAGTTAATCAGCGGAAGGGCAACCCATTCCCCGATCATAGGAATATGTCCTTTTTTAAAAAGAGGTACGGCCATAGCCTCAAGTTTACTGAGGTTTTCTTTCATGAGTACCGGATCGTCGTTCGTGCCGCTTCTGTAAGGGCCAGCTATAAGTATTAACATAGTTTTTCTTCGTTTGTACAAATAGAATTAAAGAAACTGACTGAAAACTTAAGATACCTTAAGATTTTCATTTTGCTGTTTAATTTTTCTGATGCTGCTCAAAAATTCAGGTGTTATCCCCAGGTATGATGCAATTTGCTTTTGGGTGATCTGCTGAACAATCTGCGGATACTTAAGTAAAAAGCTTTCGTATCTTTCTTCAGCGCTGTGCGAGAGGTTTTCCATGATACGCAATTGTTCCCTGGTATAAGCATTCTGCATCAAGATCCTGAAAAACCGTTCAAACTTTGGAACAGCTTCCAGCAGAATATCAAAATTGGCACGACTGAGCTGAAAAATAGTGCTGTCTTCCAGGGCTTCAATATGCATCATTGCAGGTTTTTTATTCAGATAGCAATACATATCCGTAATCCACCAATCGGCAATAGCAAACATGATGGTAGATTCCTTGCCATCTTTATCAATATAATAAGAACGAAGCGCGCCTGATTGTACGTAACTCAGATACCTGCATTCCTGTTCTGCTTGCAGCAGCATAGCTTTCTTAGTCAGTTTCTTTGTGGTAATGAGCCTTAAAAAAGTGCTGGTCTCTTCGGCATCAAGCTGTATATGTTTCGCAATGTTGTATAAGAGCGGATTCTCAGTCATATGATAAAGTTAAATTAATTTTATGGCTGTTTTTAGCTTAACCCCTATAATTTCTACGCATCCCGGATTAAATAAGTCGGCTTGCAGTATAAGATTATTCCTCTGTAGTTAATCGCAGATGTTCTTACAATCTTTCACCTTAGCGTTCTATTCTGAATATGCACATAGTTATTATAAACAATAATTCAGATTCTCCGATTATATAAATGTATAATTGATGTATATTACCGATAGCTTTACCTTATTAAGCTCAACAAATCGAGAATTGTGAAAAATATATCTGCTCCGCTATATTTCCTTTGCTGCTGTATTACCTTACTGCTTCCCTGCCTAGGGGATGCGCAGGAGAATAAGCCAGTTAACCTGTTTCCCGCTGCAGACGTGCAGCTCCTTCCCGGCTTATTCAAAGACGCCGAACAAACCGACCTGAAATACATGCTTGCCATGGATCCGGATCGTTTATTATCACCATACTTACGTGAAGCCGGGTTAGTTCCGAAGGCCAAGAGTTATCCCAATTGGGAAGATACAGGTCTGGACGGACATATGGGCGGGCATTATCTCAGTGCAATAGCTATGATGTTTGCAGCTACCGGCGATCAGCAGATAGCCCGCAGACTGGATTATATGCTTGACGAGCTGAAACGCTGTCAGGATAAAAATGCCAACGGATACATAGGTGGAGTACCGGGGGGAAAGCAGCTCTGGAAGGAAATTTCCGATGGCAATATACAAGCCGGAAGTTTTGACCTGAACAAAAAGTGGGTGCCGCTATATAATATTCATAAGATCTATGGAGGGCTGCGCGATGCGTACCTATACACAGGCAAGGCACAGGCTAAGGATATGCTCATCAAATATAGTAACTGGTTTATATGGCTTAGTGCAAAACTAAGTGATCAGCAGGTGCAGGACATGCTGACGTCAGAACATGGTGGTATTAATGAGGTACTGGCTGATGTATATGGCATAACGGGTGATAAAAGGTATCTCGCACTGGCATATAAATTCTCACACCATAAAATTCTTGATCCGCTTGAAAGGGAAACAGACCAGTTGAACGGTATTCACGCCAACACGCAGATACCAAAAGTTATAGGATTTAAAAAGATAGCAGATCTCAATAAAGACAGTTTGTATAATAAAGCGGCCCACTTTTTCTGGAAAACGATAATAGAAAACCGTACAGTAGCGAATGGGGGCAATAGTGTCCGTGAGCATTTTAATCCTGCCAATGACTTCTCTTCGATGATCAGCAGTGTGGAAGGTCCAGAAACCTGCAACAGTTATAATATGCTCAAGCTTACAAAATTGCTGTACGAATCTGATGGGTTGCCTGCGTATATTGATTACTATGAACGTACTTTATATAATCATATCCTCTCAAGTCAGCATCCCGGGGAGGGGGGCTTTGTATATTTTACCCCTATGCGACCGGGACACTATAGGGTTTATTCCAAACCGGAGACCAGTTTCTGGTGCTGTGTAGGGTCTGGACTTGAAAACCATGCAAAATACAATGAACTGATTTACGCCTGTCAGGGTAACATTCTCTACCTGAACCTCTTTATGGCATCCAAACTGAACTGGAAAGAAAAAAGCTTAAAGCTGATGCAGCAAACTGCATTTCCGGAAAGTGATAAATCTGTTCTTACTATAACAGAAGGTAAACCCAGCCGGTTTGAGCTGAAACTAAGGTACCCATCCTGGGTGGCACCGGGAATGATGCAGTTGAAAATCAACGGAAAAAGTGTGGTGGTTTCTTCTGATCCGGGACACTATGTTTCCCTAAACAGGGTATGGAAAAAGGGCGACCGGCTTGAGATTGTATTACCTATGCAAACACGCACAGAACAGTTGCCGGATGGTTCCAATTATGTGGCTGTAATGCATGGGCCAATACTGCTGGCGGCCAGAACTGATACTACTGACCTGGCAGGACTGTATGCGGACGACAGCCGTATGGGCCATATCGCGAAAGGCCGGCAGTACCCCCTGCAGGATATGCCCATCTTTGTTTCCGAAGACAAAAACTTTGCTGACAGAATCCTTCCGATGGCCGGGCAGTCTTTACATTATACAGCTTCCTCCCTAATCTATCCTGATCAATATAAAGATCTGCAACTGGAACCTTTTTATAAAATTCATGATTCACGGTATGTAATTTACTGGCAGACAGAAAATAAAGCAGGACTGGCTGCAATGCGGCTTAAACAGGCGGCTGAAGAGAAGGCTAAAGCTGATCTTGCGGCCCTTACTTTTGATATGGTATTTCCCGGTGAACAGCAGCCTGAATCAGACCATTTCTTCAGGGGCGACGAATCTACCTCCGGTCAGAACAGAGACCGGCACTGGCGCGCCGCTACCGGCTGGTTTAGTTATGAACTGAAGACTGCGGAGAAAGAGCCCGCCCAAGTAAGGCTGACTTATTTTGGTAAAGATGCAAACAGGAAGTTTAAAATATTGGTTAATGAGCAGGAGATAGCTCAGGTATATCTGCAAGGCAAAGAAGGTGATAGATTTTATACGGTAGATTATCTGATCCCCAAATCTGTGCCTGTGATGCCCGATGGCAGGCTGGTACTGAAGTTTGTGGCAGATATTGGTTCTGAAACTGCAGGTATTTATGAAGTGAGACTAATGAAATTAACTAAATGAGCTGAAGCTAAATAAACGATCTATGAGAAAGATAATCTATCTGACCACATGCATCCTGCTACTTAATTTTATAAAAGGCCATGCACAAATAAAAGAGTTGCTCCCCAAAGTTAAGGCTATAGCTGCCGAACATCCTGCTAACATTGGTTTTGCAGCCATGGATTTGCAAAATGGTAAACTGTATGAGTACAATGGAAGGCAACATTTTCCTATGCAGAGCGTATACAAATTCCATCTCGCCCTGGCAATACTGAACCAGGTGGATCATGGTATTCTTAAACTGGACCAAATGGTGAAGATAGAGGCGGGGGACCTGGACAAAGATACCTGGAGCCCGCTGCGTGACAAATATCCTGAGGGTGGAGTGGAAGTGCCGTTGTCTGAACTTTTATATTATACTGTTGCGCTCAGTGATAATAATGGATGCGATATCTTATTCAAATTGATTGGCGGCGCACCTAAGGTTACCTCCTATATGCATAAACTGGGCTTTAAGGAGGTAAACATTGCTGCTACAGAAAAAGAAATGAAGATGTATGAAAAGGCACAATATACTAACTGGACTACACCACGTGCCGCCTGTGATTTATTAAACCGTTTTGATAAAAAGATGTTGCTTTCTGCCTCATCTCAGGAATTTTTGATAAAAACCATGAGCGATACTACCCGGGGCAGTTCTAAAATAAGAGGACAGTTACCAAAAAGAACACCAGTGGCTCATAAAACAGGTTATTCAGGAGTTAACAGTGACGGCATTACTACGGCCACCAATGATATTGGTATAGTTACGCTGCCTGATGGAAAACGTTTTGCTATTGCAGTATTTGTAACCAAGACCCACGAAGCTGAAAGCATCAACGAAAGTATTATTGCTTCCCTGGCAAGGGCTAGCTGGGATTTTTTTAATCAGTAAAACAATAGGCAATTTACTCCTTAGGTATAGCGACTTATTTTTAAAACTATAATACAATGCTGTTGTTTCAAAAGAAAATTATAGCCAATGTGGATTTTATGGGCCTTACTTGCTGCAGTTTCTGCAGCCCTAGTTGTAGTATTAACCAAAGCTGGATTAAAGAATGTTGACCCCAATCTGGCCTTTGCCATACAGGCAGTATTTATTTTTGCCATTACCTGGGGACTGGTTTTGTTTCAGGGACGGTTTTCCGAATTAAAAGAGATTGAGAACAAAGCATGGCTGCTGCTGATACTGGCAGGTGTGGCTACTACTTGTTCAACTCTATTTTCTTACCGGGCATTATCTACGGGGCCAGCCTCTTATGTAACAGTGATAGAGCGAATGTCTCTTGTTTTTGCAATTATCCTCTCTGTCATTTTTTTAAAAGAGAAAGTGACCTGGCAGCTGGTGATTGGTGCATTGGTAATGATAGGCGGGGCGGTCCTCATTGTATTGTCTGATCAGAAATAGGCGGTACTTAGTGCTGCAAACTAAGGTTAACAGAAACTAAAGCTGAACTTTGTTGTTTTATAGCAAAACTGGAAATATGGAAACGAACGAAGAAGCACGTCTGGACGCAGATAATAAATTAATTATCAGCTCCGAATTGGATCCTCAAAAAGCTGAGAAGCCAATCAATGAAGAAAGTAATAATGGGTATAACTCCGCTGATGATACAGGGAACAGTCCTGAAGATCTGGAATTGGAATTGAGTGATGACCCTGATACCGATCTGGATGCTGATGATCTGGAAGTGCTCAATGGTCTGGACCTTGACGACGAAGGTACTGACTTCGAATAATTCTACACCGCCGTTATAAGAAAGAGGTTTCCGGATTTATGTCAGCCTGTTTCTTATAACCCGGTTTCTACCTCCCCGGTATAGCTAAAACTCGCGGGGTTCTCAAAGATTAAACAGACAGATAATCCTCCTTCACTTTTTACAATCAGTTCACCTTCAATTTGTGAGCTTAAGCCTTTCATCAGGGTCATGCCCAATGTTTTACTGTTTAGGATATCGAAATCTGGCGATAAGCCTCTGCCATTATCCTTTATTTCTAACAGGTATAGTTTTTCTGTATGTGGAACAAGGCTAACCTGCACCTTACCCCGCCCCGTATCAGCAAAAGCATATTTATAAATATTGGTGATGGCCTCATTGATAAATAGTCCTATAGGCACGGCTAGCGCAATATCAGTAGCCAAAGGGCATAGGTTCAGTTCAAAGCTTATTTTTTTTCCGTCACCCAGGCTATCTCGTAAATAATTAAGCAGTTCTGCTATATACAGATTAATATGTATTACTGCCAGCTCTTCGGTCTGGTATAGCTTCTGATGGATCAGGGCTATGCTTTTTAAACGGTGCTGGCTTTCCTGTATAGCTGAAATAGCAGAAGAATCTTTAAGGTAATAACTTTGGGTATTCAGCAGGCTCATGGTAAGCTGCAGGTTATTTTTAACCCGGTGATGAACCTCCCTTACAAGTCTTTCCTTATCATCTATCAGCTTGTTTTTTTGAATGATTGATGTTTCAAGTTTCTGGTAAGCCAGGTCTATCGCTTTCTTTTGGGTGATCAGGATATTATTGACCCTCCGTTTCAGGTTAAAACTGTTGTACAGCAATATGATTACCACAATAAGAAACACAATACTGGCTATGGTAGCGTTCCTGATCAGTTCAGCCTGCTCCAGTTTTTGTAGCTGCAGCTGAGATTTCCGCCGCAATATTTCATTTTCATTTTCTTTCTGACTGGCATTAAACTCAATCTGCAGGCGTTCTATGGTATTCAGCTTTTCCTGCGTAAAAACAGAATCCTGTAGTTTATGATATTCCTGTAAATGCTCTATGGCCTGTTCGGGCATCTTACGCAGCAAATCAATCTCGTACATTAGTTTATAAAGCCTGATGCGCATAGGCAAACTAATATATACTTTATATTTCAGCGATTTCTGTGCGGCTGCACGCGCTTCCGGATACAAGTTCCGGGCATAGTAATATTCTGATAGATGGAAATTGGTCAGGGCACTGATTTCTGTAGCGGTAGTGTCTTTAGCCACCATTGTCTTCAATACCGCAAAATAAGGCGCAGCCCGCTCATATTGATGTAATGCGGTATAGGTCTCTGCGTAGGCGAGGTCTATACAATACTTCAGGGGGTCTGACTTAACAGGGAACCTCTTAATGGTACGGTCCAGGATATCCAGGGCTTTTTTCGGCTGACCGTCGTATACCAGCTGGGTAACCAATTCATAAGTTGGCACAAATATAAAACTATGGTCATACAGATTATAGGCTTTGGTATACCATGTAATACTTTCTTTTCGCTTTCCAATTACAGCATATGCTTCGCCCACCCTGCGGGTAAAAGTGCCAAGAAAATTCATGTCGTTTCCTTTGTACGACTTAATTGTAGCTAAGGCATAATACAGGGCTTTGCTCAATTCTCCCTTATGGTTATATATTGCAGAAAGCAAATCGTAGCTGAGATAAATATCTGCATAGTGCATCTTTTTATATATCGCTGTCACCTCCAGCATTTCATTTTCAGCCAGGGTATAATGACCCAGCTGCAAATGGTAATCTGCTATATTTTTAAGTACCATTGTACTTTTAAGCGTGTCTTTTGTTTCCAGAAACAGCGCCCTTGCGTATGCCGCCCGTTTTATGGCGGTTCTTAAAGTCCCGGTATCAAGCGCGGTGATAGAGTTGTTATAATAGTAGAACCAGGAATCTGCTTCCATATGTTTATCGCCGTGTCTTCTGGCCAGTGAAATCGCCTGTTCATAGATCCTCTGCTGCATTTTTCTCTGCTGGATCTCTGCAAAGTATTGGCCATATTCCATTAGGGTATTGTGTTGCCACTGCAGAGAGCCAATAGCCATCGCCAGTTGATTACTCTTTTTCAGGTAGTATGCGGCGCGATCCATATCGGCCTTTACCACACCCGTTTGATCCAGAAAATAATCGGCAATGCCAAGCAGGTACTTTACACGTGCAGTATCTGGCTGGCTATGATGAAGTAGTGATTTTAATTCTGCAAGGGTCTTTCTGTTGTCCTCATAATAAGGCTTGTAATACGCAGTCTGCGCTTTGAGCGTAAATGGAATAAACCAACCTGTTAATATTAAGAAGGTTAGGATAGGCAGAACCGTAAATGAGGAGCTATATCGTTTCTGCACTGAGTTCATAAATTTAAAGGTAAAATATTTGACGCAATTTGAAGAAACCAGATCAGCACTATAGCCAAAATACTTTGTTATATTGGGAGGGTAAACAGATTTATAATGACTGAAGTAAAATATGAGACAATAGCTGATGAACCAGCTGCTTTTAATCTTTACCTTGATGGTGATAAAATAGGTGAAATGATTGTTGAAACCCAGGGTACTGATATTACTGTATTTCATACCGAGGTTGATGAGGATAAGGAGGGCAAAGGTTATGCAGGAGAAATACTGGCTGCGCTGGTTGCGTATGCCAGAAAAGAAAAGTTGAAAGTGGTGCCCATGTGTGCTTACGTCCGCGCACAGTTTGACAGGCATCCTGATGAATATAAAGATATCAGGTCTGAACGTCCGGCAAAATTTTAATCTGCGGATGGCTATTGTACATCAGTATTACAATGTTCATTTTTGCGGACTATGAGTAATTATGTTTTTGAGATTGAGCTGAAGGTAAGAGATTATGAATGCGATATACAGGGCGTGGTAAATAATGCAGTGTATCAGGGTTACCTGGAGCATGCCAGGCATGAGTATCTGCTGAGCCAGGGTTATTCTTTTGAAGAACTGACCAGGCAGGGTATTTTACTGATGGTATCGCGGATTGAGATGGATTTTAAGAATTCGCTGACCAGTAAAGATGTATTTGCTGTACGGCTGCGCACCGAACGTCAGGGATTGAAGCTGGTCTTTTTTCAGGATATTTACCGGCTGGGCGATCATGCCATTTGTTTAAAAGCAAGGGTGGAGGTTATTGCAAAAGTTAACAATAAGCTGAGCAGGGGAGAGATTTTCGACACCATTGCTATATAGACATAAGCCAGAAACAGAAAGAGCGGCACATTTTAAATGCGCCGCTCTTCCTGTTCAATATTTAAGTATGTTTATTTAACACGTTCCACATATTCACCTGTGCGTGTATCAACTTTAACTTTGTCGCCCACATTTACAAACAATGGCACTTTAATTTCGATGTTGTTTTCGGTAGTAGCATATTTCTGTGCGCCAGATGAGGTATCACCTTTAACTGCCGGCTCTGCATAAGTAACTTCCAGTTCAACGAAGTTAGGTGCCTGCGCCATAATCGGCTCTTCACTTTCAAAAGAAACAATCACGTCCATACCTTCCTTAAGGAATTTTGCTGCTGGCCCAAATAAAGCTTTAGGAATATTATATTGCTCAAATGAAACATTGTCCATTACTACAAAATAGTCGCCTTCCTCATATAAATATTGAAAGTCATTAGTCTCTACGCGGCAAATTTCTACTTGCTCGTCAGTTGCTAAGCGGGCCTCTACAATTTTTCCAGATTTAATATTACGCCATTTACCTAAGTAAAAAGCGCCGCCTTTACCTGGTGTCCGGTGTAAAATCTCTACCACTGTTACCAGTTCATTATTGAAACGTAAAATATTTCCTACTTTAATTTCAGATGCCTTTGCCATAAAATATTTTTGTAAAATTTGAGCCCAAAGATAGACGCTTTTTTTATTTTTTATAACTGAATTTTCACCAGTTGTGCTTTTCTGCCTGCTGCTAATCAAAAAAACTCCTATTCTTAGTTCCGGGACGCAATCAATAAAAAATCCCGCTTCCTGAGAAGGCGGGATGATATATCATTTGTATTTCGCAACGGTATTAACGTACTGATGCACCCAATTGTTTAAGGATACCCAGTTCATCAGAGCTGCCCCATCTTTCTACCATCTTACCATCTTCAAATCTGCTTGTCTGCATTCCGCGCGCCTCAAAAGTTTTACCGGTAGCCGGAAGGCCCATAAACTCTGCACTATGAGTCCCGCTGGCACTATAGGCAAAGGATACACTTTCTTCATCAGCTACCAGATTTACTACCTTGATCTTAAAGTCTGGAAATGCGCTGCGCATCATGGTAAAGAAATCTATATATCCTTGTGCGCCAGGTTTCTGATCTGGTGCAGGATCATGTTCAATGCAGGTATCTGAAACAATAGTTCTTAATTCTTCCAGGTTGCCGGTGTTTACAGCTTCACCAAATTTTTGTTGTATTGCGATGTTGTTTTCTTTACTCATGTCGGTGTATTTAGTTATTACCTATCATAAGAGCAGGTTTTAGAAATGGTTTTCAAAACAGCATTATAAAGTACAACTCAACGTTTTAGAGAATGTAATTATTTTAGCTCAATCCAGACCGGGCAATGATCACTGGATTTTTCCCAGCCTCTTACATCATGATCTACTCCGGCATTGATCAGGCGCTTATCCAATTCCGGGTTTAGAAGGAAATGGTCTATACGCAGACCGGCATTTCTGCCGTAAGCATTTCTGAAGTAATCAAAAAAGGTATAGATCACCTCTTCAGGATAGATCTTGCGCAAGGCATCCGTCCAGCCTAAATTTACAATATCATGAAACGCACTTCTTACCTCAGGTCTGAATAGGGCATCTTCAATCCACCTTTCCGGTTTGTAGGCATCCAGCTCTGTTGGTATTACGTTATAATCGCCGGCAAGAACTACAGGAAGATCAAGTTTAAGTAATTCGGCCGCATGTGCCTTAAAACGCGCCATCCACTGCAGCTTATATTCCAGCTTAGGACCCGGAGCCGGATTACCATTTGGAAGATACAGACAGCCCACCACCACGCCATCAACAAAAGCTTCAATATATCGGCTATGCAGGTCTTCCGGATCTCCACCTAACCCGCGGCGCGTTTCTTTAATATCTCCTGACCGGGATAAAATGGCTACACCGTTCCAGCTTTTTTGTCCGTGCCAGATAGCATGGTATCCGGCATCTAAAATAGCCTGTTCGGGAAATTTCTCCTGTGGGGCTTTCAATTCCTGTAAACAAACCACATCGGGCGCTGTTTGCTCCAGCCAGCGCAGCAGTACAGGTAATCTGCCATTTACCCCGTTTACGTTATATGTTGCTATTCTCATCTTAAAGAAAATATGAATGATGTATAATACTAGTCAATTGAAGCTTTGTCAGCAGCTTTAAAATAGCTATCGCTATCTTTTTCCATAGGCAGATAGAGGCGTTGCCATTCTTCTCCTTCCACAATCTCCCAGCTATGTCCCGGTCCAAGGGTATCCTCTGCAATGAGTATAATGCCTGGTTCCAGCATAAAAGTGTCGCCATTGCTTACTCTGAACCGGAGTTTTCCTTTCAGCGTAACAACAAACTGTCTGCGGGGCGCCGGATGAGGAATCATTTCGTAAGTCTCCACTTCAGTCTGGGCAAAAAAGTAATTTATATTAATATGCTGCGCTAAGGCGAGTGTTCCCCTTTCAAAGGTGCAGGCGCCGTCAGCCAGGTTAAAGAGGCGTATGGCCTGTAAATTCGGGGAAGGGGTATTATCATTATTTTGATCTGTCATCAAAGTTGTCATTAGTAATTCTGAAGGATAAACATTAAAATGCTTACATAGTTATGAAAAAAAACGTTTTTATAGTAAAGCGATTATCTTTGCCTGCTCAAAACATAATTTACCTGCTCATGAAACAATATATTATTACTGCACTGGACTATGCTGATGGATTGGAAAGACGATTAAATGTTCGTGATGCGCATCTGGAAGGGGTGAAGCAACTCAAAGAAAACGGTAATTTTATTAAAGCAGGTGCTATTCTCAATGATGAAGGCCAGATGATTGGATCTGTCATGATGCTCCAGTTTGAAACCCCCGGAGAGCTGGAAGAGTGGCAAAAGAACGATCCTTATACCACAGCAGGTGTATGGGAAGCTGTTGATATCAAACCAATCAAAATAGCAGATATATAACCTTCACGGTCAAAACATACTAACGCCTATATTGATATGAATCATCTTTCTGTTTTCGATTATACCATTTTCCTGGTTTATTTTGTGCTTGTATCGGGATATGGATACTGGGTTTACAGAAATAAAAAATCTACCGGTTCTGGTACAAAAGACTATTTTCTGGCCGAAGGTTCATTAACCTGGTGGGCTATAGGGGCATCAATTATTGCCTCTAATATCTCTGCAGAACATTTTATAGGTATGTCTGGTTCCGGTTTTGCAATGGGACTGGCCATAGCCAGCTACGAATGGATGGCTGCTGCTACGCTGATAATTGTTGCAGCTTTCTTCCTGCCTATTTATCTTAAAAACAAAATCTATACGATGCCCCAGTTTCTGGCAGGGCGATATAATGATACGGTTAGTACATTGATGACGGTATTCTGGCTTCTGGTCTACGTACTGGTAAATCTAACTTCCATTTTCTTTTTAGGTGCAATTGCTATTGAGACTATCACAGGAATACCATTCAACCTGTGTATAGTATTGCTTGGTGTTTTCTCAGTGGTTATTACCCTGGGAGGGATGAAGGTCATTGGCTATACCGACGTAGTACAGGTTTTTGTACTGGTAGCTGGTGGTCTGGTTACCTGTTATATGGCTTTAAATATGGTCTCCGAAAAACTGCAGGTAGATACCGTTCTTGGGGCCTTACCGGTTTTAAAAGCGGAAGCTGCAGATCATTTTCATATGATCTTTTCTAAGAATGACAAGTTCTATAATGAGCTGCCAGGAATAGCTGTGCTGGTAGGTGGTTTGTGGATCAACAACCTCAATTACTGGGGATGTAACCAATATATTGTTCAGCGTGCATTGGGTGCCGATCTGAAGACGGGGCGCAGCGGACTCCTGTTTGCTGCTTTCCTGAAATTATTGATACCACTTATTGTAGTGATTCCCGGTATCTGTGCGTATGTATTATTTAAGCACGGTTATTTCCAGCAGGAAATGCTTGAATCAGGGAGTGTAAAGCCTGATCATGCATATCCGGTTTTAATGAACTTGCTGCCTTCAGGTTTAAAAGGACTGGCATTTGCAGCGCTTACTGCTGCTATTGTGGCTTCGCTGGCAGGAAAGAGTAACAGCATTGCGACTATCTTTACGCTTGATATTTATAAGAAATTTATCAATAAAGATGCTGCGGAAAGTCAGCTGTTGCGCGTTGGCCGCTGGTCGGTTATTATAGCTTCCCTTATTGCGATAATGATAGCGCCTGCATTACGAAGCTTTGATCAGGTTTATCAATTTGTACAGGAATATGTTGGCTTTATTTCTCCGGGGGTTTTTGCCATCTTCCTATTAGGGTTTTTCTGGAAACGAACTACCTCTGCAGCAGCACTTACAGCAGCTGTACTTACCATCCCCTTGTCAACGCTTTTCAAGTTTTTACCCATACTCAGCGGTGGGTATATCGCAGAAATACCTTTTTTGAACAGGATGTCATGGGTGTTTGCAATCATCCTGATTACCATGGCAGCTGTTACGCTTGCTGATCCGCGGAGCAGGAACAACCCGCAGGGAATTGAAATCGACGCCCGGATGTTCAGGGTCAGTCCCTCATTTATTGTATTATCCGTAATCATTTGCGGTATTCTTGCTGGATTGTATACAGCCTTCTGGTAGGGGAGGCCTGTTAGAGTCATAGCTGTTAAAATGCTTCATTCAATCCGAGAAAGAAACCCCGGTTTCCATAATTGCCAAATGCATAATCCAGGCATAGGTTGGTTCTGGTGGCTTTATTAAACAATACCCGCAAGCCGGCACCACCGGCCGACTGCCAGCGCTGAAAGAGTTTGGTACCAAGGTTATCATTGGCGCTTTGTACATTGAAAAACGTAACTCCGCTTAAAAATTTGTTGGCAGTGATAGGAAACCGATATTCGAGCTCAGAATAGAAGTATTTGTTGCCTTTGAAATAACCCACCGTATAGCCACGGCCACTTCTGAAAGCAGGATCTTTCCCGGATCCTGGTAGTTCAAGGTATGGTAAGGCACCGCCTACTACATAAGAACCCCAGTTCCAGAAAGCCAGAACATGTTCTGGGTTGCGCGCCGAAAGGCTCCAGTACTTTCTGAAATCGGTCGTAAACTGTGTGGCATTTTTAGTGCTCGCCAGCCAGGTTTGATTAAGGCGTACACCTACATTGGCATAAATACCCTTGTAGGCACGGTTTTGATTGTCGCGGGTAGTGTATTGTACGTCTGCCAGTAATCCATTCGACATATAGTGGTCACGCTCAAAACCATATTTATCACTGTAAATGTGATAAGGTGTAAGCTCGTCCAACGCCAGCTTATCATCTACCTTCCGCCTGATGTCAAATGCCAGTCCACCTCCAATGAATAGATTCTCCTCCACCTGCTTGTACACTTTCTCACGAAAACTATAATACTGTGCATGCAATACATATCCTTTTCGGTCAGGATTACTCAATACTTCATCTTCCCGGCTACCGTAGGCGCCATTTCCTATTCCCAGTCCGTAATCTGGGGTAACTGTTTTTGCTGCAACAAGGCTTCCCTGAAAATTCCAGTGGTTTCCGGGAGTATAAACATTATGGTTAATATAAAAATAAATTATGCCTTTGGTGGTTATTGATGCCGATGTTGAAGCTACAGACATCAACGTATTCGGATCACCGCCTAGTTTCCTCCCGGCAACAGCTTTTATTCCAATCTGTGCACCAATGCTGGGATTATATGCAACGTTGGGAATGATAGTGATACCTGATTTTTGCCGAAGGGGTTTTGGCTGGGCATTTGGATGGAAGATCCGTTGAAAAAGGTCTGCTATATCATATGCCTGTACTGCCGAATCTGCAGGGGTTTTGTTGGACTGTGCTATCCTTTTCAAAGAGTCCTGCTGCTGGTTAGCCCTATCTTTCAGCGTCTGGCTATGGACAGCAGTACATGGCATCATTAAAAAATATAAGATTGCAAGCTGCAGGCTACGATAAGCAAGGCCAGTATAGGCAGATTTGCTGCCAGGTTTAAATTTGAATGGTAAGAAGGATTTCAAAATGAGGATCAGCTTTAGGTGATGAGTGCAATAATAACACCCTGCAGAGATGAAATGTTTTGACGATATAAGATAAATGGTCAGGGATGTAAATGCCCATATTCCTCATTTTTGTTTGTAACCTTAAAGAAATTGGAATTACAAATCAAATATTTATATAAATTTATCTGCAGAACTGGTTAAGGTGATGCTTAGAGATAGAATAGCATTGAAAAGGAGCAGTGGTATTAAAATTGAAGATGAATAAATCTTGTTATCCACCTCCCTGAGAAGCGCTGTTTTGTACTGAATAGCTATTTTTTGGATATTTGCTGAGCTAATGGAATGATAATTGTGTTATTAGATTAGAAAATAATAAATAGTATTCTATAATTCTTATACTTTTGCGTTATGAAAAACCTACTTCCACTAATAGCCGCCGCTATACTGTTCGCTTCTTGCAGCCCTTCCACACGTAATGCAGATGGAGTAAACAGCACAGATTCTGTAGCCAGTACAACAGATTCTACCTTATCAACTGCAAAGCCCTTATTTGCTACCATGAAAATCAGCAATAAGATTAACGTTGGTGATTCCGTAAAACTGAAATTTACAGTTTATAACACTGCCGACAGCGTACAGACCTTTTGTAAATGGCATACCCCTTTTGAACCGCTGATCAGTAAATACCTGGACATAAAATCCGAAAGCGGTGAGGAAGTTGATTATAGAGGTGCAATGGCTAAAAGAATTATGCCACCTCCGGCAGATAGTTATATCAAAGTAAATCCGGGTGATAGTTTATCTGTTAATGTCGATTTATTAAAAGGTTATAATATCTCTAAACCCGGTAAATACGCTATCAGTTATAATGCGCAAAACATGAGCGGACTGGTTGTAAAAGACAGTGTAGTGTTTGTTTATGCAAAACCTTAAATAAAATCTAACTGATATAAATACCCCTTGTGGTTTAAGAAGGTGGCTTTTTGCTGCTTTCTTGAACCACTGTTTCCATTTGTCATTACATACGCCTGATGATGGACCTAGCTGTGTTGCTGAGATAGCGTTCCATTTAAAATTGCTGAAACAATTTTCAATTATTATCCCTAATATTGAATGCCGGATATAATTGAAAACTGAAAGATGCACATAGCACAATCTGCTGATCTGTTAGATGAAAAGGAACTGCTTATTAAAATCGCTGCTGGCGATCAGCTTGCTTTTGCTTCAATCTTCAGGCATCATTACAAATTAGTATACAACTTCGCGCTCCGCTTAACGCGTTCCAGAGACCATGCTGAAGAGATCGTTCAAAAGATCTTCATTAAGATCTGGCTTAACCGTGCCCATCTTACCGAGATCGCCAACTTTGGGGCCTATCTGAACAGAAGTGCCCGCAATGAAAGTTATTCGGTGCTCAGAACAATCGCAGCAAAGGCGTTGCGGGAGGTAGAGCTTACAGATGAAGGCCTGATTTGCAGCAGTGACAGTACACACCGCCTCATCTATAATGAATCCTCTGCTATTCTCAAAAAGGCCGTGGAAAGCCTTCCGCCACAGCGCAGACTGGTCTATCAGCTCTGTCATGAACAAGGCCTCAAATATGAAGAGGTCGCCATAAAATTGAACATATCACCTGGAACTGTTCATAAACATATGAAACTGGCGCTTAAAACTATTCGTGAAAACTTCAGGCATCTGGATGCGGTAGTAGTTGCAGTTTTGCTCCTTAATAAATGGTAGCATAAACACCAAAAAAAATATTTTTATTTTCATTACCCCTCCATGTGTTTTCTGGCGTCAGTATTCAAAAGGCATATATGCCTATATCAGATGCAGTCAGAAACCAGGTTATCAAAATTGTTCATGCGCTACATGGAGGGCTACTCTTCTCCTGAAGAAAGCTACGAGTTTCTGCAACTCATCAACGACCCTTCAACTGAATCAGAATTCATAATGCTGATGGATGAATATATGATCCGTCTTAAGAGTGCAGATAGCCTTTCTGTTCACGAACAGGATGATATCCTGGAGACAATCTTTATAAATGTAAAGGCGCTGGAGCAGGGGCAGACTTTATCAGGTAACCGTAGCACAAAAATCCGTAAACATTCATCAGCTTTCTGGCAAAAAATGGGCGCTGCTGCAGCTATTCTGCTTATCATGTCTATTCCTGCCTACCTCTTTGTTTATAAAGCCAAAACACCACAAACAACTTATACCGCTTATCACGGCAAAATTAGTCCCGGAAGTAATAAAGCAATTTTAACCCTGTCTGATGGCACAAAAGTTATATTGAATGATGCTGTGAGGGGAGAAGTAGCAAGAGAGCAGGGAGTGCGGATAGCCAAAACTGGTCGCGGACAACTATCCTATCAAAGTTTAAACAGTACCGGCAGTAATAAAATACAGTATAATACCATAAGCACGCCTGCGGGCGGACAATTTCAGATGCAGTTGCCTGACGGAACCAGGGTCTGGTTAAATGCATTATCCTCCTTGAAATATGCTACAACCTTTAATCCGGATCTGCCACGGACAGTTTATTTGAAAGGTGAAGCTTATTTTGAAGTGGCTAAACACCATGTTGAATCAGCTGCGGTTCCTTTTATTGTGAAAACAAGGCTACAGGAGTTACAGGTGCTGGGAACACATTTCAATATCAACAGCTATGAAGATGAAGCCCTAACCCGGAGTACACTGCTTGAGGGCAGTATAGCGATCAGCACTTATACCGGTGCTACCAAAACACTCCGCCCGGGGCAGCAGGCAGAAGTATCGTCTGATATTAATATAAAGCAGGTTGATACCGCGGCCGCCGTTGCCTGGAAAAACGGACTCTTCAGATTTGAACAGGAGAACTTCAGGGAGGTAATGAACCAATTGTCAAGATGGTACGACGTGGATATTGAATACCGGGGCAGTGTTCCACAAAACAAGTTCAGTGGAGAGCTCTACCGAAATATGAATGCGGAGAAAATCCTGAAAATCCTTCATCTGTCCGGAATTTATTATCAGGTGGTAATTCCCCCGGAAAGAGCTGGATCGGGCAGAAAAAAAATTATTATCTATCAGAAAAAACCTGGCAAGTAGAAATTGCCAAAAAATCAATAACCAAATATTAACCTAATCAAGTATGACTATGAAACAACATTTACAGAACGGCAGTTAATCTGGCGGTTGACCGGATAATACCGGACAATGATTGCAGTCATTGCCCGGCGGTTTATTTGAGTTAACCCCATCCGATACCATCGGATCAATTAATCTTATCCTTAATCCGTATTAACCCAAAAATCAAAAGTATGAAAATTAATGCTTTTAACACTGGTATGCCTTTTTTTAGGCATCGCCGCAAATTGCTGTTGATAATGAAATTAACAACGCTTATCCTCATGATAGCACTTGTTCAGGCCAGTGCATCAGTTGTAGCCCAAAAAATAAACCTGAACCTCCACAACAAACCTCTGGCCCTTGCTCTCAGTTCAATCAAAAACCAGACAGGCTATGTATCCTTGAGCAATGATTTTGATCCTGCAAGGGAAATGGTTTCAGTAAACCTTAAAAGTGCCACTTTAGAAGAAGCGCTTACAGTCTGTTTAAAAGATCTTCCAGTAAAATTTGCGATCATTGATAAAACGATTTTTCTGACCAAAAAAGCTGATATCTCCACAAAATATTTACAAGATAAGGTGCGGGGGATTATTAAAGATGAGAAAGGCCAGCCGGTTCCGGGTGTCGGTGTAAAAGTCAAGGGCTCGCTGGTCACCACTACTACCGATAGCAACGGAAGTTTCAGTATTGAAATCCCCTCTTCGGCCGCAGTCTTACTGGTTACTTACGTAGGCTATCAGCCACAGGAAATAGTTGTTGGTACTCAGAAGACGCTAAGCATTACGCTTCAGCCTAGCGAGAACGCGCTGGAGGAAGTAGCCGTTGTAGGGTTCGGTACACAACGCAAGGTTTCCCTGATCGGCGCCCAGTCTACTATTAATGCCAAAGAACTTAAACAACCGGTTGCCAGTGTTACCCAGTCACTAGCGGGTAGAATTGCCGGAGTGGTAGGTGTACAAAGAAGCGGTGAGCCAGGCAGGAGTACAGCCGATATCTGGATCAGGGGTATCTCTACCTTTGGCGGAAATTCAAGTGCGCCGCTCGTGCTGGTAGACGGGGTGGAGCGTTCTATCAATAATATTGATCCAGAAGATATTGAGTCCTTTACCGTATTAAAAGATGCATCAGGTACCGCTGTTTATGGCGTGCGTGGCGCAAATGGTGTGGTCATTGTAAAAACGAAAGTAGGTAAGGTAGGCAAGCCCTCTATCTTTTTTGATTACAATGAAGGTTTCAGCACATTTACCCGGAGACCAGAAATGGCTGATGGGATAACCTATATGAACATGGCTAATGAAGCCAGTATAGGCAGGGGCCTGCCCGAAAAGTACAGCCAGGATTATATCAGTAAAACTATATCCGGAGTAGATCCGCTGCTTTACCCCAATGTGAATTGGATGGAAGAGATTTTCAATAAGTACAGTCGGAACCGAAGGGCTAACCTTAACGCCAGCGGTGGGGTAGATAATGCCCAGTATTATGTTTCACTGGCATATTATAATGAAACAGGCTTTTTAAAGACCGATGACCTGTCTGAATATAACTCGGCACTGGATTTCAAAAGGTACAATTTTACCTCTAATCTGAACCTTAAACTTACGGGTACAACCAGGCTGGATCTCGGTCTGCAGGGTTATGCCTCCTTAGGTAATTATCCGGGAGAAAATACCGAAAGCATATTCGGATCTGCAATGGACATCTCACCGGTGGAGTATCCGGTAGTCTATCCGGGAAGCTTTATTCCAGGCAAATCTTCCAATGGAGGGTTCAGAAATCCATACGCCGATCTTACCCGCAGGGGATACCGCACAGAGTTTGAAAACCAACTGTACACCAATCTCCGCTTAACTCAGGACCTGAAGTTTCTCACAGAAGGATTAACCGCTACAGCAATGGTGGCATTCGACGCCAAGAACAATAACAACACCAGGAGGTCAAAGCGTGAAAGCACCTATTTTCCAGATAGCAGTCGCCCCTACAATGCCGACGGCAGCCTGAATCTGATCAAGACCTTTAACAGCGGAGGTAATTATTTAAGCTATGAGCCGGGTAGGTCTGGTGTTAGAAAGTTCTATACAGAAGGTGCTGTCAATTATGACCGGGCATTTGGGAAACATCGCTTCGGCGGGCTGCTTCTAGGCTATTCTCAGGATTATACTAACCCTTTTGCTGGCGACTTCAGTTCGTCTATCCCTGAGCGATTTATAGGTGTTGCTGCGCGTGCAACCTATTCTTACGATGACCGTTATTTTGCAGAAGTCAATTACGGTTATAACGGTTCAGAACTGTTTGCTCCAGAAAACCGTTTTGGCAGTTTCCCGGCATTTGGAGTTGGTTATATTCCATCCAATGAAAAGTATTTTGAACCCCTGAAGAAGGTAATTTCATTTTTGAAGTTCAGGTACAGCATAGGTACTACCGGGATTGGTAAAATCTCCAATTCAGATCTTGTAGGCAGACGTTTTGCTTATCTCACCCTGTTGTCTGATGGTGCTGCAGGCTATCAGCTTGGTAAGAACTTTAATAATACCGGCGGCATCAGTATTACAGACTATGGCGTAGACATCCGCTGGGCAGAATCTAAAAAGCAGGATCTGGGGGTAGAGATCAGAACACTGAACGACAATCTGTATTTGATATTTGATGTTTTCAAAGAAAAACGGACAGGGATCTTTCTGCAGCGACAATTGGTTCCCGGATTTATCGGCCTTGTCAATTCCCCATATGGAAACCTTGGGGTAGTAGATAACAGGGGCTTCGATGCAACGGCAGAATATAATGTTAAAATAGGGCAGGTCGATATCGGACTGAGGGGAAACATAACCTATAACCAGGATAAAATTGTAAACGACGACCGTCCTGAACAAGCCTATCCATGGATGACCCATATTGGTAATAACGTCTTATCCCGCTATGGATATGTTGCTGAAAAGCTTTTTGATAACCAGGCTGAGATTAACAATAGTGCAGTTCCCGGTTCAAGACAGCTGATTAAACCTGGTGATATCAAGTATAAGGATTTGAATAATGACGGACTGATCAATGATTATGATAAAACGAGGATCGGTCGTGGTGATGTACCCAATCTGATCATAGGTTTTGGATTCTCAGCTTCCTATAAAGGATTTGCCTTTAGCACCCTGTTCCAGTCATTGCAGAATTCCGATATTATGCTTGGCGGATCGGCTATCTTTCCATTTAACGGAGGTGGGGGGCTCAGCAACGCCTATAGCAACGTGACCGACCGGTGGACTGAGGCAAACCCGTCACAAGATGTTTTTTATCCTCGTCTGGCTTATGGGGAAGACCAGAACTTTAATAATACCCAGGCCAGTTCGTGGTGGGTAAAAGATAACAGCTTTATCCGCCTCAAAAGTGCGCAATTGAGCTACAACCTGCCACAAAGTTTATCAGGTAAATTACATCTTAAAAACATGGCGGTATACCTTATTGGTACCAACCTGCTCACTTTTAGCAAATTTAAGTTATGGGACCCGGAGCTGCTTACCTCAAATGGTACCAGATACCCGCTAACGGCAAATTTATCACTGGGATTAAATATCAAATTTTAACATCATGAAAAAATATATATACATCAGCATCCTTATTTTGCTAAGTCTGGTTACATCATGTAAAAAAGGATTTCTGGACCAGGTGCTAAATGACAGGCTGACACTGGAAGAAACTTTCAATAACAGGCAGACTGCTTTAAAATTCTTAAATAATATCTATAGCGATATTCCCGATGAGTTTGGACAGAGGAACCCGGGCGGAGACAGGAATGCCGGACTGTGGACAGGTGGCTCTGATGAAGCGGAATTTCTATGGGGATTTGTACAGTCTAACAGTATGAATATTGGCAGCTGGGATGCAACATCAGGCTTTGTAGGCGATTTCTGGCGCAACTATTACAGAGGTATCCGCTCAGCTAGTTTCTTTATGGCCAATATTGAGAATGTAAAGAATGATATCTCTCCTCAACTGATCATACAATACCGGGCCGAGGCAAGGGCTTTACGTGCGATGTACTATTTCTATCTGATGCGCCTGTACGGTCCGGTTATTCTGGTTGGCGATCAGGTGATAGAACCCGATGCGCCAATGACAGACGTGCAGTTGCCAAGAAACTCCATGGAGGAGTGTGTGAACTATGTAAGTACGGAATTGGAAGCTGCGGCACAGAACCTGCCGGTAATACCTGCAAATGATGATAATTATGGACGGATTACCAAGGGAATTGCCTTAGCTTTCAGGGCACAGGCCATGCTTTTAGGGGCGAGTCCATTATATAACGGCAATGCGGATCTTGCGGGCTTAAAAAATAAGGATGGCAAACAACTCATTAGCCAGACCACAGATGCAGGCAAATGGAAAGCTGCGGCAGATGCTTATAAGGCCTTCATCACTCAATTTGTTCCAGGAACTTATGACCTGTTCAGGAAAAACGATGCCAATGGCACCTTTGATCCATATCTTTCCTGCAGAGATGTATTCCTGACAGACTGGAATAAAGAGGTGATTCTTGCCCGTCCGGAATCATCAGTTGGGCCCCGGGGATATGAAATGACGCCTTATCATCGCGGGGCCAATTCAGACTCCCGTGGCGCTGGTGCCCTTGGTGCCACACAAATGCAGGTTGATGCTTTCTTCATGGCCAATGGCCGAAGTATCAATGACAGCGGTTCAGGATATCTTACAGCCGGGTTTTCAACAGCGGCAACTAAGTACACCAAAACTGGTATATACAATCAGTGGGTAAACCGTGAGCCGCGTTTTTATGTCAACATTACTTACAATGGCAGTACCTGGTTAAATACCAATGATGGCGAAATTATCACACAATTATACAATACTGGCAACTCAGGTAAAGCTACCGGTGGAAACGATTACTGCCCTACAGGATACGTTGTTAGGAAGGCAGCCGGTCTGGGGAAATGGGATGTAAATAATCGCCCTGTTATACTTTACAGGTTAGCCAATATTTTCCTGGATTATGTGGAAGCTTTAAATGAAGCTACTCCGGGAGATCCTGATATCCTGAAGTACCTGAACCTGATCAGAGAGCGGGCCGGTATTCCACAATATGGTTCAGCAGACTTGCAGGCTCCTTTGAATCAGGAGGCCATGAGGGAGGCGATACGGAAGGAGCGTCGGGTTGAGCTGTGTTTCGAGAACGTCAGGTATTTCGATACCCGCCGCTGGAAAATTGCAGAGCAGACAGATAACGGACCAATGAAAGGTCTGAATATTGGCAAAGACCTTCCAGATTTCCTGCAGGTTGTTACCTTTGAAACCAGGGTATTTACCAAACGTCATTACCTGTTTCCAATACCATCAAATGATGTAAATGTAGACAAGGAGCTGATGCAGAACCCCGGCTGGTAAAGCTATTTATAATTTTAACTCTACGCTATAATGAAGAAGAACTTAGTTGCAATATGTGGTGTGTTGTTATGTTCCAGTGTCGCTGCCCAAAAGCGCGACCTGGTTCATTATGTGAATACCTTACAAGGCACCAACTCCCGGCATGAGCTTACACGCGGTAATACTTATCCCACTACGGCATTGCCTTTCGGCATGCATACCTGGACACCCCAGACAGGGAAGAATGGCGATGGCTGGAAATACCAGTACCATAAAGACCATATCAGAGGTTTTCAGCAGGCACATCAGTGTAGTTCCTGGACAAGGGATTACGCGGTGTTTTCACTGATGCCTGAAACTGAGGAGCTGGTAGTAAACGAATACCGCAGGGAAGCAGCATTTAATCATGCTGATGAAATTGCAAGACCCAATTATTACCGGGTAAAGTTTAAAAATGAGATTATAACTGAAATGAGCCCCACTGAACGCGGCGCTCATCTCAGATTTACCTTTCCAAAAGGAAAACGCAGTTTCCTTGTTCTTGATGGCTATACCAGACTGAGTGCAGTGCATATTTATCCGCATGAAGGCAGAATTACCGGATTTGTAAACAATGGCGAAGGGTTTAAAAAAGGCTGGAAGAGCTTTTTTGTAATACAGTTCAATAAGCCTGTAAAGAGTTATGGTACCTGGGATAATAAAAGCAACGAGGTACGTCAGGGTGAATTGGAAGGCGAGGGTTTAGGCAAAGGCGCTTATGTTGAATTTGCGCAGGGCGAAACGGTACAGGCCAAAGTAGCCTCTTCCTACATCAGTGCAGAACAGGCCGCCCTAAACCTGCGAACTGAACTAGGTAATGATCAGACATTAGAGCAGACCAAAGCAAAGGCTGCAAAGATATGGAACGCATCGCTGGGTAAGATAGAAGTCAGTGGTGGTTCAGAAGAAAATATAGCAACTTTTTATTCCTGCTTTTTCAGGGCCAGCCTCTTTAGCAGGAAGTTTTATGAAATTGGGGCGGATGGAAAACCATATTATTTCAGTCCATATGACGGGCAAATACATAAAGGTTATATGTATACAGATACAGGATTCTGGGATACCTTTAGAGCACAGTTTCCTTTAAATACACTAATGCAGCCAGAAATGCATGGACGGTATATGCAGGCCATGCTTGATGCCTGGCAGCAATGTGGCTGGTTACCCTCATGGTCGTTCCCCAGTGAAGCAGGCAGCATGATTGGTAACCACGCTATCTCCCTGTTTACCGATGCCTGGGCAAAGGGGATACATACATTTGATCCGCAGTTAGCGTTGAAGGCTTATTTGCATGAAGCCACCAATAAAGGGCCCTGGGGACCAGCAAATGGGAGAGATGGCTGGAAAGAGTACGGTACACTGGGTTACGTGCCTTATCCGGAATACCGTGAAGCTACTGCAAAAACCATGGAATATGCCTATGATGATTTCTGTGGCTATCAGCTGGCAAAAATGACAGGATCAAAGTTGTATGAGGATCAGTTTTCTAAACACATGTTTAATTATAAAAACGTTTATGATCCGGCTACCAGGTTTATGCGTGGAAAAGATAAAAATGGCCAGTGGAAAGCAGCCTTCGACCCTACAGAATGGGGCGGTCCGTACACCGAAGGAAATGCCTGGCACTGGCAGTGGTCGGTTTTCCATGATATGCAGGGATTGATCAACCTGATGGGAGGGAAGCAGGCTTTTACTGCTAAACTGGATTCAGTTTTTTCTGAGCCTAATAAGGTAAATGTAGGGTCCTATGGAGGGATGATACATGAGATGACCGAAATGGTAATGGCAAATATGGGACAATATGCACATGGCAACCAGCCTATTCAGCATATGCCATATCTGTATAATTATGCCGGCGAACCCTGGAAGGCACAGTTTCATACCCGCAATATTATGAGTAAACTATATAATGCTACTGAAAATGGTTACCCCGGTGATGAAGACCAGGGCCAGACATCATCCTGGTATGTTTTAAGTGCCATAGGTTTTTACAGTGTTACACCCGGAACAAATCAATATGTAATGGGCAGTCCGGCATTTAAAAAAATAACTATCAATCTGGACAATGGCAGGAAGTTCATCATCGATGCCCCCTCAAACAGTAACGAGAATGTATATATCAAGTCCGCGAGACTTAACGGAAAGACATATGATAAAAATTTTATTACACATACAGACCTCGTTAACGGCGGAACATTAAAACTAGAGATGACAAATACGGCGGAAACACTGCGGGGTACCCGTCCGTCCAGCTACCCATTTTCAGTACAGCATTAAAATGATTTAGCGTTTGGTCGAATAAATACAGGCGTTGGTCGGGAGTTACTGGACTATAGTATAATAACGGCAATTTGGTTGAAACGTTTATAAGGTGATGGCGTCTTATATACAAACAATTAAGAAATAGTTATTTATAAACGTACAAATCAAAAGATATGAAAACTCTAATCAACTCCGTGTTAAAATCAAGTTTAGTTGCTGTTATTTTATCAGCCTCATTATTTAGTCTGAATGCTTCTGCTGCTACTGTAAATTTTGATAAATCAAACCCTGATAATGAAATCAAAAAATTAGTAGTTAGTGGTAATACAAATGTGCTGCTGGTACAAAGCCATTCTCAAGCAGTAAAAATGGATGATCAGGATATGTCGAAAGTATCCGTTAAACAGATAGGTCACACACTTACTATCAGCTCTAATGAGTCGCAGCCGGTAAACGTGATTGTGTATGTAAATGATATTTACCGCATTGATGCATCAGATAAAGCTGTGGTAAATACAGCTGGTAAATTCAATGTAACTGACCTACAGATTATGCTGAAAGACGACGCAAAGGCACGTGTTAAAACTAATACTAAAAGTATCTATACAGTAGTAAACGACCATGCAAACCTTAAGTTGATAGGTACAACAGAAAATCATATCTCTCAGACTAACAAACTTGCTAAAGTTGATGTAAATAAATTTGCAGCTTCAAACACTCAAATGCTTAGCAGCCCTACAGCAATCGCAGCTGCTGCAACTGTTAAAAACGCAGGTTTAAGCAAATAAAATAGTCCATATGTAATATGAGCTATAGCTCATAATTTGAAACCACAGCCCCTAACAAGTTACTGACTTGTTAGGGGCCTTTTTTAAGCCGTATCGCCAGCAATAATCCGATTAGCACCATTCCCATGCTAAACGGAAAAATATACCCCATACCGAACCGGCTCGCCACGGCTCCGATCAAAGGTCCAGTGATACCTAAGGAGATGTCAATGAAAAGACCATAGCCTCCCAGTGCCGCTCCTTTATTTGAAGCCGGAACCAGTTTTACTGCTTCCACACCCAGTGCAGGAAAGATAAGAGAAAATCCCAGACCAGTTATTCCAGCGCCGATCAGTGCCACATATGGTATATTGGCAAGCCATAATATCATCAGTCCGGCAGATTCCAGGGCGAGGCAATAGATGGCAGTTTTCATCCCGCCATAATTATCAATAGCGCAGGCAAAAATAATCCTGCCCATGATAAACATTACGCTGAATACTGATAAACACAACACAGCGCCGTTCCAGTTTAGGGCCGAGTAGTACAAAGTAATAAAGGTGGAGATCGTACCAAATCCAAGTCCGCCCAGAGCCAGACAAATACCATAAGGAGATACTGTTTTTAGAACTGTTAAGAAGGGTTGCCTTGCAGCTTTAGATTCCCCCTTTAAAGCCGTTTTGCTGCGTGCATAAATAAAGCCGAGGCTTCCGAAGGCTACAATCAGTATTGCTATGCTGCCGATCCCAAACGCATTGTTCAAGATTACACCCAGTGGAGCACCTGCAGCTAAAGCACCATAGCTGGCAATTCCATTGTAAGAAATAGCTTTTGCTGTATGTTTGTCACCCAAAGCAAACAAAGCCCAGTTAATCGGGCTGGCTCCAATCAGGCCTTCCGCAAAACCTGTCATTAAACGTGTGATCATAAGGATGCCAAGACTTACCGCCGGCATCCCCCTCGCCGCATAAGCAATAAATAGTAATACACCACTCATTGCAAAACCGATCATTCCCATCAGCACTGCAGGCTTGGGTCCCTGCTTATCTACAATTCCACCGGCGTACCCTCTTAATACAAATGTAGTAACATACTGCATGCTGATCACAATGCCTGCAACCATTGCACTGTAACCCAGGTTCTGGTGGATAAAGATTGGGAGTACGGCAAGGGGCAGGCCAATAGTAAAATAACCTATAAAGGTAAAGGCTACAAAACTGGTAATGGTTAAACTAATTTTAGCGGGGCTAAGTACTGCGGAATTTTGGGCTTGCATATCAGGGCAAATTTAAGGCTTTGCAGACAATAGGCTCATTTTGAAGCACAGTTTGTGTAAAGCTTTACTTTGTAACAGCACAATTGTAAGCTTGTCATATTACACAATTGAAAGCTTGCATCATACACAATTGATAGCGTGTTATATTATTTGTATTACAGTGTATTCAAAGGGACAGATGTCACGGCTTTTAAATTGTCCTTTTTTTCTCTGTAAAATATCTGCAATGCTTCTGTCTTAATCGTTTATTTAAATAAATTTACAGTACCATCTAATTCCAAATACGCGATAACCTAATCCAAACTATTACATATATGAAAAAAACCTTACTCTTATTTTCCCTTCTGGCACTGGCCGGTTTTAAAGGCCAGGCACAGACGCAACCCCGCTGGATGCAGCAGCCCGCTGTTTCGCCCGATGGGAAATGGATTGCTTTTGAGTACAAAGGCAATATCTTTAAAGTTCCCTACACGGGTGGAGACGCAGTTCCGCTTACTATCGCCAATTCCTATAACGGATATCCTGTCTGGAGTCATGATAGCAGGAAAATTGCTTTTGCGTCTGACCGCTATGGCAACTTCGATATCTATACCATGACAGCCGGCGGGGCAGAAGCTACCAGGCTTACCTATAATTCAAGCCGTGATATCCCATATGATTTTTCTGTTGATGATGCGAAGGTGATCTTTGGAACTGACCGTCATGATATTTATTCTTCTGCACGTTTCCCGCTTGATGGCATTTTTACCAAATTGTATGAGGTACCGGCAAAAGGCGGTAACAGCAGATTGGTCAGCAGTGCCGGTGTGGAATATGCACATTACAATGAAAAGGGCGACCAGATCATTTTCCAGGACAGAAAGGGTTATGAAGATGCATGGAGAAAACACCATACCTCGTCTGTAACACGTGATATCTGGACATACAACCTTAAAAACAATAGTTATGCTAAGGTCTCTGATTTTAAAGGTGAAGACCGTGAACCAGTTTGGGGCAGCGGCGACAACTTTTACTACCTGAGCGAACGGAATGGTAATCAGAATCTTTATAAAGGTTCTGCCGGCAGTACCGCAGGGCCGGTGCAGCTTACCAAATTTGATAAAAACCCGGTGCGGAACCTCTCCCGATCAGCAAATGGAAATTTTGTATTTACCTACAATGGTGACTTGTATACCTATACTGAAGGGCAGCAGCCACAGAAGGTGTCAATTAACCTCAATGCAGATTTTGCGGGCGACCAGATTGCTACCTTCCCTGTAAGAGGAGAGGCTTCTGAGATGGCCGTCTCCGCAGATGGCAAACAGGTTGCCTTTGTATACCGGGGTGATATTTTTGTAACCTCTGTTGACGGGGCTACTACAAAAAGAATCACCAATACGCCCTACCAGGAGAGAATGGTACAGTTCAGTCCTGATGGTAAAAAGCTGCTTTTCTCAGCTGAACATCCGGGCTCATGGGATATCGATCAGGTAACGATTGCCAATAAGAATGAACCTTATTTTTATGTAGCTACTGTGTTAAATACCGAAAGTGTAATTGCCAGCCCTAAAGATGAATTTCAAGGTGTATACTCACCAGATGGTAAAAAAATCGCTTACATCGAAGAACGAAACATCCTTAAATCTTTTGATATAGTCGCGAAAACTACCAATACACTGCTGCCTGAAGGCATAAACTATTCTTATTCTGATGGTGACCAATATTTTACCTGGTCGCCCGACAGCAAATACCTGCTTGCCCAGTCTACCGAGGGTGGCGGCTGGTTCCAGAATGAAGTTGTACTGATAAAAGATGATGGATCAGGCAAACGCACCAATCTTACCGAAAGCGGGTTTAGTGATGAGCTGCCACAATTTGGTATGGAAGGTAAAATGATGTACTGGCTTACCGATAAAGACGGGATGAAAAACCTGAGCCGTGGCAGCCAGAGTGATATTTATGCGATGTTCTTTGATCAAAAAACATGGGACCGCTTCCAGCTGAGCAAAGAAGATTATGACCTGAGAACCGAAGCGGAAAAGAAAGATACTGTTGCCAAAAAACCAGATACCAAGGAGGTTAAGAAAAAAGAGCCTGCCAAAAAGCCCGTAGAACCCTTCAACCCTTATCTCAATAATCTGGAAAACAGAACTAAAAGACTGACAATGGCTTCTACGGCTATTACCGGTGCCAAGCTGAGTAAGGATGGTGAAAAACTGTATTTCCTTGCCAGATATGATAAAGGTTTCGACCTCTGGGTAACCACGTTGCGTACCAGCGAAAGCAAGGTGCTGGCTAAGCTTGATGCCAGTTATGGTGATCTGGATATGAGCAAAGATGGTAAATCTCTGTTTGTACTAGCCAATGGCAACATTATGAAAGTGAGTACAGACGATGGCAAGGTTACGCCTGTAAAGATCAATTCTGAAATGCAGCTTAATGCTGCGGCAGAAAGGGAATATATATTAGACCATACCTACAAGCAGGTAAAGAAGAAATTCTTTGATCCTAAACTGCAGGGTGTAGATTGGGATTACTACCATAGCAATTACAAACAATTCCTGCCTTATATAAATAATGACTATGACTTCCAGGTGTTGCTAAGCGAGTTACTAGGCGAATTAAACGCCTCACATACTGGCGGACGTTATTCCCCTTCTTTTCCTAATGGCGACGAAACTGCGGCGCTGGGTCTTACTTACGATCTGACAAGAACAGGGGATGGACTACTGGTCAAAGAAATCATCCCTGGCGGACCATTTGATATAGCTGGCACTAAAATGAAATCTAATATGCTCATCACCAAAATTGATGGTGTGGCGGTTAATGCTTCAGAGGACTGGTCAAAATTACTGAATCATAAAGCCGGACAGGTAACACGTATTTCCTTTGGCCCGCTTAAAGGTTCAGATGTATATGAAGAAACTATCAAACCTATCAGACCAAGAACTGAAACCAGCGTTTTACTATATAACAAATGGGTAAAATTGATGGAGCACCTAACAGACAGCCTTTCAGGTGGCAAGGTAGGCTATGTACATGTGCGGAGTATGGACGACCCAAGTTTCCGCGTAACCTTTGATAAGGTATTAGGAAAAAATGCTACTAAAGAGGCCCTGATTGTCGATTCACGCTTTAATGGCGGCGGCTGGCTGCATGATGACTTGGTAACCTTCCTTAGTGGTAAAATCTATTTTACGCTGCGTCCTCAGGGACATATTACGCGTGGGGGCGAGCCATTAAATAAATGGACCAAGCCAAGCTGTGTACTGATGAGCGAAAGTAATTATTCCGACGCGTTTATGTTCCCATATGCATATAAAGAGCTGGGTATTGGTAAACTTATAGGCATGCCGGTAGCAGGTACAGGTACAGCTGTATGGTGGGAAACACAGATTAACAACCGTATAGTATTTGGAATTCCAATGATAGGTACCTATGGTGCAGGTGAGACTCATGCTACGGAAAATTACCAGCTTGAACCAGATATGCTGATTGCCAACGATTACAACAAAATATTAAATGGTGAAGATCAGCAATTAGCTGCGGCAGTAAAAGAGATGCTGAAGACAGTTAAAAAATAGAACGGTAAATTCTCAAGCCGTCTTCCCGAATACCTGATATCCTACCTTATCAAAATGGATAGCTCGTATGCAGGAAGACGGCTTTTATTTGCGGTATTATCTTCTGATTTTACTTTTTTGGGTTAATATAGGATAGAAAGAAGCTAATATCAAACCTGAAAGAGATTCCCTTTTATCTAATTTTGGTATATACACATTAATCTTATTGATATGAAATTCCTGGCACTGCTACTGATTAGCTTTGGTGGTTTTACAGCCGCTTATGCACAATCAAGCGCAAAAACCTATACCCATGCAGATACCCTTAGAGGTAAAATAACGGCAGAACGTGCCTGGTGGGATGTGATGCGATATGACTTAACACTAAAACCAGATTACACCAGCAAAACCATAGCAGGTAAGAATATAATTACTTACAAGGCAGTTACCGCAAATGCAAAAAACAAACTTCAATTAGATCTGCGCGCACCATTAACTGTAGACAGTGTTATGCTGGCAGATGGTAAGAAGCTTGACTTTAGCCAGGAAGGTAATGTATGGCATGTGCAAATGCCAGAGCAGAAAAAATCTACAGTACACCAGCTGTCGGTTTATTATCATGGTAAGGTACATGAAGCAATCCGTGCCCCATGGGATGGGGGTTTTACTTTTCAAAAAGATTCTCTAGGCCGCCCCTGGATGACAGTAACCTGCCAGGGCGAAATGGGAGCTTCCGTATGGTACCCTTGTAAAGATCACCAAAGTGATGAACCTGATAAAGGAGCGTCACTAAGTATGATCGTGCCGGATTCTCTGGTAGCCATTGCAAATGGCCGCCTGGAATTTAAAAAAGCAAATAACGATGGTACTACCACCTATAAATGGGGTGTTGTAAACCCGATCAGTAATTATTGCCTCATTCCTTATATCGGCAAGTACGTAAGCTTTAATGAAACCTATGCTGGAGAAAAAGGTAAACTTGATCTCAGTTACTGGGTGCTCGATTATAACCTGGCAAAGGCTAAAAATTATATACCAAATGAGGTACATGAAATGTTGAAGGCATTTGAATACTGGATGGGCCCTTATCCATTTTATGAGGATAGCTATAAGCTGATAGATGTTCCGCATACCGGAATGGAGCACCAGAGCGCAGTGGCTTATGGTAATCATTACGCAACAGGTTACCGTGGCAGAGATGGCTCTGGCACTGGCTGGGGCATGAAATGGGATTTTATTATTGTTCACGAAAGCGGCCATGAATGGTTCGGAAATAATATCACTACAAAAGACCTTGCTGATATGTGGGTGCATGAGGGCTTCACTAATTACAGTGAGACACTTTATACAGATTACCGTTTTGGAAAAGCGGCGGGCGATGCGTATAATGCAGGAACGAGAAAAGGGATAAAGAACGATAGGCCTATAATCCCTGTATATTATGTCAACGCACAAGGCAGCGGCGATATGTATCCTAAGGGAGGCAATATGCTGCACGCGATCAGACATGGATTAGATAATGATGAGCAGTTCCGTCAGATTATACGCGGACTGGGTAAAACCTTTTATCATCAAACCGTTACCACGCAACAGGTTGAAAACTATATCTCCAAGCAGGCAGGGTTTGATTATAGCAAAGTGTTTGACCAGTACCTTCGCACTACAAAAATCCCGCAGTTTGAATACAAATTTAACAAAGCTAAAGATGAAGTCTCGTACCGTTACACCAATTGTGTAAATGGCTTTAACCTTCCGCTTAGCCTGAAAGAGAGTAGTGTTAAGGTTAGGATTGTGCCCACTGAAAAATGGTCTGTGCGCAAAGTAAAACCAGCCGAAGCTGTATTGTTTGATACGGCAAAAATTACATCGCAGTATTATGTCACTGTTGTAGAATCCAAATAGCAGATTTTTACCGCTAAATAAATGTTAAAATAACTGCCAGAGAGCCGTCGGGAAACAGATTCCTGACGGCTCTTTTGTTTGCTTTGAGCGCAGTATGTGGAATTTTCATAGTTAACTTTTCAAACCAAACTGATTCAGCATCCTGTTAAAACTTACTTTTACTTCCTGGGCAATCCGTTGCTGTTTATAGGCGGCGGTAATCTGCGCCAGGTTATTCATCACCGATAGTCCCATTTGGACATCCTGGTGATAAGCTTGCTGATATTCAGGTTCCAAGGCACTAAGATAGTCAAACTCCTGCGCAACAAAAGCTGAGGTCTCAGCTGCCAGGGCATTAGCTTCTTTGATGCGGTTTAAGGCATACAGGTTTTGAACCGTATACAAACGGCTAAGTGTATCTGTAATCGAATAGTTGTGTAGAGGGAGTTCACCCATATACTTATCGGTTAACTTATTAGCCTGTGCTTTTTTGTTTTCCGCAATCAGGTTGGAAGTAAGGGTGTTATTTAAGTTCCAGGTACTGTACAACACTCTCCGCGTTTCCGGATCAAGGTATGTTGCTTTTTTGAAAGCCGAGAAATCCATTTTGCTTACCAGGTTCTTATACATCACATCTGTATTTGTTCTTTCCTCTTTCTGGATAACCTGATTTTGATCTGAACGCAGGGGTAATAACCTGTAGGCATAACCTTCCAGATGAAGATATTTCTGTAATCCCATATAGGTATCTTCAGAGGCACTTGTTGCGAAATAGATTGGGCGTTCCCAATTGTTGTTTGCAAGCATATCCAGCAGAGCAAGGTCGCCCTTACTCAAATAAGATTTGTCAAAGTTCCATTCCATCTGGGGCAGTACTTTAGCTTTATCGCTCGCATTAACAGTATGTGTTTTAACCATTTGTTCTGCATTTACTGTAAGTTTCAATTTACGGGTAGGCAGAAAGTTCATAAATTTTCCATCGCTCATTTCTACCTGGTCTGCCTTATTATCCGACAGCATAACCGCAAGTAGATCTTTTAGTTCCACACTATCAGTTAATCCATAATCTACATAGGGCAGGTAGTCGCGCGTGCCTTCCGCATATTTTTCTTCCTTCATGGTAATAGGCAAGGGGGCAGAGCGGTTCATCTGTTTTTTCATCTGATTGATATAAGCTTCGTCAGGTAGGAATTGCAGACAGATCACACGTACATCCGTTCGGATACCTTCAACCTGCTGGGCATACCATAGCGGAAATGTATCGTTATCAGCATTGGTAAATAGAATGGCATTTGGTGCGCAAGAATTAAGATAGTTTCTTGCAAATTCGGCAGCAGTGGTTTTACCAGCGCGGTTATGGTCATCCCAACCCTGTGTGCCCATCAGCACAGGAACTGCAAAAAAGCAGATAGCGGCAGACAGGACTATACTTGTCTGAGAGGATGCAATTTTCAATAGTACATCTTTTAATCCCAGTACCCCGAAACCTATCAGAATCGCGAAGGCATAAAATGAGCCTGCGTAGGCATAATCTCTTTCCCGCACTTGCAGCGGATCCTGATTCAGGTATAAAATAATGGCAATACCTGTACAGAAGAACAGTGTAACCACTACCAAAGCTGCCTGTTTATTTTTGCGGTATAGCCACCACAGTCCGGCAATACCTAATAGCAATGGAAAACCATAAAATACGTTGTGACCTTCATTATTTCTTATACTTTCTGGCAGGTTCTGCTGATTTCCCAGGCGCAGCGTGTCTACAGTTTTGATACCGGTAATCCAGTTGCCGTGACTAATGCCGCCATGCCCTTCAACATCATCCTGACGGCCGGCAAAGTTCCACATAAAATACCTCCAGTACATAAAGCCCATTTGCCAGGAGCTGAAAAAGCTGAGATTTTGATAAGAGGATGGACTTTCTCCATCAGCTAAGCCAAGCCAGTTCTTATAAAAGCTGATGTGCTCAGGTTTTTGACTATAGGTTCTTGGGAAAAAAAGGTTTTTATCATATGATGTCTGATAAGTTTCTCCAGATATCTCATATTGTGATTTGCCTTTTCTATAGGTGTTACCGGTCACCTTGTTTTCCGTTGTTTTTGCATCAAATGTATTGCCATAGAGCAGGGGGGTAGAACCATAGTTAGTCCTGCCCAGATACTGATACAAAGAAAAAGCATTATCAGGATTGCTTAAATTAATATCCGTCTTAGCGTTCGCCCTGATAATGATCATGAAGTAGGAACTGAAGCCAAACAGTATACAAACCATACATAACAGCGCCAGGTTGAGATTATATTTATTCTTTTTAACCGTATACTGTATTGCAAAATAAAGTGCTGTGCTGCATAGCAGGATGAAGAACAGTGCCCCGGAATTAAAAGGGAGATGGAATGTGTTTACAAATAAGATATCAAACTTTGCCGCGAACAATACAAAGTACTGAATAATCACAAATTGCACTAAACCGACCAATATACAGCCAGCCATAAACGCTTTGAAAGTGCCCCAAATGCTTGGCTGTTGTGTTTTTTTATAGTAGTAAACTAAAGTTACTGCTGGTATAGCCAGTAAGCTTAACAAGTGGACACCAATAGAAAGGCCCACAATAAAAGCTATGAAGACCAGCCACTTGTCGTTTCCGTCTTTCTCCCATTTCAATACCGTCCAGAAGGTGATGGCGCTAAATAATGAAGATAGGGCATATACTTCTGACTCTACAGCTGAGAACCAAAAAGTATCAGAAAAAGTGTAGGCCAGAGCACCGATAACGCCGGCAGAAACTATGCTCCAGATTTTACCTTTTGCAGTAGATGTCTGATAGATTTTACTGGCAATAGCCGTGATGGTCCAGTAGAGAAACATGATTGTACCAGCGCTGGCAATTACGGCACTGAAATTAATCCAGTAAGCGATCATTTGAGGATTTCCAAGGGCCAGCGCACTGAACATCCGTCCAATCATCAGAAAAAGGGGAGCCCCGGGTTGGTGACCCACCTGAAGTTTAGTGGCAGCGCTGATAAATTCTCCGCAATCCCAGAAACTTGCCGTAGGTTCCATAGTTAGCCAGTAGGTGAGCAGTGCAATGCCAAACAGTATCAATCCCGCCCATAGATTTATCTTTTGATAAGCTTTCTGCGCTGCCGGGGTACTGATCATGTCCGTAAGTTCTGTCTCCAGAATCTGGTCTACCTGCTTCATGTCAAATTTGGCGGTTGGTGGCTGATGTTCCAATGAGCTCAGTACATGATCATACAGTTCATCAATTAGATCAGATGTAATCGCCAGACCGGAAATGTGTCGGCGGATATCTTTTTGTTGCTGCAGGCTTATCTTCATGACAGTTTAGGTTTAAGATTCAGTAACAGTTCCAGATTTCCGATAAAGCTTTTGGCTTCTTTGAGCTTATGTTCTACTTCAATCTGTCCTTCTTTAGTAAGCGCATAATATTTCCTGATGCGGTTTTCAACGGTTTCTGTTGTAGTATAGACTAATCCTTCCGCCTCCATCTTATGTAAAGACGGATACATAGATCCTTCGGTCAGTTTGATATCACCGCTGGTAATTTCTTTTACCTTCTGCGTGATTTCATAGCCATACATCTTATCATTTTCCTGCAGCAATTTTAAGATGATAGTCTGCAGGCTGCCTTTTAACATACCGTTTGTTGAACTCATGCTACAAATATATAATTTTCCTTTATACATAGAAAAATTATGCATACTGATTTTTAGCTGATTACCGATAGGTTCCCTGTTTCTGCTACAATAATGTCCGTAATCTTCAGCTTTTTACGTTCTGTGGTCCGAGTCTGAGCCATCACCTTATCAAGAGTTCCAGGGCACAATCTTAGTGTATGTATCTAAATTTGAACAAATCTATATCAAAGTTTTATAAAATAACATCGTCACAGATCAGGATGTCTGGTTATAACCTAAAGTGTCTGTCAGTGCCTTAAAGTAACCTATGGAAATGACAAATTTTTGGGCTAAACCCAATTTATGAAGGGTAGGGGAATGTTTGCATCATGGTTTGTTGTAGGTAGGTACGAATCTCCTATGTTGTACCAAGGTTGTACCTACGTTAATTTTCCCTAGTAAATTTATACGTAGGTACAACCTAGGTAAACGGTATAATTATCGTAAATACGTAGAGCAAGCAACGATTGAAAGAGCATTCAATTATCATATTATGCTATTAGTGTGCTATGATCTTAACAAATCAAGGCATGTAAAAGCCAAAGGTTTGGGCTTATTGTTTAGAGTTAACACGGCATTTTGGTGCAAATTTCCTAATGACATCTTGCACTTATGCGTTTGGTGTGTATTTATTCTGGCAATAGCACTTTGTAGACATTGAGGTGCATAACAAAAATCTAATCACGGTATTACGGTCGGTGCTATATAATGCACTTATTGAGGTATTTTGTCTCCATGATGCTTAATCTTCACGAATTAGTGCACTTTACTGCACTTTTTGTTGGTGTTTAAAGATATCATATATATATTTACATTAAATAGAGTATTATAATGCACTTTACAAAAATAATCCTGGAAATCAAAAAACGGAGAGAATCTCTTCAGGTCACGCAAGAGCATTTAGCAGAGCTGTCTGGAGTTGGCCTGCGCACGCTCAAACAGTTTGAAAGCGGTAAGGGCAATCCAACACTGCTTACTCTGCAAAAACTCGGTGATGTACTGGGAATGGAGATCTCACTTTCGATCAAAAAAATAACTAACCTATGAGAAAAGCGGATATACTGTTCAAGGGGGACCACGCAGGCGTTCTGGAACAACATGACAATGGCGCTTTCACCTTTTCCTATCTGGAAAAGTGGATGTCTGACCCCGGACGACCAGACATCTGCCTGACGCTGCCGAAAACTGACTCCCCATTCTATTCAGAATACTTGTTCCCATTCTTCTATAATATGCTCCCTGAAGGATCAAATAAACAGGTTGTCTGCAAGTTGAACAAAATCGACCAAAACGACCATTTCGGGCTACTAATGACCACTGCAAGGTTCGACACGATCGGTGCGGTCACCGTCCTAAAAAGCGAGTAAACATGAGCATACCAGAAATTAAATTCTGCCCCGGCACGCTGGCACCGGGATTTGATACCTACAGTCCGACCTGCCTGAAAAGGGTCTTCTACGGAAAAAAAGTCCAACACATACTACCCTATGAATCCCCACATTCGAATCAGGATACGGATGAGCTTTTCGAAGAAAGCCGCAGGCGGATGTCAATATCCGGTGTTCAGGAAAAGTTCTCGGTCCTGTTAGATAAGAACAAGCTTCGCCTTATCACTGAAGGGGAAATAGGTATGTACATCCTCAAGCCGAAGCCCTCAACGAGCAGGAAACCGGAACAAATGCCCGCCAACGAGCACCTCACCATGCAGATCGCAAGACAGGTTTACGGCATCGAGACAGCAGAGAATGCACTGATTTTCTTCGCTAATGGAGACCCAGCCTACATTACCAAAAGATTTGACCACTCGAACGCAACGAAGCTGGCCCAGGATGATTTTGCTTCCCTTGCCGGGCGCACACCTCAGACTCACGGTGAACACTATAAGTATGAAGGACACTACCTCGAGCTGTTTAGAGTCATGGAAAGGTTTGTGCCCGCCTATTCTGTTGAGGCGCCAAAACTACTCAGGCTGTTGATTTTTAACTATCTCTTTTCCAACGGAGATGCTCATTTCAAGAATTTTTCCCTGTTAGAGACCCCAATGGGAGATTATCGGCTCAGCCCTGCCTATGACCTGCTTAACAGCCGGATACATGTAAATGATACGGATTTTGCACTGGCAGAAGGGCTGTTGCCAAAAGAACTTGCCAAAGGCAAGATCTCCTCACAGTTCCAACTGCTAGCAGAAATGGCCGGAATCAGTAAAAAGGTATCAGGGGATATCATTGAATTGATGGGCCAGACACACAAGGGTGTAGAGAAGCTTGTACTTGCCTCATACCTAGACGACAGCACTCGGCGGGCATACCTTCAGTCATATCATGGAAGGATTAAACAAGTAGCCAAGACATAGAATCAACTGCCATTATAAGCTATAAAAACATTTTTGTTAATCTGTTGCAAATGTTCATACATAGTATCAAAATCCTATTTATTTAGAGCTTTCAACCCGATTAGGTAGACGATCTGTTCACTATTATTGTCAACATAAGGTACTCACAAATTACTCACCTGAAAAACTGAAAACAGGAATGCTTCGGGATGGATTGAAATCAAAAAAGCCTCTAATCATCAGATTAAAGGCTTTTGAAAAGTTTTATTACTTATTATGCGGACCGGACGGGACTCGAACCCGCGACCTCCGCCGTGACAGGGCGGCATTCTAACCAGCTGAACTACCGGTCCGTTCTCCCTTGCAGGGCTGCAAATATAGAAAAAAAACATTAACCAAGTATGTTTTTTCTTATTTAATTTTCTGTCTGCAGGTTTTGCTTTTGTTTAATCTTAAAATAGGCAATTAATCCTACTGTTGCTATACCCAGGCTTAGCAGATCAATAATAAGAATATCTGTTGCACCGGTAGCATAAGTTTTCCATACCCAATTGCCTGTGCAGATTCCATTTACAAACGGTATAGCCAGGCTAAGAATACTCCCTAATAACAATGTTTCGCGGTTGGTACGGTTAATGTTTTTACGGACGATGTAATAAACCGATAAAACCAGCCAGCTATAAAAGTAAAACTGATAGATAAAGCTCATGTCCGTCGCTATATTCACTTTCACGGCTATAAAGGTTGCTGCGGTAACCGGGTACATCGATAAGCAGATAGCCAGAAAGATGTTGGCTAGCCACAGGTTAAATTTCCTTTTGTGATCTGGCACGTTCTTTTTATCTCTCGCTACCAGCCAGATCATTATACCTGAAATAATCACCACACAGCCCATTATTCCAAGAATGAAATAGATGATCTTTAATGCATAGCCACTGTAATCTCCAAAGTGCAGGTGATAGATCAGACCTTTCACTTTGTCTACATATGTACTGTTCGCAATGGGTGAATGATGATAGATAATTTTATCATCTTTCAGCTGATAGATGATCCTTCCTCTTCCGGAAAAGTTTGTTTTGGCGCTTGCGGCTCCTTCAATTACTACGGCCATTGAAGTATCACCATAATTTTTGATGAGCACCCGCTGGATGTAAGAGTCTTGCCACAATTGCTGGGTTTTGTTAACGTATGACTGGATATCTATCTTTCTATCTAAACCATGATACGAATAGGTGAAAACCCGTCCGTCAGCGTAGTCCAGCTCGCTGTAAAGCTTATCAGACTTACCTTCATAAAACATATAGGCGAAGGGTGCAAGCAATACTGTATTCAATATCAATACCACACCCGTAATGGCATATACCAGTTGAAAAGGAAATCCAATTAACCCCAGGGCAGTATGTGCATCTGTCCACACGGTCTTCACCTTAGACCATGGTCTGAAAACAAAAAAGTTAGATACTATTTTATCCCAGTGCAGCAGCAGCCCGGTAATGAGGGCAAACAAAAAGACAAATGAAACCAATCCGGCCAGCAGATATCCAAATGGCGCGCCTAGGCGTATTGGTACCTGATTAACCTGTGCCAGGAAATGCAGACGGTATAGGAATTCTCCTAAATCATACGATTGCTCATAGGTCTTACTGTCGCCTTTTGCATAGTTATATTTGAAGTAGGCACCATCTGAGTCCCCGCGTCTGCCACGTTTTCCTTTCTTTTCTGGTTCCGCTTTCTTTTTAGGTGCCAGCGTAGTATCTTTTGTCGCAGTAACATCTACATAGGCATCAAAAGTTTTGTCTTGCAAATAAAAGGAAATGTCCCTGCCTTTCAGCTTGTATTTTTGATCCAGGGAATCCAGTAATTTATTGTAGTCTAGTTTTTTATGTTCCTGGGCTTTGAAGGAGGTATTGCTTTGCCATGCTGCGATATCTTTTTTAAATAAAGTATATGAACCTGCAAAAAAGATTACAAACAGAATAGCTGAGATGATAATCCCGCTGATTGTATGTGTATTAAAATATATATTATAATCTCTGTTTTTCATTGCTAGGTTACAGTTTTAAAAGAAAAGGGGTGGCAAATATTGCTGTCAGCAGGATATAATACATCCAGATTTTCCAGCCGCTCTTTGCCAGGAAGGCAAGGAGCAATAAAACTGCCCATAAGAGGTAACCCGTGAAAGCCGCCGTGATGATTACGTTTTTTGGTTCAAAAATATAACCCAGTAAATGATGAAAAGTTATCATCACCGTATAGCCGCCAATAAAGCCGGCAGTAATCTTCAGGAACTTTTGAAAAGGGGATTGAGTAAGATATTTTTTATTAGCAGGCATAATTAGAAAATCAACTGTTCAAAAGCGATAAAAACCACAAACAGCAAAACTACATGATTGACCGAAAGATAGCGGAACGGAAATACCAGCACAGTAAGGCTACCCATCGCCATTAGAATTACAATAAGAGAAAATATCCCTGAAACACTTCCGCTTAGCACTATCAGAATGACTGCTGAAATTATAACTAATAAGCCAGCAATAGCCGCTGACAGCGGTTTATGATACTCCAGATAATTAGCCCAGGCCGGTTTATCAGGCCATTTGCTTTTCTTAGACGTATTATACAGCAGCAAAAAAGCAAGAAATAGGAGTAAGACAACCGTTGTGTACATGCAGGATATTTATAATAAACGTTTAATATGCTTAACCTCAATTAAACGCAAAACCTTCAGGTGATGCTTATTTAGATTTATTAAAGGCAGTGCAAATATATAAGAGTATCGTCATATTACAAATGTTTTATAAAAATAGTAATACTTAACTGTAAGTATGTTGTTTACTGAACTACAGGCAACCCCGACTTAAACTTTTTTTTTAATCCAAATCCCACACAGAAAATAGATAGGAATGGCGTTCCTGTAAGATAGAGATAAGGTAAAGTCTGGACTTTAGCATTAGGAGTAGACGCACGCAAAGATAGGGGCAGCTGGGTTTATTCCATAAGTCAGAAAAACCAGTACAAAAATCAACAATAACTATTTATATTTGTAGAGTATTACTTATATAAAATTAGTATATTTCAATAACGCAATTCCCGTGTTCTGTAGTGGTTTAGCTCTATAATCCGTTTCTATTAAGAGGACGTTGAAAGTTGGTTGGAAAGAGGTTGAAAGGACTTGGAGTCCTTCCAACCCCCTTCCAACGTCCTTCCAATGCCCTTCCAAGGTCCACCTTTTCCGAACTAAACATAATGAGAACCCAACCAACATGTCTAATTGTGTCTTATACTGATATTACTTGACAAATTTAGCGCAGTAATTATTGTGTTTAATACTTTTCGACTGGTTTTACTTGAATGAATTTATGATAGACCTGAAATCGCTTGTCGTAAGATAAGTCTACACATAGATAGGCTTAATGTAGAAATTAGGCGTTATGATCTGGTTTTAAACGGGATCTCTTAATAAAATAGTCGGGCTGGCTGATCAGACATTGAATCGGGTGCTGAAAAGAACCAGGTTTATTTTGAAGTGCTTTTTAATGCCCAGTAAACCAGGACAGGCTGGAAGAGTAATCTTGCGTACCGTTTCTTGTCGGTATCCAGACCAAATGCATCTCTGTGATGTACCAATTGCGAAATGTTACCTGGAAACACAGCTACAAAAAATGCTGCAGCGAGTTTACCAACCTTATCAGCGTACTTTTCTGGCATAAAAATTAAGGCACTGCCTAATGCAATTTCTGCTATACCCGAAAGTACTACTGTATCATCAATTTTTAAGGGCACCCAGTTAGGTACCTGTGCCCGGAAGTCTTTTCTTGCAAAGGTGAGATGACTGATTCCGGCAAATACAAGGTTCACGCCCAATAATACTCTGGCAGTTTTTTTTACATTTTGTTCTTTCACGGTAGGGATGTTTAGATACAATTTTAGGCAAATACTATTCCATTAATGCTTTTCGCGCAAGGTATGACTGCATAGTCGTTTTAAATGATATCTTAATAGGTGCTATTAAAAACAAAACAGCCGCAACAATAATAATGCTGCGGCTGTCCTTTCTTAGCTAATATAAACTATTGTGCGTCCCACCATACCCTGTCAGTCAGTTTAGCCGACTGAATAGCCTGCGGGTTGGCTACCTGTTCTACCTGCGGATAAAGAATGCGACGAGGAATCTCAGACAAGGCATTTAAAACTTTTGTCAAAGGCGGATACCCAGTCCTTCTCCAGTCTGTCCAGGTTTCCATCGATAGAAAGTTTGCAATACCTTTTTCTTCAATGATCAACTGCAGTGCATTACCTGTAGTTAGCGCTCTTGTAGTAAGGTATGCCGATGAAGCAGCCGTGGTAACACCTAATCTGGACATATGACTGCTAACGCCTGCCTGATAGATTGGTGTGGCTGCAGCTAAACCTGAAACACGGAATGTTGCTTCAGCTTTTAAAAACAATGCTTCCTCATAAGTTACCAGGTAGGTAGAGGCTGATGCACCTGCATAATAAGCACTTGGTCTGGAATAAGATTCCAATGAGCCAATACCCTCTGTTCCAATTACACGGCCTGTATATAGCCCTGTCTGAGTAGCAGGAGCTACCATTTTAGTTAACCTTGGATCGTTTCTGTTAGTAAATCCGTTTACAAAAGTTGAAGATAAAATGATTGTACTGGCTGAGATAAAGTTTTGCTGCCAAGGGTTTTCTGTACCTGCCGCCCCTGTATAAGCCAATTTTAAATCATCATCAGTAGAGGTCATTCCATTTGCCAGTGCTGTTAATGCAAGTTGTGACTGCGCTACCGCTGTATATCCGGGAGCCTTAGTCAGGTGCATATAATAACGCGCTTTTAGCGTATAAGCTAATTTTGTCCATTTCGCCATATTTCCGCCAAAATATAAATCATCAGCCGCAGGCGATGTTCCGCTGTTTTTAGCGATGTCGGCTATAGCCCCATCTAATAACCCCTGTATGGTTTCGTAGATATCTTTTTGAGCATCATATTTAGGTTGAAGTTTTCCAACTCCCTGGAAAGCTTCTGAATAGGGGATATCACCCCATAAATCTGTTGCCGTACCTAAGGTGTAAGCTGTCAGAATCTTAGATATACCAGCATATTTAAAATTACCATTCGCGGTAGCTTTTGCGGTTAACACGGTTAGGTTATTTAATTCTGTGGTATAAACATTGATCCAGTCGCCATTGATATCAGTATTGTACATCAGATAAGTTCCTGCATTTGGATAGGTTTGGTTTAGTGCCATTACCTGCATGTACTGAAGAACAATATTGCTTACGTTTCCGGCAAACAAACTAGATGAGATAGACACCTGCAGGGGTGTAAGAATCAAAGCTTCCGAAACATTAGTAGGGCTGTTAGGGTTCTGGTTCACATCTACAAATTTCTTACAGCCGCTAAATACAGTTAGCATGCAGCAGAGCGTGAGGATATATATTTTTTTCATAATCATTAAGTCGATAAGTAGTGTTACAAGGTTAATTTCAAGCTAAAGTCAATAGAGCGCGAAGTAGGTACAGAGAAGGAATAGATACCCTGCGATCCGTTAGATGAGCCAAAAGAACTTACCTCTGGGTCGCCACCGGTAAAGTGTGGTGCATAAATCCATAGGTTACGTCCGGTTACTGATAGTGACAAAGCTTTAAAAGGTGTTCTTTTTAATGCAGCAGGGCTGATAGTATAACCAATACTTGCATTTCTTAATTTTAAATAGGTACCATCCTGGATAACAGATTCTGTGATACCATTAATGCGCTGATAGTAAGCCTGACCATTTACAGATATAGTGTTAGGCTGTCCGGTTACTGCACTTATTCCATCTACAACTCTAGGGCCCCTGTCTTCTGTAACCTTTGGAGTTCCGTAGAAGTAACCGTAGCCATCTACGTTGTTCTGAATATCACCACCTTTTTTAAAGTCAAAGAAGAAACTGAAGTTCCATTGCTTATACCTGAAGTTATTGTTTGCACTGGCAGTCCAGTCTGGATTAATGTCTCCAATAATTCCTTGTGTATCTGCCACGTAAGGAAGTCCGCCTGCATCTGTCATCAATTTACCGTCGGCAGTACGTGCATAACGGGTTCCATAAATAGTACCATAAGATTCTCCTTTAATGATGGTGGTAAATCCGTTTCCTATCTGCTCCAGTCCTTGGTAAATCTCAAGCACTTTACTTCTTGATCTCGACCAGTTTAAAGTCATATCCCATTGGAAATTCTGGCTTTTTACAGGTACAACGTTCATGGTGGCTTCTAAACCTTTGATTTGAAGATGCGCTGAGTTAACACTGGTATAAGAATAACCTGTAGAAGGTGCCAGAGATACGCTTGGGATAATACCCCCATTGGTATTTTTTGCATAGTAGGATCCTTCAAAACTTATCCTGTTATTGAGGAAAGCTAACTCAAGACCAGTTTCAAATTCATTTAATCGTTCGTTTCTTAAAGTACTGTTAGCTAAAGTCTGGCTTAAAAGAAAACCAGATTGTCCCTGATAAGGGAAGCTGATATTTCTGACAGTCTGAGTTTCATAAACTGTAGCCAATGAATATGGATCAATGCTTCCGTCGTTACCCACCGTTCCGTATGAAACGCGGAACTTTGCCATGTTAACTGCTTTTTTCAGGTTATCTGAAAAGAACTGTGAGAAGATGAAGCTGGTTGCAGCTGAGCCGTACGGATAAAAGTTGTTGCCTGTAGATAAGGTCGAGTTACCATCATATCGTCCGGTTAAAGACAATACCAGGAAACGTTTGTAATCTATGTTTCCCTGCAGATAGAAACCAATTTTACGTCTTAAGTTATGAGATTCCCTGTAGCTGATATTCGATGCAGCACTGATGTTATCCAGGCCTGGTACAGTTAGTCCCAATCCATTGGCATATGAATATTCGTTGTACTGAGAATAGATGTTGTTACCTAAAATACCATCAAGTGTAAAATCGCCCATATCATGGGTAGCGCTCAGGATCAGGTCATTATTAAATTGTCTGAACAGGTTGTTTGCTACTACAATTCTTCCTGTTGGGTTAGATACCGATTGCGCAGATTCAAGATATTTAGCTTGTTCAGAGTAAACATCGGCACCAAATCTTTCTGTAATGGTTAACCATGATAATGGTTTGTAATCTGCGGTAAAGGTTGGCAGAAACCGGTTAACTGAAGAGGTGTTTGTGATATTATCTAGCACCCAGTAAGGGTTGTTTCTTGAAAAACGATATAAACGCTGAGTTCCGTCTGCGTTGGTTGAAGGCTGCAAGTCGTACGATACAGGAGCACTGAAGATAGTCCATACAGGACTTTCCAGCGCATAACCTTCTGGCATCCTTACGTTGTTACTGTTAGTATAGTTTAATTGAAAAGTAGTGTTAAGTTTTTTCAGGATTCTAGAACTGTATTTTGCAAATACTGAATTTCTGAGGAAACTTGTATTTGGTACAGTACCAGTCTGGTTAAAGTTTGAATAAGATATGAAGTAGCTGCTATTGTCACCACTTCCACCGCTAATGTTTAAGGTATTGTTGTAAGTTTTACCTGTGCGAAAGAATAGATCAGACTGATCATAAACCTTGGCCGCAACACCGTTGATTTTGAGTGTATCCATGCGGGCACCCCATGAAGTGGAGGTTTTTTGGCTTACACCATCATAATAAATACCATTTGTTCCCAATGAATACTTATTCTGGATTTCTGGCAGCAGGGGAGTTTCAGCAGAGAAACTCGAAGAGAAATTGATGGACGGTTTTTTGTTTGCCGAACCATTTTTGGTAGTAATAATAATTACTCCGTTCGCACCAGCAGAACCATAAAGTGCTGTAGCGGCTGTACCTTTCAGAATGTTCATGCTCTCAACGATCGAAGGATCAAGATCTGCAAGACGGTTAGTACCGGGACCAGAGTTGAGGTTTCCTGTTTCTGAGTTATCTACCGGAATACCATCAATTACCATCAGGGCCTGGTTATTTCCATATAAAGAGGATCCTCCACGTACTACAATCCTGGCAGAACTGCCTGGCGAGCCCGAGGAGCTGGTTACCTGTACACCAGACGCTTTACCTGCCAGAGCATTCACAAGATTAGGCTCTTTAGCCTGTACCAGTTCATCGCTTTTAATTTCTGTTGAACTGTAGGTTAGCATCCTTTTTTGTCTTTTGATACCCAGTGCGGTAACTACTACTTCGCCCAGGTCCTGATTGTTCTCATCAAGTGAAATGCTGAGTGTGGTCTGGCCGGACAGCGGGATTTCTTTTGTACCATAACTTAAGGCTGAGATTACCAGAGTGGAACCGCTGGTATAGCTGATGGAGAAATTTCCACTTGCGTCGGTCATCATGCCTTTGGAAGTTCCTTTGATTTTGATGGTTACGGAAGGGATTCCCATTCCTGCTTTGTCTGTAACCTTGCCTTTTAATACTGTTGCCTGTGAGTAGGCATTACTGCAAAAAAGCACGGCGCAGATACAGGAAAAAATAATTTTTTTTAGTAAAAGCTTTGACTTCATAAAATTGGTTTAAGAGTTTAGGTTGGTTGTTTGTTGCCAAGTAGGTTGCTTGGAATTCTAAATCTATCCAATAGATTGAAGCAGTATTCACCAGAAATTCGCCACAACTCACCGTTTTTTAGCATAATTGTTACATTTCTGCTGGGGTTTCCAGATATGATGATATAATTATCTAAAAAAATAGATTTGTAAGTGTTGTTTTATATGTAGACCAGCTATTTGCCGCAATAAAAATTTGTGTGGCTGTCCAAAATATTGATACTTGTGATAGTTCATGCTGGTTAGATTTTTGGGAGTACATTGATGCTACCTTGTTTCGGGATGAGTGCTAATTGCTATAGTCATGTGTAAGAGACCAGAGCGTGTGAAACCAGTAATTACATGCTCTGAACATGTTCCCACCATGCTGTAGACACGCTCTCATCTACAATGTAAATACTACCTGTCATATCTTTAATTGCTTAATTCCATTTCTTGTTGTCAGTTTTATTGACAACCTTTTTTGGAACGAGACACAACTGACAGTTGCGGCCAAATGCAGACACTTGCAGCCAAATGCAGACACATCCGGCCACCATACCTGAAATTCGCTCTAAATCAATGTGTTTGAGCTTAAATTTGTTCTTACTAAAATAAAAAGTTATGGCAACAAGAAAAGGAAATTATCTAACAGGAGTACTCGGACCGCTGGTGTTACGGGTTGTGAATGGCAAACAAGTAGTCTCAACAAGAGTAAAAAAAGGAAAAATAAAACATACGGAAGCAACCAAAAAGAGTAATCAGACTTTTGGTATGGCTTCTGCATTAGCTACAGATGTACGATATACCATCGCTGAGCACGTTCTAGGAATGAGTGATTATAGTATGTGTTCTCGACTAAGCGGCGCATTTTTTTCTGTCTTCAGCAAAGTAAGAGACAAAGCCACCCGCGAATACAATTTTAGAACCGACAGTTTCGAATCTTTAGTAGGATTTAACTTTCATCAGTCATATAAGGTAGCGAACAGGATAGCCACTATGCCGGAGATGAAGCTACAGGACGGTATAATGGAAGTTAGCTTTCCCAAGATAAATGATGCTGATTGGATGCAATATCCATATAACAGCTATAAATGCACCGTCAAGGCAACTGTGTCATTGTTCATGTTAAAAGAAGGATTGATGGTTAGCAGTGCGGAAACGCAGCAGAAGGTTGTATTGAAAGGGATCGCAGTGGAAGAACCTTTAGCATTTAACTTTCAGGTTCCTAACGGGTGTTTTTGCCTGGTCTGTTTGTATCTTAATTACGGCGCTACAGGAAAAAATGGTATTATTCTGCCCCCTCATATAAAAATGACTGCAGGAACAATATGTTATGCAGGATTCGCCCCTGGAGTATTTAATCCTGATAACAAAATGCGATGGGTAGATATGCCAAAATACTGAGCTAAATTAAACAAGCGATCAATGTCCTATTCTTTAAGTATAGAACTAATTAAATTGTATTTTACCAAAAAGCATGAGTGGCAAACTATCGTAAAAATCATTATATTTGTTATTATGGAAACACCTACTAAATCTAGCAAAATGCACATTGGCCGTAAGATCAGAGGGATTCGTGAACTACGGAATGTAAAACAGGATTATTTGGCTACTCAGCTTGGGGTAAGCCAGCAGACTATTTCAAATATTGAGCAGAGCGAAGTAGTAGAAGATACTACCCTAGAAAAAATTGCAAAGGTTTTGGGTATTTCTGTTGATGGGATCAAAAACTTTACGGAAGAGGCGGTGGTAATTTATTTCAACACTTTCAATGAGAATGTTTCAAATGCTTTTAATGAATATCAAGGTTGCACCTTCAACCCATTAGATAAATTGATGGAAGTTGTAGAAGAAAATAAAAAGTTATATGAACGCTTACTTGCTTGTGAACGCGAAAAAATTGAGTTGATTAAAAATAATAAGTAGGTACGATGTAAGGAGTGTATACGATGAGCTGTCTAGTTCAACCAATACACCCTAAGCAAAGGGAATAGGGTTTTGTTGATCACCCACTTTAAAAAACTGGGAGGGTGAAAGTCCAATACCTCCATTGATGAGATTACTAAGTTCATCATTGATTGATTGGTCGATGCAGGCTTCCATCTCATCATCCTTATTCACTGTGATAGGTTTGTTAATTTAAGCCTAAAATAGCGACAAATTAATCTTTAAAGTAATTCGAAATATTGAATGGTTTAATAGAGCTAATATTCTGCAATAACAACGGGTAACGGTCAAACACACTTACTAAAAAGACCATCCAGTAATTAGTGCTTACCTGCATATTCAATTTATGGACTTTAAATCTCTTCTCATAAGCGCCAGAGCTATAAATTTGAATAAATAGAATAACAGTGTTCGTTCGCCGGAAGACAAGCTTTTGTAGTATGAAATAATTCATTTCAGCCGCTAACAAAGAAGGAAGTTGGCTTCTTTGTTAGCGACTATTCGGACGAATATCGGACGAATGCATATTTAGAAAATGTGAGTAGAAAAACTATTACAGCTAATTATTAGCTCATAAATAACGCTCATACTGATAAAAACCGGACGAATACCGGAGGTATAATCAATATTACTTAAGTGAATATTTAGATAGCTTCCCCTTGCCAATTTGAATTTATTATCTTAAGATCATCAATACAAGTAACAATCCCATTATCATTAACACCAATATATATTTTTCCTGCCTGAACATTTGCAAATCCACAAATCCATTTCAGATATTCATCCCGACAACTTTTTTCAAGTTAAGGCTTTTTAGCGGACCGGACGGGTCTTTATGAGAGTCAGCAACCGGCCTTTAAATGATGTTTTTTAAGCTTTTAATATTAGCAACTCATGAATTACTCACTAATTTTATAGTACAATATAGCTGCAATGCTATGATATTAATATAAATATATTAAGTCACTTTTGCAATGCTACATAGTTTCGTGCCAAAGATTATTAGATTAACACCAACCAAGATTTAGTTAATGAATATTTGCGCTATTTGTATCTTTCAACATATGTTGTATAACACCAGTTCCCACAAGTTTGTTTCCTTCGAGTATAGTAAAGGAATCCCCACTTTTTAAGTTTTGGCGAATATGCTTAGATGGAAGTAGTTTAATATTAGCAATAGCTGTAGATCCAGGTTAAACTATATCATGATCAGGAAAAGAAATCTCACCTGAGATATGATTCTTCGAACTGAAAGAAAATGACGGCCTATAACTATCATAAATCGCTATTTTTCTCCCCCATTTGCGGTTGGGAGTAGCGTTAATATTGCAGTAAAATTATATGCAATGAAATTTGTCATAAATCCTCCTCTTGTACAAAGATAATACAATGATTAAATGATTCCAAGTCTATTTCATTTATACTGATAGCTTCGAAACCATCCAGAGGCATTGATTCAGGATTTGATTTTTCTAAAAGATCTTCATTAATACTGACAATGAGTAGAAAGGCATAGGGAAGATGATAATCTTGTATTAGTTTTCATCTTTCTTAAGATTAGAATTAAACAAAATTAGCGTTGCAGCTACGGGCAGTCAAGATGTTCAGATTATGAACTAGATGTAATACAATTACTTACATGCTCTTCAGTGAGTAGAGCATCCACCTTGATTGACTTACTGAATTAATCACTGGTAATATGAGAAAATCGAATAATTCCAGAAGTCTGTAAATCATAAAAGCCCTTAATCATACGATTAAAGGCTTTCTGATGTTTTCAAGATTGACTCTTGCGGACCGGACGGGACTCGAACCCGCGACCTCCGCCGTGACAGGGCGGCATTCTAACCAGCTGAACTACCGGTCCGTTCTCCCTTGCGGGGCTGCAAAGATAGAAATTAGATATTCAAATGCAAATCTATCTGGTCTTTTTTTAATTACAATTATTTTTGCGGCTGTATTTATTGTAGCACCGTCTGTATTTCTTATTCTATGATAAGTATTTTGATTCCCTGAGGCTATAAATTTGTATCAGCAAACAGCAGGAAGAAAGGTTTTCAATATTGAATCTGCTGATAACAACAATAATTATGGAACACAAGATTTTAGGTCTGCATCATATCACTGCCATAGCAGGAAACGCAAAAGTTAATCACGATTTTTATACCCGGATTTTAGGATTAAGGTTAATTAAAAAAACAGTCAATTTTGACGACCCTAAGACATATCATCTGTATTATGGAGATGAAACCGGTTCGGCCGGTACTATCCTTACTTTCTTTCCATGGGGCAATATAGCTGCCGGCAGGAGGGGAATCCGTCAGGCAACAGAAATAGGATATAGTGTACCTGCAGGTAGTTTAGACTTCTGGCAAAAAAGGCTGGAGAAGAACAATGTGATCTATAATAAAAAGTCTGAAAAATTTGGAGAAGAGTATCTTACTTTTCTTGATCCTGACGGACTAAAGTTCGAGCTGACCATAGCTAAGAATGCAGACAGCCGCAAACCCTATGTTACAGCTGAAATCCCTGCAGAGAATGCGATCCTGGGATTCCATAATGTAACTATCACCACCAGTAATAAGGAACAGACTGCTGAAATACTCACAGAAGTATTCGGCTATAAATTAGCAGAGCAACAAGTAAACCGTTACAGATATACTACTGATGCAGTTGCAGAAGCGAATATTATAGACCTGGTAGAAGCGCCAGGAGAAAAGCCCGGACATGTGGCCGGAGGTTCTGTGCATCATGTTGCCTTCCGGGTTAAGGATGAAAAAGCCCTGATGGAATACCGTGATTTGATTGCCGCCAGAGGTCTCAACATTACAGAACAGATTGACCGTAATTATTTCTACTCCTTATATTTCCGTGAACCGGGTGGGGTGTTGTTTGAGATCGCTACCGAGAACCCAGGTTTTATGGTAGATGAACCGCTGGCAGAGCTGGGCACTAACTTAAAGCTTCCTGCACAATACGAAAAAAGAAGAACTGAAATTGAAAGTATATTACCAGCATTAAATTAATATGTACACACATTCAAAAAAAATAGTGACTGCAGGCGTACCTGTAGAAGAAGCAAAATCGGCATTGATCATGATACATGGCCGCGGCGCTTCGGCAGAAACTATTATACCCCTGGCACAGTACCTGAATATTGACAAGGCAGCAATCTTTGCACCTCAGGCCAGCAATCATAGCTGGTACCCTACAAGTTTCATAGAACCGGTAGAGCGTAATCAGCCGGCACTGGATTCTGCATTAGAAGTTATTGGATCTCTTGTTCAGGATATTATTGCTGCGGGTATTCCTGCCAGCAAGATTTATTTTCTTGGCTTTTCTCAGGGTGCCTGTTTAACGCTGGAGTATGTAACCCGGAATGCTCAGCCTTATGCTGGGGTAATAGCTTTCACAGGGGGACTGATTGGTAAAGATCTGCTGGCAGAAAATTACCATGGTGATTTCGGACAAACCAACGTGCTGATCTCTACCGGTGATCCGGATGGGCACGTTCCCTTAAAGAGAGTGAAAGAAAGTGCTTCACTGATGGAAGGCTTAAATGCAAGAATGCATGTAGTAGTTTATCCTGCCAAGCAGCATACTATAACCAACGAAGAAATTGACTTGGCTAATGACTTGTTTTTCAATGTGTTCTAACGGCAGACAATATGATACTCAAATGGATTATTCTCCTCAGAGATAATTTGATTGGCATCTATGTATCCCGGCATTTCAAATAATGCTAGATTTGCCGGGAGCACAGGCTTAAAAATTATTTAAACGGAATTTATTTTGAAAGAGGCAGACGAACAGTTATCCCATTATAATAAACGATTTGAAAACATCAATTATGAAGATAAACATATTGTTGGCAGACATTTCGAAAATTGTGTCTTTTACAAATCAACCATCAAAGGCTGTTTATTCGAAGACACAACATTTAACAAATGTACTTTTGAAGCCTGTGATTTGTCGCTGATCAAGTTTAAAGATACCTATGTTACCGACATTAACCTGATCAGCTGCAAAGCTATTGGGATTTTGTGGTACGATACTCTCAGCCCGTTTTCCCTGAAGGCAGACCAGTCAATCCTGAGTTATTCAAGCTTCTTTGGTAAAAGCTTAAAAAAGATCTCACTTACAGCCTGCACCGCCAGGGAAGTGGATTTTACTGGATGCATTATGACTTCAGCTGATTTCACAGGAACAGACTTTATGGGCAGCACCTTCGCCAATACCGATTTGAGGATGGCTAATTTTAAAGAAGCGCAAAACTACCAGATTGATCCGGCCGGGAACAAGGTAAAAGGAGCAATGTTCCAACTCCCAGCAGCCATCTCATTTCTGGATAGCCTCGGTATCTCCATTGTGGATTAAAGGAAACCCTGGAAAGATAGACCTGCTTTATTGTTCTATAATGTGCCTGATCTCCTCAAGCTTTTGATTTATGAAAACGTTTTCATACATTCGGCAGACCAGGTATCATGAAAGAAACTCAATCCCACAATACGATCCTAGATCTTGCAGCAGCTTTACAACTGTCGCCTGCTACCGTGTCCAGGGCATTGAGCAACACTTCATACGTTAAAAAAGAAACCAAACAGCGCGTGCTGGATATGGCGCAAAAGCTGGGCTACCGGAAAAACACGCTTGCATCTGGGCTCAGGAAGAGTAAGACCAATACCATAGGGTTGATACTTCCAAAAATCTCCATGTACTTTCATTCTGCTGTAGTAACTGTAGTACAAAATCTGCTGCATGCCGAAGGATATAATTTAATTATCGGTCAGTCTAACGATGATCCGGTAATGGAAAAGGAACTGGTTGATACCTTTTTTTCTTCCAGGGTAGATGCCCTGATTGTTTCTTGCACTTTACATACAACTGATTTTTCTCCCTTCGATATTTTTAAAAATCATCAGGTGCCAGTATTGTTTTACGATAGGGTACCGCCTGAACACTATCAGGCAAGGGTAATTAAGGGTGATGATTACCATGGTGGTTATCTTGCCGGATCGGCACTGGCAGAAGCCGGATGTAAAAAAATAGCGATGATCTGCGGAATTTTAAGTGCCAACTTATATCAGGGAAGATCGGCCGGTTTTCTGCAGGCACTGGATGATCATCAGCTAAAGATTGATGGAGATATGATTTTTTACCAGCACCTGAACCCTCATCACACTGAACTGGCGTTAACGCAAATGTTTGATGGTAAGGATAAACCAGATGGAATATTTGTTACCAGCGACAGAAATGCAATAGCGGTATTGAGCTTTGCTGCCGCACATAATATAAGGATTCCGCAAGATCTTAAAGTAGTAGGTTATTCTAATGATCCGATTACAGCCATGGTGACCCCTTCTATTACCACCATAGAACAGTTTCCGGCGCTTTTTGGACAGGAACTGGTTAACACCCTGCTGCAGATGTTGCATGAGGACGATAATACTGAAATAGTTGCCCCCCCGGTTATTACCCCGGTAAAATTGATTATAAGAAACTCAGTATAAGTCATATTTGGCACCAGAGATCCGATATGAGTAGCGATAATGGTCTCAAATACGCTGGGAGTGAGTGGCTATAACAGAACTAAATACAACATAATACATTACACAACAATAAAATATACATCCTTCACATATTAAGAACATGGAAAATCGTTTTGAAAGCCGCTATGCAGTAAGTCCCGTTGAAGCTAAATCAATGGATACAGCAACTCTGCGCAGCAATTTTTTAATCAGCAATGTATTTGAGGCTGATCAGGTAAACCTTACTTTGTCTCATTTTGACCGCTATATTGTGGGTGGTGCCATGCCTGTAAACCAAAAGCTGGCCTTGCCTAATCCAGGCGATCTTAAAGCACCTTATTTTCTGCACAGAAGAGAAATTGGTATGATCAATGTTGGAGGCGAGGCAATTGTTTCTGCAGATAACGTTACTTATAACCTGGCCTATAAAGAAGCATTATATATCGGTAAAGATACTGCTGAAGTATTTTTTGAATCAGCAGATCCGGCTAATCCGGCGAAATTATATATCAATTCTGCCCCGGCACATCACAAATTTCCCACAAAAAAAGTTACTAAAGCAGAGGCTGATGTGGTAGAGCTGGGTTCAATGGAAACTGCCAACCACCGGATAATCAATAAATTGATTGTAAACAGTGTGTTGGAAACCTGCCAGCTGCAAATGGGCATGACAGAATTAAAAAGCGGCAGTGTATGGAATACGATGCCAGCACATACGCATGATAGAAGAATGGAAGCTTATTTCTACTTCGAAGTACCTGAAAAACAAAGTATCTGTCATTTCATGGGGCAGCCGCAGGAAAGCCGTCATATCTGGATGCAGAATGAAGAGGCTGTAATTTCTCCAAACTGGTCTATCCATTCTGGAGCCGGAACCAGCAACTATACTTTTATATGGGGTATGGCCGGAGAGAACCTGGACTATGGAGATATGGATCACTGCGCAATTAACGATTTAAAATAACCTCTATAAAATATATGATGTCTGTACTGAATACATTTGAACTAACTGGAAAAATAGCACTCGTAACAGGTTGCAAAAGGGGGATTGGTAAAGCAATGGCCGTGGCACTGGCAGAAGCCGGGGCAGATATAATTGGTGTTTCTGCAAATCTGGCTTTAAGCGGGAGTGATGTAGAACAGGAAATAACCGCTCTGGGGCGTAATTTTACCGCATATCAGTGCGACTTTGGCAATAGGGAAGCCCTGAGATCTTTCATCGAAAAGGTTAAAGCAGAACATCCTGTAATAGATATACTGGTAAATAATGCCGGTACAATTTTACGTGCGCCGGCAGCAGAACATTCTGATGAATATTGGGATGAGGTAATAGCTGTAAATCAGACTGCACCATTTATCCTGACAAGGGAAATTGGACGTAGAATGGTTGAGAATGGCAGCGGAAAAGTAATCTTCACCGCCTCGCTGCTCTCCTTTCAGGGAGGAATTACTGTACCAGGATATGCGGCCAGCAAAGGGGCAATTGCGCAGCTTACCAAAGCATTCTCTAATGAATGGGCAGCTAAAGGCGTAAATGTAAATGCTATAGCGCCGGGTTATATTTCAACAGATAATACCTCTGCTTTGCGGGCTGATGAAAACCGGAGCCGCTCTATACTGGAGCGTATACCTGCCAGCAGATGGGGTGATCCTGAAGATTTTAAAGGGCCGGTGGTATTCCTCAGCTCTAAAGCAGCCGACTATGTGCATGGTACGGTATTAACAGTAGATGGTGGCTGGATGGGCAGATAATTTTAATGACCATGAAAATCTCAAAACAACTATACGGAGCCCTCTTTCTTACTTTAGGCAGTTTCGCCCTTAAGGCGCAGGAAGCAACACTCAGGTTTAAAAACCCTCTTAAGGCAGAACGGAAGGATGACCTGATAACACTTGACCGTTCATTCATTGAAGGAAAGCTAGGGAAAAAGATCCCTAAAAATGGTCTGATTATGGAAGGATACCGCAGCGCGGTAATGCTGCAGTATGACGATCTTAACCAGGATGGGGAGTGGGATAAGCTGGCTTTTGTGCTCTCTTTAAACGCCGCAGAAAACCTGGTCCTTAAATTGAAACTCAACCCCCATGCTGATGTGAAGGTAGTAGCACTGGCACATGTAAGACAAAAGAGAAAACTGCCAAATGATACCTTTGGACCTTCCCTTAAATTGGATAGTGTACCGGCGGGACAACCGAATACAGATTTCAGTAAATCAAAATTACCATCAATGCTAACGGAAGGGCCGGCATGGGAAAACGATAAGGTAGGTTTCAGGATCTACTTGGACGTGAGAAATACCAAAGATATCTGGGGGAAAACGACGAGTGAAATGATGATGGACAAGGTAGGGGCAGACCCTAAACTGATTTATCATAACCTGGCGCCCTGGGGAATGGATATACTTGCTGTAGGAAAGTCTTTAGGAGCAGGATCTCTGGCACTGAGTGTGCCTCAAAAGGGTAAAACTGATACGCTGGTGCGCCTTGGCGGTAATAATATGGGCAAGATTATTTATAGAATGATTGCCGACGGACCCGTGCGGGCTGTGTTCCAGATGGAATACCCGGAATGGAACGTCCTTGGAGATGGCCGCTTATGCAGTCTGACGGAAAAGATTTCAATATGGCGCGGCCAGTATTTTTACCAGAGTGAGGTTTCCCTCAACAATGCCCCGAAAGGCGCTTCCCTGATTACCGGAATCGTAAATCTTAAAAGTTCAAAGCAATTGGCCTTACAGCAAGGAAAAACAAGGGTATCATATACGTTTGATCAGCAAAGTGAAAATAAAGATAACCTCGGGATGGCGGTTATGCTGATGAAAAAGGACTTCCTTGCTTTTGGGAAAACACCAAATAGCAATTCTGAAGTATTGAACACCTACACAACCAAAATGAAAATACCAGCCGCAGGTAAGACGGTAACGTTTAGGTATTATGCCTGCTGGGAACATTCTGATGTTACATTCTCTACAGAAAAAGACTTCAGACAATTTCTGGACGCACAAGCCAGTGCTTTCGGCAAATCAATAAAAGTTAAATAAGTTGAGTAACAATCTTTGTTTTCAGACTACCGTATAAATAATTCTGTTTCCAGCACTTTTCTCTCAAATTCCGTAACAGGGTACTTAGCCTCAATCAATTCTAGTAATTTTTCGGTGGCCAGCTTGCCCATTTCAAAGGCTGGCTGAAATACGGAGGTCAGGGAAGGGTTAAAAAGATCCAGCACATCAGAATTACTGAATCCTGCAATTTTAATATTTGGTTGTCCGCTTGCCGTCAGACTTTTTAATACATGCATGCAGCACATCGTGAGCCGGTCGCCCGCTACAAAAATCGCCTCTGGCCGGTCACGAAGGTTCAGTAATTCCTTTATTGCAGTTTCTACCTCTTCGAAAAGCATCCCGCCATGCGGGCAGTTTTTAATATATTCTGATTGGGGCTGTAAACCATGGTCGCGTAACGCATCGGTATATCCCTGCAATCGCTCAATGCTGATAGATAAATGTGCTGAACTTGATAAGTGTGCTACTTTTTTTAAACCAGATTGTATCAGATGGCTGGTAGCCTGATAGGCGCCGGCCCTGTTATTAGCGGTAATTTTATGGGTATTAATCTGCTCTGGAACCCGGTCAAAGAACACAATCGGCAAACCACGATCATGCAATTGCTGTAACTGGCTGGTATCTTTGGTTTCTGCAGAGATAGAGATCAGAAGTCCGTCAACCGATCGCGCTGCCAGGTGCTGTATGTTTTTTTCTTCGCGCTCTACAGACTCATGTGTTTGTGTAATAATAGCCGTATACCCCCGGCTGTTGGCTATAGATTCTATACCATTAATGGCCTGCGAGAAATAATGGTTGGCCACCTCGCTTACCACAATCCCGATGGACTTACTTTTGCGTTCCTTAAGACTGAGCGCATTTGGATTAGGGAGATAATTTACTTTTTTAGCATACTCCATCACCAGTTTTTTTGTGTTGCTGCTGATTTCGTAACTGTCTCGCAGGGCCCGTGATACGGTTGATGTGGAAAGGCCCAGCGCTTTGGCAATATCTTTTATGGTAGAGGTCTCAAACATTTGGTATGGCTTGTAAATATCGCGAACAGGTAATACGCTATCTACAAGTTTAATAAAAATTCCTGATTTTTTATTTAGCATAATCGACCATCGGCAACGATTGCGTAAATTTATTAGCACTATCCGCAGATTTCCCAGATAAAACTTGCTAGCATTGTGGATTGCGACAATCAACCAAATGCGTATGAACAGTTCCTTCTGCATCGGCCGGATGCTTATACTATACTTTTGTACCCTTACATTGATACCTCCGGCAGTACAAAATTCTTTTGCACAGGCCAAACCCGCAAAGATTACATTTACTCCGGCTGTGCCCTATATCTCCAAAGTGTGGGTGGCCGACCTGGGGAACGGACAATATAAAAACCCTGTACTGCATGCCGATTATTCTGATCCTGATGCGGTTCGCGTTGGGGAAGATTATTTTATGACGGCCTCCAGTTTTGATGCCGTGCCTGGGCTTCCAATACTTCATTCTAAAGACCTGGTAAATTGGTCGCTCATTGCACATGCCCTGCCAAGACAGGTTCCTCTGGCACATTTTTCCGCCACGCAACATGGTAATGGTGTCTGGGCACCTTCCATCCGCTATCACCAGAACGAATTTTACATTTATTATCCTGATCCCGATTTTGGGATTTATATGATTAAGGCGGCAGATCCTGCCGGCCGATGGTCTGAGCCGGTACTCGTAGCACCTGGAAAAGGACTGATTGACCCCTGTCCCCTGTGGGACAATGACGGAAGGGTATACCTTGCTTACGCCTATGCAGGCAGCAGGGCAGGGATAAAAAGTATTCTGGCGGTAATGGAGTTAAACAGGGACGGAAGCCAGGTCATTGAGCAGGGGAAGATTATCTATGACGGACATAGTACTGATCCAACTATTGAAGGGCCTAAACTTTATAAGCGTAATGGCTATTATTACGTGTTTGCCCCTGCTGGGGGAGTAGCTACGGGCTGGCAGCTGGTGCTCCGTGCTAAAAATATTTATGGCCCATATGAACGCAGGGTGGTTATGGATCAGGGCAAAACTGTGGTGAACGGTCCGCATCAGGGAGCATGGGTAAATACGCCTGCAGGTGAAGACTGGTTCCTGCACTTTCAGGACAAAGGTGCTTACGGCCGGGTAATGCATCTGCAGCCTATGAAATGGGTGGCAGACTGGCCTGTTATTGGCCTGGATACTGATCATGATGGTATCGGCGAGCCGGTATTGAGCTACAGAAAACCAAATACCGGAAAAAACTATCCGCTGGTTACACCACCGGAATCTGATGAATTTAATACCCCGAAGCTAGGTCTGCAATGGCAGTGGCAGGCTAATCCGGCTGTTACATGGTCCTTTCTTTATCAGGGGGCGCTGCGCCTTTATAGCGTAAAAATGCCAGATTCTGCACGTAGTTTATGGGATGTACCAAACCTGCTGCTGCAGAAGTTTCCGGCAGAACAGTTTATGTTGACCACCAAAATGAAATTATCCCCTAACCCCAAACTGCAGGATGAGCGGGCAGGATTACTTATTATGGGATATAGTTATGCTGGCATCGGCTTAAAAAGCACTGGCAATGGGCTGGCCCTTGTGATGTTCCGGGCGAAAGCGGCAAATAAAGGAGGAAAGGAAAAAGAAGAGGTATTAAAAATGCTTAACCAGTCTGAAGTTTACCTGCGGGTTAAAGTGCAGTCTCAGGCAGTATGTCAGTTCAGTTATAGCCTTGACGGCGAAAATTTTATGGATGCGGGCCAAACTTTTACTGCAGAAGAAGGACAGTGGGTAGGAGCGAAAACAGGACTATTCGCCAGCCGCCCAGCACAGATAAATGATACAGGTTATGCAGATTTCGATTGGTTCAGGATTGAACCGCTAAAATAAAATTTACCCAATCGTTACCGGGAACGATTGCACATTTATTTATAGGGTTTTGTGGGGTATAGTTTTACGAATCTTTGTAGACTTGCTACAGCAGCCTTAAACAGGATTTGATATTTCAGGTTTGACAGAACTAGAAGTTGAACGCGTTGATTGCGGCACTAACCAAATAAGTATGAACAAATTTTATTTTTCACTGGCCATATGCTGTCTGTTGTACAGCGTAGTCTCGGCCCAAAACCGAAGCCTGTCAGGGGTCGTCTCTGACGCTAAAAACGGGGCAACTTTAATTGGCGTAAGCATTCTGGTAAAAGGAACAAACCAGGGTACAAGTACAGACGCCAATGGTAAATTTAGTATAGCCGTCCCCGGAAACAAAGCGGTACTTGTAATAAATTATGTAGGATACGTGAAACAGGAAGTAGAAGCCGGAACCCAGGCACAATTAAATATCAGGCTGGCGCCGGATGAAACAGCATTGTCTGAAGTAATTGTTATTGGCTATGGTACCGTAAAAAAACGTGATCTCACCGGTTCAGTTGTTTCTGTAAAGGGCGATGATATTGCCAAAGTTCCATCTTCCAATCCGCTTGAATCCATACAGGGGAAAGTACCGGGGGTAGATATAACCCGCAGCAGCGGCTCAGCATCCTCTGGTGTAAATATCAATATCCGCGGAACGCGTTCAATCTCTGCCGGTAATGGTCCTTTGATTGTTGTAGACGGGGTTCAGTATTCCAGCCTGCAGGATCTTAATCCGAATGACATCGCCTCAATGGACATTCTGAAAGATGCTTCGTCTACCGCTATTTACGGTTCAAGGGGAGCAAATGGTGTGATACTGATCACTACTAAAAAAGGGATCAGTGGTCAGGCTACCGTATCATTAAATACCTATTATGGCCTTTCTAAAGTTTCGAGGTATCCAACAGTTATGGACGGACCGCAGTATATTGAACAGCGGAGACAGGCTTACCGTACCACGGGCAACTGGAACAGTCCCGCAGATGATGCAGCGATTTTCAATTCTGCAGAATATGCTGCAGTGAACAGCCAGCAGTTTCTGGATTATCAGGACCTGCTTTTCCGTGACGGATATCAGCAGGATTACCAGTTGGGTGTACGGGCAGGAACAGAAAAAACAAAAGTATACTTCTCGCTGGATTATCTGGATGAGAAAGGGGTGCTGGCGCTAGATAAATCCAACCGCTATACCGGCCGGCTCAACCTGGATCAGACGATCGGAAAATACTTTACCACAGGGATGCAGGCTCAGTTTACACATTATGAACAAAGTAACCGCCGCGACCCCCTTAACCAGGCGAATAAAATCTCACCCTTTGGAACCCTTTATGATGCAAGCGGTACATTCATAGTTTATCCACTTGCTGGTACTTTTGTAAACCCGCTGGCAGATGAACAGCCAGATGTATATTCCAATGAAACTGTGATCAACCGTACATTATTGTCGGCATACATGGAATTAAAGCCATTCAAAGGTTTGGTAGCGCGCAGCAATCTGGGTGTTAACCTTAATACTGACCGTACCGGAACTTATGCCGACCGCTATTCTATAGACCGTAACGGTTCAGTACCTAAAGCTACATATGCCTCTTCTAACGGACACCTTATTAACATTGAAAACTTTGTTACCTACAACAAGGAGATCAGCGACCATTCATTCACACTTACCGGAATCAATAGCTTGCTGTATAACCGCTCTGATAATATCGCGGCTTCGGGAGAAAACCAGCTGCTCAAATCTCAGCTGTTTTATGGATTGGGAAACACGCAGAACCAGGCAATCACTACAGCCTATAGCATGAACAACCTGATTTCCTTTGCCGGTCGTATCAACTACGCCTACAAGGGTAAATACCTGCTCACCGCTACCGGACGTACAGATGGCTCCTCTAAACTGGCGGAAGGTAATAAATGGGCGTTCTTTCCATCGGCTGCAGTGGCCTGGCGGGTTAGTGATGAGAAATTCCTGAAAAATAATAAGGTGATCAGTGATCTGAAGATTAAGTTTAGCTACGGTTTAGCAGGAAGTGACAATATCAGTCCCTATTCTACCCAAAGCAGTTTGTCGAGAATTGCCTTTGCATATGACGATAATGGAGCACCCGCCTATACTTATTCCCCAAGGATAGGTAATGTGGAGCTTACCTGGGAAAAAACTAAAACCAGTGATCTCGGTCTGGAAATGGGGTTTTTTAAAAACCGCATCACCGCTACGCTGGATTACTATGATTCAAAAACTTACGACCTGCTCCTGAACCGGAGCCTGCCACCTACAGATGGGGTGACCAGCGTAATTCAGAATGTGGCCAGAACAGCCAATAAAGGTATAGAGCTTTTTATCTCTTCTAAAAATATCAGTTCGGGAGATTTTCAGTGGACTACAAATCTGTCGTTTAGCCGCAATAAGGAAAAGATTGTACAGCTTGCAGGCGGTGCCCAGGCCGATGTACTCAATGCATGGTTTGTAGGTTCGCCGATACAATCTTTTTATGATTATGAAAAAATAGGGATCTGGCAAACAGCAGATGCGGCGGAGGCAGCACGTTATGGTCAGAAACCTGGAGATATACGGGTGAGCGACCTGAACAATGATGGTAAAATTGATGCCACCAACGACCGAAAAATTATAGGCACCAACAGGCCAAAATGGAGCGGCGGACTGGAAAATACATTCACCTATAAGGCCTGGGACCTTAACGTATATGTATTTGCCAGGATAGGACAGACCATCTACGCAGATTTCCTCCGCAGGTATGACCCTCAGGGCATCAACAACAGTTCTACCATCATTGATTACTGGACACCTGAAAACCCTACAAATGCTTATCCGAGGCCTAACAAAAATGTATCACTGGCCTCAACTTTATATTCGAGTAGTTTAGGTTATGTGAACGGGTCATTTGTAAGGCTTAGGAATATTACCTTAGGTTATACCGTGCCGAAAACGGTATTAGAGAAAGGTTTTATCAAAAGCTTAAGGGTGTATGCCACGGCAAGAAACCCTTTTACCTACACCAAATCCAGTCTGCTTAAAGAGTATGATCCGGAACGTGGTGGCTCGGAAGGCGCGCCAATGACTAAACTGTATACATTCGGACTAAATGCTTCATTCTAAAATGGATATCATGAAACAATATATAGGTAAAGGGTTGCTGATATTAGCAGGACTGACAGTTATGTCTTCCTGTAAGAAGGCCCTTGAAGAAAATAATCCTTCGGGAATTACGGCCGAAAGTGTGTACACCACACCTGCAGGCTTCGAAACACTGGTAAATGCTGCGTATTCCTACCAACGCTGGTGGTATGGCAAAGAGGAAGGGTACAGTATTTCTGAAATGGGAACAGACCTCTGGGCCAGTGGCGCCGGAGATGTAACTACCGACCTCACCAACTATATCAACTTACAGGGCACCAATTCAGCATTAACCACTGAATGGCAGCAACTCTATGCGGCGGTTAACCTGTGTAATGCAGGTATCAACAGAATTGGCGGTGCCGGCTTGGCAGCAAATGTGCGGCCGGTAAGGGAGGCAGAGCTACGCTTTCTCCGTGCCTTTTATTTATGGCATATCGCGGAAACCTGGGGAGGTGTGCATTTTACATTGACTGAAACCCAGGGGGTAATTACTACAGCCAATAAAACACCGGTAGAGACCTTTAACAAACAGATCCTCGACGATCTTTTGTTTTCTGTAGCTAACCTGCCGGCTACAATAGCAGATTATGGTCGCGTAACAAAACCCGCTGCACAGTCATTTCTGGCGCGGATGTACCTTAGCCAAAAGAAATACACAGAGGCCAGGGATATGGCGCTGGCGGTAATTAATGGCGGCTACGGATTTACACTGCTGCCTGCCTATGCTGATCTTTGGAAAATGGCTAATCTTAAAAATAAAGAAGTGGTTTATGCGGTAAATTACTCCGTTAATTTATCACAGAATGATCTGATTGATCCTATATTAAACCCTTTAGGCCATAGCCGGGGCAGTAATAACGCGCACCTGCTTTTCGCCATGAAGTATGACGACCAGCCGGCAATGATTCGCGATATTGCGAACGGAAGGCCATTTGACAGGTACATGCCTACCCGCTTTCTACTCGATCTTTATTCTGATAATGATTCAAGGTATGAAGGTTCCTTTCAAACTGTATGGTATGCCAATAGCACTACACGTCCTGCAGGTATGAAAATAGGAGATACGGCCATATTTGCCACCAGGAAAGTGTTTGCACCGGTTGGAAAACTATATAAAACATACGACCGCAATGCCGTGTACAATACTAACGGAACTGTTAAAGATCAGCTGCATTATGTTTCCCTCAGCAAATTTGCAGATCCCACCCGTACCAGTATCAATGAGGCACAGAGTGCGAGGGATGTTTTTGTGATCCGCTTTGCTGAATTGTACCTGATTGCGGCAGAAGCTGAATTTAACCTTGGTAATAACACGGCAGCGGCAACCTATCTGAACGTGATCCGTAGCCGTGCAGCTAAGCCGGGCAAAGTGGCCGATATGCAGGTAGCTGCCGCACAGGTTACGCTTGATCTGATTCTTGATGAACGTGCCCGCGAATTTGCAGGTGAACAGCTTCGATGGTTTGACCTCAAAAGATCTGGCAAATTGCTGGAGCGTGTTAAAGCCTATAACCCTAATGCCGCTACGATACAGGATTTTAATCTGGTACGACCAATTCCAAGAACACAGATTGATGCCGTTACCAATAAAGATGAATTTAAACAAAACCCCGGATACCAATAGAAGATGAAAAGATATCACAAAAATATACTGTTTTCAGCCTGCATGCTACTCGCATTGCAGGCTGCAGCTCAGCAGAACTACTCTTTTGAAAACCTGCCGCAGGTAAAAGAAACAAAGTTTAAAAATGATACCCTCAGCATTCTGAAATATGGAGCAAAGGACGATGGGATTACGCTGAATACCAGAAGTATTAATGAGGCTATAACTGCCTGCAGCAAAACAGGAGGCGGTGTGGTTCTGATTCCGGCGGGATTTTGGTTAAGCGGTCCGCTGCAGCTGAAAAGTAATGTAAACCTGCACCTGGCAAAGAATGCCCTGCTGCAATTTACCAAAGATTTTAAACAGTATAAATTAGTTGAAGGGAACTGGGAAGGGCTGCCGCAGATGCGAAATGAATCGCCTATCTCTGCTACCGGGGCAGAAAATATTGCCATTACCGGTGAGGGTATAATTGACGGTAATGGTGATGCCTGGAGGATGGTAAAACGCGATAAACTTACAGAAAGCCAGTGGAACCGGCTGGTAGCCTCGGGAGGTATAGTGAACACCGAAAGCAAAATGTGGTACCCATCGGAGCAAACGGTAAAAGGTGCTGCATTGAAGAACCCGGGTGCTATATCGCCAGAGAAAAGTAGCGAGTTTTATGAGTCGGTTAAAGATTATCTTCGGCCGAACCTGGTTGTATTTACCAACTGTAAAAGGGTATTGCTGGAAGGGGTAACTTTTCAGAACTCGGCGGCATGGAACTTACATCCGATTATCTGTGAAGACCTGATCGTAAGAAATGTGTATGCCAAGAACCCCTGGTATGCACAGAATGGTGATGGTATTGATCTGGAATCATGCAAAAATGTACTGATTGAAGGCAGCACCTTTGATGTTGGGGATGACGGGATCTGTATAAAATCTGGGCGTGATGCCGAAGGCCGCAAGAGGGGCATCCCTACAGAAAATGTAATTGTGCGCAACAGCACGGTATATCATGCACATGGTGGTTTTGTTATTGGCAGCGAAATGTCTGGAGGTGCAAGGAATATTTTTGTGTACGACTGCACCTTTATTGGCACCGATATAGGACTAAGGTTCAAAACAACCCGCGGCCGCGGAGGCCTGGTAGAAAAGATATTTGCCAAAAATATTGTGATGAAAGATATTGTAGGAGAGGCCATATTATTCGATATGTATTATATGGCTAAAGATCCGATCCCCCTTGCCGGCGAAAACAGAGAAGCAATAAAAGAAAAGCTTCTCCCCGTAACCGAAGAAACACCAGTGTTCAGAGATTTTCATATCAGCAATGTAGTATGTGACGGTGCTTCAAAAGCCTTATTTATCAGAGGTCTGCCGGAAATGAGTATAAGTGATATCTATCTGGATCATCTGGTCATCCAGTCTGATAAAGGCATTGATATCCAGGAGGCAAAAAATATACAGTTAAGCAATGTGAAGGTGATCAGTAATGAAAAGCTTCCCCTGATTAACATACACAACGGTACCACGGTCAGCTTCAATAAAATAGACTACAACAAATCGGAATTATTTTTTAACATTAGCGGTGCGCGTAATTCGGGTATTAAACTGATCAATACTGATTTGAAAAAAGCTGTGAAGACCTCAGTATTTACGGCAGGGGCGGATGCCGGTATGCTGACTATAAAATAGAACCTATGAACAGAAAATTTAAAATATCGGCACTATTGTTTTTTGCGCTATGTGGCGGCAGTACAAGCTTTACTTATGCTCAGACCGGCAATGCTGATGAGCAGATGGCCTCAACCGTGATGGAGATCTGGAAAGATTCACTGAGCAGCGGTGAGGGCCGTCCCGTTAGATGGTCTTATGACCAGGGAGTAATACTGGAGGGGATTGATGCCCTATGGCGACGGACCGGCAATGGAGATTATTTCAGGTACATGCAGAAAAGTATGGATCATTTTATTACCGCTGAGGGAACGATCAGGACCTATACCCAGGATGCATATAATATTGACAATGTTAAGAATGGCCGTTCACTGCTTACCTTATATAAGGTAACGGGCCAGGCTAAATATTTTAAGGCGGCTACCATACTCCGGGAACAGTTAAAAGCACAGCCACGTACCACCGAAGGCGGCTTCTGGCATAAGAAGATTTATCCTAACCAGATGTGGCTTGATGGCTTATATATGGGCGAACCCTTTTATGCTGAATATGCCGCGCTGGTGGGTGAGCCCAAAGCATTTGACGACATTGCCAATCAGTTTATATTAATGGAGAAACAGGCCCGGGACGTAAAAACGGGATTGCTATACCATGGCTGGGATGAGTCGAGATCGCAGAAATGGGCAAGCCCCCAGACTGGTTTATCTCCGCATTTCTGGGGCAGGGCCATGGGCTGGTATGGTATGGCGCTGGTAGATGTGCTGGACAATTTTCCTGTTGACCATCCAAAAAGAAAAGAACTGGTTGCTATTCTGAACCGTCTCGCTGCCGCTGTACAAAAATATCAGGACCCTAAAACAGGGGTATGGTATGATATTCTTGATCTGGCGGAAAGAAAGGGAAATTATCTGGAGGCATCAGCTTCTGCAATGTTTGTATATACACTTAAAAAAGGTATCCGCAAATCTTTGCTTCCGGCCAGTTACAGCGCAGTTGCCGATAAAGGTTATCAGGGAATGCTGAAAGAATTTATAGAACCACGTGCGGCCGGTCAGGTAAACCTGAAGGGTACGGTAAGTGTTTCTGGCTTAGGAGGCAACCCTTACAGGGATGGTTCCTTTGACTATTATATGAAAGAAAAAGTAATTACTAATGATGCTAAGGGTGTAGGTGCATTCCTGCTCGCTGCCAATGAAGTAGCATTAGCTAAAATTGCCCAGGGCGGTAAAGATAAAACTGTACTCCTTGACGATTATTTTAACAATGAGAAAAAAACTGACCAAAGCGGGCATGAAATCACCTGGCATTATAAGTGGGATGAAATGAGCAATGGCGGCTATTCTCTGTGGGGAGAACAGTTCCAGCAGCAAGGCTTTCATCTGGCAACACTTAAGGCAGCGCCAAGTTCAGCTAATCTGAAAGGAGCTGCCGTTTATATCATAGCCGATCCGGATATTTTAAAAGAGAATCCCAAGCCCAACTACATTGAAGCCAATCACATCCGAGAAATCACTGCATGGGTTAAAGCAGGCGGCACGCTGGTTATCATGGCCAATGATACGGGCAACACGGAACTGGACCACCTCAATCAGTTGGTATCAAACTTTGGAATGTCTTTTAATAAAGATAGCAAAGGCAGAGTGACTGGTAAACAATTTGAAATGGGTGAGATTAATATTCCTGCAAATAACATAATATTTAAAAAGACAAAGAAAATCTATGTAAAGGAATACAGTACGCTCAAAATCAGTGGCCCCGCACAGCCCGTATTAAAAGATAAGGAAGGAAATATTGTAATCGCGATAGCTAAAGCAGGTAAAGGCCGTGTATTTGCTATCGGTGATCCATGGCTGTACAATGAATATGTAGACGGGCGAAAAATACCGGCCGTATACGAGAATTTCCTTGCCGGTTCAGAACTTATTAAATGGCTTTCTACGTTATAGTACAATTTCAAAATATTAATAATGATTTTATCTAAAGAAGTTTTAAAAGATATTGATCCCCGCAAGGTGATCGTTCCCAATGATACCGTATTCAGCCTTCCCGAAAAAGTACTTCAGTTTGGTACCGGAGTATTGTTACGGGGCCTTCCTGATTATTTTATAGATAAGGCAAACAGGCAGGGTATTTTTAATGGAAGGGTGGTAGTGGTAAAATCTACAGGTAATGATACCTCAGAATTTGATCAGCAAGACAGCCTTTATACTATAGGTATCAGAGGTGTGGAGGCCGGACAAAACGTAGAGGAAAATATGATATCCTCAGCCATTTCAAGGGTCATATCTGCAGAAAAGGACTGGGCGGCCGTTCTTAAACTCGCAGGCACCCCTGCGTTGCAGATCGTTGTCTCCAATACAACTGAAGTAGGTATCCAACTGGTGGATGAACAAATTGATCAGCAGCCGCCCTCATCTTTTCCTGCGAAGTTACTCTCAGTTTTATACGAGCGCTACCAGATTCTGAAGGCTGCGCCTGATGCCGGACTGATTATCATTGCCACAGAGCTGATTCCAGATAATGGTCAGAAACTGGAGTCTATCGTTTACGAACTGGCTGCAATCAATCAGCTTCCTGATGATTTTGTCAATTGGTCGCGCATTAATAATATCTTCTGCAATTCTCTGGTAGACCGGATTGTGCCCGGAAAACCAGATGCAGCGCGTTTGGTCGAGTTGCAGCAGGAGCTGGGCTATACCGACTCACTGCTGATCCTGGCAGAACCTTACCGGCTTTGGGCCGTAGAAGGTAATGATAAAGTTGCCGGAGTACTGAGCTTTATGGCGACAGACAGTGGGCTGATTGTGAAGGAGGATATAGAAATTTATCGTGAACTAAAAGTCCGCCTGCTCAATGGTACACATACCTTGAGCTCAGGTATCGCCTGTCTGGCGGGTATCAAAACTGTGAAGGAAGGTATGGATAATGTTGATCTGCATCATTTTGTAGAACAGGCGATGCAGCAGGAAATTGTTTCTGCTATTCCATACCCGGTAGACCGCGAAGTAGCGATTGCATTTGCAGGTACAGTGATTGATCGTTTTGCCAATCCACACATCAAACATCTCTGGTTGAGTATAACCATGCAGTATAGCATGAAATTGAAAATCAGGGTTTTACCGGTCTTGTTTAATTATTATAGCCTGTTTGGTTCCCTTCCTCCATATATTACCTTTGGATTAGCTGCTTATCTGCATTTTATGTGTGTACACAGAATGGCTGAAGGTAAATTTTATGGACAGTATGATGGAAACGACTACCTGATAACTGATGATAGTGCTGCATATTTTTATGATCAGACACAAACACATAAAGATGAAGGATACCCAGGAGCGGTATTGACGGATACTGCCTTCTGGAATGCTGACCTTGACAGTCTCCCTGGTTTTATAAGCGCAGTGACACAGTATTACAGTGAAATACGGACTAAAGGAATAATCACTGCGCTCCGGGAATTAAAGATAAACAGCCAAACAGACAAGCTTGCCTGATAGTGACAAAAGCAATGATATGCCGATAAAAAATAAAATATTAAAAGTGCACCCTAATGATAATGTGCTGGTTGCCTTAACGGATCTGTTTGCGGGTGAAGAGATCATATTTGAAGGTATAAGCTATTACCTCAGAGACAATATTGCGGCGAAACATAAGTTTGTAACGCAGGACCTTGCAGCGGGCGACCAGATCTATATGTATGGTGTGCTGGTAGGCAAGGCCCAGCAGGCTATACCTATTGGTTCAGTAATTACTACGGCCAACATTAAACATGCGGCCACAGGATTTCACACGTCAGAGGTACATAAAGGCTGGAGCATCCCTGATGTTTCCTTATGGAAAGACCGCACCTTTGAAGGTTTTCACCGAAGCGACGGTCAGGTTGGTACAGCTAACCACTGGCTGGTCATCCCCATGGTTTTCTGTGAAAACAGAAATCTGGATGTAATTCAGGAAGCCCTCCTGAACAATCTGGGATACGGTCGGAATGAAAGTTACCAGGCACAGGCCAAAGAACTGATGGCTATGTATGAGCGTGGAGCCTCTGTTGAGGAGATCCTTCAGGCACAGGTAGTCCATGCTGAACAGGCAGAACCGAAAAACAGGATGTTCCCTAATGTGGACGGTATTAAATTCCTTACACATAATGGTGGATGCGGCGGCATCCGTCAGGATTCACAGACCCTTTGTGGCCTGCTTGCGGGGTATATTACCCATCCCAATGTAGCAGGGGCAACAGTTTTAAGCCTGGGCTGTCAGAATGCCCAGGTAAGTATTTTACAGGAAGAAATCCTGAAAAGGAGCCCGGCCTTTGATAAACCACTGTATATTCTCGATCAGCAAAGCATCGGCAAAGAAGCAGACTTGCTTTCAGATGCGATAAAGCAGACTTTTGCAGGACTGATCCAGGCAAATTATAATGTGCGCAAACCCGCACCTTTAAATAAACTGTGTATAGGATTGGAATGTGGTGGTTCTGATGGTTTCTCTGGCCTGTCTGCCAATCCGGCAATCGGTTATACTTCAGATCTGCTGGTCGCACTGGGCGGCTCGGTGATCCTTGCCGAATTCCCTGAACTCTGCGGTGTGGAGCAAAACATTATCGACCGATGTGTTGATCCTGCAGATGCAGAACGTTTTGCTGATCTGATCAAGACCTATAGTGACCGTGCAACGGCTGCAGGTTCTGGCTTTGACATGAATCCTTCACCTGGGAATATTAAAGACGGACTGATCACTGACGCAATTAAATCTGCCGGAGCAGCCAAAAAAGGCGGTACGTCACCCGTGGTAAACGTTTTGGACTATCCGGAAAAAGTAACCCGCCCGGGTTTGAACTTATTGTGCACACCCGGCAACGATGTTGAATCAACCACCGCCGAAGTTGGCTCAGGTGCAAATATAGTGCTCTTCACAACAGGGCTGGGTACACCTACAGGTAACCCGATTGCACCCGTGGTGAAAATAGCCACGAATACTATTTTATACAACAAAATGCGGGATATCATAGACTTTGACACGGGTGGTATTATCGCCGGTGAAGAGACTATTGAGGAGGCCGGTGCACGGATACTGAACTATGTAATTGATGTAGCCAGTGGAAAAACAATAGTTAGCGCCGTAAGGCATATTCAAGACGACTTTATTCCCTGGAAACGCGGCATATCATTGTAATTATCAAAATACAACAAGCAAATGAAAAAATTCCTAGACGAGAACTTCCTGTTAACCAATTCTACTGCAGAAACCTTATACCATCAGTTTGCCAAAGATATGCCGGTAATTGATTACCACTGTCACCTGCCGCCTGATCAGATAGCCGAAGATAAAAACTTTGCCAACCTCACACAGGTATGGCTATATGGTGATCATTATAAATGGCGCGCCATGCGTGCCAATGGTATACCTGAAGAGTATATTACCGGTAACCGGACTGACTGGGAGAAATTTGAAAAATGGGCAGAAACGGTACCCTACACGCTTAGAAATCCGCTGTACCATTGGACCCACCTGGAGCTTCAGCGATATTTTGATATCTATGAGATACTTTCGCCAGCTACGGCCAGAAAGATTTATGATGAATGCACTGCAAAACTGCAAACACCTGAATACTCAGTGCGTAATCTGTTAAGGAAAATGAACGTGGTTACCGTTGCAACTACTGATGATCCTACAGACGACCTTTCTTATCACCAGCAAATCAAAGCTGACGGCTTCGAAATAAAAATCCTTCCGGCCTTCCGGCCAGATAAGGCAATGAATGCTGATAATCTTTATGCCTTAAACATCTATATCAGCAAGCTGGAAGAGGTTGCCCATACAGACATCCACACCTATGAAGATTATCTGGCCGCGCTTAAAGGCAGACATGATTATTTCGCCGCTAATGGATGCGTGCTTTCTGATCATGGACTGGAACAACTTTATGCAGAGAAGTATACTCATGAAGAAGTAGCGGAGATCTTTCTGAAGATCAGGTCGGGTCAGTCGCTCGGAAAAAAAGAAGTACTCAAGTTCAAGTCTGCCATGCTTTTTGAATTTGCCATATGGGACCAGGAAAAAAACTGGGTGCAGCAGTTCCATATCGGCGCACTGCGCGACAATAATTCCAGGATGCTGCAGACGCTGGGTCCTGATACAGGACTGGATTCTATAGGTGATTTTTCACAGGGCAAGGCACTTTCTGCTTTCCTGAACAGGCTTGACAGCAGGAACCAGCTAGCCAAAACCATTATCTATAATCTTAACCCGGCAGATAATGAGCTGATTGCTACCATGATCGGGAATTTTAACGATGGCACTGTAGCCGGCAAAATCCAGTATGGGTCAGCCTGGTGGTTCCTGGACCAGAAGGAGGGAATCACCCTTCAGATCAATGCACTTTCAAACATGGGATTACTTAGTCGGTTTGTAGGCATGCTTACTGATTCGCGGAGTTTTCTATCCTTTCCAAGACACGAATATTTCAGAAGGATATTATGTAATTTATTAGGAGAAGATATCGAAAATGGTGAACTTCCAGACGATTTGGCCTGGGTAGGAAAAATTGTACAGGATATCTGTTATAACAATGCTAAATCATACTTTAATTTCTAAAAGCGTTTATGGGTAAAATATTAAGTTTCGGTGAATTGTTATTGAGGATTTGTCCGGATTCACAGGGAAGCTGGCTGGAGGAAAATAGCCTCCCGGTTTATGTAGGTGGTGCAGAAGCAAATGTGGCTGCCGCCCTTGCGCTGTGGGAAGTACCCTCGGCCTATATGACTGCCATACCAGATAATTTTATTGCCCGGCAGCTGGTGGGTTACCTGGATGACCTTAACATTGATACCACGGCCATCCACTATACAGGAGAACGCATAGGCTTATATTTCCTGGATAAAGGAAAAGACCTAAAGAACGCAGGGGTGATTTACGACCGTAACTACTCAGCCTTTTCAGAACTGACAGTGGGCGCGATAGATTGGGATGCTGTTTTTGAAGGGATTACCTGGTTTCATTTCAGTGCCATTTGCCCTGCGGTAAACCAAAATGTAGCAGACGTATGTGAAGAGGCACTGAAAGCAGCGTCTGCAAAAGGCATAACTATATCTATCGACCTGAATTACCGGGCAAAATTATGGAAGTATGGTAAAGAGCCAGCAGAAATTCTGCCTGCACTGGTACAGTACTGCGACCTGGTGATGGGCAATGTATGGGCAGCAGAAAAAATGCTGGGCATATCTGTATCCGAAACCCTTGCAGATGAACATGATAAAAGTGCTTATCTGCAGCAGAGCCAGCTCAGTTCAAAAGCTATACTTGAACAGTTTCCCAAATGTAGATCGGTGGCCAACACATTCCGGTTTGATCATGGAAACGGCATCCAGTATTATACTACGCTATATACAGAAGACCAGCTCTATATCTCCAAAGAATATATTGCAGACCAGATAGCAGGAAAAGTAGGCAGTGGTGATTGTTTTATGGCTGGTCTGATCTATGGATTTTACAAAGACATGAAACCTCAGGAAATTGTAGATTTTGCAACCTCGGCAGCTTTTGCCAAACTATTTACAGAAAGTGATTTCAACACTACTAAGTTAGAAGATATAAAAACCATTGTTCAGCCTTATGAAAACTAAAGATACCACCTTAAAAGCTATTACAGATCAGGGCCTTTTGCCCCTGTTCTTTTATGAAGATGCAGAAGTTAGCCTGGACATTGTGCGCACCCTTTACCGTGCTGGTGTGCGGGTACTGGAATATACCAACCGTGGGCCTGAAGCACTCACAAATTTTGAATACCTGATCAAGGCAGTAAATACTGAAATGCCAGACCTTCATCTGGGCATAGGCACCATTAAAAATACCTTAGAAGCAACAGCGTTTATGAATGTTGGTGCGCATTTTATTGTTTGCCCCGTAATTGATACCGAAGTAGGTAAAGTGGCGCATGATGCGGGCCTGTTATGGGTACCTGGATGTTTTACTGCTACCGAAATCAATATCGCCTATCAGCATAAAGCCGGTTTGATCAAGCTTTTTCCGGCAAACCTTTTGGGGCCTTCTTTTCTCTCTGCAGTAAAAGATCTGTTTCCGGGTCAGTTGTTTATCCCCACCGGAGGAGTGGAGATTGAAGCTAAAAATATTGCAGAGTGGTTCCGCTCTGGTGTATGCGGTGTGGGGATGGGCAGTAAGCTGATCAGCAAAGAAATAATGCACAACAAAGATTACGATACCCTATACACTTTAACACAGACTGCACTTAAAATGATCCAGGAGAACAGGCAGGCATAACAGGCTTCAACCTCAGGAATCTAACCAAACCATAACCTAATATAATCTGATGAAACATAATAATATGAGCAATTACCGCTGGACCATCTGCGCGTTGTTGTTTTTTGCCACCACGGTGAACTACCTTGACCGGCAGGTGCTTAGCTTATTGCATCCCCTTCTGGAAAAAGAATTTAACTGGACCAACAGTGATTATGCGAACATCACCTCTGCATTCCAGTTTGTATATGCCATTTCAATGCTGTTTGCCGGAAGGATCGTAGATCGTCTGGGCACCAAATGGGGGTATGCTATTTCCCTGATCATCTGGTCTGCAGGCGCTGTAATGCATGCCACAGCCATTCCTGTCGGCGAAAGTCTAAGTTCGTTGCTGAGCTGGGCAGGCCTGGGGCTAATACCTGTATCCGTATTGGGCTTTATTGCATCGCGTGCAGTACTTGGGTTCGGTGAATCGGGAAACTTTCCTGCGGCCATTAAGGCTACAGCAGAGTATTTCCCAAAGAAAGAGCGTGCCTTTGCAACGGGCATCTTTAATTCCGGTGCCAATATCGGAGCGGTACTTGCACCGCTCACCGTTCCCTGGATTGCCGAACGCTGGGGATGGGAAAGCACCTTCCTGATAGTAGGGGCGGTAGGTTTAATCTGGCTTGGCTTCTGGTTTTTACTTTATGGTAAACCTGAAAACCAGAAAAACATTACCCAATCAGAACTTGATTATATTAATAGTGATAAACTTCATGATGACGGGATTGTAGAGATTGCCGATTCGGAAAAGGTATCCTGGTTCAGGCTGCTCGGTTATAAACAGACATGGGCCTTTGCCTTTGGTAAGTTTATGACTGACGGGGTGTGGTGGTTCTTCCTGTTCTGGCTGCCCTCTTATCTGAAAGTACAGTATGGAATGGTAGGTACATCTATCATGCTTCCCTTAACTGTTTTATACAGTATGACGATGATTGGAAGCGTAGGAGGGGGCTGGTTCCCCATGTATTTTATGAAAAAAGGGCTGGCACCATATGACGCCAGAATGAAAGCAATGCTGATTATTGCCCTGATTCCACTGGTAGTTTTACTGGCACAGCCTTTAGGCAGTTATAGCTTCTGGGTGCCGGTTATCCTGATTGGTATCGGTGCTTCTGCCCACCAGGCCTGGTCGGCCAATATCTTTACCACCGTTTCTGATATGTTTCCTAAAAAAACTGTGGGCAGCGTAATTGGTATAGGTGGTATGGCAGGCGGTATCGGCGGTGTACTGATTTCCAAATGTGGAGGTGCACTTTTTGATTATTATAAAGAACTTGGCCATACACAAACAGGCTATACCATTATGTTTGCTGTTTGTGCTGTTGCCTATCTTGTGGCCTGGCTGGTAATGAAGGTCCTGGTTCCAAAATACCGGCCAATAACCGATCTCTAATTTTATAACATAAATTTAATTATACATAATATTATGGCATCAATAGATCTGAGTAATATTTTTGTGCCGGAAGAGCAGATTCCGGAACAGCACCGTCTCTCCGCCCCATTGCATCAGCGTGAGTACCTGAGCAATGGTGAAATGCTGACCTGGGAAGGCGAAGTACATACTGTTCTTTCTCCGGTTTGTATCCAGACTGATCATGGTTTGGAGCGTAAAGTAATAGGTACATATCCTTTATGTACTGAAAAAGAAAGTTTACAGGCCCTTGATGCAGCCGTATCGGCATATGATAACGGGCGAGGGATATGGCCAACTATGAGTGTGGCTGATAGGATTGGCTGCGTGGAGAAATTCACACAGCGCATAATCCAGAAAAAGGATGAAGTAGTTAAATTGCTGATGTGGGAGATTGGTAAATCATATGCTGATTCTATCAAGGAATTTGACCGGACGGTGGAGTATATTTATGCCACGATCGATGCCCTGAAAGACCTGGACCGCCAATCGTCCAAGTTTAGCATTGAGCAGGGTATTGTAGCCCAGATCAGGCGTTCACCTTTAGGTGTTGTGTTGTGTATGGGCCCTTTCAACTATCCGCTCAACGAAACCTTTACCACCCTTATTCCGGCTTTAATTATGGGGAACACCCTGTTATTTAAACCACCTAAGCACGGTACTTTGTTACACTACCCATTGCTGGAAGCCTTCAGAGATAGTTTTCCCAAAGGTGTGGTTAATACTATTTATGGGCGGGGGAACAATATAATTCCAGGTTTAATGCAATCTGGAAAGGTGAATGTTCTCACGATGATCGGTTCAAGCAAGGTGGCGAATGAGCTGAAGAAACTGCATCCGAAGATTAACAGGCTCAGGGCTATATTAGGGCTTGATGCTAAAAATGCGGCCATCATTACTGAGCATGCAGATTTGGAGCTGGCAGTACAGGAAACTATATTGGGCTCATTATCTTTTAATGGACAGCGTTGTACGGCTTTAAAAATTGTATTTGTACATCGCAGCCTTGCCGATGAATTTTTAACAGCACTTTCAGCGGCAGTTTCGAAACTGAAATATGGAATGCCCTGGGAGGATGGGGTATCGCTAACACCATTGCCAGAGCCTCATAAGCCAGCCTATCTGAAAGAATGTATTGAAGATGCTGTAGCCAGAGGAGCAGCTGTGATAAATGAAAATGGCGGAATGATGAACGAATCCTTCTTTTACCCCGCAATAGTATATCCGGTTAATAAAGAGATGAAATTATATGAGGAAGAGCAGTTTGGTCCGGTTATTCCAGTAGTGCCCTTTGATGATGTAGAAGAAACAATTGAGTACCTGATTGAAAGTACCCACGGGCAGCAGGTTAGCATCTTTAGTAACAACGAAGAAGAGATTGCAGAACTGATTGATCCATTGGTTAACCAGGTAAGCCGTGTAAATATTAATTGCCAGTGCCAGCGCGGTCCAGATGTATTTCCTTTCACAGGGCGTAAAGACAGTGCGGAGGGTACGCTTTCTGTAGTGGATGCATTACGTTCATTCTCTATCCGGTCATTAGTTGCAACTAAACTGAATGCAAAAAATAAAGAACTGATCAACGAGATTGTTGAGCATAACAGTTCTAATTTCCTGTCAACCAAGTTTATCTTTTAAATGAAATGGTATCAATGTCTAATTATGGTGAAAACTATCATCAAATTGTAGTGATCATTCTAAGCTAAATCATTTTCAGATCTATAAACAACAAAGCCTGTATCATTGATACGGGCTTTGTTAATTTGCTAGTGTGGTATTTAATTTCAGTCCTTAATCTACTAATCTTTTTTCTAATATAAAAGTGCTTTCAATCTTCCTTTTCCTGGAGTTGTTCATTATCACATTATAGTTGCCCAGAAATCCAGTCCCTATGATATTGTTAGGAGCTGCCGAACTCAATACCACTTTTTGATTTTTAAGTTCTGTACCGTTAAGCAGTAATGAAGGAACGGTAACTTCATATATCGTGTCTACCAATTTACGCGCATGGATATTAGAGGTAAGTGTGGTTTTCGGATTTAAGTTATAACGCGCAATGAGTTGTTTTCCCAGCGCAGATGCACTGTTGATCTGGAATGTTGTACCAGAACCAAAATCCAGAGCAAAGTCATCAGTTGTACCTTCAATCTGTACTGGTGCAGAGGGTGCTATATCCTTTTTATAAGAGATGGTAATAAAAGCCTGCTGAGGATTAAAAGGTTTTTTGGAGATAGAAACTTCATTACGGTCATTATTTACTTTCCAGTTGTACTGGTTTACGAGTAGTGTGCCTGTAGATCCGGTAGCTACGCTATCTGGAAAAGCCGTATTAATGATACTCTCTTCGTTGTAAAATTTAATATTACCTATTTCCATTTTTGGGAGATAGAAGACCATCCTGCTGCGGCGATATCCTTTTTTATTGATCAGGGTTAACCGGTCCCAGCTTGGGTATAGGTCTCGGTGCTCCACAAAATAAGGTGTTAATCTTAAAGTTTTCGAATAGGTGCCAAACAACATTTCTATCGTATCACCATCAATTTTGGTAGGGATAAAGATGCGGTTAAACTTATCTTTCTGAAAGGTCACAGTCGTTACTTTGTCTTGCCTGTTTTGCGCGGCAGCCTGCTGCGGCTGAAGATTAAGCATCGCTGAAAATGCTGCAGCAGACAAAATCAGCTTTGATCTGCCTGTTAAATTGGAAATTAAAGTGTTCATATCTGGTCTTGTTAATGTGTTTACTAATTTAATGAAATATTTCAACAAACCACAGGTAAACAAATCACGTTAATAAATGTTTAATATGAAATAATCTCCCTATGTCCATCTGGTTAAAACGCCTTCTCCAAGTATTTGGATCCCTTATTGTCCTGGTAATTATTGTCTTTATCGGTCTGGCAATTTATGTCAATATCCATAAAAAAGAGTTGCTGGTTTCTATAACAAAAGAGCTAAACAGAAACCTGAACGGCAACCTGACTGTTGGCAGTATGGAGCCCACATTTTTAAAGGGCTTTCCGGGAGTATCTGTATCCTTACGTAAGGTGGAGATAAAGGACAGTCTTTGGAAGATACACCACCATTCTTTACTGACGGCCAGGGATTTTGATATAGCTGTGAACGCCATAGCCCTGCTGAAGGGTACAATTGAAATCAGGAGGATTTCGATTACCGATGCACAGATTTACCTGTATACAGATAGCAATGGGTATAGCAACACTTCAATCTTCAAGAAGAAGGCAGCTGCGGAACCAAAGACTAATGAGGAAGCATCTTCGCCGGCAGAGATCAGAAAGTTTGATTTAAGTGATGTACGCTTTATCATGGATAACAGAAAAGGTAATAAATTATTCCTTTTTGCCATACAGGACTTTAGCGGGAAGGTGGACTACCCCTCTTCAGGATGGAAGGCTGATGTGAACCTGAAAACCCTCGTGCGCAGCCTGGCCTTCAATACCAGGAGGGGTAGTTTTATTAAGGATAAGCTGGTAGCGGGAAAAATGGATATAGCTTATGATAATGAAAAGGGTATCATTGAAGTAAAACCTAATGTGCTTAACATAGGTGAAGATCCATTTATTATCGGCGCTAAATTCAACATTGGCAAAGACCCGGTCGATTTCACTATCAATGTGGAAGCGCGCAAGATCATGTGGAGAAATGCATCAGCCCTGCTGGCTCCTAATATAAAATCAAGGCTTAATCAGTTTAACCTTGATAAACCCTTTGCCGTAAAATGTATAATTGATGGAAACATGGGTGCAGGCGGTGATCCTTCAATCTTTGTTAACGCACTGATTAAGGATAATAAACTCACCAGTCCCGGCGGCGAAGTAGAAGATGTAAACTTTGCGGGGGTTTTTACCAATAACTTTATAAATGGTAAAGGCTTTACAGATGAGAACTCTGCAGTAAAACTATACCGTTTCTCCGGTACCTATAGTGATATGCCTTTCACTATTGATACGGCTTTTATTCATAACCTAGCCAAGCCTATTGCCATGGGAACATTCCGCTCTAAATTTGATCTTAGTAAACTGAATAATGTGATAGGCGATGATATGCTGAAGTTTACCAAAGGTACGGCCGATCTTAAACTTCATTATCAGGCGGATATAGTTGACTTTAAGCTGAATAAGCCGGTGGTTACGGGAGTGGTTAGCATGAAAAACGCTGACATGAGCTATGTACCCAGAAATGTCAACTTTAAGAATACCTCCATAACCCTGGATTTTAAAGGGGAAGACCTGCTGATTAAAGATATCAGGTTACAAAGTGGAAAAAGCGTAGTGTTTATGGAAGGTAGTATCAAAAACTTCCTGAACCTGTATTATAATGATCCTGAAAAGATATTGTTGAGCTGGAAAATGCGTAGTCCTGATATCTATCTGGGAGAATTTATGGGTTTCCTGGGTGCAAGAAAGGTTGGCACTCCGGTAAAAAGCCGTAAGAAAAACAGAAACTCGTCTGGCCAGATCAATGAGATGCTGGACAAAGGTAAAGCAGAGATTAATCTGCGTGTAGACCGTCTGCATTATAATAAATTTCTGGGCAAGAATGCTACAGTGGATATTTTGCTGTCAGACAATGGACTAAGCCTTAAAAATGTAAGTCTGCAGCATGCCGGGGGCTCCATCAAGCTCAATGGTTCCGTAGTGCAGAATGCTGGTCAGAATAGGTTTAGCCTCAATACAGTTGTCTCTAATGTAAATATCAGCACGTTCTTTTATTCATTTGATAACTTCGGATTGAAAAGTCTGAATTATAAGAACCTTAAAGGCGCATTTTTTACCAAGACTAATATTACGGGCAATATCACCAATACGGGCACCTTAATACCGCGCTCGATAAACGGGAGTATAGATTTTAATCTGAATAAGGGAGCGCTAGTAGGCTGGGAGGCTATAAAGAGCGTAGGAAAGTTCGCATTTCCGTTCAGGGACCTTGACAACATCACGTTTGATAATCTGCATGGCAAGTTTGACCTGCGGGGTGAGAAAATAACTATCAACCCAATGTTTATTAATTCCAGCGTGTTGAACGTAAACCTCGACGGTATCTATTCTTTAGGTAAAGGCACCAATATTTATATGGATATACCGCTGCGGAATCCTAAAAAAGATGAGGATATTATTGATAAACAGGAAATAAAGGAACGCCGGATGAAGGGCATAGTAGTACACATCCTGGCAACTGATGGGGAGGATGGAAAAATTAAATTTAAGCTGGTTGGCAAGAGGGATAAGGCCGTGTAATTACGGCTGCAGCTCTTCAAAGGTATCGCCGATAATGAATACCAGATCTTCGTCAATGCTTACCTCGTCATTGGTTACCCACATATCATCTTCTGACAGGAAGATCTCAAAGCGGTCGTGACCAGGGATCTCAGCGTAAAACTGAGAATCGTCTTCAGTTTCCATTTCAGTTACGGTAACTGGTATCGTTTCGCCTTCAAATTCTACTGTAAATGTTGTCTGTAAATCTGCCATGCCCAAATATATAAAAAAGCCGCTGAATTGCTCCAGCAGCTTTTTATTAATATCAGTTCTGCAATATGGTTACAGTTTGTCTACTTTGGTTTCGATGGCATCCTGAACGTTTTGTGGTAAAGATGATAACAGGTTATATCCTGTGGCTTTCTCAATGTCCCTTACTGTTACACGGTATGCTTTCCAGTCGGCCCCAATACTGTTCATATTTGGCGTGTTTACTGCAATTACTCTTGTTGTGGCAGAAACCCGGCTAACGTCGCCATCACCTACAGGAATTATTACGGCAACTTTCCAGACATTTGATGGTACAGTTACCTTACCATTTGCAATTGTAGTTATAGTTGCTGCACTCGCACTGCCAACTCCTCCGCTGCCATAACTGCCCATAATGATATAAACTTCGTTGCCTTGCAATGCAATAGCACGAAGATCATTTTCCATGGTGGCCCAGGCTTTCTGATTGTTATTAGGTGCCTGAGGAATCATATTGGTCATCAGGAAGGTTGCACTGTTTGCATTGGCAGAGCTGGTACGGTCGGCCGACGGAGTGTTGTGTCCGCGGTCAAATCCTGTACCTAAGTAACTATTGCTTTGAACCTGAAAGGCTCCGGCAGGTAATCCGTTAAATGCGGCAAAGTTATCTAATCTACCGGTAGCATTACTGGAGTTAGAGGCGTCCAGATGCCAGCTTACCCAGTTTGGTGTTCCACGGCTGCTGCTGTAAGATTCTACATAATAACTCTGGTCCAGCAGGTAATTGTCGGGTGTTACCGCAGATGCTCCCGAAGGGTTTCCAAACAAAGCATTACTATTGTCGCCCGATACAGGTTGTGCATCTGCACCAGCAGTTATTCCCCTTGCAGCGGCTACATTGCCAGTACTGGTTGTATCTACAGGAGCGGTATCTGGAGTGCCTGCTACAATACCCGGATCTCCGGTACCTCTGAAAGTAATATCATCAAAGTTTACCCTGGTAGTACCCGCTTTTTTTATCTGGAAACGTACCGGCCCGGTAGTGTTAACTGCAAAGGAATCCAGCTTTAATACAGTATTGTTCTCTACAATATCAGTACCTACCTGTGTATAAGTCTTACCGCCGTCTGCCGATATTAATAACTGCCAGGTAGAGCCGGCATCAGTACCGAATTTACCGTGGCTGATATATAGCATTTTCATTCCGCTAACATCAAAGTTCATGCTCAAAGTCCCCGCTCTTAAACGTACACTCTTGGTACCGTTTTTAAGATCGGTAGGCAGGTTACCAACCAATGCATCATTTAATGCCCAGGTTCCGGTAGGGCTGGTAATATTGGCAAGGGCATATGCCGTTTTATTGCTTGCATTTTCAAAGCTTTCTGTTACAGTATAAGTTACCGGTTCTGCTGGAGTTGCAATAGGAGATACAAATTTAGAACATCCTGTAAATACCAGGGCCAGACTGCCCAGAAGGAGTATATTTTTAGTCATCTGTAATTAGTTAATAAGGTTTTGTTATACAAAGATCTTGTATTTGTCTTGTTTATCATCAAGACTATACTTTTATATTATCAATTATTGTAAAATTTATATAGTGATATCACTACAGGGAGTTTATGGACGTTTTCAACTTATCATTTGATAGTTTAGAAGCAAATGTAATTCTGCTCCATTTTAGTAACTTTGGATATGAAATATGTGCTGCTGATATTACTTTGTTTTTCTTCGGTTGCTGTGAAATCACAACAACTCAATCTGGATAAGCTGAAAGCGTTTATTTATCAGCCCGTAGAACTGGCGGCCGATACGCTGCAAAAGGGGGGGTGGACGGCACGAACTGAACTCAGTGGCAAGCAGGCTAATCAGCTTTATCAAACCTATTCTTATGGTAACCATGCAGCTGAGCAGGCTAAAGCACTGGCCTGGCTTCGTATACACGCTGATAACGGAAAGATTAATCAGGTATATTATCAGACGCCAGGTGTAGACCAGTATACCTCAATGCTGCAGGAAATTAAAAAGCTTGGCACAGAGAAGAAAGATCCCGACAAAATGGAGGCTGGTATTATAAGTACCTACTATGTATCTTCATATTATACCTATCAGACCATAGTAGGTAAGAATAGTTACACCATTATGGTAACTACTAATAACGTTAAACAAGATTAAAATGCCTCACCAAGATTCAGTGCAAACCCCGAATAGCCTTTGCTGAAACCATAGTCAATACCAATATTTGTATTAGAGGTTTTATTAAATTTAATACGCAGACCAGAACCAACCGCGGGATGCAGTTTCTTGAACATATTGTTTTCTGGTTCTGTAACTGAGGTAGCATTTGCAAACACAACAAAACCAAATAATCCATTATCGGTAATATCACGTCTGTATTCCGCTTCCAGGTAAATCAGGCCTTTACCTCTGTACCTGTTCTGATCAACACCGCGACCGGATTTATTATAAGGGTCCCATCCAATACTTGGTAAGTTAAGATATGGGATATCGCTGCTTAAACCTGTCCACAGGTATGACCAGAAGGCCAGCGTATTTTGCTGATGGGGCTTTGTATTTAGTTTGATGTATTTACGTGCATCTATATATAAGGATTTCCATGCGGTTTTACTGCCCAGGAACTTTGGATTATTTCTTACCACTACATTTAGGTATGAGCCCGGCATTGGATTAATATCATTGTTACGTGTATCGTATAACAGGTTTAATGAAACACCAGATGAGAAGGAGTTTTCTCCCTGCTCGGTCCCGATGTCATATCCTGTAAAGGCTTTCAATCCCGGGTCTGGAGTGCGGACATTGATAAAATAATCAAGGTTATATCCTACACCTGCGTAAAGATATGGCTTTAGGCGTCGTAAAGCACTTTGGTAAAAACGCACGTACTTGTAATCAACAAGCATATTATTTTTCTCTTCGCCACTTCCCAGTCCCCAGGTATATTGTGGATATACGAGAAACCGCGTATCACCTTGTATTACCCATTTATTTTCATTGAGCCATAAGTTTGATCTGAGGGGTAAACCGAAACGCTTTTTAAGGTTCCAGTAAGGAGTGAAGGTGACGTTTGAGATATTGGTAGATTTACGCTCGCCCATATAAAAGCCTGCGCTGGTAGAAGTGATCAAAGCACGTCCGCCTCCGGGTACATTGGCGCCGATAGGTAGCAAGGAGAAGAATACTTTTTTCTCTCCGGGTTTTAAGCGTGGCCGCCCTTTAATGTTAAAGACTGATTTCGCTACATCGATCAGATCCGTTTTTTTGGCTGTATCCCGAACTACATTGTTTACGGAAATCGCATTACTTGGGTTCTGGGCAAAAGCCGAAAAGCTTGTTAACACTAAAATAGAGAGAATAGAATTTTTAATCATGATAGTATCAGGGGCGCTAAAGTGTTGAGTTTTTTAGGCAAAGCGTTAAACGATTTTACCGTGATGCTCAATATGCAAATCTCGCGCCATTTTTACCTGGAGGCCAACTCTAATCAAATGCAGATGGTATGTGAAAAGCCCGGGACTGGATTTATGTCTTTGCAACAATCTATTTAAAGCTGATTGGCACTTTTTATGAAACTACTGCGTTTTATATGAGGTAATCATTCTTCCTTTTAATTTGGAAAGAATTTTTATGTTTACAAATAGAAACCATTGATGATCATTATCCGGCCAATTATGGCTGATATAAATGAATCATCATTTATTAATCTAAAATTCTAATGAAAACTTTAAATCCCCGTTTAGTACTTGCTGCAATTGCATTGTTAACTGTTTCGCTACAGGCCTGTAAAACCAAAAAGCTGGCTGTAAAACCAACCCCTCCGGTAGAAGCGCCAAAACCTGCTCCGGTTGAAAAACCAGCACCGGTAGAAAAACCTGTTGAACAGCCCGCTCCGGCACCTGCGCAGCCAGACTTTAATTTTAAAAATGTGCAATTTGAATTTAATTCCGGAGTACTGAGAACTGAATCATTTTCAATCCTTGATAAAGCTGCAGCAGAGATTAAAAAAGATCCTTCAGCAAAGTTTATTATCCATGGCCATTCATCAGCCGAAGGAACACCCGAGCATAATATGTCTTTATCGGTAGACAGAGCTAATTCCGTAAAATCATATTTGGTAAATGCCGGCATCAATGCTGCTAACTTAAGTATTGTAGGGCATGGTTCTGAAGTTCCCATGACTTCAAATGATACTGAAGCAGGAAAAATGCTTAACCGTCGTGTAGAGATCAAAACAAATTAGTAACTCTTTTTAATATTTCAAGGTGCCTTATCAAACATAAGGCACCTTTTTTTTTGCTGTGCCTCCTCAGCGTTATTTAAAATATCGTAATAGCTCAGCTATTTATTTTTACTGCTGACATAGGGTTGTCAAAGGTCCTTTTAGCTTTGGCTATTGAAAAAAATAAAAATAATTTAAAATGTTTTATTGCACTGCTCGTCTTATATTCAAACAGCGCATATTTTGAAAGCCGCATACATGCCCAAAGATCAGAACAGTTACATTATAGAAACCATAAAAGCTTATGGTAAGAGCTTAATGGGTTTTATACGAAAGCAGGTAACAAATGATGCTGATGCGGAAGATATCCTGCAGGATGTCTGGTACCAGTTTAATAATGTGATCAATGTGCAGCCTATTGAGCAAACCAGTGCATGGCTGTATAAGGTAGCGAAGAATAAAATCCTTGACAAGCATAAAAAACACAAAGAGAGCCTTCTCGATGATTTGTACCAGCTGGAAGAGGGCGATGATACGGCGGATTTACTCAGCTTTCTGATGGTTGACGTGGCGACTCCTGAAACTGCCTATCTGCGAAACCTTTTTTGGGAACAGCTGGCCACGGCACTCGAAGAATTGCCTTTAGAGCAGAGGGAGGTCTTCATATGGCAGGAGATGGAAGATATGTCTTTTGAGGAGATTGCAGAAAAAACTGGTGTAAAATTTAATACACTGGTATCACGGAAGCGTTATGCAGTACTTCATCTGCGCAAGCGGCTGAAGCAATTATATGAAGAAATTATAGAATATTAATCTAAGAAAATATTTAAAATGAAAAGTGGATTCTCTAGAAACCCCAAAAAGTTTATACTTATTCCTTTCGGCGCAGCGGCACTGCTGGCACTGATCAGTTATGTGGTGATGCTGCTATGGAATAACTTGCTGCCCGACATCCTGCATGTAACTACGATCACATTCTGGCAGGCGCTGGGCATCTTTATCTTATGTAAGATCCTCTTCGGCTTTGGAAAAGGCGGTGGTAGGGGAGGCTGGAACAGACGCAATCTGGCAGAACGGTGCAGAAATATGAGTGTGGAAGAGCGCCAGCACTTCAAACAAACAATGAAAGACAAATTATGTAACTGGAAGAAATCTGAACCAGATAGTAACATTTAAACCCAACAGGTATGCATATCATTATATTTAAAACCGATGTGGCCACACAAACCCAGGCCAGCACCTTGTACCCCTTATTAAAGGCCTTGCCGCCCGTGCAGCAATATAACTTTGATCTGGAAGACTGTGACCGGATCCTGAGGATTGTAAGTACTGAACCTGAAACACGTGCGGTATGCCAGGTGCTGAAAACACAGGGTTTTAATTGCGAAACAATGGAAGCATTTGTTTATCAGCCTTAATTCCATGGTACTTGGCTTTAAGGCCAACTCTGTCATTTTCCAGTGTTGCATATTGAAGAGATAAAATATCAGGAGATTTGATTCGCCTGATATTTCACTGTCCATATTATAATTCTTCCTTATTACTAGAATGACATCTAACAAGAAGTTGTGTATGGCGGAGACGGTTTCTAATGAGAAGCTCCTATTAAAAAAATTGATTTACTTATCATATGTGCTTCTTAAAAAATCTGATAGACTGGATGCAGCCCTGCCCAGTAGTTTTTTAATATCACTTTTATGTGTTTCAAATTCTCCCCTCCCAATTGCTGCAGCGAACCTCGACAGATACTGGGCATCATCTTCAGAGGCCCCTTGCTGTACAAGCTGAGCAACATATGACAATACTTCAGCTGGCTTATAAGCAATCTTTGTTCCTGTGATCTCTGATATCATATCAGCAATCTCAGCGAAGGAGTACGCAGTCTCAGCAGCAATAACATATTCCTTGTTTTTGTGGCCTGGAGTGGTCAGTACCGCGGCTAATGCTTCAGCCATTTCTGTTATTGGCAAAAATGGTACTTTGCCGGGTCCAGCCGGGATCGAGATGCCGTTCTTTAAGATATTGCTCCCCGCAATTATCGGAATCATATCAGCATAAAGCGTGTTATTCATTACTGTATATGGAACCGGGGTTTGTTTTAAATAATCACTAGTATAGGCATGGTACTGAACATCTTTAACCATTGGGCTTTTGTTTAGATCTTTCATATCAAAGCCAGTGTACACGATATGGCTTACACCAGCGTCCCTGGCTGCATCAATCACATTTTTGTGCTGTTCAAATCTGTGTACTATATCTGCTGAAGAAGATACCAGCAACAGCTTATCCACACCCTTAAATGCGATTTTCAATGATTCCGAATCTTCATAGTCGCCAAGCTTTACCTGAATTCCTTTCGATGTGTACTCTGTTCCCTTCTTTTCGTCTCTAATCAATGCAGCCATATTAGTTGGATCTGTACCCTTATTTAAGAGCGCGTTAATGGTTGCTTTTCCTAAATTACCTGTTGCACCAGTTACTAAAATCATAATTCTTTGTTTGAAGATTAATATCAATTACTTTTGTCAGGCAAAGAAAGTGATATTGATTTTGAAAAGAGGGGCTGTTAGTTGATAACAGAACGAAAGTGGTAACCTTAACGTAACTAGATGGAAAATAAGTTAGAACATGGCAGCTGTCCTGCTATGGAAACGATAGCCCTGATTGGAGGACGATGGAAAGTGATTATTTTGCATGTACTTTCCAAGGACGCAAGGCGTTTTGGGGAAATCAATGTTCGGATACCCTCTATATCAAGAAAAGTTTTAACTGAGCAATTGAGAGAACTTGAAGCTGATGGCCTGATTAGCAGGAAACAGCATAATGAGCAATCCACAAAGGTAGAATATGCACTGACTGATTTTGGTAGAAGCCTTTGCCCTTTGCTGGCTTACATTTCAGCCTGGACCAAAAATGGAATCGTTGATTCATCTCAGGAAATGAGACTGTAAAGTGAACTGTGTCAACTCTAGAATATAGAGTTAAAATAAGTAATTTAGTACCACTTAGGACACAATGAAAAGTAAAGAACCATTTGATTTTGAGCGCTTCAAAAATGAGGCAATGGA
>Ga0308164_10000281_pt1 | contig 107639 bp, 94 predicted proteins | sample PhyTR2_FD_201031 | JGI IMG/M metagenome (GOLD analysis project Ga0308164, IMG submission 201031) | Phyllosphere microbial communities from UC Gill Tract Community Farm, Albany, California, United States - DLSLT.R2 | ecosystem: Host-associated > Plants > Phyllosphere > Unclassified | place... | reverse complement strand
CGACCGCTACGACCAGTCGCTGGAGAACCGCCGCAATGGCGCGCTGACGACGCAGCAGCCGTCCTCGACCTCGCCGCGCCTCGGCCTGAGCTGGCTGCCCGATGCGCAATGGACGCTGTATGCCAACGCCGGGCGCTCCTTCCGCCCCAATGCCGGCTCCGACGTGGCGTCGCGGGCCTTCGCTCCGGAGTCCGGCAAGGCGCTGGAACTGGGCGCCAAGTGGGAGCGCGCGGACCGGCGCCTGGGCGCGACGGCGGCGCTGTTCGACATCCGCAAGCGCAACGTGCTGACGGCCGACGCGGCCAACGCCGGCTTCTCGGTGGCGGCCGGCGAGATCCGCAGCCGGGGCGCGGAGTTCGACCTCGCCGGCCAGCTGAGCCGGCGCTGGCGCGTCAATGCCAGCCTGGCGCTCAACGATGTCGAGGTCACGCGCGACAACACCCTGGAGATCGGCGGCCGGCTGCTCAACGTGCCCCGGGTCAACGGCAGCATGCTGGCGATGTACGAGGACGCCCTGGCCAACGGCCAGCGCTATGGCGTCGGCGGCGGCCTCACGCACACCGGCCGGCGCCTGGGCCAGGCCCGCACGCAGGCCGAGGCCGCCGCCGGCACGCCGGCGTTCGACCTGCCGGCCTACACCACCGCCAAGCTGGTGGGCTACTGGCGCCTGAATCCCCGGCTGCGCCTGACGCTCGATGTCGACAATGTGTTCGACCGCACCTACTACGCCAGCGCCTTCAACCGCGTCTGGGTGACGCCGGGCACCGCGCGCATGGTCACGCTCGGTGTGCAGGCGAGGTTCTGAGGATGGACGACCACATCGACCACATCGACCACATCGCCCCCATCGTCCCCACCGCCGCCGGGCCCGTGACGCGCCGCGCGGCGCTCGGCCTGTCGCTGGCCGCCGCCGGCGCGGCCGTGCTGGCGCCGCCGCCATCGCGCGCCCAGGCGGCGCGCGCGCCATTGCGCATCGTCGGTCCGTGGGAGATCGCCGGACTCGCGCCGGCCAGCAGCGGCCATGTCTTCACGCGCCTGCAGATCGCCGAGACCCTGATGGACGCGCACGACGACGGCACGCCGCTGCCCGGCCTGGCCGCGCGCTGGCGCGTGTCCGACGACGGCCTGGCGTGGCGCTTCGAGCTGCGTCCGGGCGCGCGCTTCCACGATGGCACGGCGGTCACCGCCGATGCCGTCGCGCGCTGCCTGCGCGCGGCGCGCACGCCACCGGCGCTGCTGAGCCAGGCGCCCATCGTGGCCATCGAGCCCGACGACGGCGCCGGCATCGTGACGATCCGCCTGGCCACGCCGCACGACGGCCTGCCGTCGCTGCTGGCCCACAGCAGCACGCTGGTGCTGGCGCCCTCGAGCTACGCGGCCGACGGCGGCGTGCGCGCCATCGTCGGCAGCGGCCCGTACCGCGCGGTGGTGGTGGAGCCCCCGCAGCGGGTGGCGACGGTGGTGTTCGAGGGCTGGGACGGTCCGCGCCCGGCCATCGAGCGCGTCGAGTACCTGTGCGCCAGCCGCCCCGAGACCCGCGCCCTGATGGCCGAGAGCGGCCAGGCCGACCTGGCCTACGGGCTCGACCCGGTCAGCCTCGCGCGGCTGCGGCGGCGCGGCCGGGTGCGCATCGCCGCCGTCACGCTGCCGCGCACGGTGATCGTCAAGGTCAATGCCGGCCTGAAGCAGCTCGCCGACGTGCGCGTGCGGCGCGCGCTGAGCCTGTCGATCGACCGCGCCGGCATCGCCAGGGCGCTGCTGCGCGACCCCGATCTGGCGGCCACGCAGCTGTTCCCGCCGACGCTCGCCGGCTGGCACTATCCGGCCCTGGCGCCCCTGACCCACGATCCCGCGGCCGCCGCGCGCCTGCTGACCGAGGCCGGCTGGCATGCCGGAGCCGATGGCCTGCTCGACCCCAATGGCCAGCCGCTGCGGCTGGCCCTGCGCACCTTCGTCGACCGGCCGGAACTGCCCGTCATCGCGACCGCGCTCCAGGCCCAGTGGCGCGAGGCCGGCATTGCCGTGCGGGTGGCCATCGGCAACTCCGGCGACGTGCCGATCGGCCATCGCGACGGCAGCCTGCAGCTGGCGCTGGCGGCGCGCAACTACGCCACCGTGCCCGACCCGACCGGCACGCTGGCGCAGGACTTCGGGCCGAAGGGCGGCGACTGGGGCGCCATGGGCTGGCACGACGACGGCCTGACGCGGGCGCTGGACGAGCTGCGGCGCGGCCGGCCGACGCCGGAGCGCGCGGCCGTGCTGCGCGAGCGGGTGGCGGCGGCCCTGCAGGAGGGCCTGCCGGTGATCCCGGTGGCCTGGTATCGCCAGCAGGTGGCGCTCGGCGATCGCATCGATGGCGTCAGCCTCGATCCATTGGAGCGCTCCTACCGGCTCACCCGCATGCGGTGGCGCGCATGAGCGCCACCACCGCATCCCGCCCCGGCCCGGTGCCGGGCCGAACCCCCACGACCCCATCCGGACCTCCTCCGGCGACCCGCATGAAACCGACGACGCTGTCGCATTCCCCCTGGCTGCGGCTGCTGCTGCGCCGCCTGTTCCAGCTCGTCGCGCTGGCCCTGCTGGTCGGCACGGTGTGCTTCTTCATGGCGCGCGCGCTGCCGGGCGACATGGCCACGCGCATCGCCGCCGGCCGCTATGGCTACGACCTGGTGAGCAACGCGGCGGCCGATGCCGTGCGCGCCGAGCTCGGACTCGATCGCCCGGTCGGCCTGGCGCTGCTGCACTGGTGGGGCGACATCGCCCGCTTCCACCTGGGGGTGTCGCTGGTCACCGGCGCCGCCGTCTGGGCGGAGATCGCGCACGCGCTCGGCCGCACGCTGCTGCTCTCGGCGGTGGCGCTCGCCATCGGCGCCGGACTGGGATTGCCGCTGGGCATCTGGTCGGGCCTGCACGCGGGTGGGTGGGTCGACCGCGTGGTGCTGGTCATGGCCGTGGCGCTGCGGGCGCTGCCGTCGTTCCTGCTGGCGGTGCTGCTGATGGTGGGCGTGGCGGTGCGCCTGGGCGCGTTGCCGGTGGCCGGCGGGGACGCGGCGGGCAGCGTGCTGCTGCCGGCCCTCACGCTCGGGCTCGGCCTGGCGGCCGGGCTGGCGCGCGTCACGCGCGGCGCGCTCCACGAGGTGGCGCGCTCGCCGTCGTACGAGTTCGCCCGCACCAAGGGGCTGTCGGATCGGCAGGCGCTGGTGCACCACGGATTGCGGCAGGCGGCGGTGCCGGTCGTCACCTACCTGGGCCTGCAGGCGGTGTTCCTGATCGAGGGCGCGCTGGTCGTCGAGACGCTGTTCGCCTGGCCGGGCATCGGCCACGAGCTGGTGCACGCGGTCTTCGGGCGCGACGTGCCGATGATCCAGGGCGCGGCGCTGTGCATGGGCTTGCTGTTCGTGCTGTTCAACCTGGGCGTCGACGCGATCTGCCTGGCGCTCGATCCGCGGCGGCGCGCGGGAGGTGCGCGATGAAGCCGGCGTGGCAGGCCATGCCGCCGGCGGCGCCGGAGAGGTCGAGGCGGGTCTCGGTCTCGCGCCGCGCCGGCCTCGGCGTGCTGCTGGGACTGGCGCTGTTCTCGCTGCTCGGCCCCTGGCTGCTGGATGTCGATCCGACGCGGCAGGTGCTGGCCGACAGCCTGCGGGCGCCCGACGGATCGCACCTCCTGGGCACCGACGTGCTGGGCCGCGACGTCCTGGCGCGCCTGATGCACGCGGCGCGGCTGTCGTTCGGGCTGGCGTTGCTGGCGGCCATCACGGCGGCGGTGCCCGGCGTGCTGCTGGGCATCGCGGCGAGCTGGCGCGGCGCGGGCGTGGAGCGCGCGCTGGTGATGCTGTCGGATGTCGTGCTGTCGGTGCCCGGCCTGCTGCTGGTGCTGCTGTTCGCGGCGCTGGTGCCGGGGCGCGGCGAGGCGCTCTACGTCGGCCTGTCGCTGTCGCTGTGGGTCGAGTACTTCCGCGTCGCGCGGGCCGCCAGCCGCGCCGTGCTGGCCAGCGATGCCGTGCAGGCGTCGCGGCTGCTGGGCTTCGGACCCGGCCACGTGCTGCGCTGGCACCTGCTGCCGGCGCTGGCGCCCGTGACCGGCACGCTGCTGGCCTTCAGCGCGGCGCAGGCCGTGCTGGCGCTGGCCGCGCTGGGTTTCGTCGGCGTCGGGCTGCAACCGCCCACGCCGGAACTGGGATTGATGATGACCGAATACCTGCCGCACTACGAGGAGGCGCCCTGGCTCATCGGCGCCCCGGTGGCGCTGCTGATGCTGCTGGTGCTGGGCATGCTGCTGCTCGCCGGCGACGCGGAGGGCGCATGAGCGGTCCCGTCCTGTTGTCGGCCGAGCGGCTGACGGTGCGCGTCGATGGCGGCCCGGTGCTGCTGCACGACCTGTCGTTCGAACTGCGCGCGGGCGAGGCGCTGATCGTCGTCGGCGAGAGCGGCGCGGGCAAGTCGCTGCTGGCGCAGGCCGTGATGGGCAACCTGCCGGCCGCGCTGCGGGTCGGCGGCGGCCTGACGGTCGGTAGCGCGCGCCTGCGGGCGGAGGATCAGCGCGCGCGCCGCCCGCTGTGGGGCCGCACGCTGGCCCTGCTGCCGCAGGAGCCGGCGCTGGCGCTCGATCCCATGATCCGCGTGCTGCCGCAACTGGCCCGCACCCACGAGCTGGTGCGCGGCGTCGGCGCGTCCCCGGCCATGGCCGAGGCCCGGCGCGACCTCGACGCCGCCGGCCTGGGGGACGCGGCGCGGCGCTATCCCTGGCAGTTCTCGGGTGGCATGGCGCAGCGCGCCGCCGCCGCCGTGGCGCTGGCCGGCGGGGCCCGGATCCTGCTGGCCGACGAGCCGACCAAGGGCCTCGACGCCCACTGGCGCGACCGCACGATCGGGATGCTGGACGCGGTCCGGCAGGCCGGCGGCTGCGTGGTCGTCATCACGCACGACCTGCGGGTGGCGCGGGCGCTGGGCGGCCAGCTGATCGTGCTGCGCGCGGGCCGGGTGACGGAGCAGGGCGACACGCGGGCCATCCTGGCGCGGCCGTCCGATGCGTTCACGCAGCGCCTGATCCAGGCCGAGCCGGCGAACTGGCCCCGGCGCCCGGCGCCGGCGGCCGGCGCCGCGGTGCTGACCGCGCGCGGCCTTTCCAAGGACTTCGGCGACGGCGTGCTGTTCGACGGCCTCGACCTCGACGTGCGGCGCGGCGAGCGCTGGGTGGTGCGCGGCCCCAGCGGCGTCGGCAAGAGCACGCTGGGCAACGTGCTGCTCGGCCTGCTGGCGCCGGACCGGGGCAGCGTGCGGCGCGCCGATGGCCTGGGGCCGACCGCGCTGCAGAAGCTCTACCAGGATCCGGTCGCCTCGTTCGCGCCCCATGTCAGCCTGGCGCGCTCCCTGGGCGACGTCGCCCGGCGCCATGGCCATCCATGGCCGAAGCTGGTCGAGCGCCTGGAGCGCCTGGGGCTGTCGACGCGGCTGCTGTCGCGCCGGCCGTCGGAGGTGTCGGGCGGCGAGCTCCAGCGCCTGGCCCTGGCGCGCGTGCTGATGGCCCGGCCGGCGCTGCTGTTCGCCGACGAGCCGACGTCGCGGCTCGACCCCGCGACGCAGCGCGAGACGCTGATGCTGCTGCTCGACGTGCTGGAGGAGGACGCGGCCGAGGGCGGCGCCGGCGCCGGCACGGCGCTGCTGCTGGTCACGCACGACGACGACATCGCCGAGGCGGTGGGCACGCGTTTCCTGCGGCTCGGGGGTTCCCCCGGGGTCGGATCGCTTGGCCGCGCGCCGGACGCGGCCTAGAATCCGCAGCGCTCCGGGGTGCACGCGCGAACAGCGTGCTGAGATGGCGACCGATCCGCCGAACCCGCGAACTTGAACCGGTTAGTACCGGCGGAAGAAGAGCTGCAGTTCCCCTGATCCGGTGGTCCCCCTGTCTCGTGCATGGGGCGGGCCACGGATCCGTCGAGCGATCGCGGAGCACCCATCCATCCCCGACGGAGTGCCCCATGAACGCCCTCGACAAGTTCGCCCCGCTGCTCTCGCTCACCCGCGAGCCCTTTCCCGCCTCCACCAAGACCGCCATCGCCGGCAGCCGCGCCGACCTGCGCGTGCCGGTGCGCGACGTCGCGCTGACCAACGGCGAGATCGTCTCCCTCTACGACACCTCCGGTCCGTACACCGATCCGGCCGTCGACATCGACGTGCGCCGCGGCCTGCCCGACGTGCGCGGCGCCTGGATCGCCGAGCGCGGCGACACCGAGCCCTACGCGGGCCGGCTGCATCGCGCGCTGGACGATGGCGCGCGCCACGAGAGCGACGCCCTGACGCCGCAGGAGCGCGAGCGCATCGAGCGCCTGCGCCGCGATGCCGCGGCGTTGCAGCGCACGCCGCGCCGCGCCCGTGCCGGCGCCAACGTCACGCAGATGCACTACGCCCGGCGCGGCATTGTCACGCCCGAGATGGAATACGTCGCCCTGCGCGAGAACGGCCGGCGCGAGTGGATGGCCGAGTACCTGGCCGACGAGGCGCGCGCCCGGCGCGTGCGCGGCAATCCCATGGGCGCGTCGATCCCGCATCTGATCACGCCCGAGTTCGTGCGCGACGAGGTGGCGCGCGGCCGCGCCATCATCCCGGCCAACATCAACCACCCCGAGGTCGAGCCGATGGCCATCGGGCGCAACTTCAAGGTCAAGATCAACGCCAACATCGGCAACTCGGCCGTCACCTCGAGCATCGAGGAGGAGGTCGAGAAGCTGGTCTGGGCGATCCGCTGGGGCGCCGACAACGTGATGGACCTGTCCACCGGCCGCAACATCCACACCACGCGCGACTGGATCGTGCGCAACTCGCCGGTGCCCATCGGCACGGTGCCGATCTACCAGGCGCTGGAGAAGGTCGGCGGCGTGGCCGAGGACCTGACTTGGGAGCTCTATCGCGACACGCTGATCGAGCAGGCCGAGCAGGGCGTCGACTACTTCACCATCCACGCCGGCGTGCGCCTGCCCTTCATCCACCTGACGGCCGGGCGCATGACCGGCATCGTCTCGCGCGGCGGCTCGATCATGGCCAAGTGGTGCATCGCGCACCACCGCGAGAGCTTCCTCTACACGCGCTTCGAGGAGATCTGCGAGATCATGAAGGCCTACGACGTCAGCTTCTCGCTGGGCGACGGCCTGCGCCCGGGCAGCGGCGCCGATGCCAACGACGAGGCCCAGTTCGCCGAGCTGCGCACGCTGGGCGAGCTCACGCAGGTGGCCTGGCGGCACGACGTGCAGACCATGATCGAAGGGCCCGGCCACGTGCCCATGCACATGATCCAGGCCAACATGGACGAGCAGATCAGGCATTGCCACGAGGCGCCCTTCTACACGCTGGGGCCGCTGACCATCGACATCGCGCCGGGCTACGACCACATCTCCAGCGCCATCGGCGCGGCCATGATCGGCTGGGCCGGCACCGCCATGCTGTGCTACGTCACGCCCAAGGAGCACCTGGGGCTGCCCGACCGCGACGACGTCAAGCAGGGCATCATCGCCTACAAGATCGCCGCCCACGCGGCCGATGTCGCCAAGGGCCACCCGGGCGCGCGCTCGCGCGACGACGCGTTGTCCAGGGCGCGCTTCGAGTTCCGCTGGCAGGACCAGTTCAACCTCGGCCTCGACCCCGACACCGCGCGCGACTTCCACGACGAGACCCTGCCCAAGGACGCCAGCAAGAGCGCGCACTTCTGCTCCATGTGCGGGCCCAAGTTCTGCTCCATGAAGATCACCCAGGAGGTGCGCGAGTACGCGGCGCGACGCGGGCTCGACGAGGCCGATGCCGTGTCGGGCGGCATGGCCGACAAGTCGGCCGAGTTCCGCGCCGGCGGCGGCGAGCTCTACATCCCGATCCGCGAGGAGAAGTCCTGAGGGGCGCCTTGCTACGATCGACGCATGACGACCCCGCCGCTCTCCCCCGACGCCCCGACGATCCCCTTCGATGCCGTGCTGTTCGACTGCGACGGCGTGCTGGTCGACTCCGAGCCCATCACCAACGGCGTGCTGCGCGACATGCTCGAGGAGGGCGGCTGGATGCTGACGAAGGAGGAGTGCATGCGCCTGTTCGTCGGCAAGGCCGTCAAGGACGAGGCCGCGCTGATCGAGGCGCGCACCGGCCGGCCGGTGACATCCGAGTGGCTGCAGGGCTTCTGGCGCCGGCGCAACGAGGCGCTCGACCGCGAGCTGGTCGAGGTCGCCGGCGCGCCGGGCGCGGTGCGCGCGCTGCACGCGGCGCTGGACGGGCGCATCGCCTGCGCCTCGGGCGCCGACCGCGGCAAGATCGAGCTGCAACTGGCCAAGATCGGCCTGCTGGACGCCTTCGAGGGCCGCATCTTCAGCGGTCACGAGACGCCGCGCTCCAAGCCCTTTCCCGATGTCTACCTGGCGGCGGCGGCGGCGCTGGGGGTCGAGCCGGCGCGCTGCGCCGTGATCGAGGACACCGTGACCGGCGCCACGGCCGGTGTCGCCGCCGGCGCCACGGTCTTCGGCTACAGCCCGGGCGGCCTGGGCCACAGCGGCGCCGAGGCCCTGCGCGCGGTCGGCGTCGCGCGCATCTTCACCGACATGGCCGAGCTGCCGGCGGTGCTCGGCGCCTGGCGCGTGGCGGCGTGAGCGCCCCGGCCGGGGGCTCAGCCGCAGCTGCGTTCGAGCTGCGCCTGTAGCCAGGCGGTGGCATCGTCGGCCGGCATCGGCCGCGCATAGAAATAGCCCTGCGCCTTGTCGCAGTCGAGCGCGGCGAGCAGTTCGGCCTGCTCGCGGGTCTCCACGCCCTCGGCCACGGTGTTCATGCCCAGGCTGCGCGCCACCTTGGAGACGGCTTCGATCAGCACCCGGTGATGCGCGCTCTTGACCGACGGGCCGACGAAGGAGCGGTCGATCTTGACGACATCCACCGGCAGCAGGTGCAGGCTGGCCAGCGAGGAATAGCCGGTGCCGAAATCGTCCAGCGCCAGGCTCAGGCCGAGCGCCTTGAGCTCGCCCAGGCGCTGCTGGACGATGGCGTCCTGCGCCGCCAGGCTCTCCGTGACCTCCAGCTGGAGGGCGTCGGCGTCCAGGCCGCTCGCGGCCAGCGCGCGCGCCACGGTGCCCACGATCGAGGGTTCCAGGACCTGCGCGCGCGACAGGTTGACCGACATCGAGCGCGGCGCCAGCGGGCCGAGCGTGCGCCGCCAGGTGGCGAGCTGGTCGCAGGCCTGGCGCAGCACCCGTTCGCCCAGCGCCACGATCATCCCGGTCTCCTCGGCGATGCCGATGAAGCGGTCCGGCGGCACGACGCCGCGCTGCGGATGCCGCCAGCGCACCAGCGCCTCCATGCCGACGACCGCGCCATCGGCCAGAGCGACGATGGGCTGGTAGACCACGAAGAGCTGATCCTCGTCCAGGGCGCGGCGCAGGTCGGCCTCCAGGCTGCCGCGCTGCCAGGCCTGGGCGCGCACGGCGGGCGTGAACAGGCCGTGGCGGCCGCCACCCAGGCGCTTGGCCTCGCGCATCGCCAGATCGGCGTCCTGCATCACGGTCACGGCGCGGTGGTGCGAGGTGGCGATGCGCACCACGCCGACGCTGGCGCTCGCATGCACGCTGGTGCCGCCCACGGCATAGGGCGCGCCCAGGGCGTCGACCACGCGCTGGGCCAGGACCTCGCAGATGGCGAGGTCGTCGTCGCCGGACGCCGCATCGGTGGCGGTGGCCGTGCCGTGCATGCCATCCAGCCGCAGCAGCACGGCGAATTCGTCGCTGCCGAAGCGCGCCGTCAGGGCGCCCGGCACCTGCGCGCCGATGGTCGCGCGGATGCGCGCGGCCATCTGGCGCAGCACGGCGTCGCCGGCGGCCGGCCCGAGCGTGACGTTGATGCGCTCGAAGCGGTCGGCGTTGATCAGCAGCACGGTCCAGCGGGCATCGATGTCGCGTGAGCGTTGTTCCAGCGCGAGGTCGATGGCCTCCAGCAGCGCCAGGCGGTTGGGCAGGGCGGTCAGGCCGTCGGTGCGGGTGGCCGCGTGCACGCGGGCGGCGAGCCGCTGCTGCTCGCGCTGGACCGCGGCCGTGGCGTCGCTCAGGGTGGCCATGAGGGTCGCGTCGTCCAGCCGCAGCAGCTGCAATGCCAGCGTGCGCGGCGCGGCATCGGGCGCGTTGGCGGCCGTGGGCAGCGGCAGGTGCAGGTCGTCGCAGATCAGGTCGCCGGCCTCGAGCGGCTGCTGCGCCAGCGATCGCAGCTGCGGCGCGAGCGCATCCAGCACGTCGAACAGGTTGAACAGGTTGCCACCGGCGACCAAGGGCATCAGCAGTCGCGCCGCCATGGGATTGATCATGGCGATCTCGCCCGTGAGCGAGGTCTGCACGAGACCGATCGGCGCGCGGTAGAGAAACTGGATCAGTGCCTCGTGCGTGGTGGCGGAGCCTTCGGACATCACGGCGATCGGCTAGGCGCGGCCGGCGCGGGCGTCGGGCCGCCGCGCCTCGCGCAAACCCGGTTCCCAGCACGCGACGCGGTTGCGCCCGCCGGCCTTGGCCGCGTACATGGCCGCGTCGGCGCGTTGCAGCAGGCCGTCGACATGGGCCACGGCGGCTTCCATGGCCGCCACGCCCGCGCTGACGGTGTAGGCGATGGCGTGCTCGCCGACCCGCACGGGCTGGGCCTCGACGGCGCGGCACAGGCGCTCGGCGGCGGCGGCCGCGGCGGCGGCGCCGGTGCCCGGCAGCAGCGCCACGAACTCCTCGCCGCCCAGTCGCGCGATGGTGTCGTGGGCGCCGAAGGTCGCCACCATGGCGGTGGCCAGGTGGCGCAGCACGGCGTCGCCGGCGGCATGGCCGAAGCGGTCGTTGATCAGCTTGAAGTGGTCGGCGTCGATCATCACCACCGACAGCGGGCGCGGCGCGCGGCGCCAGCGCTCGAGTTCGAGCTCCATCGCCTCGAACAGCACGCGCCGGTTGGACAGCCCGGTGAGGTGGTCCGACCACAGCGAGCGGCGCATCGCGTCGGTCGCCTCGCGGCGCTCGGAGACATCGCGCAGGATCAGGCTGTAGCCGCGCGGACCGGCGGCATGCGGATCGGCGCCGTGCTCGCCCGGCTCGTAGACCGGCGCGATCAGGCAGCTGCCCCAGTAGCGGCTGCCATCGGCACGCCGGCGCCAGCCCTCGTCCAGGCTCCAGCCACTGTGGTCGGCCTCGTGCAGGCGATCGAGCGCGCGGGTCGAGTCCAGGGCCTCGGGTGGATAGAACAGGGCGTAGTCGGCGCCGAGGACGGCGGCCTGGCCGAAACCGGTGACGCGCTCGATGCCGGGATTCCAGTCGCAGCAGCGCCCGTGCTCGTCCAGCGACACCAGCGCGTAGTCGGTCAGGCCGGTGACGATGGTGTGGATCCAGGCCTGGCTCTGGCGCAGTTCGCGCTCGCGGCGCACGGCCTGCGTGACGTCGTCGAGGACGGCCATGAAGCGTTCCGCGTCGAGCTTGAGCAGGCTCAGCGACAGCACCTGCACCTCCCGGCGCCCGGAGCGCGCGGCCTCGACGTGCAGATGCATGGCATCGCAGATCGTCCCGCTCGATGCCGTGAAGGCGGCCGTGCGGTGGCGCAGGTCGGGCGCCACGTCCTCCACCGCCACGAACAGATTGGCCAGGTCGCCATCGCGCGACAGCGGCATGAGCAGCTGGGCGCACAGCGGGTTGACCATCACGATGGTGCCGTCGGCACGGATCTGCGCCAGGCCGATGGGCGCGATGTAGAGGAACTGGAGCAGCGCCTCGTACTCTTCCTGGTCGGCCTGCGACATGAGATCGAGGTTCACACCGAGCGCTGGACGAGCACGTAGCGATGGGCGGCGGATGGCGCGGCCAGCAGTCGCAGCCGGACCTTGATCGGGCGCATGCGCAGGGTGAGCACGTAGTCGATGGTGTCGTCGAGGGTGCCGCCTTCGGCCGCCGTGTCCTCGAAGCGCTGGGCCACGAGGTAGTTGTTCATGCAGGGCGCGACGACGGTGAAGAGGGCATGGCCGACCACGCGTGGCGAGGACAGCCCGGCCGCCCTGGATTCGAAGGTGTTGTAGCGCCGCACGACACCGCCGGCGTCGAAACCGATGACGCCGAAATCGAGTTCGTCGAGCTCGGCGTCGGTCAGGATGTCGAGCCGCTCGACGAGTCCGGGTGAGTCGAAGGCCGGGGCCTGGGTCTCGATCATGGAAATACCTTTGTCGAAGTAGGGATGTGGGGAGGGCGCGGGACGCCGGGCGCGGCATGCATCCCGTGCAGGCGCCCGCGAACGGGTCGTCCGGCGGCCATCGGGAGTCATTCTGGCTTTTCTATCGGCACTCCGCGCGCCGACTTGACCCTTTCGTCGGTGGGGTGCGCGCCCGCTCAGTCGGGCGCACCGCTCCTGAAGCGGCCCGGCGTCGTCCCGGTCCACTGGCGGAAGGCGCGCGCGAAGCTCTTCTCGTTGCGGAAACCGACCGCCAGCGCGACCTGCCGGAGTGGCCGCGTGGTGCGCCGCAGCAGTTCGCAGGCCCGCGTCCGGCGCACCTCGTCCTTGAGCAGCTGCAGCGAGACGCCCTCGTCGTGCAGCTGGCGATGAAGGGTGCGTGGCGAGATCGCCAGCCAGCCGGCGACGGTCTCGGCCGTCACCGCGTCGGTGCTGTGCGCCCGCAGCAGCTCGCGTACCCGGCGCCCGAGCAGCCGGTCGCGCCGGTACTGCAGCACCGTCAGGGGCAGGGCGCGGCGCAGCATGGCGCGCAGCGCGCGCTCGTCGCGCCGCAGCGGCAGCGCCAGGTAGCGCTCGTCGAAGGCGATGCCGGTGCCCCGGCGCGGATCGAAGACGACGCGGGGGCCGAACATCAATCCGTAGGCCTCGTGGTGCGAGGGCGCCTCGAAGGCGAAATGCGCCTCGCGCAACGCGATCTGCGAGTCGATGGCCCAGCAGGCATAGCCCAGCAGGAAGCGCAGGCTCGACACCAGGCAGAACTCGCGGAATCCGGGCCCCGGCGGATGCCGCTCCTCGATGTGCACGCTGGCCACGCCATCGGCCACCCGCAGGTCGAGCACGATGTCCTCGGTCAGCAGCCGGTGGTGGCGGCACCAGCGCTTGAGGGCCACGCCCAGGTCGGGCGACCCCAGCGAGGCGCGGCACAGCATGCCGTAGCTGCCCCAGGGCAGGCGGCGCGAGAACCAGCCGAGCGCCTCGTCGTCGAGCTCCTGCATCGCATGGGCGTTGAGGGCCTCGAACTGGAGCGCCGTCACGCGGGCGGCCGCATCGGCGAGTTCGCCTGGCGCGATCCGGGCGGCGCGCAGGGCGCCGGCCGGATCGAGGCCCCGCTGCGCGTAGGCGGCGACGATGGCGCGCACGAAGGCCATCGGCGTCGCCGCGCGGGGCGGCCGGGATGCCGTGGCGGCGCGCGGCGACCGGTCGGCGTCCGCCGGGGTCGTCACGCCGGCGCCCTGGCGCGATCCGCCACCGGCGCGCCGGCCGGGGCCCCGGTCAAGACGACCGCGCCGCCTTGCGCTGCTGGGCGCGGCGGGAGAACATGTTGAGCACCTCGACCAGCGTGGAGAACGCCATCGCCGCGTAGATGTAGCCCTTGGGCACGTGGACGCCGAAGCCGTCGGCGATCAGCACGGCGCCGATCATCAGCAGGAAGCCCAGCGCCAGCATCACCACCGTCGGATTGCGGTTGATGAAATTGGCCAGCGGCTCGGCCGCCAGCAGCATCACGGTGACGGCGGTGACCACGGCGATCACCATCACCGCCAGGTTGTCGGTCATGCCCACGGCGGTCAGGATCGAGTCGACCGAGAACACCATGTCCAGCAGCACGATCTGCACCAGCACCGAGGAGAACGCCACCGTGGCCTTCTTGCCGGCGGTGTCGAAGACATCGCCCGTGGGCGTGGGGTCGACGACGTGGTGGATCTCCTTGGTCGCCTTCCAGATCAGGAACAGGCCGCCGACGATCAGGATCAGGTCGCGCCAGGAGAACTGGGTCTCGAAGCTGGGCAGTCCGGCGGCGTTGGGCGGGCCGGCCCAACCGAGGTCGAACACCGGCGCGGTCAGGCCGACGATCCACGCGATCATCGACAGCAGCGCGAGCCGCATCACCAGCGCCAGCCCGATGCCGATGCGCCGGGCGTTCTTGCGCTGGTGCTCCGGCAGCTTGTTGGACAGGATGGAGATGAAGATCAGGTTGTCGATGCCCAGCACGACCTCCATGACCACCAGCGCCAGCAGGGCGGCCCACGCCGTGGGGTCGGAGAACAAGGCTTGCAGACTGTCCATGGGAGTAGGGGAGAGGATGGGGATCGGCCGATGATGCAGCAGCCCGGCCGGAGCGGTCAAAGACCATCGGCCGGTGCTGGATTTGCGCGGGGGGCTGGCACGATCTGCAACCGCGATGGCGCCATATGCGGGTGCGCCGGGCGTAAGCTGCGGCCTTGCCCGACCATCCCCACCGGAGGAGACAAGCCATGCCCGCAGCCAGCCTGCCCGGACTGAATTTCGACCTCGGCGACACCGTCGACGCCCTGCGCGAGGCGATCGCCGATTTCGCCGCCGAGGAGATCGCGCCCCGCGCCGCCGCCGTCGATGCCGACAACCTGTTCCCCCATGACCTCTGGAGGAAGCTCGGCGAGCTCGGCCTGCACGGCATGACCGTGAAGGAGGAGTACGGCGGCACCGAGCTGGGCTACCTGGCCCACATCGTCGCCATGGAGGAGGTCTCGCGCGCCTCGGCCTCGGTCGGGCTGTCCTATGGCGCCCATTCCAACCTGTGCGTGAACCAGATCCACCGCAACGGCAGCGCGGCGCAGAAGGCGAAGTACCTGCCGAAGCTGGTGAGCGGCGAGCATGTCGGCGCGCTGGCCATGAGCGAGCCCGGCGCCGGCTCGGATGTGGTCAGCATGAAGCTGCGCGCCGAGAAGCGCGGCGACCGCTACGTGCTCAACGGCGGCAAGATGTGGATCACCAACGGCGGCGATGCCGACACCCTGGTGATCTATGCCAAGACCGAGCCCGAGATGGGCGCGCGCGGCATGACCGCCTTCATCGTCGAGCGCGGCTTCAAGGGCTTCTCCGCCGGCACCAAGCTCGACAAGCTGGGCATGCGCGGCTCCAACACCTATCCGCTGTTCTTCGACGACTGCGAGGTGCCCGAGGAGAACGTGCTGGGCGGCGAGGGGCAGGGCGCGAAGGTGCTGATGAGCGGTCTCGACTACGAGCGCGCGGTGCTCTCGGGCGGGCCGCTGGGCATCATGGCCGCCTGCATGGACGCGGTGATCCCGTTCGTGCACGAGCGCCGGCAGTTCGGCCAGAGCATCGGCGAGTTCCAGCTGATGCAGGGCAAGCTGGCCGACATGTACTCGACCTGGCAGGCCACCCGCGCCTACGTGTATGCCGTGGGCAAGGCCTGCGACCGCAACGACCACGCGCGCAGCTTCAGGAAGGACGCCGCCGGCGCCATCCTGTATTCGGCCGAGAAGGCGACCTGGATGGCCGGCGAGGCGATCCAGGCCTTGGGCGGCGTCGGCTACACCAAGGATTTCCCGGTCGAGCGCCTGTGGCGCGACGCCAAGCTCTACGAGATCGGCGCCGGCACCAGCGAGATCCGCCGCATGCTGATCGGCCGCGAGCTGTTCGCCGAGACCGCTTGAGCCGGATGCGCCCGCGCGGGCGCGCCGGCACGGACACAGAGACAGGAGACATGCACATGGACACGAGCGCGAGCTATGCCCGGGGCGCCACCGACGCCCCGCTGATCGAGCAGACGATCGGCGACTTCTTCGATGCCATGGCGCAGCGCCAGCCCGGGCGCGAGGCGCTGGTCAGCCGCCACGAGGGCCTGCGCTACACCTACGAGGAACTGCGCGACGCCTCGCGCCAGCTGGCCAGCGCCCTGCTGCGGCTGGGTCTGGCGCCCGGCGAGCGCGTGGGCATCTGGTCGCACAACAACGCGGCCTGGGTGCTGCTGCAGCTCGCCACGGCCCGGGTCGGGCTGGTGCTGGTGAACATCAATCCGGCCTATCGCACCTCCGAGGTCGAATACGCGCTCGACAAGGTCGACTGCGCGGTGCTGGTGACGATGCCGCGCTTCAAGACCAGCGACTACCTCGGCATGCTGCGCGAACTGGCGCCGGAGCTGGAAGCGGCCGGCGCGGCGGGCGTGGAGGGCGCCACCGCCCTGCATGCCGCGCGGCTGCCCAGGCTGCGCCACGTCGTCTGGATCGATGCGCCGGGCGGGGACGGCGAGGAGGTCCCCGGCATGCGGCGCTTCTCGCGGCTGCTCGCCAGCGGCGATGCGCGCGACCCGCGCGTGGCCGAGGCGCAGCGCGGCCTGCGCGCCGACGAGCCCATCAACATCCAGTTCACCAGCGGCACCACCGGCTTCCCCAAGGGTGCCACGCTGACGCACCGCAACATCCTGAACAACGGCTTCTTCATCGGCGAATGCATGAAGCTCGGGCCGGACGACCGCCTGTGCATCCCGGTGCCCATGTACCACTGCTTCGGCATGGTGCTGGGCAGCCTGGCCTGCCTCACGCATGGCAGCACCATCGTGTTCCCGAACGACGGTTTCGACGCGCTGTCGGTGCTGGAGACGGTGCAGGCCGAGCGCTGCACCGGCCTGCACGGCGTGCCGACGATGTTCATCGCCGAGCTCGACCATCCGCGCTTCGCCGAGTTCGATCTCTCGACCCTGCGCACCGGCATCATGGCCGGCACCGCCTGCCCGATCGAGGTCATGAAGCGCGTGGTCGAGCGCATGAACCTGCGCGAGATCACCATCGCCTACGGCATGACCGAGACCAGCCCGGTGAGCTGCCAGAGCTCGACCGACACGCCATTGGCCCGCCGCGTCGCCACCGTCGGCACGGTGCAGCCGCACGTGGAGGTGAAGATCATCGACGCGCAGACCGGCCGGACGGTGCCGCGCGGCACCTCGGGCGAGCTGTGCGCGCGCGGCTACCTGGTGATGCACGGCTACTGGGACGACGAGCCGCGCACGCGCGAGGCCATCGACGCCGAGGGCTGGATGCACACCGGCGACCTCGCCACCATGGACGACGAGGGGTACGTCAACATCGTCGGGCGCAGCAAGGACATGGTGATCCGCGGCGGCGAGAACATCTATCCGCGCGAGATCGAGGAATTCCTCTACGGCCATCCGCAGGTGCAGGACGTGCAGGTGGTCGGCCTGCCCGACGTCCGCTATGGCGAGGAGCTGTGCGCCTGGATCATCCCGCGCCCCGGCCAGGCGCCGACCGAGGACGACATCCGCGCCTTCTGCGCCGGCCGCATCGCGCACTACAAGGTGCCCCGGTACATCCTGTTCGTCGATGCCTTCCCGATGACCGTGACCGGCAAGATCCAGAAATTCAGGATCCGCGAGACCATGCGCGAGCGCCTGGGCCTCGACGAGGTGAAGACCGCATGAAGGACCCCCAGCCATGAGCAGAATCGAAACCCGACTCAATGCCCGCTCCGCGGATTTCCAGGCCAACGCGACCGCCATGCGCGCGCTGGTCGACGACCTGCAGGCGCGCTTCGCCCGGGTCGAGGCCGGTGGCGGCGAGGTCGCGCGCGCCAGGCACGTCGCGCGCGGCAAGCTGCTGCCGCGCGATCGCGTGGCCGAGCTGCTCGACCCCGGCACGCCGTTCCTGGAGATCGCGCCGCTGGCGGCCTGCGGCATGTACCTCGATGCGGCCGGCGCCGAGTCCGCGCCCGGCGCCGGCCTGATCGCCGGCATCGGCCGCGTCAGCGGCGTCGACTGCATGATCGTGTGCAACGACGCCACGGTGAAGGGCGGCACCTACTTCCCGCTGACCGTCAAGAAGCACCTGCGCGCCCAGGAGATCGCCGAGCAGAACCATCTGCCGTGCATCTACCTGGTCGACTCCGGCGGCGCCAACCTGCCCAACCAGGACGAGGTCTTCCCCGACCGCGACCACTTCGGCCGCATCTTCTACAACCAGGCGCAGATGAGCGCCCGGGGCATCGCGCAGATCGCCGTGGTCATGGGCTCGTGCACGGCCGGCGGCGCCTACGTGCCGGCCATGAGCGACGAATCGATCATCGTCAAGGACCAGGGCACCATCTTCCTGGGCGGCCCGCCGCTGGTGAAGGCGGCCACCGGCGAGGTGGTGACGGCCGAGGACCTGGGCGGTGGCGACGTGCACACGCGGCTGTCTGGCGTGGCCGACCACCTGGCGCAGAACGACCTGCACGCATTGGCGCTGGCGCGCTCGGCGGTGGCGAACCTGAACCGGCCGGCCGACGCCGCGCCGTCGGGCACGCCGCCGGCCCTGCCCGCCGAGGAACTCTACGGCGTCATCCCGACCGACACGCGCAAGCCCTTCGACGTGCGCGAGATCATCGCCCGCATCGTCGACGGCAGCGAGTTCCACGAGTTCAAGGCGCGCTTCGGCGCCACGCTGGTGTGCGGCTTCGCCACCATCGAGGGCATGCCGGTGGGCATCGTCGCCAACAACGGCATCCTGTTCTCCGAGTCGGCCCAGAAGGGCGCGCACTTCATCGAGCTGTGCTGCCAGCGCGGGACGCCGCTGGTGTTCCTGCAGAACATCACCGGTTTCATGGTGGGGCGCAAGTACGAGAACGAGGGCATCGCGCGCCACGGCGCCAAGATGGTGACGGCCGTGGCCACGGCCAACGTGCCCAAGTTCACGATCATCATCGGCGGCAGCTTCGGCGCCGGCAACTACGGCATGTGCGGCCGCGCGTTCTCGCCGCGCTTCCTCTGGATGTGGCCCAACGCGCGCATCAGCGTGATGGGCGGCGAGCAGGCCGCCAGCGTGCTGGCGACCGTCAAGCGCGATGGCATCGAGGGCAAGGGCGGGCGCTGGAGCGCCGAGGAGGAGGAGGCCTTCAAGGCGCCGCTGCGGCGCCAGTACGAGGAGCAGGGCCACCCCTACTACGCCACCGCCCGGCTGTGGGACGACGGCGTCATCGACCCGGCCGACACGCGCCGCGTGCTGGCGCTGGGCCTGGCCGCCGCGCGCCACGCGCCGATCCCGGCGCCGCGCTTCGGCGTCTTCCGGATGTGATCGACCATGAACCGTCCCCGGTCCCCGCGCGCCCTGCGCCGCCGCGACCGCCGGGGGCACGGAAAGGAGATGAGATGAGCTTCGAGACCCTCGAATTCGCGCTCGACGCCGATGGCGCCGTCGCCCGCATCTGGCTCGACCGGCCGGCGACGCGCAATGCCTTCGACGATGTCGTCATCGGCGAGCTGACGCGCGCCTTCGCCGAGGCCGGCGCCATGCCGGCGGTGCGCGCCGTGGTGCTGGGCGCGCGCGGGCCGGCCTTCTGCGCCGGCGCCGACCTGAACTGGATGCGCCGCATGGCCGACTACACGCGCGAGCAGAACCTGGCCGATGCCGGCACCCTGGCCACCATGCTGCGCACCATCGCCGAGTGCCCCAAGCCGACCATCGCGCGCGTGCAGGGCGACGTCTACGCCGGTGGCATGGGACTGGTCGCGGCCTGCGACATGGCCGTCGCCGTCGACACCGCCTGGTTCTGCCTGAGCGAGGTCAGGATCGGCCTGGTCCCCGCCACCATCAGCCCGTATGTCATCCGCGCCATGGGCGCGCGCGCGGCGCAGCGCTGGTTCCTGACGGCCGAGCGCTTCACGGCCGCCGAGGCGCATCGCCTGGGCCTGGTGCACGAGGTGGTCGATGCCGCCGAGGCCATCGACGCCCAGGTCGACCAACTCCTGAAGGCCCTGCGCGGCGCCGGCCAGGACGCCGTCGCGACCTGCAAGCGCCTGGTCGCCGAGGTCGCCGGGCGAGAGATCGACGCCGCCCTGATCGAGCGCACCGTCGAGGGCATCGCCGACATCCGCGCCAGCGCCGAGGGTCGCGAGGGCGTGCAGGCCTTCCTGCAGAAACGCAAGCCGTCCTGGCTGGCTGCGCGCGAGTGACGCGCCAGTGATGAACGCACTCGACCTGCCGCAGCTGCTGGCCCTGGCCGCCGCGCTCGGCTGGGCCAGCGGCGTGCGGCTCTATCTGGTGGTGCTGCTGACCGGGCTGGCGGGCCACTTCGGCTGGGTGCCATTGCCCGGCGGACTGCAGCTGCTGGCGCATCCGGTGGTGCTGGCGGCGAGCGGCTTCATGGTCTTCGTCGAGTTCTGCGCCGACAAGATCCCGGGGCTGGACTCGCTCTGGGACCTGGTCCACACCGCGATCCGCATCCCGGCCGGCGCGGCCCTGGCGGCCGGCGTCTTCGGCGCCGACCACGGCGCCATGGCCGTGGTGGCGGCCCTGGTCGGTGGCGGCTTCGCGGCCACCGCGCACGCGGCCAAGGCCACCACGCGCGCCGCCCTCAACACCTCGCCCGAGCCCTTCACCAACGTCGGCGCGTCGCTGCTGGAGGACGGCATGGTGCCCGCCGGCCTGTGGCTGGCGGTGATGCATCCGCTGGTGTTCGCGCTGATGTTCGCCGCCGTGCTGGCGCTGAGCGTGTGGCTCATCGCGCGCAGCTGGCGCTTCCTGCGTGGACTGGTCGCCCGCGTCGCGCGCATCTTCAGCGGCCGGCCCGACCCGGGCGTGGCGCCCGCCTTCCGACTTTCCAAGCACAGCCCTCCCGGAGACCGATGACATGTTCAAGAAGATCCTGATCGCCAACCGTGGCGAGATCGCCTGCCGCGTCGCCGCCACCGCGCGCCGCCTGGGCGTGCGCAGCGTCGCCGTGTATTCCGATGCCGATGCCGATGCCCGCCACGTGCGCGCCTGCGACGAAGCGGTGCACCTGGGCGGCAGCGCGCCCAAGGACAGCTACCTGCGCTGGGAGCGCATCCTGGAGGCCGCGCGCGCCACCGGCGCCGAGGCGATCCACCCGGGCTATGGCTTCCTGAGCGAGAACGAGGAGTTCGCCCGCGCCTGCGCCGAGGCCGGGTTGGTCTTCATCGGCCCGCCGCCCTCGGCGATCCAGGCGATGGGGCTGAAGGCCGAATCCAAGCGGCTGATGGAAGCGGCCGGCGTGCCGCTGGTGCCCGGCTACCACGGCGCCGACCAGGATGCCGAGCTGCTGCGGCGCGAGGCCGACCGCATCGGCTATCCGGTGCTGATCAAGGCCAGCGCGGGCGGCGGCGGCAAGGGCATGCGCGCGGTCGACCGGTCCGAAGACTTCGCCGCCGCGCTGGCCTCGTGCCGGCGCGAGGCCATCAACAGCTTCGGCGACGACGCCGTGCTGATCGAGAAATACGTCCAGCGCCCGCGCCACATCGAGATCCAGGTCTTCGGCGACGCCCAGGGCGGCTGCGTCCACCTGTTCGAGCGCGACTGCTCGGTGCAGCGGCGCCACCAGAAGGTGCTGGAGGAGGCGCCCGCGCCCGGCATGACCGAGTCGATGCGCCAGCGCATGGGCGCCGCGGCGGTGGCGGCGGCGCGGGCCGTGGGCTATGTCGGCGCCGGCACGGTGGAATTCATCGTCGAGCAGCGCGCCGGCGGCGGGATGGAATTCTTCTTCATGGAGATGAACACCCGCCTGCAGGTCGAGCATCCGGTGACCGAGGCCATCACCGGGCTCGACCTGGTGGAGTGGCAATTGCGCATCGCCTCGGGCGAGCCGCTGCCGCTGCGCCAGGACCAGCTCGCCATCAGCGGCCACGCGATCGAGGCGCGCATCTGCGCCGAGAACCCGGACAACGATTTCCTGCCCGCCACCGGCACCCTGCGGGTCTACCGCAAGCCGGCCGCCACGGCCTTCGAGCGCCTGGCCCCGGATGGCGGCCGCGCCCCGGTGCGCATCGACGACGGCGTGCGCCAGGGCGACGCGATCTCGCCCTTCTACGACTCGATGATCGCCAAGCTGATCGTGCATGGCGCCACGCGCGACGAGGCGCTGGCGCGGCTCGACCAGGCCCTGGCGGGCACCCGCATCGTCGGCCTGGCGACCAACGTGCAGTTCCTGCGCGGGGTGCTGGCGACCGCGTCGTTCTCGAAGCCCGACCTCGACACGGCATTGATCGAGCGCGAGCGCGCGGTGCTGTTCGAGCGCGAGCCGCTGGGCCTGCCGCTGGCGGCGGCGGCGGTGGTGGCGCGCGTGGTGCTCGACGAGCGCCGCGCCGCGGCGGCCGAGGGCGGCCCGTTCGCGCGGCGCGACGGCTGGCGCTCGCATGGCCGGTTCACGCGCCGCTTCGAGCTCGAGTTCCATGGCGCCACCGAGTCCGCCACGCTCGCCCACGAGCGCGATGGCACGTTGCGCCTGACGGTCGGCGGTGTCGAGACCACATTGGCCTGCGACCCGATGACGACGGCCGGGCCGGACGGCCCCGACGCCGGCACTGGCGCCGACGACGACTTCGAGCTGCGCCTGGGCGACGGCACGCGCGAGGTGGTGCAGGTGGCCTGGGTCGAGGGCGGGCACGGCCTGCGCACCGGCCACGTCTTCACCGCGCGCGGCGCCACGCGCATCACGCTGGTCGACCGGCTCGCCCATGCCGGCGAGGCGCAGGCCGAAGGCGGCCGCCTGACCGCGCCGATGCCGGGCAAGGTGGTGTCCTTCGCCGTGAAGGCCGGCGATGCCGTCACGCGCGGTCAGCCGCTGGCGGTGATGGAAGCCATGAAGATGGAGCACACCATCGCCGCGCCGGCCGATGGCACGGTCGACGAGCTGCTCTACGCGCCCGGCGACCAGGTGGCCGAGGGGGCGGAGCTGCTGCGGATCTCGGTGGGCGCCGCGTCCGCCGTCGCCGCCTGAGTGGATAAGCTCGGCCGCATCATGCGCATCACCGTCTCCCTCCCCGAACGCCCCGACGCCTGGATCGCCGGCCTGCAACGCGAACTGCCCGATGCCGTGGTCGAGGCCTGGACGCCCGGCGCGGCGCCGGCCGACCACGCGGTGGTCTGGGCACCGTCGCAGCGGTTCATCGACGAGCAGCGGCCGACCCTGCGCGGCATCTTCAACATCGGCGCCGGCGTCGATGCCCTGCTGGCCCTGCGCATCCCCGACTCGATGCGCATCGTGCGGCTCGACGACGCCGGCATGTCGGTGCAGATGGCCGAGTACGTCTGCCACGCGCTGATCCGGCATTTCCGCGAATTCGACGGCTACGAGGCCGATGCCCGGGACGGCCGGTGGAGCTTCCGCCGGCCGCGCCTGCGGCAGGACTTTCCGGTCGGCGTCATGGGCCTGGGCGTGCTCGGCCAGCGCGTGGCGAAGGCCGTGGCGCAGTTCGAGTTCCCGGTCAACGGCTGGAGCCGCACGCCGCGCGAGGTCGCGGGTGTGCGCACCTTCTCCGGGACGGCCGGCTTCGACGACTTCCTGGCCGCCAGCCGCGTCGTCGTCTGCCTGCTGCCGCTGACCGACGACACGCGCGGCATCCTGCGGCGCGAGACGCTGGAGAAGCTCAACGGCGGCGCGCCCGGCGGCTATGTCATCAACGTGGCGCGCGGCGCCCATCTGGTCGAGGACGACCTGATCCCGCTGCTCGATGGCGGCCGCCTCGCCGGCGCCACGCTGGATGTCTTCCAGACCGAGCCGCTGCCGCCCGGCCATGCGTTCTGGCGCCATCCGAGGATCACGGTGACGCCGCATGCCTCGGCGCGCACGCTGCGCGACGAGTCGATCCTGCAGATCGCCGGCAAGATCCGCGCCGTGGAGGAGGGCGCGGACTTCGACACGCTGGCGGGCGTGGTGGATGTGGGGCGCGGGTATTGAGCGGTGCCCGCTCGATCGCGGACCTTCCTGCCGCGCCCCGCGATCTGTGAACATGCAGCATTCAATCGATGAAGAGGCCGTGCCATGACCATGAACAACCTTCCCACCCGCGTCAAGCTCGTCGACGTCGGCCCGCGTGACGGCCTGCAGAACGAGAAGCAGCCCGTGGCGGCCGACATCAAGATCGGCCTCGTCCACCGGCTGCAGGACGCCGGCCTGCGCGAGATCGAGGTCACCAGCTTCGTCAGTCCGAAGTGGGTGCCGCAGATGGCCGACAACGCCGAGGTCATGCATGGCATCGCGCGCAAGCCCGGCGTGCGCTATTCGGTGCTGACGCCCAACATGAAGGGTTTCGAGGCCGCCATCGCGGCGCCGCGCGAGGAGTGGCCCGACGAGATCGTGGTCTTCGGCGCGGCCAGCGAGGCCTTCAGCCAGCGCAACATCAACTGCTCCATCGCCGAGAGCATCGAGCGCTTCGCGCCGGTGGTGGAGGCCGCGCGCGCGCACGGCATCCACGTGCGCGGGGCGATGTCGTGCACGGTGGGCTGTCCCTACGAGGGCGAGATCGACCCGTCGCGCGTGGCGATGCTGGCCGGGCTGATGAAGGACATCGGCGTGCAGCACGTGGGCGTGGCCGACACCATCGGCGTGGGCACGCCGCTCAAGGTGCAGCGCGCCATCGAGGCGACCCTGCGCCACTTCGGGGTCGACGACGTCTCGGGCCACTTCCACGACACCTATGGCCAGGCGCTGGGCAACACGCTGGCCAGCCTGGAGCTGGGCGTGTGGCAGTTCGACACCTCGTCGGCCGGACTGGGCGGCTGTCCCTATGCCAAGGGCGCGACCGGCAACGTCGCGACCGAGGACGTGGTCTACATGCTCCACGGCATGGGCATCGAGACCGGCATCGACCTCGACCGGCTGATCGACGCCGGCGTCTACATCAGCCAGGCGCTGGGTCGCGAGCCGAACTCGCGCGCCTCCAAGGCGATCCGCAACAAGCGGCTGGAAACCGCCGGATGAGCGCGCTCGCCGACGACGGCCGCGAGGCCACCACCGCCACGACCACGGCCGACGACATCGCGCGCCGCCGGCTCGACGAACGCGCCGCGCTCGCGCTGCGGGCCGCCGTGGCGCAGCGCGCGATGCGCGACGTGCCGTCGCCCTGCGTCTCGGTCTGCCGCATGGACGCGGCGAGCGGACTGTGCACCGGCTGCCTGCGCACGCTCGACGAGATCGCCGGCTGGAGCCGCATGGAGGACGCCTGCAAGCGCCGCGTCTGGCGCGCCATCGAGTTGCGCACCCGGCTGTCCTCGCCGATGCCGGCGACGGCGTCCGCACCGTCCTGAGCCCGACCCTGGAGTCCTTCCGATGACCCACATCGACTTCCATCTCGACTTCGTCTCGCCCTATGCCTACCTGGCCTTCGAGCGCCTGCCCGAGGTGCTCGAGGGACTGAGCTGCGAGGTCGCCTACAAGCCGATCGTGCTCGGCGCGCTGTTCCGGCACCACGGCCACACGCCGCCGGTGACGCTGCCGGCCAAGCGCACCTGGATCTACCGCCACGCGCTGTGGCTGGGCCAGGCGCATGGCATCCCGATCGAGCTGCCGGCCGCGCATCCGTACGATCCGCTGCCGCACTTGCGGCTCGCGCTCGCCACCACGCACGATGGCGCCATCAGCCGCCTGGTGGCGGAAACCATCTTCCGCGACATCTGGCGCGGCAGCGGCGCCGACGCGGTCGATCCGGCGCGGCTGGCGCAGCTGGCCCAGCGCCTGCCGCCGGCGGTGCGCGATGGCCAGGGCGAGGCGGCCAGGGCGCAACTGCGCGCCAACACGGCCGAGGCCATCGCGAGCGGCGTCTTCGGCGTGCCGGCCTGCGTCGCCGAGGGCCGGCTGTTCTGGGGTTTCGAGGGGCTGGAGATGCTGCGCGCCGCCCTGCGGGGCGAGGCCTGGTTCGACGGCCCGTCCTGGCACGACGCCGACCGCCTGGTGTCGACCATCGATGCCGCCGGGCGGCGGACGACCGGATCCGAGCCGGTCGCCTGAGGGCGCGCCGACCCACCGACCTCGCGCGGCCGTCCCGTCCGTGCGGCGCGCCGGCAACGAGCGTGAACGAATCGCTCGACGTCCCGGTTCCCCCTTCTTACAGTCGGCGCTCGACCCCGCGCCGGTCGCCCAGCGACCGGAGGAGAGGGCCGTCCATTCCGGGCGGTTGCGGAGTCGTTCCAAGGACTACACATGAAGAAGTTCCATTGCGCCCTGGCCGCGGCCGGCACGCTGCTGGCCGTCACGAGCGCTTCGGCGCAGAGCGACGTGACGCTCTATGGCCGCGTCAACACCACGGTGGAGAACCAGAGGACCGGCGAGGCGCGCACGACCGGGCTGTTCAACAACTCGTCGCGCTTCGGCTTCAGGGGGGTGGAGGACCTGGGCGGCGGCCTGAAGATCGGCTTCGGGCTCGAGAGCGGCTTCGCCTCCGACACCGGCGTCGCCGCCAGCCCGTTCTTCGCCCGCCGCAGCGAGGTCGATCTCTCGGGCGACTTCGGCCGCCTGCGCCTGGGCCGCTGGATCGCCGAGTCGTATTTCGCGACCGCCGACTATGTCAGCCTGCACAACCACGACACCGGCTCGTCGGCCGATGCGCTGTATGCCTATGTCAGCCGCGACACCAACAAGGTGGCCTACCGCACGCCGGTCTGGCGCGACTTCACGCTGGAGGGCTCGGTCGGCCTGCACGAGCAGGCTTCCGGCACGCCCGTCCCCGGCCCCGGCACCGCCCCGGTGGCCGGCGCCGACGGCAAGAACTCGTACGACGTCGCGGCCAACTACAAGCTCGGCGCCCTGGCGCTGGGCGCCGGCTACACCAAGCTCGACCGGGTCGACCAGTTCGCGCTGCGGGCCTTCTACGCGATCGGTCCGTTCCTGCTCGGGGGCTACGTGCAGCGCGACGAGAACGCCTTCTTCGCCAATGGCGGCAAGCGCAACTCGGTGCGCCTGTCGGGGGCCTACCTGCTGGGCGCCTCGGAGTTCCACCTCAACGTCGGGCGCGCCGGCGACTACGACAACCTGCCCGACACCGCCGCCACGCAATACACGCTCGGCTACAACTACAACCTGAGCAAGCGCACCAAGGTCTATGGCTACTACACGCGCGTGAACAACCACGCGGCGGCGTCCTACCAGAGCGGGCTGGCGGGCGTGGACTTCAGGTCGCTGGCCCTGGGCGTGCGGCACAACTTCTGAGGATGGGCCGCGCGCGGGCGGGGAAAACCCTCTCCCGCGTGCGGCATGTCGCCCTGCGGCGCGGGCCGCGGAGCCCGTTCCTAGAATGCTTGCCCCATCCCCCAAGGCCTGCATGACACAAGGTTCCATCCGCATCCGTGGCGCCCGCCAGCACAACCTCCAGAACCTCGATCTCGACATCCACACCGGTGAGATGACGGTGGTCACCGGGCCGAGCGGCTCGGGCAAGTCGAGCCTGGTCTTCGACACCCTGTATGCCGAAGGGCAGCGCCGCTACGTCGAGACCTTCTCGGCCTACGCGCGGCAGTTCCTCGATCGCATGGACAAGCCGGCGGTCGACCGCGTCGAGGGCGTGCCCCCGGCCATCGCCATCGACCAGACCAACCCGGTGCGCTCCTCGCGCTCCACGGTCGGCACGATGACCGAGCTCAACGACCACCTGAAGCTGCTGTTCGCCCGGGCCGCCAACCTGTTCGATCGCGCGACCGCGCTGCCGGTGCGCCACGACTCCCCCGACAGCATCTACGCCACCCTGGCCGAGCGCGCGGCGGCGGCGGGCGATCCGCGCCTGGCGGTGACCTTCCCGGTCGAGCTGCCGGCCACGACCACGCCCGACGAGGTCGCGCAGTGGCTGTCGGCCAGCGGCTTCACGCGCGTGCAGGCCGAGCGCGAGGTCGCCACGCCGACCGGCGCGCGCAAGGTGCTCGACGTCGTGGCCGACCGCTTCCGCATCGCCGGCGCCGAGCGCGTGCGCGTGCTCGAAGCCATCGAGACTGGCCTGAAGCGCGGCGCCGGCCGGCTCCGGGTGTACGTGCTGCCGGCCACGGGTGCCGGAGCCGAGGGCGGCGAGGGCGCCGCCGCGACGACCGAGGCGGAGCCGGAGATCTGGCGCTTCTCCACCGGCCTGCACTGCCCGGAGAGCGACATCCGCTATGCCGATCCGATCCCGTCGATGTTCTCGTTCAACTCGGCCGTCGGCGCCTGCGAGACCTGCCGCGGCTTCGGCCGCGTGATCGGCGTCGATTTCGGATTGGTGATCCCCGACGAGCGGCTCACGCTGCGCGCCGGCGCCATCAAGCCGATGCAGACGCCGGCCTGGAAGGAAGCCCAGGACGACCTGATGCGCCATGCCGAGGCCGCCGGCATCCCGCGCGACACGCCCTGGAACAAGCTCTCCGCGGCGCAGAAGGAATGGGTCATCGAGGGTTCGCCGAACTGGAACGGCAAGTGGAACCAGCAGTGGTTCGGCATCAAGCGCTTCTTCGGCTACCTGGAGAGCAAGGCCTACAAGATGCACATCCGCGTGCTGCTGTCGAAGTACCGCAGCTACACGCAATGCCCGGTCTGCGCGGGCGCGCGGCTGAAGCTGGAGAGCCTGCTGTGGCGCATCGGCGGCAAAGCCGACGCCGATGCCGTGCTGGCGCCGGAGAAGCGCTTCATGCCCACCGGGGTGACCTGGTCGCGCGAGCAGCTCGAGGCCCTGCCGGGGCTGTGCCTGCACGACCTGATGCTGCTGCCGATCGAGCGATTGCGGAAGTTCTTCGACCTGCAGGCGCCGGCGCTGGCCGCCGGCGCCCATCCGGGCCTGCCGGCGACCGGGGAGCCGGCCGCGCCGCAGGCGGGGCACGGCGACGCCCAGGCCCTCAAGCTGCTGTTCGAGGAGATCACGACCCGCCTGCGCTACCTGCACGATGTCGGCATCGGCTATCTCACGCTCGATCGCCAGAGCCGCACGCTGTCGGGCGGCGAGGTCCAGCGCATCAACCTGACGACGGCGCTGGGCACCTCGCTGGTCAACACCCTGTTCGTGCTCGACGAGCCCAGCATCGGCCTGCACCCGCGCGACATGAACCGCATCACCGAGGCCATGCTGCGCCTGCGCGACGCCGGCAACACCCTGGTGGTGGTGGAGCACGACCCGGCCGTGATGCTGGCGGCCGACCGCGTGATCGACATGGGCCCCGGGCCCGGCATCCGCGGCGGCCAGATCGTCTTCGACGGCAGCACCGACGACCTGCGCAATGCCGCCACGCTCACCGGCGACTACCTCGGCGGGCGCCGCCAGATCGGCATGGGCTTCAAGCGCGCCGTGACCGAGGCCACGCCACGCCTGATCCTGGAGGGCGCGCGCGAGCACAACCTGCGCGACGTGTCGGTGGAGTTCCCGCTGCAGCGCCTGGTGGTGGTCACCGGCGTGAGCGGCTCGGGCAAGTCGACCCTGGTGCAGGACGTGCTGGCGCCGGCGCTGATGCGCCATTTCGGCAAGGCCACGGAGACGCCCGGCGCGCACGACCGCCTGCTGGGCGCCGACCACCTGGGCGACGTGGTGTTCGTCGACCAGTCCCCCATCGGCAAGACCGCGCGTTCCAACCCGGCGAGCTATGTCGGCGCCTGGGACGCGGTGCGCGAGATCTTCGCCACCGCCGCGCTGTCGCGCCAGCGCGGCTACACGGCCAGCAAGTTCAGCTTCAACAGCGGCGACGGCCGCTGCCCGACCTGCGGCGGCTCGGGCTTCGAGCATGTCGAGATGCAGTTCCTCTCCGACGTCTATCTGCGCTGCCCGGACTGCGACGGCCAGCGCTATCGGCCGGAGATCCTGGAGGTGACGATCGAGCGTCCGCTGCCGGCGCGTCCGGGCGACACCGCCGACACCGGAGCCGCCGGCGCGGCGCGCCTGGTGGCGATGAACGTCGCCGATGTGCTCGATCTCACCGTGGCCGAGGCCGCGCACGCCTTCGCCGGCGACCGCGAGGTGCTGCGCGTGCTGCAGCCGATCGTCGACGTCGGGCTCGACTACGTGAAGCTCGGCCAGCCGGTGCCCACGCTCTCGGGCGGCGAGGCGCAGCGGCTCAAGCTGGCGGGCTTCCTGGCCGAGTCGGCCAAGAGCGCCAGCGCCAGCCGGCAGGCCCTGGCCCGCAAGGGCACCCTGTTCCTGTTCGACGAGCCCACCACCGGACTGCACTTCGACGACATCGCGCGCCTCATGCGCGCCCTGCGCAAGCTGCTCGACGCCGGCCATTCGCTGGTCGTGATCGAGCACAACCTGGATGTCATCCGTGCCAGCGACTGGCTGATCGACCTCGGCCCCGAGGGCGGCGACGCCGGTGGCCAGGTGGTGGCGGTGGGCACGCCCGAGCAGGTCAGGGAGCGCGCCGACTCGCTCACCGGCGAGGCCCTGCGCGACTACGAGCTGGCCATCGGCCCGTCGCGCCGCGTGGCCGAACGCGCCGCGCCCCGGGCGGCGGTCCAGGGCCAGGCGCCCGGCCCGCGGCCGCTGCGCCCGCCCAGGGGCGAGGGCGCGATCCAGATCGTCAATGCCCGCGAGCACAACCTGAAGAACCTCTCGGTCGACATCCCGCGCGGCAAGTTCAGCGTCGTCACCGGCGTCAGCGGCTCGGGCAAGTCGACCCTGGCTTTCGACATCCTGTTCAACGAAGGCCAGCGCCGCTATCTCGAATCGCTCAACGCCTATGCGCGCAGCATCGTGCAGCCGGCCGGGCGGCCCGAGGTCGACGCCGTCTATGGCATCCCGCCGACGGTGGCGATCGAGCAGCGCCTGTCGCGCGGCGGGCGCAAGAGCACGGTCGGCACCACCACCGAGGTCTGGCACTTCCTGCGCCTGCTCTACGTCAAGCTCGGCACCCAGCACTGCATCCACGACGGCGCCGCCGTGCAGCCGCAGACGCCCGACAGCATCGTGGCGCAGCTCATGCGCCGCTTCCATGGCCAGCACATCGGCCTGCTGGCGCCGCTGGTGAGCAACCGCAAGGGCGTCTACACCGAGCTGGCCGACTGGGCGCGCCCGCGCGGCTTCACGCACCTGCGGGTCGATGGCGGCTTCCTGCCGGTGACGCCGTTCCCGCGGCTGGACCGCTTCAAGGAACACAGCATCGAGCTGCCGATCGCCAGCCTGGACATCTCGGCCGCCGGCGAGCCGGCCCTGCGCGAGGCCCTGACCCGGGCGCTGGAGCACGGCAAGGGCGTGGTGCACGTCATGAGCGAGCTCGACGGCCTGAAGGAGGCGCTCGCCGATGGCTCGCTCACCGCCGGCATCGGCCGCACGCAGGTGTTCTCGACCCTGCGCGCCTGCCCGATCTGCAGCACCAGCTATGCCGAACTCGATCCGCGCCTGTTCAGCTACAACAGCAAGCATGGCTGGTGCCCCGACTGCGTGGGCACCGGCGTCAAGCTGACGCGCGACCAGCGCCAGGTCTTCGACGACTCGGTGCTGGCCGACGACCAGAAGGGCCGCGAGCAGACCTTCGCCGAACCCGAGGCCGAGGACGTCGGCGATGTCGTCTGCCCGACCTGCCATGGCACGCGGCTCAATGCCGTGGCGCGCGCGGTGCTGCTCGACGGCGTCGGCGCCGGCGCGCTGCCCGTGCCGCACGAGGAGCGCCACGGCGAGGGGCTGGGCATCGCCATCACCGACATCGCCCGCCTGAGCGTGACCGACATCCGCCAGTGGTTCGAGCGCCTGACCCTGACCGGCCGCGATGCCGAGATCGCGCGCGACCTGGTGCCCGAGATCAGGAGCCGGCTCGAGTTCCTGGAGGAGGTCGGCCTGGGCTATCTGACGCTCGACCGCGGCGCGCCCACGCTCTCGGGCGGTGAAGCCCAGCGCATCCGCCTGGCCGCGCAGCTCGGCAGCAACCTGCAGGGCGTGTGCTACGTGCTCGACGAGCCGACCATCGGCCTGCACGCGCGCGACAACCGCATCCTGCTCGACGCGCTGCACAAGCTCGGCGACAAGGGCAACACCCTGGTGGTGGTGGAGCACGACGAGGACACCATCCGCCGCGCCGACCACATCATCGACATCGGCCCGAGCGCCGGCAAGCGTGGCGGCCGGCTGGTCGCCGAGGGCAGCGTCGCCGACATCGAGGCCGCCGGCGATTCGCAGACCGGCCGCTACCTGCGCGATGCCATCCGCCATCCGCTGCAGGCGCGTCGCGATGTGCTGCCCCCGGTGGCGGCCCCGAAGGCCAAGGCCAAAGAAACGGAGGATGCCGATGCCTGGCTGACCGTGCGCGGCGCCGACCTGCACAACCTGCAGGACGTCACGACGACGCTGCCCCTGCACCGGCTGGTCGCCATCACGGGTGTCAGCGGTTCGGGCAAGTCGACGCTGGCGCGCGACGTGTTGCTGGCCAACGTGCAGGCGATCGTCATCCAGCGCATGACCAAGGCCGGCCGCGATGCCGATGCTGCCGGCAAGCGCCCGGCCTGGACGGGTTGCGACACGGTCGAGGGCTACGAGGTCATCGACCGCGTGCTGGAAGTCGACCAGACGCCGATCGGCAAGACGCCGCGCAGCTGCCCGGCGACCTACATCGGCTTCTGGGACACCATCCGCAAGCTCTTCGCCGACACCCTGGAGGCCAAGGCACGCGGCTACACGCCGGCGCGCTTCAGCTTCAACACCGGCGAGGGCCGCTGCCCGGGCTGCGACGGCGCGGGCGTGCGCACCATCGAGATGAGCTTCCTGCCGGACGTCAAGGTGCCCTGCGAGGTCTGCCACGGCGCGCGCTTCAACCCCGAGACGCTGGCCGTCACCTGGCGCGGCAAGAGCATCGGCGACGTGCTGCAGATGGAGGTCGACGAGGCGGTCGGCTTCTTCGCCAGCATGCCCCAGATCAGCCATCCGCTGCAGCTGCTGGTGGATGTCGGCCTGGGCTACCTGACGCTCGGCCAGCCGTCGCCGACGCTGTCGGGCGGCGAGGCGCAGCGCATCAAGCTGGTGACCGAGCTGAGCAAGGTGCGCGACGATGTCACGCGCCGGGGCCAGAAGGCGCCGCACACGCTCTATGTGCTCGACGAGCCGACGGTGGGCCTGCACATGGCCGACGTCGAGAAGCTGATCCACGTGCTGCACCGGCTGGTCAACGGCGGCCACAGCGTGGTGGTGATCGAGCACGACCTCGACGTCATCGCCGAGGCCGACTGGCTGATCGACCTGGGGCCGGAGGGCGGCAACGCCGGCGGCCGCATCGTCGCGGCGGCGACGCCGGAGGAGGTGGTGCGGCTGGGCACGCACACCGGCGTGGCGCTGGCGCCGGTGCTGGCGCGCGCCGCCCGCGCGGGCTGAGGCGCGGGCCGCGATCCGGCCACCCGGTGGCGAGTCGCCCAGGCGACCCGTCACGCGGGTGAGACCCGATGACCGGCACGGCCGGGGCGTCTCTAATGGAGGTATCCATGTGCCCAGGAGCCGTATCCATGTTTCGTCGTTTCTTCGTCCGCGCCGCCGTCTTCTCCGTGACCGCGGTGGCGGCCGCCATGCCCTTCGCCGCCGCGCAGGCCCAGGGCTTTCCCAACAAGCCCGTCAAGCTCGTGATCGCCTTCCCGGCCGGCGGGCCGACCGACATCACGATGCGCCAGCTGGCGGACAACGCCTCCAGGATCCTCGGCCAGCCCGTCATCGTCGACAACAAGCCCGGCGCCGGTGGCACCCTGCCGGCCCAGGCGCTGCAGACCTCGCAGGCCGACGGCTACACCATCGCGCAGATTCCGCTGGGCGTGTTCCGCCTGGGCTACACGACCAAGCTCAACTGGGACCCGATCAAGGACATCAGCTATGTCATCAACGTCACGGGCTACGCCTTCGGCGTGGTGGTGCCGGCCGACAGCCCGTTCAAGACCTGGGCCGATTTCGTCGCCTACGCCAAGGCCAACCCGGGCCGCCTGACCTATGGCTCGACCGGCAACCTGACCAGTCCGCACCTCACCATGGAGACCCTGGCCCAGCGCGCCGGCATCCAGCTGCAGCACGTGCCGTACAAGGGCAGCGCCGACCTGATGCTCGCCACGGTCAGCGGCCAGCTGATGGCGGCGGCCGACAGCACCGGCTTCGCGCCGCAGGTCGAGGCCGGCAAGCTGCGCGTGCTCAACACCTGGGGCGACAAGCGCCTGGCCAAGTTCCCCGACGCGCCCACGCTGAAGGAGCTGGGCTACGACATCGTGCAGAACTCGCCCTTCGGCATCGGCGCGCCCAAGGGCACCCCGCCCGACGTCGTGAAGAAGCTGCACGACGCCTTCAAGCAGGCCATGGAGGAGCCCAGCTATGTCGCCGCCCTCGGCCGCTACGACATGCTGCCGGACTACAAGAGCACCGCCCAGTACACGCAGTTCGCGCAGGACACCGTGGCCAAGGAGAAGGTGGTGATCGAGAAGCTGGGACTGGCGAAGCCGCCGCAGTGAGGGGGCCTCGTCCCGGTCGCGGGCGTCAGGCCTTCACCGCACTCCCAGCACCACCCGCGCCACTTCCGCGAATCCCGCGCCGCGCTCGCCCTGCGTCACGTAGCGCGGCAGGTGCGTCAGCTTGGGCACGAAGCGCGCCACGTTGGCCACGCCGATGCTGTGGGCGAAGGCCTCGAACATGAGCTGGTCGTTGGTGGAGTCGCCCACGTAGGCCCAGCGGTCGCGCTCGGCGGTGGTGTCGAGCGGCTGCTGCCACAGCTCGTCGACGATCCAGCGCGCGCCGGCGAGCTTGTCGTTGTCGCCCAGCCAGCCATTGACATGGATGCTGCTGACGGTGGCGTGCAGGCCCTCGCTGCGCATCAGCGCGACCACGGCGTCGATCGCGGCCTCGTCGAGGTGCGTGAATTCGCTGTGGTCGATGGCGATGTCGGTCTCGCGGCCGGCCGAATCGGTGGCGCGGCGCACGCCCGGGATCTCGCGCTCGATGCGCTCGAGCACGCGCTGCATGCGGGCGAAGTTGGCGGCCCGCCGCGCGGCGTCGCGCAGGAAATACCGTCGTGGCGGCACCGGATGCAGGCTGTCGCCGGGCCGCCAGGGTGGCGGTGGCAGCAGTGCCACGGCGCCGTTCTCGGCCACGATGGCATCGACCGGCCAGGTGGCGATGAAGGGCAGGCTCCAGCCGACCGGCCGGCCGGTGATGGCGACGACCTTCAAGCCGGCGGCGCGCAGGTCGGCCAGGGCGCGCAGGGCGTCGGGCGTGATGGCGCCCTCGGTGGTCAGCGTGTCGTCGATGTCGGTGAAGACGCCGGTGAGCGCGGCGCGCTCGGCCGCCGGCCAGGTCGCCAGCGGGCGCATGCGCGCCGATGGCGATGCCGAGGCGGCGGCAGTCCCCGGCCGGCCGTCCGGCGCCGTGGCCGGGAGGTCGTCGCCGCCGCCGGCCACGCCGAAGACCAGGTAGCGCGCCGCCGCGAAGTTGGCGAACATGCCGCCCAGGCTGCCCAGCGCCACGCCCAGGGTGGGCGCGAGCGGGTGATCGAGCAGGTGCAGGGTCAGGGCATAGATCGCGTAATTGATGGCGGCGCCGCCCAGCATCGACACGATGTAGCGCGCGTATTCGCGGCCGATCGAGCGCGCCGTCGCATGGGCCCGCGCGCGCCGGGCGAAGGTGAAGCGCCGGTTGAGCCACCAGGTCGCCGACGCGGCGGCCAGGAACGACACCACGCGTCCGGCATGCCAGCCCAGCAGGGGCGCCAGCACGTGCAGCACGGCCAGGTCGACCCCGAGGCCGACCACGCCGACGACGGCGAAACGCAGGAACTGGCCCCGCAGGAGCCGGTGGATCAGGGGCATCGATGTCTCTTTCATGCGGCGGGAGACGGCGCGAGGGCCGGGTGGGAAATGGGCGTCATGGGCGGGCGTCGTTGGGAAGCGAAGGACGGGAAGCATCGGGCGGTCGATGATCGACCATCGGCGAGGCGGACGTAGCAGCGGGCGCCAGGCGATACACGCGCGCCGTGCCCTCCGCGTGCAGCGGCAGGAAGAAGCGTTCGAAGTCCGCCTGCGGCGCCAGCTCGGGCCAGCGCTCGGCGTTGAGCACCAGGGTGTCGAAGCCCTGCGCCACCAGCCGGCGGTGCATGTCCCGTGGCGCCAGGTCGACGAGGTCGTCGTAGCGCCAGGGACCGAAGGCATCGCCATGAATCGGCAGCAGCGCGACCGGGGCGTAGTAGAGCGACTCCTCGAAGCCCAGCTGGTAGACGCGCCGGATGCCGGAGCCGTCCGCGTGGTCGCGCAGCCAGGTCCACATGCCATGGCCGTTGACGCGCTGGCGCAGCAGCGCCTCGCGCGCCAGCGGCTCGGGCACGATGTACCGGGCGTGGCGCAGGCTCCAGGCGATGCTCGCCACGCCGATGCTCGCCATCAGCAGCGCGCCGGCGAGGCGCGTGGCGCGCGGCGTGCGCAGCGGCGCGAAACGTTCGCGCAGGGCCCGCGCGCCCTGCGCCCAGCCGATGGCGGCGAGCAATGCGAGCAATGGCGAGGCCGTCATCAGGTAGCGCGGGTAACGCGAACTCGCGACCCACACCAGCAGCATCCAGGTGCTCGCCAGCAGCAGGCCGCGCACCGTCGCGTCGCGACGCGCCCGTGGCAGGAAGGGCACCACCAGCGCCGGCCAGAGCAGCCAGTCGGGCCAGCCGGCCTTGTCGCGCAGGTCGGCCAGCTGGCCCTGGTAGTCGGCCAGGTTCCAGTCGGTGAAGCCGAACCACCTGCCGCCCAACGGGCTGAACGGATCGCCGGCGAGAAGGGCGTTGCGCGCGTACCAGTAGCCGCACGGCAGCAGCAGCACGCCCGCGACCCACAGCCAGGTCGAGGGCCGGCGGTCGCGCAGCGCCAGCACGAAGGCGAAGAACGGCAGCAGCGCCAGCGCCTGGTACTTGGCGCCGGCCGCGATGCCCAGGCAGAAGGCGCAGACCAGCAGCCAGCACCGGCCGCGCGCCGCGTCGCTGCGCCATTCGTGCAGCGCGGCGAAGGCGACCGTCGCGAACAGCGTCACGCCCATGTCGACATAGGCGCGGTCGTACTGGCCCTTGGAGAGCAGCAGCCAGATCGCCGCCGCCATGCCGGCCACCACGCGATCGCGCAGGTGGCGCACGGCCAGCAGATGGATCAGCCAGGCCGTCAGCCAGCCCGTCGCGGCATGCACGAGATGGGGCAGCACATCGTCGCCCCAGAGCAGCGGCACGGCGAAGAGCAGGTCGAAGTTGTAGGGGAACCAGGGATAGCGCAGCCAGTCGCTGACCACCAGGCGGCCCGTGCGCGCCCATTCGCGGGCGTGCGGCAGGTGATAGGCCAGTTCGTCCCACGCCATCGGCGGCGCCAGCGGCGCCAGCAGCGTGGGCAGGATCAGCAGGGCGACGGCGACGAGGGTCCAGCGCTCGGCGGTGGTGCCGCAGGACCAGGCGTCGCGCCAGCGCCAGCGGCGCGACCCGCCGGGTGGGGCCGCCGGGCCCGGCGGGTGCCGCCCCGCATCCCGCAGCAGCCGCCATGCCCCCAGGCCGACACCGGTCGCGACCAGTGCCAGCACCGGTGCCCGGTCCAGTCGAGCGGCGATGCCCAGCACCTGCAGCACGCAGATCCAGATGCCGATTCCCAGCGTCGTCGCGATCGGCCCCGTCAGGTCGCCGATCGGGTGAAGCAATCCGGGCGAGGGCCGGCCCGGTGCGGTGGGCTCCGGCGCCGCGAGGCGCTCGCCCAGCAGCCACCGCCCGATGCCCCAGCAACCGAACAGCCAGGTGCCCAGCAGGGCGTACTGCGCGAGCGCGAAGCCGAGCGGGTGCGATGCCACGGACGGCGGCGTCGGGCGTCAACCCGCGTTCTGCAGCGACAGGCCGGCGTGTTCGCGCAGCGGGTGGAAATGGATCTTGGGAAAGCGTTCCTGCGCCAGCCGGACGTCGTAGGGCGAGGTGCACAGGTAGGCCAGCGTGTTGGCCGCATCCAGCGCCATGCGCGCCGGATAGGCGTTGACGAACTCGCGCAGTTCGGCCGGCGTGTCGGCGGTGATCCAGCGCGCGCCGGTGTACTGGCAGCCCTCGAGCCGCACGTCGCAGTCGTACTCGCCCTTCAGGCGGTGCTGCACGACCTCGAACTGCAGCTGGCCGACCGCGCCCAGCAGCATCGGCCCGCCGATCTCGGGGCGGAACACCTGGATCGCGCCTTCCTCGCCGAGCTGCGCCAGGCCCTGCTGCAGCTGCTTGGTGCGCAGCGGGTTCTTCAGGATCACGGTCATGAAGAGTTCCGGCGCGAAGAACGGCAGGCCGGTGAACATCAGGTTGGCGCCGTCGGTGATGGTGTCGCCCAGCTGCACGCCACCGTGCGTGGTGAAGCCCACGATGTCGCCGGCGAAGGCTTCCTCCACCGCCTCGCGGCGCTGGCTCATGAAGGTCACGACGCTGGTCGGACGCAGTTCCTTGGCCGTGCGCTGCACCTTGAGCTTCATGCCCGGCGTGTAGCGGCCCGAGGCCATGCGCACGAAGGCGATGCGGTCGCGGTGCGCCGGGTCCATGTTGGCCTGCACCTTGAAGACGACGCCGGCGAAGTCCTTGTCCTCCGGCCTGATCTCCTTGACCACCGGCTGGCGGTTGACCAGCGTGGTGCTGGTGCGCGACTGTGGCGGGGGCGCGAGGTCGACCAGGGCGTCGAGCACCTCCATGACGCCGAAGTTGTTGACGCCGGAGCCGAAGAACACCGGTGTCTGGCGGCCGGCCAGGAAGGCCTCGCGGTCCCAGGCCGGCGAGGCGCCGGCGGCCAGCTCCATGCTCTGCTCGGCATTCTCGAACTCGGCGCCGAAGCGCCGGATGAGCTCGGCGCGGTCGTCCAGCGCGATGGTCTCGAATTCCTGCGGCAGGCGCTCCTTGCCCGAGTCGAACACCGTCATGGTCTGCGTGCGCAGGTTCATGATGCCGCCGAAGCTCTTGCCCTGGCCCACCGGCCAGGTCATCGGCACGCAGGGCATGCCCAGCTCGCGCTCGATCTCGTCGAGGATGTCCAGCGGCTCGCGGACCTCGCGGTCCATCTTGTTGACGAAGGTGATGATGGGCGTGTCGCGCTGGCGGCAGACCTCGATCAGGCGCCGCGTCTGTGCTTCCACGCCGTTGGCCGCGTCGATCACCATCAGGGCCGAATCGACCGCCGTCAGCACGCGGTAGGTGTCCTCGGAGAAGTCCTTGTGGCCGGGCGTGTCCAGCAGGTTGATGACGTGCTCGCGATAGAGCATCTGCATCACCGACGAGGCCACCGAGATGCCACGCTGCTTCTCGATCTCCATCCAGTCGGAGGTGGCGTGGCGCGTCGCCTTGCGGGCCTTGACCGAGCCGGCGATCTGGATCGCGCCCGAGAACAGCAGCAGCTTCTCCGTCAGCGTGGTCTTGCCGGCGTCGGGGTGGGAGATGATCGCGAAGGTGCGGCGACGCTTGGTTTCTTCGAGGAATTTGTCGTTCGACATCGGGCAGGATTCAAGGGGGGAGGGGGCGGCCGGCACGACGCCGGCGGCGGAGGCGGGCGGGAGGCCGCGATGGCCGCTATTGTCCCTCAGGGCGTGCCGGCTCAGCCGCGCCGGAACTGCTTGCGCAGGAACGGCCGGTGGCGCGCGATGTGCGCCAGCTGCGCCTCGGCGATGGTGCCGCCGAGGTCGACGCCGTCGCCATTGAGCACGTCGTTGGCGAAGTCGAGCGCGCGCGCCACCACCTCGGCCTCGTCGACGCCCTGTTGCGCGGCAAGGTCCAGCGCGACACGCTTCATGGCGCGCTGCGACAGCATCCACATCGCGCCGAAGGAGTCCCAGGCGGCCGCGGCCTCCTTGAAGCGGTCGCGTTCGGCCAGGATCTGGTCGAGCGGCCGGGCCAGGATCTCCTCCAGCTGGCCGAGCCGGTCCATCAGCTGCGCGTTGCGCGCCTCGAGCGCCTGGCGCAACTCGTCCGCGCTGGGCGGCGGCGTGATGGAGCCATCGGGATTGGGCGTGGCGATGTGGAGCGTGTCGGTCAGCGTCATGGCCCTGATTCTCGCGTCGCCGGGGCCGCCTCCACGGTTCTCACATCGGCGGCACGAAGCCGTTGCGGCCGGCCAGCACGCGCACGGCGGTCGGCTGGCCGTTGCGTTCCTGCGCATTGACCAGCACCCGCGCGCCGGGCGTCAGCAGCGCGTCGGTCGCGGGCCGGAAGGTCACGACCGGCACGTCGCGCGGCACGATCACGGTCTTCTCGCCGCCCTTGTAGGCCAGGCGCAGCTGCTGACCGCCACGGCCCGAAGCCGGTGCCGCCGCGAGATCGGCGACGGTGGCGTTGGTCATGGTGCTGCGGGGTTCCAGGTCCCAGGGGAAATGCCCCTCGCCGGTGCCGCGCGCCTCGGCCGGGAACACCAGCACCTCGAGCGCGCGCTGCGTGCCGTCGGGCTGCGGCATGGCGGCGGTGCCGACATAGCTGCCCTGCTTGATGTCGGCCAGCCGGATCGGATAGACCTCCGAGACCGGCAGGTCGGCCGCCCGCGCCATGCTCACGACCTCGCCGCCGCGATCCTTGACGATCAGCCGGGTGGCATCGACATAGACGACCGTGCCGCGCACGCGCACCGTGGGCGTCGCCGGGGTCGGGGGCGCCGGGGGCGCGGGCATCGCGCCCATGGGGACGGCCGGTCGGGCGGGCTGGCTCCAGGCCGCCTGCGGCAGGACCAGCAGGCTGGCCACGAGGCCGACCGCGGCGAGCGGTGCGGCGGCGAACGAACGGAACAGCGGGCGGAGGAGGGCGGTGGTGTGCTTGCGCGTCATGGTGGAAGGCCTTGTCGAAGAGTCGACCGCGCCGGGTGCCGCGATGGCCCCGGAACGCGTGTCGGACGCGACTCTAGGAGCGTCGCGACCGTCGCCCATGCAGGGATTCGAGCCGGTCCGGGGCAGGGCGAAACCGGTGCTGGGCTAAAATTCCGCCTCCGAGGAGCGTTGCAGCGCCATCAGGCGTGAGGCTCGGAACACATCGCAACCACGCTCATCCGCTGTCCATCGCGGTGAGTTCCGTCTCCGTCAGACGCACATCCCTCGATCCAGCGGCATCCGCAATCAGCCTTGGAGTGTCTTCCTCATGAGCGCCGTTCTCGAATCCCCGTCTTCCGTCTCCCCCGTGCTGCCCACCGCGGCCGCGTCCGCCCGGGCCGCCGACCAGGCCATCACCGACATCTCGCTCGCCGCCTGGGGCCGCAAGGAGATCCGCATCGCCGAGACCGAGATGCCCGGCCTGATGGCCATCCGCGAGGAATTCTCGGCCGCGCAGCCGCTCAAGGGCGCGCGCATCACCGGTTCGCTGCACATGACCATCCAGACGGCGGTGCTCATCGAGACGCTGCAGGCGCTCGGTGCCCAGGTGCGCTGGGCCTCCTGCAACATCTTCTCGACGCAGGACCACGCCGCCGCCGCCATCGCCGCGGCCGGCACGCCGGTGTTCGCCATCAAGGGCGAGTCGCTGGAGGACTACTGGGACTACACCCACCGCATCTTCGACTTCGGTGCCGAGGGCACGCCGGGCGAAGGCCCCAACATGATCCTGGACGATGGCGGCGACGCCACGCTGCTCATGCACCTGGGCCAGCGCGCCGAGCAGGACCTGTCGCTCATCGACACGCATTCGAGCGAGGAGGAACGCATCCTGTATGCCGCCATCCGCAAGAAGCTGGCCGAGGACCCGACCTGGTACAGCCGCAAGTCGGCCGAGATCATCGGCGTGACCGAGGAGACCACCACCGGCGTGCACCGCCTGAACGACATGTCGGCCAAGGGCCTGCTGAAGTTCCGCGCCATCAACGTCAACGACTCCGTCACCAAGAGCAAGTTCGACAACCTCTATGGCTGCCGCGAATCGCTGGTCGATGGCATCAAGCGCGCGACCGACGTGATGATCGCCGGCAAGGTGGCCGTCGTGGCCGGCTACGGCGACGTGGGCAAGGGCTCGGCGCAGGCGCTGCGCGCCCTCTCGGCCCAGGTCTGGGTGACCGAGATCGACCCCATCAACGCCCTGCAGGCCGCCATGGAAGGCTACAAGGTCGTGACCATGGAGTACGCCGCCGACAAGGCCGACATCTTCGTCACCACCACCGGCAACCGCGACGTCATCCGCCACGAGCACATGGTCGCCATGAAGGACCAGGCCATCGTCTGCAACATCGGCCACTTCGACAACGAGATCGACATCGCGTCGATCGAGAAGTACCAGTGGGAGGAGATCAAGCCGCAGGTCGACCATGTCGAGTTCCCCGACGGCAAGCGCATCATCCTGCTGGCCAAGGGCCGCCTGGTGAACCTGGGCTGCGGCACCGGCCATCCGAGCTTCGTGATGTCGTCGTCCTTCGCCAACCAGACGATCGCGCAGATCGAGCTGTTCACCAAGCCCGATGCCTACGAGTCCGGCAAGGTCTACGTGCTGCCCAAGCACCTCGACGAGAAGGTCGCACGCCTGCACCTGAAGAAGGTCGGCGCGATGCTGACCGAACTCAGCGATGCCCAGGCCGCCTACATCGGCGTGGACAAGGCCGGCCCGTACAAGGCGGACACCTACAGGTACTGAATGGCTCGCCCCCAGTCTTCGCGCACTGCGTGTCGCTTCGCCAACCCCCTGCCGGGGGCGACACCGGCGGCCGGGCGAAACCCGTTCCGCGGTGTTTCTGGCAGGAGATGTCATGCGCGCTGATCAACTGTTGGTGGAGCGTGGACTGGCGGCGTCGCGGTCGCAGGCCGTGCGGCTGATCGCCGGCGGACTTCGCTGGCGCGACGCCGGCAGCACCGATGCCTGGCGCCCGGTCGGCAAGAACCGCGACGACATCCCCGAGACGGCCGAACTCGACCTGGCCGACGCGGCCGAGTCGCGTTTCGTCTCGCGCGGCGGGCTGAAGCTCGAAGGCGCGCTGGCCACCGCCGGCATCGACGCGCGCGGCCGCCACTGCCTGGACATCGGGCAGTCGACCGGTGGCTTCACCGACTGCCTGCTGCAGCACGGCGCGGCCCATGTGGTGGGCATCGACGTCGGCCACGGCCAGCTGCATGCGCGCATCCGCGAGGACGAGCGCGTCACGGCCATCGAGCGCGTCAATGCGCGCGCCCTGACGCGTGCCGATCTGCCGGAGGACGAACGCGCCGAGTTCGACCTCGTGGTGGGCGACCTGTCGTTCATCTCGCAGACGCTGGTGCTGCCCGCCGTCGTGCCCTTCCTCGCGCCCGGTGGCGACCTGCTGATGCTGGTCAAGCCCCAGTTCGAGCTGCAGCCGGGACAGGTCGGCAAGGGCGGCATCGTGCGCGACGCGGCGCTCTACGCGGTGGTCGAGGCGCGTCTGCGCGAGGCCTGCGCCGCGCTCGGCCTGCGCGTCGCGCGCTGGTTCGACAGTCCGATCGCCGGCGGCGACGGCAACCGCGAATTCTTCATCCACGCCGTGTCCGCCACCAGGCGCGACGACGGCGTTCCCGACCCAGGAGCCGCGCATGCGCATTCCCCTGAGCTTTGAATTCTTCCCGACCAAGACGCCCGAGGGTGCCGCCAAGCTGCGCGCCGTGCGCCGGCAGCTCTACGCCACGCGGCCCGAGTTCTGCTCGGTCACCTATGGCGCCGGCGGCTCGACGCACGAAGGCACCTTCGCCGCCGTGCGCGAGATCGTCGAGGAGGGCATCCCCGCGGCGAGCCACTTCTCGTGCATCGGCGCCACGCGCGCCACGGTGCGCGCCCAGCTGGCCGAACTGCATGCGATGGGCGTGCGCCGGCTGGTGGCATTGCGCGGCGACCTGCCCAGCGGCTATGGCATCGGCGGCGAATTCCACTACGCGAGCGATCTGGTGACCTTCATCCGCGAAGAGACCGGACGCGACTTCCACATCGAGGTCGCCTGCTACCCCGAGATCCATCCGCAGGCGCGTTCCCCGGAGGCCGACCTGCAGGCCTTCGCGACCAAGGCGCGCGCCGGCGCCGATTCGGCGATCACGCAGTACTTCTTCAGCGCCGAGGCGTATTTCCGCTTCGTCGACGATGCGCGGCGCCTGGGGGTCGACATCCCGATCGTGCCGGGCGTGATGCCCATCACCAGCTCGACCCAGCTGATGCGCTTCTCGGATGCCTGCGGCGCCGAGATCCCGCGCTGGATCCGGCTGCGCCTGAACGGCTTCGGCGACGACGTCGAATCCATCAAGTCGTTCGGCCTCGACGTCGTGGCCGCGCTGTGCGAGCGCCTGCGCGACGGCGGGGCGCCCTCGCTGCATTTCTACACGATGAACCAGGCCGCCGCGCCATTGGCCGTGCTCGATCGGCTCGGCTGGGGCACATGAGCATGACGGCGGCGGGTCGCCTGCGGCGACGCGCCGCCCGCGCCGCGGCCGGCGTCGCGTGCGCGGTCGCCGCGCTGCTCCTGCTCGACGGCTGCAGCGCCACGCCCGATCCCATGGCCGGGGACGGGGCGGTCGCCTTGCCGGCCGGCCCGATCACGGCGACGGCGACGGCGACGGCGCCATCGTCGGGCACCGGTCTGCGACCCCTGTTGCGGGGCATCAGCGTGCCCTCGGGCGCGCCACCGCGTTCCACGGTGGCGACCGTCAATTACGACCTGTCCACAGCCGGCAACGACGATCCGTTCGCCGGTGGCGACGATGGCATTCCGGGCGACCGGCCCTCGGGCGAGTTCTTCCAGCGCGGGGGCGCTTCCTGGTACGGCATCCAGTTCCACCAGCGCCGCACGGCCAATGGCGAGCGTTTCGACATGTCGGCCTTCACGGCCGCGCATCGCACCCTGCCCTTCGGCACGGCGGTGTGCGTGCGCAGTCTCACCAATGGTCGCGAAGTGCTGGTGCGCGTCAACGATCGCGGGCCGTTCGGCCCCGGTCGCGTCATCGACCTGAGCCGGGCGGCGGCGGAGGCGATCGACATGGTCGGCCTGGGCATCAAGCAGGTGGCGCTCACCGTGGTGGACAAGGAGGCCGGCGGCATGCGTTGCGCAGGCGTGCCGGTCGATCGCGCCGCATTGACGGCCCTGGCCGCCGGCGCGGAGGGCGGCAGCAGCGAGGAGGTCGCGCCCCGGGCGGCCATCTCGCGTCGCACGGCCGGGACGCGCGGCCGGCGCTGAAGAAACCGCGTCGCGGCGTCGGCGACTTCAGCCGCCGGCGTCGACCGAGAACGTCGCGTGGCGGTCCTGCGCCAGCCGCTCCACCAGTTGCGGCAGCGCCGCTTCCAGCTTGGCCTTGAGCGTGTAGGGCGGATTGATCAGGAACATGCCGCTCGCGGGCAGGCCGGGGCGTCGCGTCTCGCCGGTCGGCGCCGTGACGATGCGGCTCGACTTCACCGTCAGCGTGGCATGCAGCCAGGGTTTGCCGGCCTTGGTCGCCATCGTCTTCAGCCGGCGCGGCAGGTCGTGCGCCTCGGGCCTGGGAATGATGGGATACCAGACCGCGTAGGTGCCGGTGGCGAAACGCTTGAGCGTCTCGGCCACGAAGTCGAGCACGCGGGCATAGTCGCTCTTGATCTCGTAGCTCGGATCGCACAGCACCAGGGCGCGCCGCGAAGGCGGTGGCAGGAACTTGGTCGCGCTGCCGAAGCCGTCCTCGCGCAGCACCGCGATGCGCCGTCCGGCCTCGAGCTGGGCGATGTTGGCGTCGAGCGTGCGCGCATCGGTCGGATGCAGCTCGAACAGCTTGAGCTTGTCGTGGTCGCGCAGCAGGTGCTGCACGATGAAGGGCGAGCCCGGATAGACGCGCGCACCGCCCTTGGGATTGAAGGCCGCGACCACCTCCAGATAGCGTGCGATGGCCTCGGCCGGAGCGGCCGGAGCGGCGGGCGTGGCGGCCGCCTTGCCGGCCGCCGAGGCATCGGCGGGCGCGGGGGCGCCGACCAGCCGCAACACGCCTTGCGCGGCCTCGCCGCTGGTGTCGGCATAGTCGCCGTCGAGCCGGTAGAGCCCGGCGCCCGCGTGCGTGTCGACGACGGTGAGCGCGGCTTCTTTCTCGAGCATGTGGTCGAGGGTGGCAATCAGCACCGTGTGCTTGAGCACGTCGGCGTGGTTGCCGGCATGGAACGCGTGGCGATAACTGAACATGCGGCGATGGTAACTGTCGCCGTCCGGCGCGCCGGGGACATCGCCTTTCACCTGTCCGGCGATTCGAGTTGGCATCGGCCACCCGGACGACTCGGCGTGTCGGCCGACGTAGGGATTGGCACAACGCTTGCTTCGAGGAAAAGATTGGATACGAATGCCGGGACGGATACATTCGCCTCCATATATTTTCAACTTCTAACGGAATATCGTCATGAATTCTCACCGTCTGGGTGCCCTCGCTGCCGCCATAGCCCTGGCTGGTCTGGCCGCACCGGTCCGTGCGCAATCCAGTGTGGCCATCTCCGGGCTCGTGGATGTGTATGTGGCCTCGACCCGCATGGCGGGTGCGCCGGGCCGCGTCACCGAGGTCGGCTCGGGCGGCCTGACCACCTCGTGGATCGGCTTTCGCGGCACCGAGGACCTGGGTGGTGGCCTGAAGGCCACCTATGCCCTGACGTCGTTCATCCGTGCCGACAGTGGTGTGTATGGACGTTTCAATGGTGACACGTCCTTCTCGCGCGATGCCAACGTCGGCCTGACCGGCGGGTTCGGCTCGGTGCGCCTGGGTCGCGGGACGGCACCCAATTTCCTGCCGACGATCTTCGCCAATCCGTTCGGCGACTCCTTCGCCTATTCGCCGCTGGTGCTGCACGCCAACGTCAACACGGCCGCCTGGGCCTATCGCACGACGCCGTCGGACACGGGCTGGGGCAACCAGATCGCCTACACCACGCCCAACTACAACGGCCTCGCCGCGACGGTCCAGTACCAGTTCGGCGAGCAGGGCAGCGACACCGGCAACGGCAGCAAGCGCAATGTCGGCATGAACGTGCTCTACATCAGCGGCCCCTGGACCGCGGTCGCCTTCTACGAGCGCGACCAGGTCAACAATCCCGTCACGGGCCTGCTGACGACCACGATCAACGGCGTGGGCGTGCCGGAGACCAAGAAGGACTGGATGGTCGGCGGCAGCTACAACGCCAACTTCGCGCGCTTCTTCCTGACCTATGGAGGCGCCAAGACCGAGATCGCCGACTACGACGCCAGGACCACCTCGCTCGGCCTGAGCGTGCCGATCGGCCTGGGCAGCCTCATCGGCGCCGTGGCCCGCACCAAGGTGGATGGCACCTACGATGGCACGCGCACGACCGGCAGCATCGGCTACGACTACTTCCTGTCCAAGCGCACCGACGTCTACGCCATCGCGATGCGGGATCACATCACCGATCGCAACAGTGGCAACAGCGTCGGCGTGGGCATGCGTCATCGCTTCTGACGACCGACCCGGCGTCAGGGTTGCCGGCTGTTCGCCGCCAGCATAGAATCATGGGCTTCGCAGCGTTCGAGCGGCCCCGCGGCGAAGTGCAAATTCCCACCTAAGAGATTCCCGTCAGAGGAACGCCGACCGTGGAAAAGGGCCCCGCAAACCTCCTCTCCAACAGAGAAAACTCATGACCAAAACGTTCAGCGCCAAGCCCGCTGACGTGACGCACGAGTGGTTTGTGATTGACGCGACCGACAAGGTCCTCGGACGAGTAGCCAGCGAAGTTGCTCTCCGTTTGCGCGGCAAACACAAGGCCATTTACACGCCTCACGTCGATACCGGTGACTTCATCGTCATCATCAACGCATCGCAACTCCGTGTGACCGGCGCCAAGCCGATCGACAAGGTGTACTACCGTCACTCGGGCTATCCGGGCGGCATCACGGCCACCAACTTCCGCGACATGCAAGCCAAGCACCCGGGCCGGGCCCTGGAAAAGGCCGTCAAGGGCATGCTGCCCAAGGGCCCGCTCGGTTACGCCATGATCAAGAAACTCAAGGTCTACGGTGGCGCAGAGCACCCGCATACCGCCCAACAGCCCAAAGTGCTGGAACTGTAAGGAGCCTTGAGATGATTGGTGAATGGAACAATGGCACCGGCCGTCGCAAATCCAGCGTCGCCCGTGTGTTTCTGAAAAAGGGCACCGGCAAGATCACGGTCAATGGCAAGGACATCCAGGCCTATTTCGGCCGCGAGACCTCCATCATGATCGCGAAGCAGCCGCTGTTTCTGACGAACAATGTCGAGACCTTCGACATCATGATCAACGTGAACGGCGGCGGCGAGTCCGGCCAGGCCGGCGCGGCACGCCACGGCATCACCCGCGCGCTGATCGACTATGACGCAACGCTCAAGCCGGTTCTGAGCCAGGCTGGTTTCGTGACGCGTGACGCGCGCGAAGTCGAGCGCAAGAAGGTCGGTCTGCATTCGGCACGTCGCCGCAAGCAGTTCTCCAAGCGCTGATCGGTTTTGCCGATGGCACTGAAAGACCGCCTTCGGGCGGTTTTTCTTTGGGCGCGACATCTGCCAAGAGTCCGCACTGCGATCAGCGGCAAATTCAGGCGATGGTCTTGCAATCGGCCGATTGCGATAGCATTTCTCCCTTGCGTCGGCGCCTCGACGCCTCGACGCACCCCTACCGGAGTTTCCTCATGAGCGCAGTTGCAGAAGATATCCAGACCCAGATGCCCGAACCGATCCTGTTCACCGACAGCGCGGCCGCCAAGGTGGCCGATCTGATCGCGGAGGAGGGCAATCCCGATCTCAAGCTGCGGGTGTTCGTGCAGGGCGGCGGTTGCTCGGGCTTCCAGTATGGTTTCACGTTCGACGAGATCACCAACGAGGACGACACCATCATGAGCAAGCATGGTGTCTCGCTGCTCATCGATGCCATGAGCTACCAGTATCTGGTCGGCGCCGAGATCGACTACAAGGAAGATCTGCAAGGCGCGCAGTTCGTGATCAAGAATCCCAATGCCACCAGCACCTGCGGTTGCGGATCGAGCTTCTCCGCCTGAAGCGAAGACGATTCCGGCACCGACGAAGAAACCGCCTCAGGGCGGTTTTTTCATGTCTTCTCAGGCCGGATACAGGGCACCCAGCACGCGCCCGCCCCGGGCGCCCGTGACGCTGGCGAGATTGCCGTTCTCGCGTCGCACCATGGCGCGCGCCAGCCAGGCGAAGGCCGCGGCCTCGACCTGCTGGGGCGGCAATCCACGCGCGGTCGACGACACGACGTCGATCCCTGGCAGCCGGGCGGCCAGACGCGCCATCAGGTGATCGTTGAATGCACCGCCGCCACAGACGACGAGTTCGCGTGCCGGGCCCGCATGCCGGCTCACGTCGACGGCACAGGCGATCGCGGTCAGCTCGGTGAGGGTGGCCTGCACGTCGGCCGGCGCCACCGTCCGGCCCCGCAGTCGCGCGTCGAGCCAGTCCGGGTGGAACAGGTCGCGGCCGGTGCTCTTGGGTGGGAGCCTGGCGAAATAGGGTTCCTGCAGCATCTCGTCCAGCAACTCGGGCACCACCTGACCACTTGCGGCCCAGCCACCGGCGCGGTCGAACGGCTGGCCGATGTGGAGTTGGCACCAGTGGTCCATCAAGGCATTGCCGGGGCCGCAATCGAAGCCCAGCACGACGCCATCTGCGGTCTGCCCGACAGCGGCGGCAGTCCCATCGGTGGGCGGCAGCACGCTCAGGTTGGAGATGCCACCGATGTTGAGTACGGCGACCGTGGCATCGGGACGGCCGAAAATGGCGCGATGGAAGGCCGGCACCAAGGGCGCGCCCTGACCGCCGGCGGCGATGTCGCGGGTGCGGAAGTCGCCGATCACGTCGATGCCGGTCAGTTCGGCGAGCAGGGCCGGGTTGTTCAGCTGGAGCGTATAGCCGATGCCATCGAACTCGCCCGGCCGGTGGCGCACCGTCTGGCCGTGGGCGCCAATGGCGACGACCCCCGGTGCTCCGGCTTCCGCAGCGCCTGTCATGGGCAGCAACTGCATGACGACCTCGGCATAGCAACGCATCAGGGCATTGGCGCCCAATGCCGCCCGATGGATCTCGTTGTCGCCAGGCGTGTTGAGGGCTAGCAGTTCGGCGCGCAGGGTGGCTGGCAGATCGATGCTCGCATGGCGGAGCACCTCGAGGCCCGGGCCGTCTTCGGCGAACCGGACCAGGACGCCATCGACTCCGTCGAGCGAGGTGCCCGACATGAGACCGATGTAGCGATCACCCGACATCATGCGCGTGAGGTCGGGCGACACATGAGATGGCTCGGAATCGCCGGAAAGAGGATCAGTCGGCGCTGGCCTGGACGACGGAGAAGGCAGCGGCGAGTTCGATGCGGGTCGTAACCGCCAGGCGCTCGAAGGCCGGACGGGCCGCAGCGCTCAGGGGCGTGCCACCGGTCTGCTGGGCCAGGGTCGCCGGATCGGCCTGCTCGCCGTTGACGCGGAACTCGAAGTGCAGGTGGGGTCCGGTGGCCCAGCCGGTCGAGCCGACGGCGCCGATGAACTGACCCTGGCTCACGCTCTGGCCGACCTTCACGTCGATGCGGCTCAGGTGGGCATAGGCCGTTTCCTGGTTGCCGCGGTGCTTGATGACGATCATGTTGCCGTAGCCGCTCTGCGTGCCGGCGAACTCGACCACGCCGTCGCCCACGGTGCGCACGGCCGTGCCGGTCGGTGCGGCGAAGTCGGTGCCCTTGTGCTGGCGCCAGCTGTTGAGGATCGGGTGCAGGCGCATCGCGAAGCCGCTGGAGATGCGCGAAAACTCCACCGGCGAGGCCAGGTAGGCGGCGGCCAGGCTCTTGCCGTCCGGTTGGTAGTAGGCACCCTTCTGGCCGGGCTCCTGGAACCAGATCGCCTGGTGCGTCTTGCTGCCGCTCTCGATCTCGGCGGAGAGCACACGGCCGGTGCGCAGGGCCTGCCCGTCGGCTTCGAAGGTCTCGTAGACCACGGCGAAGCGGTCGCCCTTGCGCAGCGCGCGGAAGTCGATGGCGCCGTCGAACACGTCGGCCAGTTGGCTGGCCACGGCATCGGGAATGCCGGCGTCGTCGGTGGCGGCGAACAGCGAGGTCCGGACGATGCCGCTGGCGAGCTTGCTGGCGGCGACGAGCTGCTCGTTCTCGACCTGCACGGTGAAGCCGTTGCCGACCCGTGCCACCACGAGGCGCTTGAAGGCGCCCGAGCCATCGGGAATCCAGCGCGCGATCAGGCGGCGCAGCGAGTTGTCGCGTGCGGCCTCGGCGGTGATGGTGCGTCCCGAGCGGCTGAGCAGGGCGCCACGCGCCTGCGCGTTGCCGCGCACGAAGGCGGCGGCGGCCGGATCGGAGATGCCCAGGCGCTTGAGCAGCGCCTCGGCCGTGTCGCTGGAGCGCGTGATCTCGGTCCGGAAGAGCGTGAAGTCGTGCGACTCCAGAGCCTCGGTCTGGGGCGTGGCGGCGAACGGCTTGACGGCCTCGAGCACCTGATGGACCGGCATGTCGGCGGGGTCGTCGCCCAGGGACGCCACGGCGAAGGCGCCACCACCGGCGCACAGCAGTGCGGCACCGATGACCGCGGTGATCTGCCGGGGATAGGTACGGAGGGTCCGGGAAATGCGGGAAGCGATCAGCTCTTCGGCTGCAAGAATGGCTTGGATCAACGTCTGAGTTCCAGGTGGGTCGGCGGATCCGCGCTGCAGGAACTCGCGAAGCGAGACGGTAGGACAGTACGGACGGGAGCGCCGCTTAGAATCCGGCGCCTGAGAAAAAGTCGGGGTGAGTATAGCTTCGGCCACCCGGAAAACAGCCCAAACCCCCCATGACCGCCGTCCCTGTTACAGACCAAAATGTGTCCGATCGTGTAGGAAACGCGCTCGAAATCTCCTTGCGTGGCGCCGACGAACTGCTGCCCCAGCCCGAATGGGTGCGCAAGCTGCAGCGTTCCGAGGCCACCGGCGAGCCGTTGCGCATCAAGCTCGGGCTCGATCCGACGGCGCCCGACATCCACATCGGCCACACGGTGGTGCTCAACAAGATGCGCCAGCTGCAGGATCTCGGACATACCGTGATCTTCCTGATCGGCGACTTCACGACCACCATCGGCGACCCGTCGGGCCGCAACAGCACCCGGCCGCCGCTCACGCGCGAACAGATCGAGGTCAACGCCCAGACCTACTACCGCCAGGCCAGCCTGGTGCTCGACCCGGCGAAGACCGAGATCCGCTACAACTCCGAGTGGAACGATCCGCTGGGCGCGCGCGGCCTGATCCAGCTCGCGGCCAAGTACACGGTGGCGCGGATGATGGAGCGCGACGATTTCGACAAGCGCTTCAAGGGCGGGCAATCGATCTCCGTGCATGAATTCCTCTATCCGCTGCTGCAGGGCTACGACTCGGTGGCGCTCCGGTCGGACCTCGAGCTCGGCGGCACCGATCAGAAGTTCAACCTGCTCATGGGCCGCCATCTGCAGCAGGAATACGGCCAGGAGCCGCAGTGCATCCTGACGATGCCGCTGCTCGAGGGCCTCGATGGCGTCGAGAAGATGTCCAAGAGCAAGGGCAACTACATCGGCGTGACCGAGGAGCCCAATGCCATGTTCGCCAAGGTGCTGTCGATCTCCGACGACCTCATGTGGCGCTGGTACACGCTGCTGAGCTTCCGCTCGCTCGCCGACATCGCGGCGCTGAAGGCCGAGGTGGCGGCCGGTCGCAATCCCAAGGATGCCAAGGTCGCGCTGGCCCGGGAGATCACGGCGCGCTTCCACAGCCACGCCGCCGCCGATGCGGCCGAGCAGGATTTCAGCAACCGCAGCAAGGGCGGGGTGCCCGACGAGATGCCCGAGGTGACGCTCTCCGGCGCGCCGATGGGCATCGCGCAACTGCTCAAGCAGGCCGGTCTCGCACCGTCGACCTCCGAGGGCAACCGGCTGATCGACGGTGGCGGTGTCCGCGTCGATTCGGCCGTGGTGAGCGATCGCGGACTGAGACTCGACGCCGGGCGCTATGTCGTCCAGGTGGGCAAGCGCAAGTTCGCGCGCGTGACGCTGGCCTGAGCCGGCCGGACGCGCCACCCCCCGCCCGCCGGCCCGGACGACGCCCATGCCCGCACCGCCGAGATCCGCCCTGCGTCGCCGCCTGATGCAGCCGCGCACCCTGCTGCGCCTGTCGATCGTGGTGGCCCTGGTCACCATCGTGCTCAAGGGCCTGGCCGGGTACGTGACGAATTCGATGGGCCTGATCTCGGATGCCATGGAGTCGTTCGTCAACCTCGCCAGCGCCACCTTCGCGCTGGGCATGGTGACCATCGCGACCCGGCCGCCGGACGACGACCATCCCTATGGCCACCACAAGGCCGAGTACTTCTCCTCCGGCTTCGAAGGCATCCTGATCCTGGGCGCGTCCGCGGCGATCGGGGCGGCGGCGGTCGTGCGGCTGCTCGAGCCGCAGCCGCTGGAGGACCTGGGCTGGGGACTGGCGCTGTCGATCGTCAGTTCCGGCTTCAATGCCGGCCTGGCCTGGATGCTGTTCCAGGCCGGGCGTGAACACCGCTCGATCGCGCTGGAGGCCGATGCGCGCCATCTCGTGACCGATGTGTGGACGTCGGCCGCCGTGGTGGTGGGCATCGTCGGGGTGCATTTCACCGGCTGGCTCTGGCTCGATCCGCTGCTGGCCATCGGCGTGGCGCTCAACATCGCGCGCGAGGGCGTGCACCTGGTGTGGCGCTCATCGCAAGGCCTGATGGACCAGGCGTTCGACGCCGAATCCCGCGCCACGCTGGACACCGTGCTGGCGCGCTTCGCGGCCCAGCCCGGCGGCGTGACGCTGCGCTTCGACGACATCGCCACCCGCAGCGCCGGCCAGCGCCGTTTCGCCGACCTGCACATGCACGTGCCGGGCGACTGGGCGTTGCGTCGCGCGGCGGCGCTGCGCGACGAACTCGAGCAGGCACTGATGGATGCGCTACCGGGGCTGCGCGTCACCATCCAGCTGCTGCCGCTGGACATGGAGGCGCGCGCCTCGCTGCTCGCCGAAGAGCAGGGCGTCGCGTGAAGGCCGTGCTGCAACGCGTCCGCGAGGCGCGCGTCGAGATCGACGGCGACGTCGTCGGCCGGATCGGCGCCGGACTGCTGGTGCTGCTGTGCGCCGAGCGCGAGGACACCGATGCCATCGGCGACCGGCTGCTGGCCAAGATCCTCAAGCTGCGCATCTTCTCCGACGAGGCCGGCCGCATGAACCGCAGCGTGCAGGACGTCGGTGGGGGCCTGCTGATCGTGAGCCAGTTCACCCTGGCGGCCGATGCCAGCAGCGGCAACCGGCCGAGTTTCACCCGGGCCGCCGCGCCCGACGAGGGCCGGCGTCTCTATGAGCGTTTCGTGGCGCAGGCGCGCGGCGCGCATCCGGTGGTCGAGACCGGCGTCTTCGCGGCCGACATGCAGGTGCACCTGGTCAACGACGGGCCGGTGACGATCCCGCTGCAGATGAACTGAGTCGCGCGACCGGCGCCCCCGCCTCAGGTCGCGGGGCCGTCCGCGTCCGCGTACGGGTTGCGGATGCCCAGTCCGGCGAGGATCTCGATCTCGTAGGCTTCCATCTCCTCGGCATCGGCATCGCCGGTCTCGTGGTCCCAGCCCTGCGCGTGCAACGCGCCATGCACCAGCAGGTGGGCGTAGTGCTCGACCAGCGGCTTGCCCTGTTCGGCGGCCTCACGGGCGACCACCGGAGCGCACAACACGAGATCGGCCATCACGACCGGTTCCTGCGCATAGTCGAAGGTCAGCACGTTGGTGGCGTAGTCCTTGCCGCGGAATTCGCGGTTCAGGCGCTGGCCTTCCTCGGCATCGACGATGCGCACCGTGATCTCGCCATCGGCCGCCAGGGCATGGCGGATCCAGCGCGCCACGCGATGCCGGGGCAGGGCCTCACGATGCGCCGCCGCGCCGTCGAAGCGGGCGAACTGCAGCGACAGGGACAACTGATGCAGGGGCGCCGCCATGCTCAGGCCGTGCCGGCGCGCTTGCGCTGGCCATCGTAGGCATCGACGATGCGAGCCACCAGCGGATGGCGCACCACGTCGGCGCTGGTGAAGCGCGTGGTGGCGATGCCCTTGACGCGCTTGAGCACGCGCTCGGCATCGACCAGCCCCGAGAGTTGCGACTTGGGCAGGTCGATCTGGCTGACGTCGCCCGTCACCACCGCCTTGGCGCCGAAGCCGATGCGGGTGAGGAACATCTTCATCTGCTCGGGCGTGGTGTTCTGCGCCTCGTCGAGGATGACGAAGGCGTTGTTGAGCGTGCGCCCGCGCATGAAGGCCAGTGGCGCGATCTCCAGCGCGTTGCGCTCGAAGGCCTTCTGCACCTTGTCGTAGCCCATGAGGTCGTAGAGCGCGTCGTAGAGCGGGCGCAGGTAGGGGTCGACCTTCTGGGACAGGTCGCCCGGCAGGAAGCCCAGCCGCTCGCCGGCCTCGACCGCCGGACGCGTGAGCACGATGCGCTGCACCGCGCTGCGCTCCAGCGCGTCGACCGCGCAGGCGACCGCGAGATAGGTCTTGCCGGTGCCCGCCGGACCGATGCCGAAGGTGATGTCGTGGCTGGCGATGTTGGCCAGATAGCCGGCTTGCGTCGGCGTGCGGGCGCGCAGGTCGGCGCGGCGCGTGACCAGCATCGGGCCGTCCTGGCCGTCGGCGGCCATGCCCGAATCGCTGGCCAGGGTGAGCTGGACCACGGCGGCATCGATCGGCCGGTCGGCGATCTCGTAGAGCGCCTGCAGCACCTCGATCGCCTGGTCCGCGATGGCCTTGGGCCCGTCGACCTTGAACTGCTCGTGGCGATGCGCGATCGTCACGCCCAGGGCTTCCTCGATGCGGCGCAGATGCTCGTCGAGCGGGCCGCAGAGATGACCCAGGCGCGCGTTGTTGAGGGGCTTGAAGGTGTGGCGGACGATCAAAGGATAATTCCGGGTTCGTTGGAAGGGAACCCATGATAGGCAAATTGACCGGCACGCTGGCCGAGCGCAATCCACCCCAGGTGGTGGTGGACTGCAACGGGGTCGGCTACGAGGTCGACGTGCCGATGAGCACGTTCTACAACCTGCCGCACATCGGCGAGCGGATCTCGCTGCTGACGCATTTCGTGGTGCGCGAGGACGCGCAGATCCTCTACGGCTTCGGCACGCACCAGGAGCGCGCGGCGTTCCGCCATCTCATCAAGATCACCGGCGTCGGCCCACGCATGGCGCTCGGCGTGCTCTCGGGCCTGAGCGTGGGCGAACTGGCCCAGATCGTCACGCTGCAGGACACCGGCCGGCTCGTGAAGCTCCCGGGCATCGGCAAGAAGACGGCCGAGCGCCTGCTGCTCGAACTCAAGGGCAAGCTCGGCGCCGACATCGCGTTGCCGGCCCATGCCGCCACCGATGCGCAGGCCGACATCCTCCAGGCGCTGCTCGCGCTCGGCTACAGCGACAAGGAGGCCGCCGCGTCGCTCAAGGCGCTGCCCAAGGACGCGACGGTGGGCGAGGGCATCAAGCTGGCACTGCGCGCATTGGCGAAGTAGCCCGCCCGGCGTTCCCGCCGATGCGGCGCCGCGTCGCTCCGGGATCTCAGCGCAGGTCCTGCGTCAACAGCGCCAGCAGGAACATCGCCGCCTGGCACGCCACCGTGGTGACGTGGCGCTGCATCAGCTGACGCGCGACGGCGACCCGCTCGTCGAGCTGGCCCGGCGCGTTCGACGCGAAGCGCAGGCCCAGCCGCGCCAAGGCCGTGTCGAGCACGGCGAGCGAGGCGATGCCGCCGGCGGCCAGGCCATCGAACAGACCGGCCTCCAGGCGCAGGCGCTGGGCCAGATAACGCTCCAGCACGCCGATCACCGCGACGGCGCCGAACCCCATGCACGACAGCAGCGAGAGCGAGCGTCCGGTCAGGGCCAGCACGGCGATGGCGATGAGCCCCAGCGCCAGGCCGCACGTGGCCAGCGCGCCGGCGGCGCGCAGCAGGTGCGCGGTGGCGGCGCACAGCGCGCGATCCGGATCGTTCATGGCACGGACCTCCTGGGCGGACGGACGGGGCGGGACTCATTCCCGCCGGATGGCGAGCGAGACCGTGAAGATGCCATGGGCGTCGATGCGCTGGGCGATCTTTTTGAAGCCCGCTTCCTCGACGAGCTGGTCGAGCTCGGCCTGCGTGCGCCGGCGCATGACCCAGGGCTCGCCGTCGTGCTCGCGGCGACTGACGAGCGCGCGCGCGATCAGTTCGAGCTGCGGATGCCAGGGCTGGTTGGTGTAGACGAAGTAGCCGCCGTCCTCCACGGCATCGCCGACGCCGGCGAGCGAGCGGCGCACCATCTCGTTGCCCGGATACAGCTCGTAGAGCCCCGACGCCACGGCCAGCGTCGGCCGCGGCCGCAGGTTGGCCAGTCCCAGGCGGTCGAACGCGTCGCCCGTCTCGAAGCGGGCGACGTGCCCGAGTTCGCGCTCTTCGATCAGGGCCCGCGCTTCGCGGCCGCTGTCCTCGCAGACGTCGCGCAGCAGGATCGAGCTGGTGCGGATCGGGCTGGCCCGCACGGCGTCGAGCACATAGCGCCCGGGGCCCGAGGCGATGTCCAGGATGCGGATGTCGCGGTGCTTCTCGCCCAGCCGCTCCATGGCGTCGCGCATCAGTTCCTCGACGTGCAGGCGACGCGTGCGGATCGCCCGCCAGCCGAGCGCGTCGAGGTAGTGGCGGTCGACCCGGCGGCCGATGGCGTTGCGGCCCTGCGCCTGGTTGCGATAGACGTGGTCGAGGGTGGCACCCGAATCGAAGCCGGTCTCGCGGCCCAGCTTCAGGCCGTGCGAGGACCACGCGCCGACGCGGATCCCCAGGCGCAGCAGCATCCAGCGCAGGCCGCGCGGCGACAGCAGCGGCAAGGCGGTGGCCAGCGCATGGGATTCGTCGGCCGTCTCCCCGTGCAGGTGGGCCTCGCGCAGGTCGACCTCCGCCGGCGTGGCATCGAAGAGTCGCAGCACGAAGGCGCGCACGGCCTGCACGGCGGCTTCGCGGTCCCTGTCGCCCAGGGCGTCGTGGGCCGCGTCCGGCAGTTCGAGCCGGCTCTTGTGGGCGCTGCCCAGACGGTCGAAGAACAGGTGCTGCGGCCGGTCCCGCGCGATGCGGTCGCTCCCCGCCACCAGCAGCTGGAGCGGCAGCACGATGGCATTGGCATCGGCCACCACGCGGACCGCCGCGTCCCGCAGGCCGAGCAGGAAGCGCGCGTCGAGCGGCTGGCGCGCCAGCGCATCGGCATCGTGATCGGCGGCGCGGCGGGGATCGCGGCTGACGGCGCCGCCCGCCGGGCCGGCGATGGTCGACGCCTCGCCGGCACGTGGCCGGCGCAGGAGCCGGCGGCTCTCGAAGGTGGGCGCCACCAGCGTCAGGCCACGCAGCCGGGGCGCGTGGTCGTGCGCCCACGTCGCCGCGACCACCGCGCCACCGCCCTCGGCGACGATGTGGATGGCCCGCGCGGGCGTCCCATGGGCGAAGGCCAGGTGGTCGATGAAGGTCTGCAGGTCGCGCACGGCGGTCGCGAACTCGATGGCTTCGAAGCGCGCGGCGATGGAGCGGCCATGGCCGCGCGCATCCCAGGCGAAGACGTCGAAGTCGGGCAGGTCGAGTTCGTCGGCCAGGTGCGCCATGCGCTCGCCATGCTCGTGGGGACGATGCAGCAGGACGACGGCACCACGCCGGGGCTGCGTGGTCGCGGGCCAGTGGCGGTAGAAGAGCGCGACGCCGTCGTGGGTGTGGAAATGGTGCTCCTGCGGCACGCGGGGCTGGGTCATGGAATCTCTGTGGTTCAAGGAACGCTCGACGTGCCTCGTCGAGGTCGACGCGGCGGTTTCGCGCGTCGGTCGCGGGCTGGGCGAGGAGCGGGTCATCGACGACGAAGGACGGGCTCCGATGCGTGCGATGCCGGCGGCTCTCTGTGACAAGGGGCGCATTCTGCCAGCGCCTTCCCGGGAAAACCGCACTTGCCCCGGAATCGGAGGCAGGCTACTAAACTGTCTGGCAACCCCTGCGCACCATGACCATCCAGACCGACGATTTCGCCCCGGCTCCGCCTCGCATGGTGTCGGCCGCTCCCGCCTCGCCCAACGAGGAGGCCATCGAGCGCGCCCTGCGCCCCCGGCTGCTCGACGAGTACGTGGGCCAGGCCAAGGTGCGCGAGCAGCTGGAGATCTTCATCGGCGCGGCCAAGAAGCGCTCCGAGGCGCTCGACCACGTCCTGCTGTTCGGCCCGCCCGGCCTGGGCAAGACCACGTTGTCGCACATCATCGCCGCCGAGCTCGGCGTGAACCTGCGCCAGACCTCCGGCCCGGTGCTGGAGAAGCCCAAGGACCTGGCGGCGCTGCTGACCAACCTGGAGCGCAACGACGTCCTGTTCATCGACGAGATCCACCGGCTCTCGCCGGTCGTCGAGGAGATCCTGTATCCCGCGCTGGAGGACTACCAGATCGACATCATGATCGGCGAGGGCCCGGCCGCGCGCAGCATCAAGCTCGACCTGCAGCCATTCACGCTGGTGGGCGCCACCACGCGCGCGGGCATGCTCACCAACCCGCTGCGCGACCGCTTCGGCATCGTCTCGCGGCTGGAGTTCTACACGCCCGAGGAACTCGCGCGCATCGTCACGCGCAGCGCCCGGCTGCTCGACGTGCCCACCGATGCCGAGGGCGGCTTCGAGATCGCGCGGCGCTCGCGCGGCACGCCGCGCATCGCCAACCGGCTGCTGCGCCGGGTCCGCGACTATGCCCAGGTCAAGGGCGAGGGCCGCATCACCCAGGAGATCGCCAACCGGGCGCTGGCCATGCTGGATGTCGATCCGCAGGGCTTCGACCTCATGGACCGCAAGATGCTCGAGGCCGTCATCCATCGCTTCGACGGCGGCCCGGTCGGCCTGGACAACATCGCCGCCAGCATCGGCGAGGAACCCGGCACCATCGAGGACGTGATCGAACCCTATCTGATCCAGCAGGGCTACCTGCAGCGCACGCCGCGCGGACGCATCGCCACGCTGGCGGCCTATCGCCATCTGGGCGTGGCGCCGCCGCAGCGCGCCGAAGGCGGCCTGTTCGGCTGAGCCGGGAATCGGGCATCCAACGAAACGACAAGCGACATGCACGCACACGATCTCTCCGCCTGGCGCCACAGCCATCAGTTCGGCTCCGACGACTCCGCCGGTGAGCGCGGCACCCGCCTGGTGATGTGGATCACGGCGGTGGTGATGCTGGTCGAGATCGGCGCCGGCTGGTGGTTCAACTCGATGGCGCTGCTCGCCGACGGCTGGCACATGAGCTCGCACGCCTTCGCGATCGGCCTGAGCGCCTTCGCCTATGCGGCCATGCGACGTCATGCCAGCGATCCCCGCTTCGCCTTCGGCACCTGGAAGATCGAGGTGCTCGCGGGTTTCGCGAGCGCGCTGTTCCTGCTCGGCGTGGCGGCGCTGATGGTGGTGGGTTCGCTGGAGCGGCTGTGGTCGCCCGAACCGATCCACTATCGCGAGGCGATCGCCGTGACGGTGCTGGGCCTGCTGGTGAATCTCTTCTGCGCGCGCCTGCTGGGAGGGGCACACCACGCGCATGGGGAGGGGCATCACGGTCATGGGCATGGGCATGGGCATGGGCATGGGCATGGGCATGGGCATGGGCATGGGCATGGGCATGGCCACCCGCACGGCCATGGCCATGGCACGGACCTGAATCTGAAATCCGCCTACCTCCACGTGCTGGCCGATGCCGCCACGTCGGTGCTGGCGATCGTCGCGCTGGTGGGTGGCTGGATCTGGGGCTGGTCCTGGCTCGATCCCGCCATGGGCATCGTCGGCGCCATGCTGGTCGCGCATTGGGCCCGCGGACTGCTCAAGGAAACCGGCCGCGCGCTGCTCGATCGCGAGATGGACCACCCGGTGGTCGACGAGATCCGGGAAGGCATCGAGCACGGCCTTGCCGACTCGCACACGCGCGTGGCCGACCTGCACGTCTGGCGCGTCGGCCGCGATGTCTATTCATGCGCGCTCACGGTCGTCACCCATTCGCCCACGCTCACGGCCGACGAGGTGCGCGCGACGTTCTCGATGCACGAGGAGATCGTGCATTCGACGGTCGAGATCCAGCGTTGCACAGGGGAATGAGAAAAGCCTCAGGCAGTTTGATCTGTCTGAGGCTTTCGAGCCTCCGAAGGAATTTCGAAGGCGGTGTGGGTGGTGGCTCTTCACGGATTCGAACCGCGGACCTGTGGATTATGATTCCATCGCTCTAACCGACTGAGCTAAAGAGCCGAGCCTAGGATTATAGCTCGGACTTTTTCGTCTTGGAAAGAGTCTCGTCGATCAGCTCGACGCAACCCGATGTGGCTCCGGCGAGCACTGGCATCCCAAAAAAGTCCGGTGTCAGTGCACAAGTCGGTCGTATGCGAGGCGAACCGAAACCCCCGGCACACCGGATGAGCCGTGCCGAGGTGAGAATTCGTGCTTATGTCCACACCTCCCGACACACTTTCACCGCCTCCGATTTCCACGGAGGCGGGCGACCGGTCCGACGAGGCCCTCATGCTCGCCTATGCCAACGAAGGCGACATCGGCGCCTTCGATGCCCTGTACGCGCGCCACGAGATGCCGCTCTATCGCTTCGTGCGGCGCCTGCTGGGCGCGCAGGCGGCCGAGAGCGACGAGGTGTTCCAGGAAGCCTGGATCCGCGTCGTCGCGGCACGGGCGGGCTTCGCGCAGCAGTCGCTGGCCTGGCGCACCTGGGCCTTCGCCTTCGTCTGTGGGCTGGCGCTCGACCGCCTGGGCGCGAGCGGCCGCCAGGTCAGGTTCTTCCCGCCACGCAACGATGCCGACATCGATGCCGTCGATGAAGGCATCGTCGCCGACGAGGGTCCGGATCTCGACGACAGGACCGATGCGGCCGATGGCGGCGTCGCCCGCTACCCGGCGCTCGACGATGCCGCCCTGTGGCGCGCCGCCGGACGCCGTCTGCTCGACGGCCTCAACGGCCTGCCCGCCGAGCAGCGCGCCATGCTGCTGCTGCGCCACGACCATGGCTTCACCACGCCGATGCTGGTCGACACGCTCGGCCTGCCGGTCGACACCGTGCGCAGCGGCCTGCGCCATGGCGCCCGGATCCTGCACGCGTGCATGCGGGACCCCGACAGCAGCGATGGCCAGGGCGCCGACCGGATGGAGAACCCCGCATGACCGACGAACGACAAACCGATCTCGACCCCACCTTCGATCCCGACCCGGTCTTCGGCGAAGCGGAGCCCGCCGTGCATCCCGGCCATCCGGCCCTGCGCCGCGCGCTCGACCACGCGCCCGATCGCGGCCACGAGCCGACCGACGAACTGCGCCAGGCGATCCGGTCCTTCGCGCACGAATCGGTCGCGCCGTCGCTGCCTTCGGGGCGCGCGGGCCTGCGGAGTCGGCGTGCCGGGGAGGGCCCCACGGGCCTGGAGGCACGCACGCGCTCGCGTCGCAGCCGCCTGCTGCGCAACCTGGTCGTCGCCGCGCTGCTGGTCGTGATCGTGGCGGCGGTGACCTGGCATCGCGAGCCGGGGCCTTCCGGCTCGCGGCCCGCCACCCCGGCACCCGAGGCGGCCGCGCCATCGGTGGCGCCGACGGCTTCGGCCGCGAATGCGCCGACGCCGCCCGCCGAGGCCGCGGCCTCCGCCGCGGTGGCCGCTGCCAGCGCGCCACCGGTCCTGTCGGAGGCGGAGAAGATCCTGTTCGCCCCGCGCGTCACGCTGCCGCCCAGCGAGCCACCGGCGCTGCCCGCGGCGACGACGACGACGCCGTCGACGACGGCCAAGGCCGTGACGCCGGCCACGCCATCGACACCCTTGGCGTCCACGCCTTCATCGGCATCGCCGACGCCGACGCCGACTCAGCCGGCGACCGCGCCGATGGCGTCCTCCAGGACCCCGGTCCCGGCACTCCCATCCGCGGCGGTGCCGGTCCCGGAGGCCTCGGCCGGCGCCACGGCCGGACGCGCGCCGATGCCGTCCCCGACGACGACACCGCCCGGCGGCCGGGTCACGGCCTCGCTCGGCGCGGCGGGCGGCAGTCCGGTCGCCAAGCCGGCACCCGAGGCGCTGCCACCGGGGCCACCGACCTTCACGGCCCTGTCGCAATGGAACCAACTCACGATGACACGCGCCGATGGCAGCACCCGCCGGCGCTCCAAGGCCGACGCGCGCGAACTCGGCGCGCTGCTCGGTTCGGCGGCGCTGGCCGGTGGTGGCGCGGAGCCGGTCCGGGGCCGTGTCGACTGGCGGGTCAGCCTGGAACGCAACGGGCAGACGCTCGCGCGGGTGGAACTGGCCGGCAATCAGGTTCGCTGGATCGAGAACGGCGCCGCGCCGGGTGTCGGCACGCCGCCGCCAGGATCGCTCGACAGCGTGCGCGAGATGCTGGAGAACGTGTTCGACGAACCCGCGTCGGGTGCGGCGACGAGTGCCGTGCCGGCGGCCGGCAACAGGACCGCGCCGGTGCCGGTGGAAGTGCCGGCCCAGGGGCGCGGTAGCACGGCGGGTCGCTGAGCCGCGCGCGCCGGAAGGCCCCGGCGAGCCGGCCGTCCAGCGGAGCCGGTCCGTCGCGCCCGGCCCGGCTCAGTTGTGCGTGAACGCCGCCTTGCGCTTGTTGACGAAGGCGTCCATGCCTTCCTTCTGGTCGGCCGTCGCGAACAGCGCATGGAACAGACGGCGCTCGAACATGACGCCATCGGACAGGCCGCTCTCGAAGGCGCGGTTGACCGATTCCTTGGCCGCCATGACGGCGATCCGCGAGAAGTCGGCGATCACCAGGGCGGCACCGAGCGCCTCGTCGGCCAGCTTCTCGAAGGGCACGACGCGGCTGACCAGGCCGGCCCGCTCGGCTTCGGCGGCATCCATCATGCGGCCGGTCAGCGCCATGTCCATGGCCTTGCTCTTGCCCACCGCGCGCGGCAGGCGCTGCGTGCCGCCGGCGCCGGGAATGACGCCCAGCTTGATCTCGGGCTGGCCGAACTTCGCGTTGTCGGCGGCGATGATGAAGTCGCACATCATGGCCAGTTCGCAGCCGCCGCCCAGCGCGAAGCCGCTGACGGCGGCGATCACCGGCTTGCGGATCGAGCGGATGACTTCCCAGTTGCGGGTGATGTAGTCGCCCTTGTAGGCATCGACGAAGCTGAACCCGGCCATGGCGCCGATGTCGGCGCCGGCGGCGAACGCGCGCTCGCTGCCGGTGACGACGATGCAGCCGATGGCCTCGTCGGCATCGAAGGCCTGGAGCGCGGCGCCCAGTTCGGTCATGAGGGCGTCGTTCAGGGCGTTGAGCGCCTTCGGACGGTTCAGGGTGATGATGCCGACCTTGCCGGCCTCGGTGCGCACTTCGATGTTGTCGTAGCTCATGGTGTCTCCGTGGAGTGAGGGGAAAACGGGAACGGGGAAGGAGCGGGGACCGGGCGCGGCCGACGCGGGCCGACTCAGGCCGGCGCCGCCAGCCAGGTGCCGAGCCGGGCCGCGTCCTGCGCGAACAGGCGCCATGTCGTGGCGCCGGTCGGCAGCGTCAGTGGCAGCCGCAACAGGCGCCGGTCGCGCGCCACCAGCGCCACGACGCGCTCGCTCTCGCCGAGGTAGAGCGCCAGGTCGTCGAGCTTGGTCAGGCGCCAGCCCTGCACCGGCTGGCCCTTGGCGGCCGGATGCTCGATGCCGATCCACTCGTCGTTGGTGCTGAAGCCGGCGCGCTCGGCGGCGCCGCCGCGCAACACCACCTTGATCTGCACGCCGCCATTGGCCTCGGCCACGCGCAGGCCGAGTTCCTGCGCCCGTGCCGCCGGATCGTCCAGTGTCGCCACGCCATGGGCGCGCAGCAGGTCCGACAGCGGCAGTTCACCGGTGCCGTGGACCCAGGCCGCGAGCTCCTGCGCATACGGACGCCCGCCGACCGCCTCGAGCGCGGCGGCGATGGCCGCCTCGTCGATCGGGCCGCCACCGCTGTGCCGCCACAGGTGCCGCATGACGTCGTCGAGCGTGCCATGGCCTTCGCGGCGCAGCGTCAGGTCCAGGCACAGCGCGACCAGCGCGCCCTTGGTGTAGTAGCTGATGGTCTGGTTGGGCGTCTGCTCGTCCTGACGGTAGTACTTGACCCAGGCGTCGAAGCTGGCGTCGGCCACCGACTGCACGTGGCGCCCCGGTGCCTGCAGGACCTGGTTGATGGTCTTGTTGAGCAGGCGCAGGTAGGTCGTGTCGTCGATGCGGCCGGCGCGGCGCAGCAGCAGGTCGTCGTAGTAGCTGGTGAAGCCCTCGAAGAACCACAGCAGATGCGTGTAGTTCTCGCGGTCATAGTCGTAGCGCGCGAACTCGGCCGGTCGCAGGCGCTTGACGTTCCAGGTGTGGAAATACTCGTGGCTGATGAGACCCAGCAACGTGGTGTAGCCCTCGGGCTGCTTGCGGGCCTTCTTCTGCGGCAGGTCGCGCCGCGTGCAGATCAGGGCGGTGGAATGGCGATGCTCGAGGCCCCCATAGCCGTCGTCGACGGCGTTGAGCATGAAGACATAGCGGTCGTGAGGGGGTCGGGGCGCGCCGCGCCGGCGGCTCCTGCCGACGTCGGCGCCATGCCAGAAGCGCATCTGCGCCTCGCAGATGGCGCGCGCGTCGTCGATCAGGCGCGCGCCGTCGAAGGAGGGCGGCGCCCCCGCGACGACGAAGCGATGCGGCACGCCGCAGGCCTCGAAGTCGCCGCTCCAGAAGGCACCCATCTCGACCGGACTGTCGGCCAGTTCGTCGTAGTCGGTGGCGAGGTAGTGGCCGAAGCCCTGCGCGTCGCGGCGCTGCGGCACCAGCGCCGTGGCGCACGACCAGCGCGCAGTCCCGGCGGGCGTGGGCGGAGCGACGATCTCCAGTGCATGCGCGATGTCGGTGCGTCCCTCGACGCGCAGGCACAGGCTGGTGCCGTTGAAGAAGCCCCGGTCGGCGTCGAGCCAGGCGGTGCGCACCGAGTGGTCGTAGGCGCAGACCTCGTAGCGCAGCACCAGCGGCTTGCCGGGCGTCGCCTCGATGGTCCAGCTGTGCTTGTCGAGTTGCGTGACGGTGGCCGGGCGCCGGCCCTGCATCGCGCGCAGGTTCTGCAGGTTACGGGCGAATTCGCGCACCAGGTAGCTGCCCGGGATCCACACCGGCAGCGACACGCGCTGGGAGGCCGCGGGCGCATCGATGGTCAGCGTGACGGCGAAGAGATGCGCGTTGCGGTCGGCGCATTCGACGCGATAGCGCAGTCCCGGGACGGCGGAGGGGGCGGCGGGCGCGACGACGGCAGGCGCGGCGGCCCTGCTCATCGCTTGGGCGCCGCGGCGGCGGCCGCGGTCAGCTGCTTCTCGACCTGCGCCGACGGGATCGCGCCGGGCGCGCGCGTGCCGTCGCTGAAGATCAGCGTCGGCGTGCCGGTGATGTTGTGCTTGCGGCCGAACTCGATGTTGCGCTGCAGGGCGGCGGTGTCGCAGCCGGCGGCGGCGGCTTCGGGCCGGGTGCCGGCGGTCATCCAGTCGCTCCAGGTCTTGCCCTTGTCCTTGCTGCACCAGATGTCGCGCGACTTGGTGGTCGAATCCGGGCCGAGCACCGGATACAGGAACAGGTGCACGGTGACGTTGTCGACGTTCTTCAGGTCGCGCTCGAACTGCTTGCAATAGCCGCAGTTCGGATCCTCGAACACCGCCAGCTGCCGCTTGCCATTGCCGCGCACGATCTTGAAGGCATCCTTCAGGGGCAGCTTGTCGAAGTCGATCTGGCTCAGCTTCTCGACCCGTTCCTCGGTGAGGTTCTTGCGCGCCTGCACGTCGATCAGGTTGCCCTGCAGCAGGTAGGTGCCCTGTTCGTCGGCGTAGTAGATCTCGGTGTTGTTGATGCGCACCTCGTAGAGGCCCTCGACGGGACTCTTGCGGACCTCGTCGATCTTGGCGAACTGCGGGATCTGCGCGGCGAGATTCTTGCGGATCTCGGCTTCGCCCGCATGGGCGGCGAGCAGGCCGCTCGCGCCCAGGGCGGCGACGGTCAGGAGACAGCGGAGCAGGAGGGGGCGGAAAGGCTTCATCGAGGATCCAGTCGGGGAAGGGGTCGGGTGAGGAGGTCGCGGGGCCGGAGCCGATGCTCGGGGTCGGGAATGAAGGCGGTGGAGGCGTGGCGGACGGCGCGGGGGTCAGGCCCCCAGGCCCATGGCCTGGCGCGCGATCCACTGCTTGACCAGCCGCGTGCGGTCGAAGCCGCGCATGCCCCAGTTGCGCAGCGCCGGCAGCGGCTCGGCGCTCTGCGAGAAGAGCTGCTGGAGGCCGTCGGTGGCCAGGCTCATCGACAGCACGTCGGTGCGGCGCGAACGCTCGTAGCGGCGCAGCAGGCGCGCATCGCCGACGCCGCGCCAGTAGTCGCGCTCGCGGATGACGCGGGCCAGCATGGCGACATCGGCGAGGCCGAGGTTGAGGCCCTGGCCAGCCAGCGGGTGCACGGTGTGGGCGGCATCGCCGGCCAGCGCCCAGGCCTTGCCGGCGGCCGGATCGGCGGCATCGGTGGCGAAGCGGCCGGTCCAGCGGTCGGCGATGGCGCGCTGCAGCGGCCAAGCGGCGCGCTCGCTCGTGAGCGTGAACTCGCCGAGCGCGTCGTGGCTGGCCTCGCGCAGGGCGGCGGCGAATTCCTCCGGGCCCTGGGCCAGCAGGATCGGCGCGCGGAACTGGTCGACCGACCACACCAGGGCCAGCGCGCGGCTCGCGCCGGAGGTGAGCGGATCGTCGACGCCGTCGCTGCCGGCATCGGCGGCGCCCGGGGCGCCGGTCGCGGCCGCCGCGCCGAGCGGCAGCAGCGCCAGCACCTCGCCACGCGGGCCGAACCACTGGCGCGCGATGCCGCCATGCGGCCGCCGGGCGGTCAGGCGCGCGGCGATGGCGTGCTGCGGATAGGGCGTCACGTCGTAGCCCACGCCCAGGGCGTCGCGCGTCGTGCTGGTCTTGCCTTCGCAGACCACCGTGAGCGCGGCCGCGACGGGTGCCTCGACCACCTCGACCTGCGGCTGGAAACGCACCGCGTCGGTCAGCTGGCGCTCCAGCGCCGGCACGTCGACGATCCAGGCCAGGGCGTCGACCCGCTGCTGCGCGGCATCGAAGCTCACCTGGCCGCCGTCGTCGCCATGCACCCGCATCCCGCCGACCGGCGTGGCATGCGCCGCATCGGGCCAGGCGCGCAGCGATTCGAGCAGCGCCTTGGACGCCGTGTTGAGCGCATAGGCACGCACGTCGTCGTGGGCGTGGCCGGCGGCCGGAGACGTCGGCGCCACCAGCGCCACGCGCACGCGTTCGCGCGCCAGGAGCAGTGCCAGGGTGCGGCCGACGATGCCGCCGCCGCGAATGCAAACCTCGGGGGATAGTGCCATCGGGGCATTGTAGGAGGGGGGGTCCGGCGGGGACAATCGCGGCGTTCTTGCCCCTTCGACCCTCCGATTCCTCCCACCCGAGGTGCTCACGCGTGACTCTCCCCGCCACCGGCTCCGATGCTTCCGCTGTCTCCGATGTTTCCGAATCCGCCGCCTTCGATCTCCACGGCCGCATCGCGCGGCTGCTGGTCTATCCGGTCAAGTCCTGCGCCGGCGTCGACCTGCCCGAGGTGCTGCTGACCGAGACCGGTCTCGAGTTCGACCGCGCCTGGATGGTGGTCGATGCCGACGGCGTGTTCGTCAGCCAGCGCGAGCTGCCGCGCATGGTGCTGATCCGGCCGCAGCTCAGGCACTACGAGATGGTGCTGCGCGCGCCCGGCATGCTGGCGCTGCACGTGGCCTTCGACCGCGTCGAGCAGCCGGTGCGCGTGCGGGTCTGGAAGGACGAGGTCGCCGCCTACGACATGGGCGATGTCGCGGCGCAGTGGTTCAGCGACTTCCTCTCCGAACCCGGCGCGCCGCGGCGCCTGCGGCTGGTGCGCTTCGATCCGGCGCACCGCCGATTGTCCAATCCGAAATGGACCGGCGGCCTGGAAGCGCAGAACCAGTTCTCCGACGGCTTCGCCGTGCTGGTGACGAGCGAGGCATCGCTGGCCGAGCTCAACGCGCGCCTGGCCGCGGCTGGCCATGCCGCCGTCGGCATGGAGCGCTTCCGGCCCAACATCGTGCTCGGCGGCATCGAGTCGCACGACGAGGACCGCTTCGACCTGCTGCGCATCGCGACCGGTGGCGACCGGGACGCGCCGGCCGAACTGCGCCCCGCCAAGCCCTGCTCGCGCTGCCCGGTCCCGGACATCGATCCGGCCACCGCGCGCAGCAGCCCCGAAGTGGGCGACACGCTGCGCGGCTACCGCAGCGACGCGCGGGTCGGCGGCGCGATCACCTTCGGCATGAACGCGGTCGTCGTCTCCGGCATCGACCACCTGCTGCGGGTCGGGCAGGCGGTGCGGGCGAACTATGTCTTCGAATGACCCGGCGAGGGGTTTCGGCGACCGGGCGGCGGCGGCGTCCACCCGCGCCCTAAAATCGCCGGTTGATTCCAGAGGACATCCATGAGCTTGAAGTGCGGCATCGTCGGCCTGCCCAACGTCGGTAAATCAACCCTGTTCAACGCGCTGACCAAGGCCGGCATCGCGGCGGAGAACTATCCGTTCTGCACCATCGAGCCGAACGTCGGCGTGGTCGAAGTGCCCGATCCGCGGCTCGCGGCGCTGAGCGAGATCGTCCAGCCCGAGCGCATCGTGCCGGCGATCGTCGAATTCGTCGACATCGCCGGCCTGGTGGCCGGCGCCAGCACCGGCGAGGGCCTGGGCAACAAGTTCCTCGCCCACATCCGCGAGACCGACGCCACGGTCAACGTGGTGCGCTGCTTCGAGGACGACAACGTGATCCACGTCGCCGGCAAGGTCGACCCGATCTCCGACATCGAGGTGATCCAGACCGAGCTCTGCCTGGCCGACCTGGCCACGGTCGAGAAGGCATTGCACCGCCACACCAAGGTGGCCCGCTCGGGCGACAAGGAGGCGCAGAAGCTGGTCGGCCTGCTCGAGCGCTGCCAGGCGGCGCTCAACGAGAACACGCCGGTGCGGGCGCTCTCCTTCACCAAGGAGGAGCAGCCGCTGGTCCGGTCGTTCACGCTGATCACGGCCAAGCCGGCGATGTTCGTCGCCAACGTGGCCGAGGACGGCTTCGAGAACAACCCCTTCCTCGATCGCCTGACCGAGTACGCCACCCGGCAGAACGCGCCCGTGGTGGCGATCTGCGCCAAGATCGAGGCCGAACTCTCGGAGATGGACGACGAGGACAAGGCGATGTTCCTGGCCGAGATCGGCCAGGAGGAACCCGGCCTGAACCGCCTGATCCGCGCGGCCTACCGGCTCCTGGGCCTGCAGACCTACTTCACCGCCGGCGTGAAGGAGGTGCGCGCCTGGACCATCCACGTCGGTGACACCGGTCCGCAGGCGGCCGGCGTGATCCACACCGATTTCGAGAAGGGCTACATCCGCGCCCAGACCATCGCCTATGCCGACTTCGTCGCCTTCAAGGGTGAGCAGGGTGCCAAGGACGCCGGCAAGATGCGCGCCGAAGGCAAGGAGTACGTCGTCAAGGATGGCGACGTGATGAACTTCCTGTTCAGTTCCTGAGCGGTCGCCCCGCTCAGAAGGTCACGCCGGCGATCAGCACGATGTTGGCGTAGGGCGAGCATTCGCCCGTGCGGACGACCGCCTTGGCGCGCGCGCTCAGGCGCTTGAACTCGTCGTGCGGCAGGGTCTCGGGCACCAGGGTGCCGAGCTGGCCCTCGCACCACGCCGGCAGCGCGCCGCCGGTGGCGTCGAGCGCCTCGCGCGCGATCACGGCGCGTTCCACCTGCATCTCCGTCAGCACCACGCGCAGCACGTCGGCGACGCGCGGGATGCCCGGCGTCAGTGCCAGGTCGATGCGCAGCGGTCCGTCGGGCACCGGCAGGCCGGCATCGCCGATCACGACCATGTCGCCATGGCCGAGTGCGGCGATGGTGCGGGAGAGTTCGGCGTGGAGGAGGGCGGTGCGTTTCACAGGACGATCCAGTCGGGGGGTAGGGGACCGCGCAGCACGTCGTCGCGCCACGGGATGGAAGGCTGCGCCCCGGGCCGCGTGACGCACAGCGCGCCGGCGCGGATGCCCAGGCGCACGGCGGCGTCGAAGTCGGCGTCGTCGCGCGCCAGCGCCACGGCCAGCGCGCCCAGGAAGGTGTCGCCAGCGGCGGTGGTGTCGACGGCGGTGACCTTCGGGGCCATGTGATGGCGCGCGCCATTGGCGTCGATGGCCACGGCGCCGCGCGAGCCCAGCGTCACGACCACGCGCGCCACGCCCAGCCGCCGCAGCGCCCGTCCGGCGGCGGCGGCCTCTCCGGGGGAATCGGCGGCCAGGCCGCTGAGCATGGCGGCCTCGACCTCGTTGACCACCAGCGTGTCGATCAGCGGCCACCCGGCGATGTCGACGGGTTGCGCCGGCGACGGATTGAGCAGCACCTTGCAGCCGCCGCGCCGGGCCGCGTGGAGCGCGCGCTCGACCTGCGCGATCGGCGTCTCGAACTGGGCGATCAGGAAATCCGCGTCGCTCAGCGCTCGGGCGAGCGCGTCCTCGTCGACCACCACCCGGGCGTTCGCGCCGGCCACGACGACGATCCGGTTCTGCCCGGCATCGTCGACCATCACCAGCGCGGTGCCGGTGGGCTCGGTGGCGTCGATGGCGACGGCCGTGGTGTCGATGCCGTCGCGCGTCAGCGCCTCGCGCAGCGCGCGGCCGTCGCCGTCGTCGCCCACGCAGCCCACCAGCCGCACGTGGGCGCCCTGGCGCGCGCAGCCGACGGCCTGGTTGCCGCCCTTGCCGCCGGGGATGTGGTGGATCGAGCGGCCCTGCAGGGTCTCGCCGGCCGCCGGCGCGTGCGGCACGCGCAGCACCAGATCCATGTTGAGGCTGCCGAGGACCACGATGCGCGGCGTGTCGGCGGAGGGAGTCGGAAGGGTCACGATGTGCGGGAGGAGGTCGGGGAGGGAGTCCGCGCGGCCGCCCTGGCCGCCGCCGCGTGGCGCGCGGTCGCGGTGGAGGCGCGCACGCGCAGTTCGGGCTGCAGCATCACCTTGCGCGCCTCGTGCCGTCGGCCGCTCAGGCGCTCGATCAGCAGGTCGACCGCCAGGGCGCCGATGCGCTCCTTGGGTTGCGCCACGGTGGTCAGCGGCGGGCTGGTGTAGGCCGCGAGTTCGATGTCGTCGAAGCCGACGAGCGAGAGGTCCTCGGGCACGCGCACCGCGCGTTCGTGCGCGGCGCGCAAGGCGCCGATGGCCATGAGGTCGTTGCAGACGAAGACCGCCGAGGGCCGCCGCATCGCGTCGGGCTCGTCGTCCAGGATGGCGCGCATCGCCTCGTAGCCGCCCTGGCTGGTGAAGCCGCCGCGCCGCAGCGGCGGGATCGCCGACGGCGCGACGCCAGCCGCGGCCAGCGCCTCGCGCCAGCCTTCCACGCGTTGCTCGCCGGCGATCACGTGGGCCGGCCCGGCGATGCAGGCGATGCGCCGGTGGCCCAGCGCCAGCAGGTGCCGCACGGCGAGCAGGGCGCCTTCCTTGTGCGCGGTCTCGACCATGTCGCAGCCGGGATCGCCGATCTCGCGGTCGAGCAGCACGGTGGGCATCTTCAGGCCGTGGAGCTGGGCCACGAGGGCATCGTCGTCGCCGGTGGACACCACGATCAGGCCGTCGATGCGGCGTTCGGCCAGCACCGTCAGGTAGACGCTCTGGCGCTCGGGCGCGTCGTCGGTGTTGCACAGGATCAGCGCATAGCCGCTGGCGAAGCAGCGATCCTCGACCGCCCGCACGATCTCGGCGAAATACGGGTTCGAGCTGTTGGGGATCAGCATGCCCAGCGTGCGGGTGGTGTTGCTCTTGAGGCTGCGCGCCACGGCGCTGGGCACGTAGCCCAGCGTCCGGATCGCCTCGTCCACCCGGGCGCGCACCGCCGCGCTGACCGGGCGGGTGGTGTTGACCACATGCGACACGGTGGTGACCGACACCCCCGCGCGCGATGCGACGTCCCTGATGGTGGCCATGGCCCGCCGGTCAGTGGCCGCCGGCGCGGCGGTCGGCGCGGCGCTGGCGCAGCGTGTCGATGATCACGGCCACCACGATGACCGCGCCAGTGATGATCCGCTTGCTCGGCTCGCTGGCGCCGACCTGCGCCAGGCCGGCTTCGAGCACCGCGATGATCAGCACGCCGAAGAAGGTGTTGACCACCGAGCCGCGACCGCCCATCAGGCTGGTGCCGCCGATGACCACGGCCGCGATCACCTGCAGTTCGATGCCCACGCCCGCGTTCGGGTCGGCCGCCTCCAGCCGGGCCGACTGCATCAGGCCGGCGAGTCCGGCGAGCAGGCCGGTCAGCGCGAACACGATGATGCGGATCGGCCGCGGGTCCACGCCCGCCAGGCGCATCGCTTCCTCGTTGGTGCCGATGCCCACGACATGGCGGCCGAAGACCGTGCGCGTGAGCACCGCCTGGCCGATCACGACCAGCGCCACCGCCAGCACGAAGGCCACCGAGATGCCGCCGATCCAGGGCGCGGCCAGGCCGGAGATGGCATCGCCCACGTACTGCGTGCGCGAGTCGGTCACCAGGTAGGCGCCGCCGCGCACCGCCTCGAGCATGCCCAGCGAGACGATGAAGGATGGCAGCCGCCAGGCCACCGAGACGGCGCCGGTGACGGCGCCGCAGGCCAGGCCGGTGGCCAGCCCGAGCGCGGCGGCGGCCGGCACGCTCCACTTCAGCTGCAGGATCGCGGCGGCCGTCGCCGCGGCGCTGAGCGCCAGGACCGAGCCGACCGACAGGTCGATGCCGGCGATCACCAGCACGAAGGTCATGCCCACCGCCATCACGGCCAGCGCCGGGATCTCGTTGGCGATGGTGATGAAGGTCTCGCGCGTGAGGAAGTAGTCGCTCAGGCTGCCGAACAGGGCGATCATGCCGATCAGCACGGCGGCCAGGCCGAGGTAGGTGCCGAGCTGGCCGCGCAGCGCGGAGCGCCGGGCCGGCGTGGCGCCGGCGGTGTCGGGCGAGGGATGGGGCGGGGCGGTCGTCGTCATGGCGTCTGGGAGGGGGTGACGGCCGAGGGCGTCGGCACGGGGGAAACATCGGACACCGGGGCGGCGGCGGCGGCGGCGGCCGTGGTCGGCGCGGCATCGCTGAAGGCCGCGGCCAGCAGCGACTGCTCGGTCCAGGCGCCGCGCTCGAACACCGCCACCAGGCGGCCGGCGCTCATCACGCCGATGCGATCGCACATCGCCATGAGTTCGCGCAGGTCGCTCGACACCATCAGCACGGCCTTGCCGGCATCGGTCATGCGGTCGATCTCGGCATAGAGGTCGGCGCGCGCGCCGACGTCGACGCCGCGCGTGGGCTCGTCGAGCAGCAGGACGCGGCATTCGCGATGCAGCCAGCGCGCGAACACCACCTTCTGCTGGTTACCGCCGCTCAGCGTGGAGACCGGCTGCTCGATGCTGTGCGAGCGCACGCGCAGCCGCTCGACCAGCCGCTGGGCGATGCCGCGCTCCAGCGCCGGACGCAGCCAGCCGGCGCGCGCGACGGCGCGCAGGTCGCTCAGCGTGGTGTTGACGCGGATCGACTGCGCCAGCAGCAGGCCCTGCGACTTGCGGTCCTCGGTCACGAGGCCGATGCCGGCGCGGATCGCCTGCAGCGGCGAGCGCCAGTTCGGCGTCACGCGCTGCGCGACGTCGGCGGCACCGGCCGCATGCAGCGTGATCGCGCCCCGGTCGGCCCGGTCGGCGCCGAACAGCAGGCGCACCAGCTCCGTGCGGCCCGAGCCGACGAGGCCGGCCAGGCCCATGACCTCGCCGGCGTGCAATGAGAGGTCGACGTCGCGCACCGCGTTCGCGCGGCCGATGCCGTGCGCGCGCATCAGCACCGGTCCGGCGACACGGCGCGGCCGGCCCTCGTGTTCGTGCACGGCGCGTCCGACCATGCGCTCGACCAGCTCCGATTCGCGCACGCCGGCCATCGGCCGCACGTCGACCAGGCGGCCGTCGCGCAGCACCGCGACCCGGTCGGCGATGCGCTGGAGTTCCTCCAGCCGGTGCGAGACATAGACGATCGCGACGCCGCGGGACTTGAGCCGCTCGATCTGCGCGAACAGGTGCGTGGTCTCGCGCGGCGTCAGCATGGCGGTCGGCTCGTCGAGCACCAGCACGCGCGTGTCGTCCTGCAGGTTGCGCGCGATCTCCACCATCTGCTGCTGGCCGATGCCCAGGGTGGCGACCAGCGTGCCGGGGTCGATGCCCTGCATGCCGATCTTGGCGAGCTGCGTGGCGGCGCGGGCGTGGAGTTCCTTGCGGCGCAGCCAGCCTCCGCTGTGGGGCAGCCGGTCGAGCAGCAGGTTCTCGGCCACCGACAGGGTCGACACCAGGCCGAGTTCCTGCATCACCATGCGCACGCCCTGGCGCTCGGCATCGCGCCGCGAGCCGGGCGCGAAGGGCCGGCCGTCGAGCCGCATCTGGCCGCGCGTGGCCTGCACCAGGCCGCAGACGATCTTCGACAGCGTGCTCTTGCCCGCGCCGTTCTCGCCGGTGAGCGCCAGCACCTCGCCCGCGCGCAGGTCGAGCGTGACCGCGTCGAGCACCGGCGCCGCGTAGTCCTTGCCGACCCTGTCGATCGAGAGCACCGGCGTGGCGGTGCCGGACCCGCCGACGGCGGCCGGGGAAGGGGCGAAGACGTGCGAGGGCATGGTCCGCGGAGGCCTTACTTGGCGTCCTTGGTGACCAGCACCACGTCGGTCTTGACCGTCGCGGGCATGGCCGACTGCGGCTTCTTCTCGGCGATCGCCTTGAGCGCGGTCTCGATGCCGAAGACGGCCTGCTTGGCGGCGAACTGGTCGGCGGTGGCGAGCACGCGGCCGTCCTTGAGCATCGGCTTGATGGCGTTGATGTTGTCGTAGCCCACGACCTGGACCTTGCCGGTCTTGCCGGCCGCCTTGACCGCCGCGACCGCGCCCAGCGCCATGCTGTCGTTGCCCGCCAGCAGCGCCTTCAGGTCGGGATGCTCGCGCAGCATGCCGGCGGCCACCGTGTTGCCCTTGTCGATCTCCCACTGGCCCGACTGCACGCCCACCACCGTGATGCCGGCGGCCTTCATGGCGTCCTGGTAGCCCAGGGTGCGCTGCTGCGCGTTGAAGGTGGTCGAGACGCCTTCGATGATGCCGACCTTGTCGCCCGCCTTCAGGTCCTTGGCCAGGTAGTCGCCCACCAGCTTGGCGCCAGCGCGGTTGTCCGGGCCGACGAAGGGCACGACGATGTTCTTCTCCTTGAGCGCGGCGGCATCGAACTGGTTGTCGATGTTGACCACCAGGATGCCCTTGTCGATCGCCGCCTTGACCACCGGCACCAGCGCCTTCGAATCGGCCGGGGCGATGACGAGCGCGTTGATGCGCTGCGCCACCATCTGCTCGACCATCTTGATCTGCGCGGCCGTGTCGGTCTCGTCCTTGATGCCGTTGGCCACCAGCGTGTAGTCGCCGGCATGGGCCTTCTGGTGCGCCTTGGCGCCATCCTCCATGGTGCGGAAGAACTCGTTGGCGAGCGATTTCATGACCAGGGCGACCTTGGGCTTGTCCTGGGCGAGCGCGGGCGAGCCGGCGATGGTGCCCAGCACGGTCAGGGCGATGGCATGGCGAAAGGTGCGGCGGGTGATTGGCATGGCGTCTCCGTCAGGGATTGAATGACCGGCGCGACCGGCCGGGACGGCGATTCTAAGTAAGGCAAACGTTTGCGCAAACGTTTGCGCGTCGGCATTTACCCTGAGGGATGCGAGGTCCGCAGGGTATCGGGGAGGGGGTCGAGACCCGGGTGGCGCGAGAAAACGGGACTCCGCGCGGGAGTCCGGACTCACTCGGGAAACATGTAGAGCAGCGCGAATGTCATCGTCACATAGCGCGCCAGCTTGCCGATCGCCATGTAGCCGGTGCAGCGCCAGAACGGCATCTTCAGCCAGCCGGCCACGGCGCACAGCGGATCACCCACCAGCGGCAGCCAGCTCAGCAGACAGGCCTTGGGGCCGAGCCGCTCGAGCCAGCCGAGCACGCGCACGTGATGCTTCGAATGGGAGTACTTGTCGGCCACCTGGTGGGCGCCATAGCCCATCCACCAGGTCACCATGCCGCCGAGCGTGTTGCCCAGGGTGGCGATGGCGATGGCCGACCACAGCATGTCCGGATTGAGCTTGAGGAGGCCGAAGAGGATCGGCTCCGAGCCCACCGGGACCAGCGTCGCCGACACGAAGGCGGCGATGAAGACGGTGGAAAGTCCATATTCAGGCAGCGCCAGCAGCGCCAAGAGGGAGTCGAGCCAGGCTTGCATGTGCGCCGCAGTATAGGAACGCCTCCACCGCGCCCGCGTCGGAGGGCGCGCCGCTTGCCGGGGAGCGGCGCGACCGAGGCCGTGGGGCACAAATCATTTCACTCCCCGGAATGTGAACTCGTTAGAATCGTGCCTCATTTTTCAGCAGCGACCCGCTCGCTTTCCTCTTCCTCCCACCATGCAGATCGGCACCATCGCGCTGGAGAACCGTCTTTTCGTCGCGCCCATGGCGGGCGTCACGGACCGGCCGTTCCGCAGCCTGTGCCGATCGCTCGGCGCGGGCTACGCGGTCAGCGAGATGGTGACGTCGCGCCGCGATCTCTGGCACACGCTCAAGACCTCGCGGCGGGCCGACCACGCCGGCGAGCCCGGTCCGATCTCGGTGCAGATCGCCGGCACCGACGCCGACATGATGGCCGACGCGGCGCGCTACAACATCGAGCGCGGCGCCCAGATCATCGACATCAACATGGGTTGTCCGGCCAAGAAGGTCTGCAACAAGTGGGCCGGCTCGGCGCTGATGCGCGACGAGCCGCTGGCGCTGGAGATCGTGCGGGCCGTGGTCGACGCCGCCGCCCCGCACGGCGTGCCGGTGACGCTCAAGATGCGCACCGGCTGGAGCGCCGATCACCGCAACGCCGTCAAGCTGGCGCGCGACTTCGAGGCCGCCGGCGTGCAGATGCTCACCGTGCATGGTCGCACGCGCGAGCAGGGCTACAAGGGCAGCGCCGAATACGACACCATCGCCGCCGTCAAGGCCGCCGTGCGGGTGCCGGTGGTGGCCAACGGCGACATCACGACGCCCGAGAAGGCGCGCGACGTGCTGGCCGCGACCGGCGCCGATGCCGTGATGATCGGCCGCGCGGCGCAGGGTCGGCCCTGGATCTTCCGCGAGATCGCGCATTTCCTCGCGACCGGCACGCACCTCGCGCCGCCGCTCGTCGCCGAGGTGCGCCGCCTGCTGCTGGACCACCTGCGCGAGCACTACGCGCTCTATGGCGACTACAGCGGCGTGCGCACCGCGCGCAAGCACATCGGCTGGTACGTGCGCGCATTGCCCGGCGGCGAGGACTTCCGCGCCACCATGAACGCCATCGAGGATTGCGAGGCGCAGTGGCAGGCGGTGTCGGACTATTTCGAGACGCTGGCGCGCCGCATGGAACGCATCCCGGTCCATCGCGACATCGCGACACCGGATGCCGACGACACCGATCCGGACGAGGAGGCCGCCACCGCGGCCACGCAGTGAGCGTCGTGGGCGGCGGCCGACCGGGCCGGCCACAACGACAGAACCAACAACAGGCCTCGAGCACATGAGCAAGAAGAACATCGACGAGTGCGTCAGGAACAGCCTCGAAATCTATTTCCGCGATCTCCACGGGATCGAACCCGACGGCATGTACGACATGCTGGTGCGGGTGGTGGAGAAACCCCTGCTGGAGGTCGTCATGGCGCGCGCCGAAGGCAACCAGTCGCGCGCCGCGCAATGGCTCGGACTCAACCGCAACACGCTGCGCAAGAAGCTCGTCGACCACAAATTAATCAAGTAAGCCCCCAGGCTGCGCGCACTGCGTGTCGCTTCGCCCACCCCCTTGCAGGGGGCGCTGCCGGCGGCCCGGCAGAGCCGGTTCTGCGGCAGCCCTGGCCTTCGTGCCCCCCATTTCCATCGCATCAACCGAGAACTTCCCTTCATGGCATCGACCGCACTCCTCTCCGTCTCCGACAAGACCGGCATCCTCGAATTCGCCCAGGCGCTGCACGGGCTGGGCATCAAGCTCCTGTCGACCGGCGGGACCGCGAAGCTGCTGGCCGATGCCGGTCTGCCCGTCACCGAGGTGGCCGACCACACCGGCTTCCCCGAGATGCTCGACGGCCGCGTGAAGACCCTGCATCCCAAGATCCATGGCGGCCTGCTGGCGCGGCGCGACCTGCCGGCCCACGTCGCCGCCATCGAGGCGCACGGCATCGACACCATCGACCTGCTGGTGGTGAATCTCTATCCGTTCGAGGCCACCGTCGCCCGGCCCGGCTGCACGCTGGAGGACGCGATCGAGAACATCGACATCGGCGGCCCGGCCATGGTGCGCAGCGCCGCCAAGAACTGGAAGGACGTCGGCGTGCTGACCGATGCCTCGCAATACGCCACCGCCCTGGCCGAGCTGAAGGCCGACGGCCGCCTGAGCGAGCGCACCAAGTTCGGTTTCTCCGTGGCCGCCTTCAACCGCATCGCCGACTACGACGGCGCCATCAGCGACTACCTCTCGGCGATCGACTTCGAGGCCAGCGCCGGCCAGGCCGCGCCGGTGCGCGCGGCGTTTCCGGCGCAGTCCAACGGCCGCTTCGTCAAGCTGCAGGACCTGCGCTATGGCGAGAACCCGCACCAGCAGGCCGCGTTCTATCGCGACCTGCATCCGGCGCCCGGCTCGCTGGTCACCGCCCGGCAGCTGCAGGGCAAGGAACTGAGCTACAACAACATCGCCGACGCCGATGCCGCCTGGGAGTGCGTCAAGAGCTTCGACGTGCCGGCCTGCGTCATCGTCAAGCACGCCAATCCGTGCGGCGTGGCCATCGGAGCCGATGCGCTGGAAGCCTATGGCAAGGCCTTCAGGACCGATCCGACCTCGGCCTTCGGCGGCATCATCGCCTTCAACCGGCCGGTCGACGCGGCCGCCGCGCAGGCCGTGAGCAAGCAGTTCGTCGAGGTGCTGATGGCGCCCGCCTTCACACCCGAGGCGCTCGCCGTGTTCAAGGCCAAGGCCAATGTGCGCGTGCTGGAGATCGCGCTGCCCGCGCTCGGCGCCTCCGACTGGGACAACGGCCGCAACGCCATGGACGTCAAGCGCGTCGGCTCCGGTCTGCTGATGCAGACGGCCGACAACCGCGTGCTGGCCGAGAGCGAGCTCAAGGTCGTGAGCAAGCGCCAGCCGACGCCCGAGCAGCTGCAGGACCTGCTGTTCGCCTGGAAGGTCGCCAAGTACGTCAAGAGCAACGCCATCGTGTTCTGCGCCGGCGGCATGACGATGGGCGTCGGCGCGGGCCAGATGAGCCGGCTCGATTCGGCGCGCATCGCCAGCATCAAGGCCGAGCATGCCGGTCTCTCGCTGAAGGACACGGCGGTCGCGAGCGATGCCTTCTTCCCGTTCCGCGATGGCCTGGACGTGGTGGTCGATGCCGGTGCCAGCTGCGTCATCCAGCCAGGCGGCTCGATGCGCGACCAGGAGGTGATCGACGCGGCCGACGAGCGCGGCGTGGTGATGGTGCTCTCCGGCGTGCGCCACTTCCGGCATTGAACCCGATGGCCCCGAAACCCGAGCGCGAGGACCTCGACACGCCCCGGCCCCGCTGGGTGGCCTGGCTCATCGTCATCGTCATGGCGATGGTGATGGCCGGCATGCTCAACATCGGCTGGCGCCTGATGGGCGGCTAGCGCCGCCGTCCGGGCATCCGGACGCCTGGATGCCCGGACGTCCGGTTCAGTCCAGCGTGCGGAAGATCTCGCGCGCGGCCTCGACGGTCGCCGCGATGTCCTCGCCGGTGTGCGCCGAGCTCACGAAGCCGGCTTCGTAGAGCGCTGGCGCGATGTAGACGCCGCGGTCGAGCAGGCCGTGGAACAGGGTGTTGAACCGCGCGTTGTCGGTGGTCATGACGGTGGCGTAGTTCTGCGGCAGGGCGTCCATCAGGAAGAAGCCGAACATGCCGCCTTCGCTGTCGGCGCAGAACGGCACGCCCTCGGCCGCCGCGGCCGCCGTCAGGCCATCGACCAGCGAGCGGGTGCGCGCCGACAGCGCCTCGTAGAAACCGGGACGGGCGATCTCCTTGAGCGTCGCCAGGCCGCAGGCCGTCGCCACCGGATTGCCCGACAGCGTGCCGGCCTGGTAGACCGGCCCGAGCGGTGCGAGCAGCTCCATGATCGCGCGCGGGCCGCCGAAGGCCGCCAGCGGCATGCCGCCGCCGATGACCTTGCCCAGCACCGTGAGGTCGGGCGTCACGCCCAGCACCCCCTGGGCGCCGTGCAGGCCGACGCGGAAGCCCGTCATGACCTCGTCGAACACCAGCAGCGCGCCATGCCGGGTGCACAGCTCGCGGCAGCGCCGCGCGAACTCGGGCGTGGCGCGGATGAAGTTCATGTTGCCCGCGATGGCCTCGATCATCAGGCAGGCGATGTCGGCGCCATGCAGCGCGAAGGCCTCCTCCAGCTGCTCGAGGTTGTTGTACTCGAGCACCAGCGTGTGCTGCACGACCTCGGGTGGCACGCCGGCCGAGGTCGGGTTGCCGAAGGTCGCCAGGCCGGAGCCGGCCTTCACCAGCAGCGCGTCGGCGTGGCCGTGGTAGCAGCCCTCGAACTTGACGATCATCTTGCGCCCGGTGGCGCCGCGCGCCAGCCGCAGGGCGCTCATCGCCGCCTCGGTGCCGGAGCTGACCAGCCGCACCATCTCCATCGACGGCACCAGCCCCAGGATCGCCTCGGCCAGCTCGATCTCGCGCTCGGTCGGGGCGCCGAACGAGAAGCCGTCGAGCACGGCCTTCTGCACCGCCTCGACCACCGCCGGATGGCCATGTCCCAGGATCATCGGACCCCAGGAGCCGATGTAGTCGATGTAGCGCTTGTCGTTCGCGTCCCAGAAGTAGGCGCCGTGGGCGCGCTGCACGAAGCGCGGCGTGCCGCCCACCGCGCGGAAGGCGCGCACGGGCGAATTCACGCCGCCGGGGATCACGGCGCGGGCGCGCTCGAAGAGGATGTCGTTGGTATCGGTGTGGGCCATGGGGACTCGGGAACGGGGGATCGGGTGATCGGGGATCGAGGAGGGCGCCAGCGCTTTCAGTGGCGGGTGTCGTGCGGCGGCAGGCCGAAGTCGGAGGGCTCGGGTGGACTGCCGCCGTCCTCCTCGTCGTCGTCCTCGTCCTCGGGCTGGGCCCAGAACAGGCGGTCGGGCAGCACGTGACCCATGCCGGGCCGGAAGCCCGCGTCGAGGCAGCGGTCCATGTAGCTCAGGGCCTCGCCGGTGGCGGCGACCAGGTCGGTGCCGCTCGCCAGCAGTGCCGCGAGCGCGGCCGACAGCGTGTCGCCGGCGCCGGTGAACACGGCTTCCAGGCGCTCGTACTTCTCGTTGGTCAGCACCGCCTGGGGCGACGCCAGCACGTTGTCGAAATACTGATCGGGCAGGACGATGCCAGTGACCAGCGTGAAGGGCGTGCCCTGCTCGCCGGCGGCGCGGGCGATGTCGCGCGCCGTGGGCGGCCGCTCGCCGGCCCAGTCGGGCAGCAGCCAGCGCCGCAGGGTGCTGTGGTTGCCCACCAGCACGGTGGTCTGCGGCAGCACCAGTTCGCGGAAGGCGTCGAGGTAGGCCTCGATGCGGTTCTCGTCCCACCACGAGAGGTTGGGCATGTAGGCGACGACGGGCGTGTCGGGATAGTCGGTGGCGATGCCGGCGATGCTGGCCAGGTTCTCCGGCGAACCGGCGAAGCCGATCTTGATGAGCTGCACCTCGACGTCCTCCAGGATGGCACGCGCCTGCTCGGCCACGGCTTCCTCGTCGAACGCGAAGTGGTCGAAGATCTCCGCCGTGTCGCGCGCGTAGGCGCCGGTCACGACCGGCAGCATGTGCGCGCCGACCGAGGCGATCGCCAGGGCGTCGCCATTGAGGCCGCCGGCGCCGCTCGGGTCACTCGCGTTGAAGACCATGACGCAGGGTGGATCGAGGTCGAGCTCGACTTCCACGCCATCGACGATTTCGGGGTCGTCGCCAGGGGGATCGTTAAGATCCGCGGACCCTGCGGCGCTGTCACTTGCTGGTAGTAATTGGTTTTTCATTCGCCTTCCAAAGGTGATTCTCGAAAACGATATGCCGCAAGCCTGGATGCGATTGAATACATGGGTTGCATTTTTAGAATACGGACTTTGAGTAGCGATGAATACGAAAACCTGGATGTGTCTGATCTGTGGATGGATCTATGACGAGTCGGCCGGCGTGCCCGAGGATGGTATTGCGCCCAACACGGCCTGGGCCGACGTGCCGATGAACTGGACATGTCCTGAATGCGGTGCGCGCAAGGAAGATTTCGAGATGGTCGAGATCTGAAGCATGGCACAGCGCCGGCGGTCCGGGTTCCCGATGGGATGCGCGGCGGCCGGCGTTGGTTCTGATAACCAAGGAGTCGGACGATGGCCACGAACGGATCGCGCAGGCGGGTGCTGGTCATCGACGACAGCCACACCGTCCGGCGCAGCGCCGAGATCCTTCTCGCGCAGGGCGGCTGCGAGGTGCTGCTGGCCGCCGACGGCTTCGAGGGTCTCGCCCTGGTGGCGAGCGAGCGGCCCGACATCGTCTTCTGCGATCTCCAGATGCCGCGCCTGGACGGCTGGCGCACCTGCGCCATCGTGCGGCGCCATCCGCGCTTCCGCACCCTGCCGGTGGTGCTGCTGTCGGCCAGCGAGAGTGCCTTCGAGGACCAGCGCGACCGGATGGACGGGAGTGGCGAGCATCTCGTCAAGCCCTTCACCGGCGAGCAGCTGCTCGATGCGGTGCGGCGCCTGACCGGCGAACCTGCCGGCCCGGAGGCCTGATGCCGATCCGCGAGGTGCTCGTCGTCGACGACTCGAAGACCGAGTCGCTGTCGCTCGCCCGCCTGCTCCAGAGTCATGGCTTCTCGGTGCGGACGGCCGACAGCGCCGACGACGCGATGGGCTGCCTGGCGCAGCGGCAGCCCGACCTGATCCTGCTGGACGTCGTCATGCCCGGACGCAACGGCTTCCAGCTGGCGCGCTCGCTCGCGCGCGATCCGCTCTATGCCGGGGTGCCGATCATCCTGTGCACCAGCAAGAACCAGGAGACCGACCGCATCTGGGGACTGCGCCAGGGAGCGCGCGATTTCATCGTCAAGCCGGTCGATCCGGCGATCCTGCTGGCCAAGATCGCCGCCCTGGGCTGAGGCCGCCGCCGCCCGGACCGCCGATCCACATCACCCCACCCGAATTCCCCACCGCCCGCCCATGGTTCCCAGCGACACGTCCAGCGCCTTCCACGTCCCCGCCGCCACGCCCGCGCCGGGCGCCGATCCGCGCGAGATCGCCGCCGCCTGGCTGGCCGTCGAGGCCGGGCAGCAGCACTACCTGCTGGCGCTGGGCGACACCGGCGAGATCTTTCCCTGGACGCTGCCGCAGCCGGTGCCGCACACCGTGGCGTGGTTCCTGGGAGTGGCCAACCTGCGCGGGGGGCTCTATGGCGTGGTGCGCCTGGAGGCCTTCGTCGCCGCCGACGCCGATCCCGACGACGTCGCCGCCATGCGCCGGTCGGCCGAAGCCCCGGCGCCCGCGCCCACGCGCCTGGTCGCGCTGCACGCGCGCTTCGACGTCAACTGCGCGCTGCAGGTCGATCGCGTGCTCGGCCTGCGCAGCAGGGAGCTGTTCGAGCCCGTGCACGTGCCCGGGGCCGGGGCCGAACCGGCCGCCGAGCCGGGCATCGTGCCGGCCTGGCACGCCCGGCGTTTCGTCGACGCGGCCGGCACGCACTGGCAGGCCCTGGACCTGCAGGCGCTCGCGCGCCATCCCCGATTCCTGAACGTCGGCACCCGACCCGCCTGACGACCGACCGCGTCCCCGAAGGAACCGACCGTGAACCCGACGACCGATCCCGTGCTCTCCCATCCACCCGCCCAGCCGCCGGCGCCGGACGCCGCCGCCGCCGCCGCGTCTCATGCGACCGACAGCGCCGGCGACCCGATCCTGTCGGCGGGCATCATGCACGTCGACACCACGGCGACCGAGCGCAAGGACGCCCGGCCCGAGATCGCCGCGGCGCGCGCGCGCAGTCCGTTCGCCATCGCCCTGGCCATCGCCGTGGCGCTGCTGCTGGTGGTCACCGGCTTCCTGCTGCTGCATGCGGCGCGCACCGGACTGGACCTGGCCACCGTCGCCGGCCTGGGCCTGCTGCCGCTGGCGGCGCTGGCGATGGCCGCCGTCGCCGGCTTCGCCCAGGCGCGCGCCGGACGTGAACGCGTCGCCACCACCGAGCGCACCCGCTCCGAGGCCGAGCGCCTGGGCGAGGAGGCCAGCCGCGTCAACGCCGCCAACCAGGCGGCCATCCTGCGCCTCATGAACGAATTGCAGATGGTGGCCGAGGGCGACCTCACCCAGCAGGCGACCGTCACCGAGGACATCACCGGCGCCATCGCCGATTCGGTCAACTACACCGTCGAGGAACTGCGCCTGCTGGTGAGCAACGTGCAGAACACGGCCGGCCGCGTCGCCGAGACCACCTCGCAGGTGGAGAGCACCTCGACCGAGCTGCTGGCCGCCTCGACCGAGCAGCTGCGCGAGATCCGCGAGACCGGCCAGGCGGTGCTGACGATGGCCGAGCGCATCAACGAGGTGGCATCGCAGTCGCAGGAATCGGCGACGGTGGCGCGCCAGTCGCTGCAGGCCGCCTCGACCGGCCTGCGCGCGGTGGAGGACGCGATCGGCGGCATGAACGCGATCCGCGACCAGATCCAGGACACCGCCAAGCGCCTGAAGCGCCTGGGCGAGTCGTCGCAGGAGATCGGCGAGATCACCGAGCTGATCTCCGACATCACCGAACAGACCAACGTGCTCGCCCTGAATGCCGCGATCCAGGCGGCATCGGCCGGCGAGGCCGGGCGCGGCTTCTCGGTGGTGGCGGAGGAGGTGCAGCGCCTGGCCGAACGCTCGGCCGACGCCACGCGCCAGATCGCCGCGCTGGTGCGTGCCATCCAGACCGACACGCAGGACGCCGTCGGCGCCATGGAGCGCTCCACGCAGGGCGTGGTCGAGGGCGCCCGCCTGTCCGACCATGCCGGCACGGCGCTGTCGGAGATCGATCGCGTCTCGCGCCGCCTGGCCGAGCTGATCGAGCAGATCACCCGCTCGGCATCGCACGAGGCGGCATCGGCCAACGTCGTGGCGGCCAACATCCAGCACATCTTCGCCGTCACCGAGCAGACCGGCGACGGCACGCGCACCACCGCCAAGCAGGTGCGCGAACTCTCCCACATGGCCGAGGAGCTGCGCCTGTCGGTCGCGCGCTTCAAGATCGCGTGAAGCCGGGAGCGCCTCAGGTGGTGGATTCGACCCAAGACCCGTCGCGGCAGCCGTCCGCCTCCGCTGGTCCCCGCGACCCGGCCGCCATCCTGCGGGAGTCGCTCGGCTGGGTGCTCGACGAGATCCGCGCCGCGCTCGACGGCGTCGTCGCCGCGCTGCGCCCCGGGACTCCTGGCACCAAGGCCGGCGAGCAGACGGAGGCGCTGCGGGCCCTGCGCCAGGCCGGCGGCGTGCTGACCATGGTCGAGCAGCCGGAGCCGGCCCGCGTCGTCGCCGCGATGGAAATCGCCGCCCGCGCCTGGATCGACCGCGTCGAAGCACCCGGCTCGCCGGCCGCCGGTGCCGGCCTCGAGGCCATCGAGCGCACGGGGCGACTGCTGGTCGAGCACCTGGAAGCGCTGGCCACGGACCGCGCCGCGCCCGCCCTCGATCATTTCGCGCTGTTCGAGCGCTTCGCCGAGGTCGGCGCGCCGGCGCTGGCGGAACTGCGCGAACGGCTCGACGACATCGGGCGCGGACTCGACCGCTTCTACCGCCGGCCCGAGACCCGGACGCCATTGCATGCCGTGGTGGCGCAGCTGCGCGACCTGGGCGATGCGCTGTCGGTGCTCGGCCTGGTCGATGGCGCGCGGGCCGCGCGGCGCATGCACGACGACGTCCGGCGCCTGCTGACGGCCGATGCGGCGCAGGACGACCCGCGGCCGCAGGATGTCGATGCGCTGGGCGCCAGCCTGGATGCGCTCGGCCTGCTGGTGGACATGCTCGGCTACCAGCCGGAACTGGCGCGGCGTGCCTTCGTCTTCGATGCCGCCACGGGCGAGCTGCGGGCGCCACCGGCGACGACTCCGGTCGCCGCCACGGCTTCACCGGCCCCATCGAGCGGTGGCGACGGCGCCGGTTCCGGACGCGGTGACGCCGTGACGACCGGCGACCGGGCCGACGCCGTCGAGGACGACGAGGAGGCCGAACTCCGCGCCATCTTCCTGGACGAGGCGCGCGGGGTGCTGCGCCAGGCCGGCGACGCCGTCGCCGCCCTGGCCGCCGAGGCCGCCGACACCGCGCGCATGACCGCGCTGCGCCGGGCCTTCCACACGCTCAAGGGCAGCGCGCGCATGGTCGCGCTGACGGCGCTGGGCGAAGCGGCGGCCGCCTTCGAGCAACTGCTCAATACCTGGCTGGCCGACCAGCGCCCGGCGACGCCGGAACTGCTCGACGCCATCCGCGCGGCCCTGCGGGAATTCGCTCAGTGGATCGACGCCATCGAGGCGCAACGGGCGCAGGACTGGCGCTCGGAACCGTTCCGGCGGGCGGCCGACGCCTTGAAGGGAGACAGCGCGGACGCGTCCGCGAACGATGCGCTGGCGACGCCGCGTCGCGCCGCGCGCGAACGCCCGTCGCGGTCGCGGGTCGAGACCGCTGTCGACGACGACATCCGGGTGGTCGGACCCCTGCGCATCGACCGGCGCCTCCACGACGTCTATCTGGCCGAGGCCGACGGCTGGTCGAACGAACTGGTCGCCGAGATCGCCGCCTGGGCCGGCGATCCGCGCCAGCCCGTGGCGCCTTCGACCATCGGCCTCGCGCATGCGCTCATCGGCAGCTCGGCCACCATCGGCCTGAGCGACCTGTCGGAATTGGCGCGTCTCGTCGAGCGCGTGCTGCAGCAGTTGCGGCGCCAGGGACGCGGCACGGCGGTGCAGGACGCGGCCGTGGTCGCCGGGGTCGACGAACTGCGTCGCCTGCTGGACCGGTTCGCCGCCGGCTTCGTCGACGCGCCCGCACCGGCGACGCTGCGGGCGCTGGGCGATGTCCTGGCGCAGGCGCCGCCGGCGCGCGCGGTGGTGCCGCTGCTGCCGGGCGAGGATGCCTTCGACACCACGGATGCGGTCGATGCCGACCTGTTTCCGGTGTTCGAGGAGGAGGCCGTGGAACTGCTGCACCAGCTCGGCGGCGCCTTGCGCGAATGGGCGCGGCAGCCGGGCGCCGACGGGCCCCGCGCCTCCGCGCTGCGCACGCTGCACACGCTCAAGGGCGGTGCCCGGCTCGCCGGCGCGATGCGCCTGGGCGAGCGCGCGCATCGCATGGAATCGGCCATCGAACTCGCCGTCCGGCAGAAGCGCGTGGCCGGGCCGGCGGCGATCGAGGAACTGTTCGAGCGCTTCGATGCGCTGCAGTCGGCGCTGGACCAGCTGCGCGCCGGCGGTGGCGGCGCTCCCGCCGAGGGGGTCGACGCACCGGTCGACAGTGCCACGGAGGCGGCGTCCCCGCACGCCGCGGCCAGCCAGACCGTGCGCATCCGCACCCAGCTGCTCGACCGCATGGTCGCCCAGGCCGGCGAGGTGGTGGTGACGCGCTCCCGGCTGGTCACCGGTCTGGCGCAGATGCGCCTGTCGCTCGGGGAGCTCACGGGCAACCTGGATCGGCTGCGTCAGCAGCTGCGCGATGTCGAACTCCAGGCCGAGAGCCAGATGCAGTCGCGCCTGGCCCAGGCCAAGGACTCCCAGCAGGGCTTCGACCCGCTCGAGTTCGACCGCTTCACGCGGGTGCAGGAACTGACGCGGATGATGGCGGAGTCGGTCGACGACGTGGCCACCGTGCAGCGCGCCCTGCAGAAGAGCCTGCAGGGCAGCGAGGACGCCCTGGGCTCGCAGGCGCGCCAGACGCGCGAACTGCAGCGCGACCTGCTGCGCACGCGCATGGTCGATTTCGAGAGCATCGCCGAGCGGCTCTATGGCGTCGTGCGGCAGGCTTCGCGCGACAGCGGCAAGCAGGTGCGCCTGGACATCCATGGCGGCTCGATCGAGATCGATCGTGGCGTCCTCGAACGCATGACGCCGGCCTTCGAGCATCTGCTGCGCAACTGCGTCGCCCATGGCATCGAGGACGGCCGACTGCGCGAGCGCGCCGGCAAGCCGCCGGCCGGCCTGATCGCCATCGACCTGCAGCAGGAAGGCAACGACGTGGCCGTGAGCTTCCGCGACGATGGCGGCGGCCTGGACGTGGAACGCATCGCCGAGCGCGCTCGCTCGCTCGGCCTCGCCGGCGCCCAGGGCCGGCTCACGACCGGGCAGGCAGCCGATTTCATCTTCACGCCCGGGTTCTCCACCGCCGGACAGATCTCCGAGCTGTCCGGACGCGGCATCGGCATGGACGTGGTGCGCACCAGCGTCGCGGCCCTGGGCGGGCGCATCGAGATCGACAGCACGCCGGGGCAGGGCACGTGCTTCAAGCTGGTGCTGCCGCTGACCACCGCCGTCACCCACGTGGTGATGCTGCGCGCCGGCGACACGACCATCGGCGTGCCGTCGAACCTGGTCGAACGCGTGCAGCGCGTCAGCGCCGACGACCTGGCCGCCGCCTATGCCGAGCGGCGTCATGCCTTCGAAGGCGAGTCGGTACCGTTCTACTGGGCCGGCGCGCTGCTGCAATCGTCCGCGCGCAGCGACCAGTTCGCGGTGCGCACGCATTTCGTCGTCGTCATGCGCAGCGCCGCGCGACGCGTGGCGCTGCATGTCGACGAGGTGCAGGGCAACCAGGATGTCGTCGTGCGCAACCTCGGCCCGCAACTCTCGCGGCTCGCCGGCATGGTGGCCGCGTCGGTGCTGTCCTCGGGCGCCGTGGCGCTGATCTACAACCCGGTCGCGCTGGCCGACGTGCATGGCGAGGCCGCCTGGCGCCTGCAGTCGGGCGACCAGGCCGTGCCCGGTCAGGGCCAGGACCCGTCGCAGCCGACCACGCCCCTGGTGCTGGTGGTGGACGATTCGCTGACCGTGCGCCGCGTGACGCAGCGCCTGCTCCAGCGCGAGGGCTTCCGGGTCGCGCTGGCCGCCGATGGCCTGCAGGCCCTGGAGATCCTGCGCCAGGAGCGCCCGGCCGTCATGCTCTCCGACATCGAGATGCCGCGCATGGATGGCTTCGATCTGGCGCGCCAGATCCGCGCGGACGCGACGCTCGCCGGACTGCCGATCATCATGATCACCTCGCGCATCGCGCCCAAGCATCGCGAGCATGCCCAGCGCCTGGGGGTGAACCACTACATCGGCAAGCCCTATGGCGAGGAGGAACTGCTGGCGCTCGTGCGTGGCTACGCGGACGGCACCATGGCCTCGGGGCCCGAGGCCATGCGACCCGATGGATCCCGGAGCATCGGTGCCTCCCGCCACGAAACCACGGGATCGGGACGGACATGAAAAAAGCCCTGTCGGAGTGATCCGACAGGGCTTCATTCATTGTTGATGGTCGGGGTGAGAGGATTCGAACCTCCGGCCTCTACGTCCCGAACGTAGCGCTCTACCAGGCTAAGCTACACCCCGATGGTGTCTCGACGAGAGGGCCGCATCGCACTCCCGGATGGGAGATGGATCAGGCGCGGCGCTCAAGCAGCTGAGCCGCTAATTGTAGCAAACCTTGCGTGTAGGAATTCCGCGGCAGATCGATCAATGCATCGATCGCGCGTTGCGCCTCGGCGGCGGCGGCGGCACGCGTGGCATCGAGCGCGCCAGTGGCACGGACGATGTCGACGATGCGTTCGAGCTGTGTCGTGTCGCCGGCCTCGATGGCCTTGCGGATGAGCGCGCCCGCTTCGGCATCGGCACGCTGCATCGCCAGGATGAGCGGCAGTGTGGTCTTGCCCTCGCGCAGGTCGTCGCCGAGGTTCTTGCCGGTCTCGCTGGCGTCGCCGGCATAGTCGAGCACGTCGTCGATGACCTGGAAGGCCGTGCCGAGCGCCTGGCCGTAGATGCCGCAGGCTTCCTCGATCTCCGGCGGCGCCTTGGCCAGCACGGCGGCCACGCGGGTGCTGGCCTCGAACAGCTTGGCCGTCTTGGAGCGGATCACGCGAAGATAGGCCTCCTCGTTCAGCGAGGCGTCGTGCATGTTCATCAGCTGGAGCACTTCGCCCTCGGCGATCACGTTGGTCGCGTCGGCCAGGATCTGCATCACGCGCATGTCGTTGCAGTCGACCATCATCTGGAACGCGCGCGAATGCAGGAAGTCGCCCACCAGCACGCTGGCCGGATTGCCGAAGGACTCGTTGGCCGTGGGCCGCCCGCGGCGCAGGGTCGACTCGTCGACGACGTCGTCGTGCAGCAGCGATGCCGTGTGGATGAATTCGACGACGGCGGCGATGTTGAAGCGCTGCGCTCCCGTGTAGCCGAGCGCGCCGCTCATGAGCAGCAGCAGCGCCGGGCGCAGGCGCTTGCCACCGGCCGAGATGATGTAGCGCGACACCTCGCTGACCAGTGGCACTCCGGTGTCGAGCCGTTCGGAGATCACACGATCGACCTGCACCATGTCGTCGGCGATGAGGCCCAGGATGGCGGCGGTGGAGGAGTTGTCGGTATCGGAAACTGGCAAAACGAGGGCGCCTGGGTACAGCGAAGGAGGGATGCCGGCGCGTGTGGCCGGAACGCGCGGATTATAAAGAGCGCCGTGCGTCGAGCACCCGGACCATCCCATGGGGTCGCTCCAGTGACAGGGGCCGTGCTAGAATCTTGGGCTCTGCGGAATTCGCCGCGGAGCCATCTTCCCTAAGAGGTCAACATGTACGCGGTCATAAAAACCGGAGGCAAGCAGTATCGCGTTGCCGCCGGCGAAAAAATTAAAGTAGAACAGATTGCTGCGGACGTAGGCCAGGAAATCGTGATCGATCAGATCCTCGCAGTCGGCAACGGCTCGGACATCAAGATCGGCACGCCCCTGGTGTCCGGCGCAACGGTCACAGCCACCGTGCTGTCCCACGGCTTGCACGACAAGGTGCACATCTTCAAGATGCGCCGTCGCAAGCACTATCAGAAACGTCAAGGCCATCGCCAGCAGTTCACGGAACTGCAAATCGGCGCGATCGCCGGTTAAGCAGGAGCCCACACCATGGCACAGAAAAAAGGCGGCGGCTCCACGCGAAACGGGCGCGATTCCAAGCCCAAGATGCTCGGCGTCAAGGCGTTCGGCGGCGAACTGATCAGCGCTGGCTCGATCATCGTGCGCCAGCGTGGCACCCAGTTCCACCCCGGCGCCAACGTCGGCGTGGGCAAGGACCACACGCTGTTCGCCCTGGTCGACGGACACGTGTCCTTCGGCTTCAAGGGCGCGCTGAACAAGCACACGATCAGCGTGACGCCGGCGGCTGCACAAGCCTGAGCGCGTTGCCGTTCCGATCGGTTCGAAGCCCCGCTCGTCGGGGCTTTTTCGTTTTCCGCCGCGTTCCGTCGCGGCATCCATTTGTAGACTGAGTCCATCATGAAGTTCGTCGACGAAGCCTTCATCGACATCGCCGCGGGCGATGGCGGCAACGGCTGCGTGTCGTTCCGCCATGAGAAGTACAAGGAGTTCGGCGGTCCCAACGGTGGGGATGGTGGTCGTGGCGGCCATGTGTTCGCCGTGGCCGACATCAATCTCAACACCTTGGTCGACTTCCGCTATTCACGGCGCCACGAAGCCAAGCGCGGCCAGCACGGCATGGGCTCGGACATGTTCGGCGCCGCGGGCGACGACGTGGTGCTCAAGATGCCGGTCGGCACGATCGTGAGCGATGCCGAGACCGGCGAGGTGCTCTACGAGCTGCTGGTGCCCGGCGAGATGGTCATGATCGCCAAGGGTGGCGATGGCGGTTTCGGCAACATGCGCTTCAAGAGCGCCATCAATCGTGCGCCACGCCAGAAGACGCCTGGCTGGCCGGGCGACAAGAAGAGTCTCAAGCTCGAACTGAAGGTGCTGGCCGACGTCGGCCTGCTGGGCATGCCCAATGCCGGCAAGTCGACGCTGATCAGCGCCATCTCCAATGCCCGGCCACGCATCGCCGACTATCCCTTCACCACGCTGCATCCGAACCTGGGCGTGGTGCGGGTCGGGCCGGAGCAGAGCTTCGTCGTCGCCGACCTGCCGGGACTGATCGAGGGCGCGTCCGAGGGCGCCGGACTCGGCCATCTGTTCCTTCGCCACCTGCAGCGCACGCGACTGCTGCTGCACGTGATCGACATCGCGCCGTTCGACGAAGGCGTGGATCCGGTGGCCCAGGCCAAGGCCATCGTCGGCGAACTCAAGAAGTACGACGCCGGCCTGCATGCCAAGCCACGCTGGCTGGTGCTCAACAAGCTCGACATGGTCCCCGACGACGAACGCGCCGCACGCGTCAAGGACTTCGTCAAGCGCATGCGTTTCAAGGGCCCGGTCTTCGAGATCTCCGCATTGACGCGCGAAGGCTGCGAGCCGCTGGTGCAGGCCATCTACCAGCACGTGAAGGCGCAGCAGACGGCCGAGCAGCCACCCGTCGACATCGATCCGCGTTTCACATGAACGCTCCGCAGAACCTCTCCACGACGCTGCGCCATGCGCGGCGCATCGTCGTCAAGGTCGGCTCCAGCCTGGTCACCAACGAGGGGCGGGGGCTCGACGACGTCGCCATCGGCGAATGGTGTCGCCAGCTCGGCGCACTGATGCGCGACGGTCGCGAGGTGGTGATGGTCTCGAGCGGCGCCATCGCCGAGGGCATGAAGCGCCTGGGTTGGCGCGTCCGTCCCAAGGAGATCAACGAGCTCCAGGCCGCCGCCGCCGTCGGGCAGATGGGTCTCGCGCACATCTACGAGACCAAGCTGCGCGAGCATGGCGCCGGCAGCGCCCAGGTGCTGCTCACGCATGCCGACCTGGCCGATCGCGAGCGCTATCTGAATGCGCGGTCGACCCTCCTGACCCTCCTCAAGCTCGGCGTGGTGCCCGTCATCAACGAGAACGACACGGTCGTCAACGACGAGATCAAGTTCGGTGACAACGACACCCTGGGCGCGCTGGTCGCCAATCTGGTGGAAGCCGATGCGCTGGTCATCCTGACCGACCAGAAGGGCCTGTTCACCGCCGATCCGAGACGCGATCCCGATGCCCGTTTCGTGCACGAGGCCATGGCGGGCGATCCGGCGCTGGAAGCGATGGCCGGTGGTGTCGGTTCGGCCATCGGCAGCGGCGGGATGATCACCAAGATCCTGGCGGCCAAGCGTGCCGCCGGCTCGGGGGCATCGACCGTCATCGCCTGGGGGCGCGAGCCGGATGCCCTCCTGCGACTGATGCGTGGCGAGGCGATCGGTACGCTGCTGGTGGCGCAGACCGCCAAATATCAGGCGCGCAAGCGCTGGATGGCCGACCACCTGCAGCTGCGCGGTTCCGTGACGGTCGATGGGGGCGCGGCCGAGAAGGTGCGTGCCGAGGGCAAGAGCCTGCTGCCGATCGGCATGACCGGCGTCGAGGGCGAGTTCTCGCGCGGCGACGTGATCGCGGTGCGCGATGCGCAGGGCAGCGAGCTGGCCCGTGGCCTGGCGAACTACTCGAGCGCCGAGGCCCGGTTGCTGTGTCGCAAGCCCTCGACCGAGTTCGAGCGCCTGCTGGGCTACTCGGCGGAGCCGGAGATGGTGCACCGCGACAACATGGTGTTGATGACGCTGGCGAGGGAAACCGCTTCGCGTTGAGTCGGACGTCCCCGATCGCCAGCCAGTCGATGATGGCGACGGGACGGGCTCACTCGGTCTCGCGGATCGGATTCTTCAGGCGGCTGATCATCTCGCCCACCGACTGGCGCGGCGCGCCGCCCTGGCACAGGGCCTGCTGCGCGATCGCCTTCGTGTAGCTCGAGTTCATGGTCCGGAACGACTTCCATTGCGCATCGGTGGCCATCTCCCACGGTCCGCCGCTCGAGCGCGCATAGCTCTTCATCTGTTCCGTGGCGCAGCGCACGCCTTCGTAGAAGGCATTCACCGCGCCACCCGAGGGATTGCGCGCCACGACCACATAGCGCACCACACCATCGCCGGTCACGACGATCGTGGCGGGATCGATGCCGAACTTCAGCGTCATGTAGCCCGGCATGCCGATCGCCACCAAGCCCTCGACATTGAGCGTCGGGGGCGGGGGCGCGGGGCTCTCCTTCCATTCGGCATCGCCGAACACCTGTGCCGACGCGCCACCGGCCGCGCACGACAGGCAGACGGCCAGCAGGGTCGCCAGACGACGGGCCCTAGCGCTCGCGCGGGGTTCCGGGGATCTCGGCAGAGGTGGCGAAAGGCGGGACGTCGCTGGCGGAGGCAGGAAGGCTTGCATTGGGGTCCGGGTCGAAGGTGGCGCCCGGAGGCAGGTCGAAATGGGGATCCAGGCCGTTCGCGGAGGCCAAGCGATCGAATTCCCTGACACGGGCATTGCTGCGCAGGAAGCGGTTGCGGAAGTCCTGACGCGGCAGGTAGCGCGACAGTTCGGTCAAGGCCATCTCGTAGACCCCGCGCTTGAACTCGACCACCACGTCGAGCGGCACCCAGTAGTCGTGCCAGCGCCAGGCATCGAATTCCGGATGGTCGGTCGCGCGCAGGTTGAGATCCCAGTCGTGGCCGACCAGCTGGAGCAGATACCAGATCTGCTTCTGGCCCTTGTAATGGCCACGTGCGTCGCGTCGGATGAATCGGTCCGGCACCTCGTAGCGCAACCAGTCGCGGGTACGGGCCATGATCCGCACGTGCTCCGGGTGGAGCCCCACCTCCTCATGCAGTTCCCGGAACATGGCTTGCTCGGGACTCTCGCCGCGGTCGATGCCGCCTTGCGGAAACTGCCAGGAGTGGGTGCGGATGCGTTTGCCCCAGAAAACCTGGTTTCTCTGGTTGAGCAGGATGATGCCGACGTTGGGCCTGAAGCCGTCCCGGTCGAGCATAATCAAACCCCAATTTTTAAACTGCATTGATTATGCATGCCGGACCACATTCAGGGTTCGTCATGTCGGCAGTGAACCCACCGTCGCGCTGTCGGTGCGGTCTGGGATGGTCGGCTCCCGCCACCCGGCCGCCGGCCCCGGGGTCCGGTCGCGACGACGCTCTTCTTCCTCTTCTTTTCCGAACGCGATCGATGAAAGCTTCCCGTTTCTTTGTCTCCACCCTGAAGGAAGCGCCGGCCGATGCCGAGGTGGCGAGCCATCGCCTCATGATGCGCGCCGGCATGATCAAGAAGCTGGGCGCCGGCATCTACACCTACATGCCCATGGGCCTGCGGGTGATCCGCAAGGTCGAGGCCATCGTGCGCGAGGAGATGAATCGCGCCGGTGCCGTCGAGCTCACCATGCCCGTGATCCAGCCGGCCGAACCGTGGCAGGAGACCGGCCGCTTCGAGGCGATGGGCCCGGAGCTGCTGCGCATCAAGGACCGGCACGATCGCGACTTCATCGTGCAGCCCACCAGCGAGGAAGTCGTCACCGACATCGCGCGCCAGGAATTCCGCAGCTACAAGCAGTTGCCGAAGAATTTCTATCAGATCCAGACCAAGTTCCGCGACGAGCGCCGGCCGCGCTTCGGCCTGATGCGCGGCCGCGAATTCGTCATGAAGGATGCCTACAGCTTCGATCGCAGTCCCGATGCCGCCAAGGCGAGCTACCAGGTCATGGCCCAGGCCTACCGTCGCATCTTCGACCGCTTCGGACTGCGCTATCGCGCCGTGGCGGCCGACAGCGGCGCGATCGGTGGCGATCTGAGCGAGGAATTCCAGGTCATCGCCGCGACCGGCGAGGACGCCATCGTCTACTGCCCCGACAGCGACTACGCCGCGAACATGGAAAAGGCCGAGGCGCTCGCGCCGGGCGAACCGCGCCGCGCGGCCACGCGATCGCTCGCGAAGACGCCCACGCCCGGAAAGAGCACGTGCGCCGACGTCGCCGAACTGCTGGGCGTGCCGCTCGCGACCACGGTGAAGTCGCTGGTGCTGGCCACCGACACGCTCGACGCCGCCGGCAACGTGGCCGGCGCGCAGATCTGGCTGCTGCTGCTGCGTGGCGACCACGACATGAACGAGATCAAGGTCGGCAAGCTCGCCGGTCTCGACCGCGGCTTCCGCTTCGCGACCACGACGGAGATCGAGGACCACTTCGGCTGCCGGCCCGGCTATCTGGGCCCGATCGGTCTCGCCCGGCCGGTCAAGGTGGTGGCCGACCGCGACGTCGCCGTCATGGCCGACTGGATCTGCGGCGCCAACGCGCCCGACTTCCACCTCACCGGCGTCAACTGGGGCCGCGATCTGCCCGAGCCGGACCAGGTGGCGGACATCCGCAATGTCGTCGCCGGCGATGCCTCGCCCGACGGCCGGGGCGCTCTGGCGATCGAGCGCGGCATCGAGGTCGGCCACGTGTTCTACCTCGGCACCAAGTACAGCAAGCCCATGGGCGCCACCTTCCTCGACGAGGGTGGCAAGCCGCAGTTCCTGGAGATGGGCTGCTATGGCATCGGCATCACGCGGCTGCCGGCTGCGGCCATCGAGCAGAACCACGACGAGCGCGGCATCGTCTGGCCCGATGCCATCGCGCCCTTCACCGTGGTGATCTGCCCGATCGGCATGGACCGCAGCGCCGAGGTCAAGGCCGCCGCCGAGTCGCTCCACGAGCAGTTGCTGGCGGCCGGTGTCGACGTGTTGCTCGACGATCGCGGGGAGCGGCCGGGCGCGATGTTCGCCGACTGGGAACTCATCGGCGTGCCGCATCGCGTGGTGCTCTCCGACCGCGGACTCAAGGAGGGCGAGGTCGAGTACCAGGGTCGGCGCGACACGGTGGCCACCAAGGTGCCGGCCGCCGCCATCGCAAGCTTCATCGAGCAACGGCTCGCGACGCCACGATGAGCCTGCGGCTGTCGCGGCGCCAGTGTCTGGGCGGCGCGGCCGTCGCGGCCGTGGCGCCCTGGCTGCTGACACTGCCGACGCCGGCGCGCGCCGGCGCGCAGGTCGAGGAGCCCCTGATCGATTCGGTGCGCACGGCATTGAGTTCGGCGGTCCACAACAAGGCGCCGCCGATCCCGGAATTCGCCAGCACCGAGGCCCGGCTCGCCCACCTGCGCTGGCTCGGCGAGATGAGCCAGCGGCTCAAGAACCGGCTGCCCGACGCGGCCACGCGCATCGAATTCCTCCGGACCGTCTGGTACGAGGCCAGGCGCGCCGGGCTCGACGTGAGCCTGGTGCTGGGGCTGGTGCAGGTCGAGAGCAACTTCCGCAAGTTCGCCGTCTCCAGCGCCGGCGCGCGCGGCTACATGCAGGTGATGCCGTTCTGGACCCGCGTGATCGGCGACGCCGACCCGGCCAAGCTGTTCCACATGCAGACCAACCTGCGCTTCGGTTGCGTGATCCTGCGCCACTACCTCGACCGCGAGCGCGGCGATCTCTTCCTGACCCTCGGACGCTACAACGGCAGCCGTGGCCGCGCGCCCTATCCCGAGGCCGTCTTCGCCAACCAGCGCCTCTGGCTCTTCAGGGACCGCGCCGACGCCTGAGACACCGCGTGGGCCACCCTGCAGGGGCCACCGGTGTCGCCCCTGCGAGAGGAGGCGCCGCTACGCGGAGTGGACCGGCCTGGGGTCGAGCCGGGTGACCATGACCTGGTCGATCCGGTGGCTGTCCACGTCCATCACCTCGAAGGTGTGACCCGCGCAGGTCACGCTGTCGGTGCGCTTGGGGACGCGCCGCAGCATCGTCATCAGGAAGCCCGCCAGCGTCTCGTACTCGTCGGGATGGGGCAGGGCGTCGATGTCCAGCGCCCGCAGCACATCCTGGATCGGCGTCACGCCATCGATCAGCCAGGACTGATCGTCGCGCCGCACGATCTGCGGCTCCTCGTCCTGCGGGCCGACCAGATCGCCCATCACGGTGCTCATCACGTCGTTCAGCGTGATCACGCCGACCACCAGGCTGTATTCGTTGACGACGATGGCGAAGTCCTCGCGCGCCTGCCGGAACTGCTCCAGTACCTCGGTGAGGGAGAGCCGGTCGGGCACCACCAGTGCCTTGTGCAGCGGCACGCCCTGGTCGAGCGCCAGCGGCTGGCCGCTGAGCACGCGCTGGAACATGTCCTTGGCATCGACATAGCCCAGCACATGGTCGATGTCGCCATCGCACACCGGGTAGGCGGAGAACGGCTCGGCCACGATGCGCGCGCGCAGTACCGATTCGGGATCGTCGTCGAAGAACCAGGCGACGCGTTCGCGCGGCGTCATGACGCTGCTGACCAGCCGCGTGTCGAGCTCGAAGACATTGGCGATGACCTGCTGCTCGCGCAGCGCCAGCACGCCCGCTCGGGCACCGGCCTCGGTCATGGCCAGGATGTCGGCCGAGGTGATCTGCTCGACGCGATGCAATGGCAGGCCCATCAGCTTGAACAGGCCGTCGGTGCTGCGCGTGAAGAGCCACACCAAGGGCTTGAAGGTGGTGATGAGGACCTGCATCGGCCCCACCATGCGCACCGCCAGCCGCTCGGGCTCGCTCATGCCCAGGCGCTTGGGGAACAGGTCGGCGAAGACCAGGAAGACCGAGATGATGGTGACGAAGGATGCGGCGAAGGCCGCGCCGGCGGCGGTCTCCGGACTCAGCCACAGGGTGAAGAGCCGGGCGAAGTAGGGACTCAGGGCACCTTCGCCGACCACGCCGCCGAGGATGGCCACCGCGTTGAGGCCGATCTGCACGACGGTGAAGTAGTGGCCCGGCTGCTCCTGCACGCGCAGCACCCGCTCGGCGCGCGCATCGCCCTCGTCGGCCATCTGGCGCAGGCGCAGGCGACGCGAAGCCGCCAGCGTGATCTCGGCCAGGGAGAAGAAGGCGCTGGTGACGATCAGCGCCAGGATGAGCAGCAGGCTCTGGATCAGGCTCATGGCAGCGAGTGTGAGTCCGGAGGATGCGCGGATGACTGAGAATTTGCGCGAGCCGGCACGGCGCGGTGGTGCCGCCGGTCGCTCCGGGCCCCGGCATCCGCCGGGCGACCCATCAGGATCAGACGGCGCCGCCGGCGACGACCTGCTGCAGCTCGCCCGACTCGTACATCTCCATCATGATGTCCGAGCCGCCGATGAACTCGCCCTTGACATAGAGCTGGGGGATGGTGGGCCAGTTGCTGTATTCCTTGATGCCCTGGCGGATCTCGGCGTCGTCGAGCACGTTGACCGTCTTGAGCGACCTGGTGTCGACGCCGATGGCCTTGAGGATCTGGATGGCGCGGCCGGAGAAGCCGCACATGGGGAAGCTGGCGTTGCCCTTCATGAAGAGCACGATGTCGTTGGTCTTGACGAGGTCGTCGATGCGTTGCTTGGAATCGGACATGGGAGCGCTCCTGAGGAGGAAAAAAGGACTGCGGGGATTATTTCACCGTGGCGCCGGGGGCGCCGGCGTCGCATGCCAAATCCCGCTGGCCGGGAAGCCCGCGCGGCATGGTCAGCCGGCCCCCGGAGCAGCGTTCGATGCCGGCGAGATCCAGGCGACTGGCCACTGCGGAGAACCCATGCGCGGCCAGCAGGGCACGCACCGCGACGGCCTGGTCGTGGCCATGCTCGAGCAGCAGCCAGCCATCGCCGCGCAGATGGGCCGGGGCGTCGGCCACGATGCGGCGCAGGTCGTCGAGCCCGTCGGCACCGGCCACCAGCGCCGCCGCCGGTTCGTGCGCCAGCGCCGGCAGATGCGGATCGCCGGCTGCGATGTAGGGCGGATTGGAGACGATCAGGTCGTAGCACGCGGACGGCGCGCCCTCCAACCAGTCGGCCTGCCGGAACCGCACCGGCAGCCCCAGGCGCAGTGCGTTGCCGCGCGCCACGTCGAGCGCGCCGGTACTGGCGTCGACGGCATCGACATCAGCATCGGGCCGGGCCTGCTGCAGGGCCAGCGCGATGGCGCCGCTGCCGGTGCCGAGGTCGAGCACGCGCGGCGGCGCATCGGCGGCCGCGGGGGAGGATCGCCGCAGGATCTCCAATGCCCATTCGACCAGGGTCTCGGTGTCCGGGCGTGGCACCAGCACGCGGGCATCGACCCGCAGGGCGAGGCCGTGGAATTCCTTCTCGCCGAGCAGGTAGGCCACGGGTTCGCCGGCGACGCGGCGCGCGACGTGCCGCGCGAAGCATGCGCCGGCCGCCTCGGGCAATGCGTCGTCGTCGTGGGCCAGCAGCCAGGCGCGGTCGTGCGCGGGTCGTCCGAGCGCGTGCAGCAGCAGCAGCTGGGCGTCGAGCCGGTCGAGTCCGCAGGCCGCCGCGTCGCGCAGGGCGCGCGCGAGGGTCGCGGCGGGCGTCGGCGAGCCGTCCGGCACGATGCTCATGCCGGCAGGCTCGCTTCCAGGTCGGCCAGCTGTTCGGCCTCGCGCGCACCGCGCAGGGCGGCCAGGACGTCGCCGAGGTCGCCCTCCATGATCGACTGCAGCTTGTAGAGCGTCAGGTTGATGCGGTGGTCGGTGAGGCGGCCCTGCGGGAAGTTGTAGGTGCGGATGCGGTCGCTGCGGTCGCCGCTGCCCACCAAGCCCTTGCGCAGGGCGGCGTCCTTGGCGGCGCGTTCGCTGCGGTCCTTGTCCTGGATGCGGGCCGACAGCACCTGCAGCGCCTTGGCCTTGTTGCGGTGCTGGCTGCGATCGTCCTGGCACTCGGCCACGATGCCGGTCGGCAGGTGCGTGATGCGGACCGCCGAATCGGTCTTGTTGATGTGCTGCCCGCCGGCGCCGCTGGCGCGATAGGTGTCGATGCGCAGGTCGGCCGGATTGATCTGCACGGCGACCGCCTCGTCGGGCTCGGCCAGCGCAGCGACGGTGCAGGCGCTGGTGTGGATGCGGCCCTGCGTCTCGGTGGCCGGCACGCGCTGCACGCGATGGCCGCCGGACTCGAAGCGCAGCTGGCCGAAGACATCGTCGCCGACGACCCGGATCACGACCTCCTTGAAGCCGCCGAGCTCGCTCGGGCTCTCGCTGACGATCTCGCAGCGCCAGCCGGCGCGTTCGCAATGGCGCGTGTACATGCGCAGCAGGTCGCCCGCGAACAGCGCCGATTCGTCGCCGCCGGTGCCGGCGCGGATCTCCAGGAAGGCATTGCGCGCGTCGTCCGGGTCCTTGGGCAGCAGCAGGCGCTGCAGTTCGTCCTCGAGCCGCAGCAGGTCGGCCTCGGCGGCGGTGATCTCCTCGCGCGCCATCTCGGCCATCTCGGGGTCGGCGAGCATCTCGCGCGCGCCCGCCAGATCGGCTTCGCGCTGCACGAAGCGGGCATGTCGCCCGGCGATCTGCGTGACTTCGGCATGCTCGCGCGAGATGGCGCGGTATTGCGCCATGTCGGCCATGATGTCCTCGCGCGAGAGCAGGAAGTCGAGTTCGCCCAGTCGCTGGACATAACGCTCGAGCTGGTGGCGGAGGAAGGGTTTCACGGCGGACCTCGGAAGACAGGGAACAGGAAAGGCGGGCGGTTGGAACCGGCGTCGGAGAGCGGATCGGCGGGCTCGCGGGCCCATGGCGGCACCGGAAGCGCTCGCGGGGATGGCGTGGGTTCCGGACCATGCGGCTGGCTCACGGATCGGCGGCCATCCCGCTGCCCCGGCGCCCGGCGCGAACCGCAGGCGCTGGAGGGAGAGAGCGTCGCTAACGCTCTTTGCGCGCGGCGTCGCCGCGCAGGAACAGGCGCGAGATGGTGTGCGCGGTCTGCTCGCGCGACTCGGCGTCGCCGGCATGGAGCTCGGCCATGGCGCCATGCAGCATCTTCTGCGTCAGGCCGCGCGCCAGGGCCTCGAGCACGGCCTCGACCGGCTCGCCCTTGGCCAGCAGCTTGCGGGCGCGGGCCAGTTCGAGCGCGCGCCATTCCTCGGTCTGGGCATTGAGCTGGCGGATCAGCGGTACCGTGTCGCGCTGGCCGAGCCAGTGCATGAAGCTCGCGACGCCGGCGTCGATGATGACCTCGGCCTGCGCCACCGCCGCCTGCCGGCTGGCCTGGCCCTGCTGCACCACGGCGGCGAGGTCGTCGACGGTGTAGAGATAGACGTCCTCCAGGTCCTTGACCTCGGACTCGATGTCGCGCGGCACCGCCAGGTCGACCATGAACATCGGACGGTGCCGGCGTTGCCGCAGGGCCCGCTCGACCGCGCCCAGGCCGATCAGCGGCAGCGTGCTGGCGGTGCAGCTGACGACGATGTCGAAGTCGCCCAGCCGCGCGGGCAGGTCGGCCAGCCGCATCGCCTGGCCGCCGAAGCGCGCGGCGAGCTGCTCGCCACGCTCGGGGGTGCGGTTGGCGATGGTGATCGATTTCGGCTGGCGGGCGGCGAAGTGCGTCGCGGCCAGCTCGATCATCTCGCCCGCGCCGACGAACAGGATGCGGGTCTCGCGCAGATCCTCGAACAGCTGGCCGGCCAGGCGCACCGCGGCGGCGGCCATGCTGATCGAGTGCGCTCCGATCTCGGTGGCGGTGCGCACCTCCTTGGCGACGGCGAAGGAACGCTGGAACAGCTGGTTGAGCGTGCTGCCCAGCGCGCCGGCGGTCTCGGCGGCGCGCACGGCATCCTTCATCTGGCCCAGGATCTGCGCCTCGCCCAGCACCATCGAGTCGAGTCCGCTGGCGACGCGGAAGGCATGGCGCGCGACGGCGTCGTCGTGCAGGGTGTAGGTGTGCGAGCGCAGCACGTCGCGGCTGACGCCACCGCTGTCGGCCAGCCAGCCGACCGTGTGGTCGAGCGCGGCCTGGTGGTCGGAGACCCAGTAGATCTCGGTGCGGTTGCAGGTGGAGATGATCGCCGCCTCGACCTCGGGGTGGCGGCCGGAGCCGAAGGACTGGCGCAGGCTGTTGAGGGTCGGCGGGATCTGGTCGACCGCGAACGCGAAACGACCGCGCAGATCGAGCGGCGCGGTCGTGTGGTTCAAGCCGAGGGCCCAGACTGACATAGTCCCCGATTATAAAATTTGTCGCCGCCCCTGGCCGCATGGCTGGCGCATGTCCCGCTCGGGGCCTGCGGAATGCAACTCTTTTTCACTCCCGGGGATTCCCGCCATGACTTTTCTCCAGCTCCTCGATGCCCTGTCGAACTTCGTCGCGCCGGCGCTGTTCCTGGCGCCGGTGCTGGCGCTGGCCGGGCGCTGGATGCTGCGCCGCGACGCGGCGGCGCCGGGGTTCTGGCTGCAGGTCGCGCTCAACTTCGCGGCCGGGGTGGCGGTGCTGGCGATCGGCCTGGGGCTGTTCGGCCGCGACGGGCGGATGGCCAGCTATGTCGCCCTGGTCCTGGTGTGCGGCAGCGTGCAGTGGGCCGCCGCGCGCGGCTGGAGGAACTGAGCGGCCGGGTCGCGTTCCCGCCCTCCGGCTCCGGCTCTGGCTCTTGCTCTTGCTCTGGTTCAGGCGGCCGGAGTGGAGGGCGGGGGCAGCGGGCTGGAGGCCGAGGCCGGCACCACCGGCGCCGACGTCGGCGCCGGCGCGGCGGCATAGGCGGCCAGCGGCAGGTCGCGCTGGCGCAGCTGGTCGAGCATCGTGAAGAGCAGTTCGCTGCGCACGCCTCCGGCCAGACGGGGACTGGCCACGTAGGCGATCACCTGGAAGATCAGGAAGCCACCCTCGATGCCGTCGAGCGAGACCGATGGCGCGGGCGTCTCCAGCACGCCCTGGTGCTCGACGCAGGCCTCGAGCAGCACCTCGCGCGCCTGGTGGGCGTCGGTGGTGAGCGGCATCGGCAGGCGGATCAGCACCCGGCCCTCGGCGTTGACCAGCGTCATGTTGCGCACGGTCTTGGTGATGAACTCCGAGTTGGGCACGATCAGGGTCGAGCGATCGCCCAGCTGGATCTCGGTGGCGCGCACGTTGATGCGCCGCACGTCGCCCTCGGCATTGCCCAGCACCACCCAGTCGCCCACCTTCACGGGCCGCTCGGCCAGCAGGATCAGCCCGGAGATGAAGTTCTGCACGATCGCCTGCAGACCGAAACCGATGCCCACCGACAGCGCGCTGGCCACCCATGCGATGCGTTCGATGCCCAGGCCCAGCGCCGACAGCGCCGAGCCGATCACCACCGCCCCGCCGACGTAGCCCAGCAGGGTCAGCAGCGAACTGCGCATGCCGGGCTCGAGCGTGGTCGTCGGCAGGTAGCTGTTGTCGAGCCAGTAGCGCGCCACGCGCATGGCGACGAAGCCCCCCACCAGCACCGCGAAGGCGCCCAGCAGCGCGCCGGGCACGAGTTCGAACTGGCCGACCTTCAGGCTGGCGCCGATGGTGCCGCTGCGCTGGAACAGCTCGTCGGGCGTGGTGCCCAGCGGCGCCAGCAAGGCGATCACCAGGTAGAAGAAGAGCGTGACGCGGCTGACCGCCGACAGCACCACGGCGGCCTGGTCGAGCGTGTGCGGCGCGATGTTGAAGCTCTTGTGCAGGCGCTGGCCGGCGCTGCCGCGCGACGACAGCAGGGCCATGAACAGGTCGTCGGCGAACTTGAACAGCAGGTAGGCCGCGGCGGCGACGATGCCGGCCCAGGTGAGCTGGCTGGCCACGAAGCTCGCGAGCGAGACGAAGCCCAGCGCGACCAGCACGCAGATCGCGATCAGCAGGGCGGTCATCACGCCGGTGACGATGCCGACCCAGAGCGGCCGGCCGGCCGCCACGGCGGCACTCTCGATGGGAGGGACGCCGGCTTCGGAGCGGTCGTCCGCCGGCTCCGGGGCGCCGGACTTGCCGGACTTGCCCGCTGATGGCGTCGCGCCGCCGGCGGCATCGACGACGCTCGACGTGCGCAGCCGCAGCAGCATCCAGGCCGACAGCGCCGCCAGCGCGAGCGCGGTCAGCGCATGCGTGGCCACCACCGCCGCCAGGCTCGCCGCGACGGCGGTGTTGACCTGCGTGACCAGCCAGATCAGCGTGGCGACGCCGGCCATGACCCACGGCAGCGGGGCCAGGCGCGAGGCGATGGCATCGGACATCGGCGGCAGGCGCCAGCTCGTGCGATGGTTGGCCAGGAGGGCGCGGCCCAGGCCGATGACGAAACCGATGAAGGCGGCGAACCGGGTCGCCGAATCGCCCAGGCCCTGCGCCACGGGCGACCAGTCGCCCTGGCGCAGCAATGTCTGCCAGGCCCATTCGGTCCCCAGCGCGGTGATGAGGGTGGTGGAGGTGACGGTGGCGACGGCCAGCAGCGAGCGGCGCAGCCGCCCGACCGGGAAGACGCGCACCGCCAGCTTGATCAGCCCATGCTCGGCGGCCCAGCTGCCCAGCACGATCAGGAGCAGCGCGCCAGCGAACGAGGCGATGAACCGGCTGCGGCCGCGCTCGTCCCAGGCGCTGCCCAGCCCGGTGCGGATGTCGTCGCCCAGTGCCCGCAGGCGTGCCTGGTCGGCCGGCCAGGCGGCCACGATGCGGCGCCAGAAGGCCGCTCCCAGTGGCGACTCGACACGCTCCAGGACGCGCGCCTCGAACAGCGCGCGGCGCCGCGCCTGCAGGTCGGCGGTGCGTTGCTGGGCATCCACGGCGACCAGGCGCGCCAGGCGGATGTCGGCATCGAGCGTGTTGCGCTCCTTCTCCAGGGTGGCGCGCTGGCGCGTGATGTCCGGCGCCTCGGAGGCGCCGGCGGCCGGCGCCGCGCCGAGTTCGCCCAGGCGCGCGTTCAGGTCGGCCAATTGGCCGTCGCGCGAGGCCACGAAACGCTGCGCCTGCGCGACGATGTCCTGCGTCTCGCTGATCAGACGCGGCACTTCCGCGCTGTCCTCGACGGTCTCGGGCACCTGGTCGAGCCGCTTGCGCAGCGCGGGCACGGTGATCTCGGGCGCGTCGGCGGCGGCAGGATCGCCGGCGGCGGAGCTCGCCGCCGATTGCTGCTGCTGTTGCGTCGATGGCGACGGCTGCTGCGCCATGGCCGGCCCACCCAGGGCGAGGGTCAGCCAGAGGAGGAGGGCGAGGAAGGCGGGCGTGCGGAGGATCGGTCTCATCGGCGGCGGAGAAGCGGGAGAAGCGGGGAGAAGGCCCCTAGCTTGCCGGAGCGAAGAGATCGACGCGGTCGGTGATGACGCCGTCCGTGCCGAGCGCGATCAGCCGTTGCGCGGCCCATTCGTCGTTCACGGTGTAGCTCAGCATGCGCAGGCCGGCGTCGCGCGCGAGCGCCACCGTCCGCGTGTCCCACAGCGCCTGGTGGCAGACGACGGCGACGCAGCCCAGCCGCAGCGCCTCCTCGAGCCAGCCCTCGGGCAGGGTGTCGAGCAGCAGGCCGCGAGGCAGCTCCGGGGCGCCGTGGCGCGCCCCCTCGAGCGACTTGGGCTGGAACGAGGTGAGCAGCGGTGGCACCGGCTGGCCGGCCCAGAGCTGCGCGGCCTGCCGCGCCACCACCTCGCCGGTGCGGCGCTCGGTGCCGGGCACGGGCTTGATCTCGATGTTCAGGTGATGGCCGTTGCGCAGGCAGAAGCGCGCGACGTTCTCCAGCCGCGCCAGGGGCTCGCCGGCATGGGCGCGCGAATGCCAGCCGCCGGCATCGAGCTGCGACAACCGGTGCCAGTCGAGGTTCCCGGCATCGCCATGGCCATCGGTGGTGCGCTCCAGGGTGCTGTCGTGCAGCAGGAAGGGCACGCCGTCGGCGCTGAGCTTCACGTCGCACTCGAACATGCGAAAGCCATGGGCGGCGCCGGCGCGGAACGCCACCAGCGTGTTCTCGGGCGCGAGGCGGCCGGCGCCGCGATGCGCGATCCAGCGCGGATAGGGCCAGTCCGCGCCCAGGGTGGAACTGGCGGCGGGAGCCGTGGTCGGTGGCACGGTGGATGTCATGGCAGGGAGGTCCCGGGTCGATGGAGGTCCTGGTCGGGGGCTGGCGCGTCCGTGCCGCTCAGTCGACGCGTTTGCCCGAACCGGCGTCGAAGGCATGCAGCCGTTCGGGCGGCGCGCCCACGTGCACGGTGTCGCCCGCGCGCGGCGGCGTCTCGGCCTCGTCGATGCGCACGATCACCGGCTCCTCGCCGATGTGGCCATACACCAGGCGCTCGGCGCCGAGCAGCTCGA
>Ga0308164_10000280_pt1 | contig 108114 bp, 104 predicted proteins | sample PhyTR2_FD_201031 | JGI IMG/M metagenome (GOLD analysis project Ga0308164, IMG submission 201031) | Phyllosphere microbial communities from UC Gill Tract Community Farm, Albany, California, United States - DLSLT.R2 | ecosystem: Host-associated > Plants > Phyllosphere > Unclassified | place... | reverse complement strand
GTGCGGCCGGCGATTTCCAGGATTTCCGTCTTGAACGGCGCGCCCTTGGCTTCGCCGCGCGCGTTCGGGTGGGTCCACTCGAGCTGGAAGCGGGCCAGCGGCGTATCGTGGATTTTCGACAGGTTGTGGTCGAGGCGCGTCACCTCTAACCAGTCGCCGTTCGGATCGACCATGCGCCACGATGCCAGGTTGTCGAGCGCGGTGCCCCACAACACGGCTTTCTTGCCGCCCGCATTCATGGCGATATTGCCGCCGATGCACGATGCATGCGCCGAAGTGGGGTCGACCGCGAACACGAAACCGGCTTTTTCTGCGGCCTCGGAAACCTTGTTCGTGATGACGCCGGCGCCGGTGTAAATCGTCGCGTATTCCTGGTCCAGGCCCGGCAGCACTTTCATTTCCACCGCGCCCATATTCAGCAGCTTTTCGGTGTTGATCACGGCCGACATCGGCGTGAGCGGGATCGCACCGCCCGTGTAACCGGTGCCGCCGCCGCGCGGGATGATGGTCAGTCCCAGTTCGATACAGCCTTTGACCAGGCCGGCCATTTCATCTTCGGTGTCGGGCGTGAGCACCACGAACGGGTACTCGACGCGCCAGTCGGTGGCGTCGGTCACGTGCGAGATGCGCTTCATGCCGTCGAAGCAGACGTTGTGCTTTTCCGTGTAGCGACCGAGGACCTTGATGGTGCGCTTGCGCAGGTCGTACACCTGCTTGAATTCTTCGCCGAAATCGGCCACGGCCTTGCTGGCCGCGCGCAGCAGTTTCACCACGTTGGCGCTGCGCTGGCGCGCGTGCGCGTCATTTTCCGCGCCGTCGTCTTCCAGCGACAGGCGGCGCTTATCCACTTCGGCCAGGCGGTGGTGCAAGGCGTTGATCAGTTCCTGGCGGCGCTTGGGGTTGTCCAGCATGTCGTCTTGCAGGTACGGATTGCGGCGGACGGCCCAGATATCGCCGAGCACTTCGTACAGCATGCGGGCCGAGCGGCCGGTCTGGCGCGCGCCGCGCAGGGCATCCAGCAGCGACCACGACTCCTCGCCCAGCAGCCGGATGACGATCTCGCGATCGGAAAACGACGTGTAGTTATAAGGAATTTCCCGAAGGCGCGTTGCCTCCGGTCCGTGGGGCGTTTCCGCCAGCAATGCTTGGATTTGTGCAGGTGCATTCATATTGCGATTTGGACTAGTCAGCTGAACCCGGGGAGGGTCATTTTAGCGTATTGCGGCGCACCACGCGGGAACAGCCTTCAATTGCCAAGGGACACTCGGCGCGCAATCAAACCACGGTTTCTACGTAAAAACCGCGATTTATTGGCAATAAAATTCAATATTGAAAGTTAGGCGGAATTTAATTCAGGATGAAGCCGTTACCGCAATACGATCGGTTGCACCACTTTAGCCCAGCATCTGCCCAATCCGGTGCCAGAAGCCGTCCGGCACATACAACAGCAAGGTGGTCATGGTCAGATAGCGGAGCAGTTTGCCCACGGCCATATAGGCCAGGCTGGGCCAGAAAGGCAGCCTGAGCCAGCCGCCCAGCGTGCACAGCGGATCGCCCACCCCGGGCAGCCAGGCCAGCAACATGGTCTTGGCGCCGTACCGTTCCAGCCAGTGAAACCAGCGGCTCTTGCGCTCCTTGGCAAAGGTCTGCTTGGCCTGGTAACCGATCCAGTAATCGACGGCGCCACCCAGCGTGTTGCCGACGGTGGCAACAGCAATCGCACTCCAGAACAGTTCCGGATTGGCCTTGATCACCGCAAACACGGCCGGTTCCGAGCCGAGCGGCACCAGCGTGGCGGAAATAAAACTGATGATGAATACCGAGCTCAAGCCCACTTCCGGCGCAGCGATCACGTTCAGCAGCCAGGCGATTGCAGATTCGATCATCGGTTTCTTTGAGGTCTGGGAAAGGTGTCCATTATAATGATCCGCACACCGCACGATTGAACAGTCCGGTCCAGCCCACCCGCTGCGACCTGCGCCCCTGCTCCACCCGGTCACCCGCCGGATAGTTAGCATCGACCACTGCGGAGCCACCCCCTACTTCGGGGTCAGTGCCGACATTTAGACACAGCCTCAGCTTTCAATACCAGAGCTCGTGTCCGAATGTCGGCACTGACCCCGAAGTTGAAGACTGGTTCCATCGCTCTTTTTCTTGTTTGCAGACCATGACTATCGACTATCTGAAGAAAGTACTGACCGCGCGCGTCTATGACGTCGCTGATGAAACCCCGCTGGAACTGGCGCCGACGCTGTCGCAGCGCTATGACAACCGCATTTATTTCAAGCGCGAGGACATGCAGAGCGTGTTCAGCTTCAAGATTCGTGGCGCCTACAACAAGATGGCCCACCTGAGCGAAGCGCAGCGCAAGCGCGGCGTGATTTGCGCCTCGGCCGGCAACCATGCGCAGGGCGTGGCGCTGTCGGCGGCCAAGCTCGGCTGCCGCGCGCTGATCGTGATGCCCACCACCACCCCGCAGGTAAAAATTGACGCGGTCAAGGCGCGCGGCGGTTCCGCCGTGGAGGTGGTGCTGCATGGCGAGTCGTACACCGATGCCTACAACCACGCGCTGACCCTCGAACAGGAGCAGAAGCTGACCTTTGTCCATCCGTTCGACGATCCGGACGTGATTGCCGGCCAGGGCACGATCGGCATGGAAATCCTGCGCCAGCACTCGGGCCCGATCCACGCGATCTTTGTCGCCATCGGCGGCGGCGGCCTGATCTCGGGCATCGCCAGCTACGTCAAGGCGATCCGCCCCGACATCAAGATCATTGGCGTGCAGACCATGGATTCGGACGCCATGGCCCGCAGCATCAAGGCCGGCGAGCGCATCACGCTGGCAGATGTGGGCCTGTTCTCGGACGGCACCGCCGTGCGCCTGGTGGGCGAGGAAACTTTCCGCCTCACGCAACAGTACGTCGATGACATCATCATCGTCGATACCGACGCCATCAGCGCCGCCATCAAGGACGTGTTTACCGATACCCGCAGCATCCTGGAGCCGGCCGGCGCACTGGCAATTGCCGGCGCCAAGGCGTATATCGAACGGGCGGCACTGACCAAGAATCCGGTCAAGAACGAAACCCTGATCACGATTGCGTGCGGCGCCAACATGAACTTCGACCGCCTGCGCTTCGTGGCCGAACGCGCCGAGCTGGGCGAAGCGCGCGAGGCGCTGTTTGCCGTCACGCTGCCCGAGCAGCGCGGCAGCTTCAAGCGCTTCTGCTCGCTGGTCGGTCCGCGCAACGTCACCGAGTTCAACTACCGCATCAGCGACAAGGATGAAGCGCACGTGTTTGTCGGCGTGCAGATTGCCGACCGCAGCGAATCGAGCGCGCTGGCGCGCACGTTCGAGTCGAACGACTTCCGCACGCTGGACCTGACCCACGACGAGCTGGCCAAAGCCCACGTGCGCCACCTGGTGGGCGGCAAGAGCGCGCTGGCCGAGAGTGAATTGCTGTACCGCTTCGAATTCCCCGAGCGCCCGGGCGCGCTGATGCGCTTCCTGAACAGCATGGCGCCGAACTGGAATATTTCGCTGTGCCATTACCGCAGCCAGGGCGGCGACGTGGGCCGTATTTTGATCGGCTTGCAGGTGCCGTCCGGTGAAATGGACCAGTTCGGTCAATTTTTGACCACGCTGGGGTATCGCTACTGGGACGAAACCGCCAATCCGGTGTACAAGCTGTTCCTGGGCTGAACCCCGCACGGCCCTGCGCGGCGGATTTGCCGCCAGCGTATTGGGGTCGGACCCCGGATGGGGTCCGACCCCGCACCGGGCAGTGGTTGAAGGGGTGCAGTACAATGCGGTGGTTACACGCCACCACCTCCTGCCATGACCAATACCGTCGACTTGTCCCCGCTGGGAAAAACCTCCGCCTACCGCACCGATTACGCGCCGGAACTGCTGTTCCCGATCCCGCGCCAGGGCAAGCGCGATGAGCTCGGCCTGGCCGGCACGCTGCCATTCTTTGGCGTCGATATCTGGAACGCCTACGAAATCTCGTGGCTCAACAGCCGGGGCAAGCCGCAGGTGGCCATTGCCCGCATCACGGTGCCGGCCGACTCGCCCAACATCATCGAATCGAAATCGTTCAAGCTGTACCTCAATTCGTTCAACCAGACCCGCCTCGACAGCATCGATGCGCTGCACGCCCTGCTGCAACAGGACTTGTCAAAAGCCGTGGGTGCCAGCATCCATCTCGTGCTGACCCAGCCCGAAGGTTTCGGCAAGATTGCCATGGGCGAACTGGACGGCTTGCTGCTGGACCGGCTCGACATCGAGATCGACGGCTACAGCCCGGCGCCGGAATTGCTCAAGGCCGCGCTGGACGAAGAACCGGTCGAGGAAAAACTGGTATCGCACCTGCTCAAGTCGAACTGCCTGGTGACGGGCCAGCCCGACTGGGCCAGCGTGCAGATCCACTACAGCGGCCCGCAAATCGACCAGGAAAGTTTGTTGAAATACTTGATCGGTTTCCGTGAGCACAACGAATTCCACGAGCAGTGCGTGGAGCGGATTTTTGTCGATATCCTGCGCCAGTGCGCGCCGCAGCAACTGGCCGTGTACGCACGCTACACGCGGCGTGGTGGCCTCGACATCAATCCATGGCGCAGCAATTTCAGCACAGGCCAACATCCACCCAACCTGCGCGGCGCCCGCCAGTAAATCAGGCGTATGATGGCGCCACGGCCCGGGGTTTCGGCCAATTAACCGAAATGCAACGCGGCCGCGCGCGATTTCATGTTACACGGCGCACAAACCAGCCTATAATTCGGCCCGTGCGTCGCAACACTAATGTCGTCATATGAACAACCTGAGCAAAATTCTCTCTCTCGAAAACGTCTTGCTGGACCTGGAAGTGTCCAGTAAAAAGCGTGCTTTCGAGCAAGCTGGCCTGATCTTCGAAAACAACTGTGGCATTGCCCGGTCCACCGTGTCGGACAATCTGTTCGCGCGCGAGCGGCTCGGCTCCACCGGTCTCGGTCACGGCGTGGCCGTGCCGCATGGCCGCATCAAGGGCATGAAGAGCCTGAAGACGCCGCTGGCCGCATTCGTGCGCCTGTCCGAGCCGATCCCGTTCGAATCGCCCGACGGCAAACCGGTGAACCTGCTGTTCTTCCTGCTGATCCCCGATCACGTGACCCAGCAACACCTGGAAATCCTGTCCGAGATCGCTGAAATGTTTTCCGACGACGCGTTCCGCACCGCGCTCACCGAAGATCCCGATCCGAAATCGGTGCATTCGCGCATCATCAACTGGCTGCCCAGTCTGCAAGCCGCGGGCTGATTTGCTCGGCCCGGCACCACATGCAGTAGACTAAGGGATTCCTCCCCTCATTGCGACACACGATGCCCATGCTGCAGACCCCGCTGACGATACAACGACTGTACGACGATAATCGCGAAAGTTTGCAGCTCGGCTGGTTTGCCGGCTTTCCCGGCGGCGAGCGCCTGATTTCCGCCGACGTCGCCTCGGCCGCCGACCAGGTGGGCCACCTGAACATGATACACCCGGGCCGCATCCAGGTTTTCGGCCACCAGGAAATCAATTACTACCAGCGCTTGAAGTCCCTCACGCGCGCCCACCTGATTGGCGAACTGATCGGCGGCAATCCGCCGGCGCTGATCGTCGCGCAAGGGCTGGAAACGCCGCCCGACATTCTCGCCATCTGCGACGAAAAAAATATCCCGTTGTTTTCCACGCCCTTGCCGGCAGCGCAGGTGATCGACTTCCTGCGCGTGTATTTGTCGAAAAAGCTGGCGCACCGCATCATCATGCATGGCGTGTTCATGGACGTGCTGGGCGTGGGCGTGCTGATTACCGGCGACTCGGGCCTGGGCAAGAGCGAGCTGGGGCTGGAACTGATTTCGCGCTCGCACGGCCTGGTGGCCGACGACGCCGTGGAATTTTCGCGCATCGCCCCCAATATGATCGAAGGCCGCTGCCCGGCGCTGCTGCAAAACCTGCTGGAAGTGCGCGGGCTGGGCCTGCTCGACATCAAGGCCATTTTTGGCGAAACCGCCGTGCGGCGCAAGATGCGCCTGAAACTGATCGTGCACCTGGTCAAGCGCGGCGGCCAGGAAGAGGAAGTGGAGCGCCTGCCGTTCCAGTTCCCCACCGAAGACGTGCTGGGGCTGCAAATCCGCAAGGTCGTGATTCCCGTGGCGGCCGGCCGCAACATCGCGGTGCTGCTGGAAGCAGCCGTGCGCAATACCATTTTGCAACTGCGCGGGATCGACACCCTGCAAGAGTTCATGGAGCGGCAACGTTTGGCCATGAGCGGAGATTAACCCTATGCGTATCGTACTCATCACCGGTATTTCCGGTTCCGGCAAATCGGTCGCGCTGAATGTGCTGGAAGACCTCGGCTACTACTGCGTCGACAACCTGCCCCCTGCCCTGCTGCCGCATTTGGTGTCCACGCTGGTGGGCGAAGGTTTGCGCTCGCTGGCCGTGGCGGTCGATGCGCGCAGCGCCGAATCGCTGGCCACGCTGCCCACCGACGTGGCCCACCTGCGCGAAGAAGGCCACGATGTGCGCGTGATGTTCCTCACCGCAAATACCCATTCGCTGGTGGCGCGTTTTTCCGAAACCCGGCGCAGCCATCCGCTGTCGCACGAGCTGCGCCCGGGCCAGAACCCGGCTGCCCGGCGCACGCTGATCGAATGCATCCTGGAAGAACGCGAGCGGCTCTCCGCCATCGAGCAGCTCGGCCACGTGGTCGATACGTCGGAGCTGAGCGCCAACAAGCTGCGCGCGTGGGTGAAAGACCTGGTCGAGCTCGAACATGCGCCGCTGACGCTGTTCTTCGAATCGTTTGCCTTCAAGCTCGGTGTGCCGATGGATGCCGATTTCGTGTTCGATGTGCGGGCGCTGCCGAATCCGTATTACGACCTGTCGCTGCGCCCACTCACCGGCCGCGATGCCCCGGTCATCGAATTCCTCGACGCTCAACCGAGCGCCGGCGAAATGCTGGAAGACATCCGTGCCTTCGTGGAAAAATGGCTGCCGTCGTTCAAGACCGACAACCGCAGCTACCTGACAGTGGCATTGGGCTGCACCGGCGGCCAGCACCGTTCGGTGTACATCGCCGAAAAACTGGCCGCCTATTTCCACGACAACGAGCGCGTGGTGATACGGCATCGCGAGCAGTAAAGGTCGCACACGATAGAGCTTGATCAAAACCGTCTGGTTTGACTCAACTGGCCTCGTTGGATGATGCAGATTTTCCAATCAGAGACGTTCAACAAGTGGGCCAGGAGTCACATTGCCGCTGCGCGCGAAGTCGTGCGGCGTGCACGTCAACACGCCGTCAAGCAGCGCCGTGAAAATGGCGCAGCGGATGCGCATGGTCCGGCCACGCCGGTTCCAAAAAGCGTTTGACCATCTCGTCGGTCACGTCGGCCAGCGCGGCTGGCTCCCAGCGCGGGGCATGATCCTTGTCGATTACCAGCGCGCGGATGCCTTCGATGACCTGGCCGTTTTCCAGCGTGCGGCGGACCGCCGTGCGTTCCATGCGCAAACAGTCGGCGATATCGAGCCCGGCGCCGCGCCCGATCATCGCGTGCGTCACGCACATCATCAGCGGCGAACGGGTGGCCATGGTGGCCAAGGTGGCGCGCGCAAATTCGCTGTCGTCCGCCTGCAGCGACGCGACGATGGCCGGTACCGAGCCGGCGCTGAAGTGATGGTCGATGGCGGCGCGGTTGTTTTCCACCGAAGTAGCCGCGGCAGCAGCCGCGGCAGTGGCCTTGAAAGACGCGGCAAACGCCGCGATGGCTGCGGGCAAGCCTGCACCCGGACTGTCACTGAAAACCGCTTCCAGGCCCGTTAAATCGCTTGCCGGCACATAATGGTCGGCCAGGCCCGCGTACAGCGCATCGGCAGCACCGATGGTGGCGCCCGTCACGCCAAGGTACAGCCCCACCTGTCCCGGCAAACGGGCCAGGAAATAACTGGCGCCCACGTCGGGGAATAAGCCGATATTCGTCTCCGGCATCGCCATTTTCGTGCGGTCGGTCACGATGCGCACCCGGCTTTGCGGCCCGGCCTGCGCCACGCCCATGCCGCCGCCCATCACCACACCATCCATCAGCGCCACGTACGGTTTCGGGTAGCAATGCACGAGATGGTTGAGCGCATATTCCTCGGTAAAAAAATCCTCGACCAGCGCGCTGCCGTGCTGCGGTGTCGACTGTCCCAGGTCGTGGAAAAAGCGGATATCGCCGCCGGCGCAAAACGCCTTGTCGCTGCTGCCGCGTATCAGCACAGCCTGCACCGTGTCGTCGGCGCGCCATGCCAGCAGCGTGCTGGTGAGCGCGCGCACCATGTCCAGCGACAGCGAGTTCAACGCCTTCGGGCGGTCGAGCGTGATCAAACCGGTGCCGTTGACGATGCGGGTGATGACGTGTGCACTCATGGTTGTCCGGTGGCCTGGTTGCGTGTGGGGAGATGTTCGAGCGGATTGGGCAGCGCCACATCGCCGCCCAGGCGCGCCTGCCATTTCACCGTGGCGGGCGCCAGCTGCGGCTGCGCCGTATGGCGGGCGTAGATCGCTGCAAACGGCAGGTCGTCGGCTGGCTCCTGTTTGAAGCCGGTGGCTTTCTGCAGGCCCGACGGATCGCGTGCGGCGGCCAGCGTGAACTGCACCAGCCGGTCCAGCGTGGGCGATTGCAGGTCGAGGATCGACGCCATCATGGTCAGTGGCGCAGCGGCAAACGCGTGGTAGTGCAGCGCCTTGGCGCCGCGCGCCATTTCCGCCGGCAGTGCGCCGTCGGGTTCTACCTGGGCCATGGCGTTGTCGAACACGCCGTGGCCCCAGTCCAGCAAGCGCTGGTTATGCGTAACGCCGCCAACGGCGGTCACGGCCAGGCCTTCCCAATAGTAATGATTGTTGCGTTTGCCCTTGCGGGTGTCGGCATGCGTGAGCGTGGCGTCAGCCAGCGTGGTGAACCACGCTTCGATGGCCTGCCGCTGCGCCGGTGTGGCCGCCGGCTGCACCCGTGCATAACTGAGGGCCAGGCCGCCGAGCGTCCACTTGCGCACAAAATACGCCTGCTCGCTCGACATCTTGCCTTGCATGGCGTGCTGGCCGGCCCAGCTCTCGAGCCAGCTCAGTGCGCACGCGGCATCAGCCGGCTTGTTGTGTTCTTGAAAGCGGCTGGCGTTGCGCGCCACGCCAGCGAGGAATTTTTCCACCGGTTCCGTGCTGGCGATGTTTTGCGCGCGGCGCGCCGGGTCGATCACGGAATGGTGGGCGTCGTTGTAATAGCTGTTGGCGTCGATATCGATCACGGCGGCGGGCGCCGGCTGGCACGTGGCAGCGACTGCGGGCATGGCCACCAGGGCAGCAATGGTATAAACCAGATAAACAATTTTCATGGAATCCCAAAAACAAGAAAGGGCGCCCGGTCAGCGCCCTTAGTTGGTGTGTCGCGCCGTTACGCAGTTGTTACACCGGGGCGGCGGCAGCAGGTTCGAAGTTATCCGGGAGATGCTTGATCGCATCGTGGCCGTGCTGTTGGACTTTTCCTTTGTATTTCATGACCTGGCGGTCCAGTTTGTCGATCAGGGTATCGATCGCAGCGTACAGGTCTTGCGACAGGCTTTCTACATACACCGTTTTACCGGACAGACGCAGATTGATTTCAGCCTTTTGGCGCTTGGTTTTCTCTTTAAGGTTATCTACGGTCAGAATGACAGCAATATCAATCACTTGATCAAAGTGCCGTGTAACGCGCTCCAGCTTGCTCTGCACGTATTCACGAATGGCGGCGGTCACTTCGAGATGATGTCCACTGATGGTGAGATTCATACACACTCCTAAAGATAATTGTCGCTTACGGTTAGTGCGTTGCCCATTCGAACCGGGCACACAGGAACCAGTGCACTACAAAGACTTGCGGAGACTGACGGGAGGAATCTTCAAAGCTTCGCGATATTTGGCAACAGTTCGTCGCGCAATCACCATGCCTTGTTCTCCCAGCATGTCCGCAATCTTACTGTCGGATAAAGGATTTTTAGGGTCTTCAGCTCCTGTCAGTTGCACGATCAGTGCCCGTATCGCCGTCGAACTGGCTTCACCTCCCGCTTCGGTGGCGACGTGGCTACCAAAGAAGTATTTCAGCTCAAACATGCCGTGCGGGGTCAGCATGTATTTCTGAGTTGTCACCCGAGAAATGGTGCTCTCGTGTAGACCCAGTGTATCAGCAATTTCGCGAAGCACAAGGGGGCGCATGGCAACCGCGCCATGGGAGAAAAAGTTCTTTTGTCGTTCTACTATCGCTTGCGCCACGCGCAGGATGGTGTCGAAACGCTGGCGCATATTCTTGATCAGCCACTTGGCTTCCTGCAGCTGCGCGCCCATCGCGCCCTCGCCTTTTCCCTGTTTGAGCAGGTTGGCGTACATGGCGTTTACGCGCAGGCGCGGCATGACGTCATTGTTCAGACTGACCTGCCAGCCGGTGCGCGATTTTTTCACGATCACGTCGGGCACCACGTAGTCGGACACGTCGGATGCGAACGCCGCACCCGGATGCGGGTTGCACTGGCGGATCACGGTTTGTGCTTCACGCAAGTCTTCGTCGTCGCACAGCAGCGCTTTTTTCAGCTTGTTGAAATCGCGCTGGGCAAACCACGCCAGGTGCTTTTCCACGATGGCCACGGCCATCCTGCGCGTGACCAGCGGGATGCCGGGCAAGCGCTTGATTTGCAGCGCCAGGCACTCGGCCGCGTTGCGCGCGCCCACGCCGGCAGGGTCGAAACTTTGCAGCAGCGACAGCGCCGTCTGCAGCTCGTCGATATCGACTTCCAGTTCTTCCGGCAGCCGTGCGTGGATCTCGTCGAGCGCTTCTTCGAGGTAGCCGTTTTCGTCCAGCGCATCGATGATCAGTTCGACCAATGCGCGGTCGCGCAGCTCCAGCACGGTCACCCGCATCTGCTCCATCAGGTGTTCGCGCAGGGTGCAGTGGTGGGCTTCGATTTGCGGGCGCGCGTCTTCATCGTCGGGCGCTTTGCTGCGGCCGGCGTCGCTCCAGTCGACGTCGGCTTCGGCGGTGGTACTTTCGGTATCGGCAGCGGGGCCGTCGTAGGTGTCGGCGTCGCCACTTGGCGCGGCGTCCTGCGGGCCCGATTCGGGCGGTGCTTCGCCCGCCGGCGCCTGCTGGCTGATGGCGCCATCGGACAGCAGGCGCAGCGAATGGTCGAGTGGATCGTCGAGGCGTTCGAGCAGCGGATTATCGGTAAGAAGTTGTTCGAGTTCCTGGTGCAGCTCCAGCGTGGAGAGCTGCAGCAAACGGATCGATTGCTGCAGTTGGGGCGTCAGCGCGAGATGCTGCGAGGTCCGCAGTTGCAACGACTGTTTCATGGATTACATTCGGAAGTGTTCACCCAGGTACACGCGACGCACCGATTCATCGGCAATGATGTCGTCCGGACGGCCCGATGCCAACACCGAGCCCTGGTTGATGATATACGCGCGGTCGCAGATGCCCAGCGTCTCGCGCACATTGTGATCGGTAATGAGGACGCCGATCTGCCGCTCCTTGAGGAAGCGCACGATGCGCTGGATCTCAATCACGGCAATCGGGTCGACCCCGGCGAATGGTTCGTCAAGCAGCACGAAGCGCGGGTTGGTCGCCAGCGCGCGCGCAATCTCCACCCGGCGGCGTTCGCCACCAGAGAGGGACAGCGCGGGATTCTCGCGCAACTTTTCGATTTGCAAATCGGCCAGCAGGGTATTGAGCCGTTCATCGATGTCAGCCTTGGATAAAGGCTTGCCGTTCACTTTTTGAATTTCGAGAACGGCGCGTATATTTTCTTCCACGGTCAGCTTGCGGAACACTGACGCTTCCTGCGGCAGGTACGACAGGCCCAGCGCAGCGCGGCGGTGGATCGGCATCGACGAGACGTCGACGCCACCAATGTCGATGGTGCCGGCATCGGACGGCACCAGGCCGACGATCATGTAAAACGACGTGGTCTTGCCGGCGCCGTTCGGGCCCAGCAGGCCCACCACTTCGCCGCATTCCACTTGCAGGGACACGTCGTGCACGACCTGGCGCTTGCCATAGGTCTTTTGCAGGCCGCGCACGATCAGGGTGCTACCGCAGGTTGCGTCCATGCTTATTTCCCCGCCGGTGGTGTTGGCTGGGCCGGCTGCGCCGCTGGCGTCGACTGGGCCGGCGCGATCGGCGGCCGCTTGGTCGATGGCTGGATCACCATGGTGCCGCGACCGCCACCTGGCTTGCTCTCGCCGGTAGGGGTGTTCTTGACCGCGAACACTTCGCGGCGGCTGTCGTAGGAAATGAATTCGCCATCGATCTGGCTGGTGATCCTGGTGCCTTCCAGGCGCTTGATGCGGCCCTTCGAGATCAGCTTGACCAGCTCGGTCTTGTCATCGTATTCGATGCGGTCGGCCTGGCCTTCCACCCACTGGTCGCCTTCGCCATCGAGCTTTTGGCGGAACGTGGCCTGCACGCCGGGCGCGCCGGTGAGCACCACGAACTGGTAGCCCTCGGGGTCTTGCGTGACCACGGCTTTCGGCGACGTCATGCGGATGGTGCCGCGCGTGAGCACCACGTCGCCGGTAAAGGTCTTGATCTGCTTGACGTCGTCGGTGTCGAGCTGGCCGAAGCTGATTTCGATCGGCTTGTTGGAGTCGGCTTTTTCAGCGTGGGCCGTACCGGCCAGGGCCGCCAGCAGCAACGCTGCGGACAACATCGTCTGTTTCATGATTACTTTCATACGTTTTCCTTTAGCGTGCCGCATGCGGCGGCATGGTGATCTTGCCGCGCCCGCCCAGTTGCGTTTGCAGGGTGGCGTTATTGGCGGTCATCCCGGTGCCGGTGGCCACCGTCTTGCCCAGGTGGAGTTCGACCGGCGCCGCCGTTTCCATTCTTTCCTCGTCCGGGAACACGGTGAGCGTGGACGAGACCAGGCTCATCGACTGGCTACCGGGGCCGGCCGGGCGTACCACGTCCACATTGCCGTTGAGCTTGATGCGCGAGTTGTCCTGGTCGACGCGCGCGGTATCGGCCCGCACTGTCATCGGCGGATGCTGGCCATTGAGCGTGTTGATGAACGGCTTGTCGATATCGGACGCATCCTCGGCCGGGTGATGGGTGAGCTTGTCGCCCGAAATAATATAGGCCGGCTTGCCGTCCTTGGTCATGCGTACCAGGCTGAAGCGGTCGATGATGTAGTCGGGCTCGTTGCGGAACTGGTCTGTTCCACTGCTCTGGCCCGACTCGTTAACCAACTGCACCATCCAGCCCGTACCGACGGCCACGAACACGCCGATCACCAACATCCACGTGAGCTGCCAACGGTGTGCTGTTCTTTTACGCATGATGGCTCTCCGTTACACCATGAATTGCGCCATCACGGCCGCGTGCGTACCCTGCGCCTGCAACAGCAGTTCGCACACTTCGCGCACGGCGCCGCGGCCGCCCTGGGCCGTGGTGATGTGATGGACGCGCGACAGCACTTCGGCACGGCCGCCCGGCACCGCCACCGCAAAACCGACGCGGGCGAGAATCGGCAGATCGACCACGTCGTCGCCGATGAAACCCACCTGCTCGGCCGTGAGGCCGGTCTTTTCCAGTAGCGCACGGAACGGCGTGAGCTTGTCGTGACCGCCCTGGTGCAGATAGCTGATGCCAAGGTCGGCCGCACGCTTGATCACCTGCGGCGACGTGCGCGCGCTGATGATGGCCGTCTGCACGCCCGACTCCTGCAACAGCTTGATGCCGAGGCCGTCGTAAACATTGAACGTCTTCAGTGCCTCGCCATCGGCGCCGTAGTGCAGGCTGCCGTCGGTGAGTACGCCATCGACGTCAAAGATCATCAATTTTACGCGCGCGGCGCGTTCCAGGTAGGTCAGTTCGGTCATCAGATCACCTTGGCGCGGGTGAGGTCATGGATATGCAGCGCGCCGACCAGCTTGCCGTCGGCATCGGTCACCAGCATCTGGTTGATGCGGAACTGTTCCATCACGGCCACGGCGTCGACCGCCAGTTTTTCCGGCGCGATGCTGCGCGGATTGGCATGCATCACGTCGCGGATCACGACCTGGGTGAAGTCCTGGACTTTTTCGATCATGCGGCGCAAGTCGCCATCGGTGAACACGCCGATCGGCTTGTCGTCGGCATCGACCACGGCGGTCATGCCCATGCCCTTCTGGGTAATTTCCAGCAGTGCATCGACCAGCTTGACGTCGGCCAGCACCTTGGGCACGTCGGCGCCGCTGCGCATGACGTCGCGCACGTGGGTGAGCAAACGGCGGCCCAATGCGCCACCCGGGTGCGAGCGGGCAAAGTCTTCTTCCTTGAAGCCGCGCAGGTCGAGCAGCGCCACGGCCAGCGCGTCGCCAAGCGCCAGCGTGACGGTGGTGGACGTGGTCGGCGCCAGGTTCATCGGGCACGCTTCTTTTTCAACGGCCACGTTCAGGTGGACATCGGCGATATTGGCCAGGCTGGAGCCAGGCTTGCCGGTAATGGCAATCACCTTGCTGCCCATGCGTTTCACCACGGGCAAAATCGTCATCAACTCGCCGCTTTCGCCCGAGTAGGAAATGGCGATGAACGCGTCGTCGGCGGTGACCATGCCGAGGTCGCCGTGCGCAGCTTCGGCCGGGTGCACGAACAACGCCGGGGTGCCGGTGGAGGCGAACGTGGCCGCCATCTTGCGGGCGATGTGGCCGGACTTGCCGATGCCGGAAACGACCACGCGTCCCTTGCAATTTAACAACAGTTCAATCGCCTTGGCGACCGTGTCGTCGGCATTCAGGCGTTGCTCAAGGGCAGTAATGGCGGCTGCCTCGTTTTGCAACGTTTCACGGGCCAGCTGCAGCGCGTGCGCGGCCATTTTTGCGTCAAAAGCTTTCAGCATTGTTTTTTCATGGGTTACACTCATACCCAAGTATAGCCGAATTAAGAAAGCAAAAAACTTGCCAGTCGAAACAATGCGCCCCCGTGGGGCGAAACCACGAAATAAAAAACTGACGGCTGCGGCAACATGACGTTTTCCCCGCTCGAACTGACCCTGGTGTTACTCGGCAGCGCCGTGCTGGGCGTGGTGGCGTTCCGCATGATGCATCTGCCGCCCATGCTCGGCTATCTCGCCGTCGGCATTCTGATCGGCCCCCACGCGCTCGGCTGGGCCATGGAAAGCGAAGCCACCCACGGCCTGGCCGAATTCGGCGTGGTGTTCCTGATGTTTTCCATCGGCCTCGAATTTTCCTTCCCCAAATTGATGGCGATGCGCGGCATCGTGTTCGGCCTCGGGCTGGCGCAGGTGGCGTTCACCATCCTTGCCACCCTGCTGTTCGGCTGGACCATCGCTACCCAGCTGCCGGCCTACCTGCACATCAGCTGGCAAGGCGCGTTCGCGCTGGGCGGTGCGCTGGCCATGTCATCGACCGCCATCGTGGTCAAGATGCTCACCGAGCGGCTGGAACTCGAGAGCGAGCATGGCCGCAAGATCATCGGCATCCTGCTGTTCCAGGACCTGGCCGTGGTACCGCTGCTGATCATGATTCCCTCGCTGGGCCAGCGTCCCGACGCGCTGGCCGAGACCTTGGCCTGGGCCGGCCTGAAAGCCGTGATCGTGCTCACCCTGCTGCTGTTCGTGGGCCACCGCCTGATGCGCGGCTGGTTCACCATCGTGGTCAAGCGCCGCTCGCAGGAACTGTTCATGCTGAACCTGCTGTTGATCACGCTGGGCGCGGCGTGGATCACCGAGCAGGCCGGCCTGTCGCTGGCTTTGGGCGCTTTCGTGGCCGGCATGCTGATTTCCGAAACCGAGTACAAGCACCAGGTGGAAGAAGACATCAAGCCGTTCCGCGACGTGCTGCTGGGGCTGTTCTTCATCACGGTGGGCATGCTGCTCAACGTGCGCATGGTGATGGACAACTGGTGGCTGGTACTGGTCTTGCTGATCGGGCCGGTGCTGGTGAAATTCGCGCTGATCGCGGCGCTGGCCAAGCTGTTCGGATCGAGCGACGGCGTATCGATCCGCACCGGCCTGGCGCTGGCGCAGGCCGGCGAATTCGGCTTCGTGCTGCTGAACCTGGCCAGCGGTAACAAGCTGATCGATCCGTTCATCACCCAGGTGGTGCTGGCCTCGATGGTGTTGTCGATGCTGATCGCGCCGCTGATTATCGCCAAGTCCGACCAGATCGTCATGAAGCTGGCCAGCAACGACTGGATGATGCAGTCGCTGGCGCTGACCAAGATTGCCAGCCGCACCATGTCCACCAACAAGCACGTGATACTGGCCGGGTTCGGGCGCAGCGGCCAGAGCCTGGCTACCCTGCTGTCCGAAGAAAAAATCGACTACCACGCGCTCGATCTCGACCCCGAGCGGGTGCAGGTGGCGCAGGCGGCCGGCCTGCAAGTATCGTACGGCGATGCGGCGCGGCGCGAAAGCCTGGTGGCAGCCGGCATCTACCGCGCCAGCGCGGTGGTGATTACCTATGCCAGCACGCCGTCAGCGCTCAAGGTGCTGCACCAGGTGCATTTGCTGGCGCCCAATCTGCCAGTGCTGGTGCGCTCGCACGACGATACCGATCTCGATGCCTTGAAAGCTGCCGGCGCCGCCGAAGTAGTGCCCGAACTGATGGAAGGCAGCCTGATGTTGGCCTCGCACACGCTGGTGATGCTCGGCGTGCCGCTGCGCAAGGTGGTGCACCGCGTGCAGGCGGCGCGCGAAGCGCGGTATGCGTCGCTGCGCGGCTTCTTCCACGGTTTTTCTGACGTCGGCGAAGACGCCGACCTCGACCGCCTGCACCCGGTCACGCTGGCCGAGAACACGCCGTGCGTGGGCAAGCCCCTGGGCGGGTGCCTGCTGGCCGACAGCGGCGCCGAGGTCGCCAGCATCCGCCGTGGCAAGGGGGTGATCGACGTCACCGCGGAAACCGTGCTGCAGGCGGGCGACGTGGTGGTGCTGCGCGGCGCTGCCGATGCCGTGGCGCGGGCCGAGAACCTGTTGCTGCGCTAAGGGCTGGTTCGGCCCGCGCTCCCCCCATTTTTGCAAGGCAGTCATGTCCGCAGTACCTACCCAGCAATTTACCCCGCAAGAAATTGACGCCGTGTATCGCGTCATCGCCGAACGCCGCGACGTGCGCCATTTTGTCCCCGGCGCGGTCGACGAAGCCATCATCGAACGCCTGTTGCACGCCGCCCACCAGGCCCCCAGCGTGGGCTACATGCAGCCGTGGCGCTTCATCCGCATCGCCAGCGACGCGGTGCGCGCCGCCATCATCGACCTGGTGGAGGCCGAACGTCTCCACACGGCCGCAGCGCTGGGCGAGCGCGGCGCCGAATTCATGCGACTAAAAGTGGAAGGCATGCGCGAATGCGGCGCAGTCTTCGTGGTGGCGCTGGCCGATGGCCGCGAAGCCCACGTCTTCGGCCGCCGCACGCTGCCGGAAATGGACCTGGCGTCGGTGGCCTGCGCAATCCAGAATATGTGGCTCGCTGCGCGCGCCGAGGGACTGGGCATGGGCTGGGTATCGCTGTTCGATCCCGACCAACTGGCGCAATTGCTCGGCATGCCGGACGGCGCGCGGCCGGTGGCGGTGATCTGCCTCGGCCACGTGGAGCAATTTTATCCGCGGCCGATGCTGGAACTGGAAGGCTGGGACACCCGGCGCGACCTGGCGGGATTGGTGGCGGTGGATCGGTGGCCCAATCCCGGCGTATGATAAATTTTTCGAACCAGATTGCGGGGTGCGGGTCTACCTAAAGACCTCGCTCACATGCGAGTGACCATTCCATTGCGTCAGGCATGGGGCTCGCATGAAGGAAAAGAAACAGCAAAAGGAAACCTGGAAAGAGATCGGTCACCCCGACCTGCGCCACATCGTCGAGAAGCGTCAGGATGCACGCGAGCGCTATGTCAGGCATGCCTTGGCAACGATGCGCGATCCGTTCGAAATATGGATCGTTGAATACGAAGACCAACATGGCAAAACATCGCCACGGGGAGTGCATTTACATCCGTCTATAAAGCAAAAGGCAAGCTTGTTGCTTGCCTTTGCTAGCTTGTTGTTGACCCTGTACAGCACAGGGGAAGAGGTCTCACACGACACAAATTCCGGGGTATTTGCAGTGTCCCTTAACCGGCTATCGCCCACCCGGGGCAGCCGGTCTCGCGCTCCACAACAAAAATTGTAACCCAAATCGCGTTCTGACGACACGAATCATGTACCGTGATTGATGATGGCTCACTCCACCGGCGAACTGCTGACCACGCGATTGCGGCCGGATTCCTTGGCCGCATACAAACGCAGGTCGGCGGCGGCGATCCAGGCGCGGGCGATGGCAACCGGGTCGCCATCGGCTTCACCCGGATGCAGCGCGGCCACGCCGATCGATACCGTGACCGACAGTTGCAGCTCGGGCGTGAGCGCGATCATGGTGCCGGCCACGCCGGCGCGGATGCGCTCGGCAACGAATGCGGCGCTTTCCAGGCTGGCGTCGATCAGCAGCACCACGAATTCCTCGCCGCCGAAGCGCGCCAGCGCGTCGGATGCGCGCAGCTCTTTCTTGATGCGGGCCGCCACCTCGCGCAACACCTCGTCGCCACCGCCGTGGCCCACGGTATCGTTGACGCGCTTGAAGTGGTCGACGTCGATGTACATGAACGAAATCGGATACGCCTGGCGCCGCGCGCGCGCAATTTCTTCCAGCAGGCGGCGGTCGATGTAGCGGCGGTTGTACACGCCGGTGAGCGAGTCGGTCAGCCCGATGTATTTGAGCATCTCGTTGCTGATGACGTTTTCCAGGCAGATGGCCACGATCGACGCCATGTGCTCGACGAAATCGGTGCCCAGGCTGGGCGTAAAACGGGTGGGGTCGCGACTGGCCAGATTCAGGCTGCCAATGATGCGCTTGTTGCGCAGCAGCGGCACCAGCGCCACGCTTTGCAGCCCCGCCTTGGCATTGGGAAACGCCGCGCCATGGCGGCCCGCGTCGTACATGCCCAGCAGCGGCTTGGGCGGCGCCGACATCGCGGTGCGCTGCGACAGGTCGAACCCGAGCGCCTCGAGTTCTTCGACAAACAGCAGGTCGGGGAAATCTTCGAACACCACGTCGAGCTTGAGCATCACGGTGCGGATATCGGCGCCCTCGTCCACCAGCGTGAGCGTGACGGCATCGAGGTCGGAAATCACCGGCAGCGCACTGAGGATGGTGCCCACCAGTTCGGGGAAATTGCCGGCGCTGACAATGTTCAGGTCGAACATCTGGTGGCGCGTCATGATCGAGTGGTTGCGCTCGGCCTGTTCCAGCAGATAGGCCATGCGGGCCCGCAAGGCCTGGTTTTCAGCGGCAAGTTCATCGGCGCGCGCCGCGTGATCCGTGTGCGGCGCGAACGTGCCCGTTGCAGTTTGCGTCATAAATAAGTCCCTGGCCCCTTGCCCTTGCGCTTCACCCGATATCGTCTATTGCGTAACATTACGCCAAGTTGCGCTGCTTGGGAATGGCCCATGGGCCTGAAACCGCTTAAAACGCCAGCTCGACGGCGATTTCCTGGCCAACCCGCACCAACTGGCCATTTCCGGCCGTCAAGATAGCGTTCATGCCAAAACACAAGGCACCGTCGAGTTCCGGCTTGGCGCGGAAGCTTTGCAGGATATCGAGCGGATCGGGACCGAATTCGCCGGTGGCCTGGTCCACCGATGGCATCGGGCAACGCGGACACGGCTTCACCGGTTTCAGTACGGCATCGCCGAGCTGAAAGGTTTCGACGTAGTCTTCCTCAAAGGCTTCGATGCCGTCGATCACCACGTTGGGGCGGAAGCGGTTCATCGGCAATGGCGCACGGCCGGCGCCGCGCAGCTTGTCGTTCAGGTCGTCCAGCGACGCCTGGCCGATCACCAGGATCGGGTAGCCGTCGGAGAACAAGGTCGTCGCGGCCACGCCGTTGGTCCATTTCGGGCTCACGTCGCGCGTGGCGTCGGCGTGGAAGCGCACCAGCCGGCAGGTCACGCCCAGCGCCTGGCTGAACCAGGCGGCGGTGGCATCGTCGCAGTCGTAGGCGCGCAGGCTGTCGTCCCAGATGTGGACGCGGCGCGTGGGCGCCTGCGCCGGGTCGGGCCGGGCCAATGCCAGTTCCAGCGGGGGCATACCGGGAAAATCGACGGACAGCGTGTTCGCTTGCAACGAGGGCGTGATCAGCGCCATGCGCGGAAAGTCGCGCTGGGTCATGTAGCCGCCATTCTGGTCGACCACCATCCACTCGCGGTCGATGAACTGGCCGGTGCTAATGCCGAGGCCGGCAGTGGTCAGGATGGCTTCCTGCAACGACAGGCCGGCGCAGGATTTGATCGGATACAGCGTGAGGGCGGACAGGATGGGCATGGCTTGAAACAGGCAGCAGCGCGACCAGCGCGCGGTTAGTTGGAGCGGATCGCAGGCTTGCGATGTCAGGCTATATGGTAACAGGGGCGCCGGGAGGCGCCCCTGCGGGATATTACTCTTCCGAGGCAGCAGCCTTGGCTTTGGGCGCCCGTGGCGCCTTCGGTGCGCGCGGCGGCTTCGGCGCCTTGACGGCGGGTTCGGCAGAGGCCGTCACGGCGGCAACGTCCGGTGCGCGCTCGGCAGCCGGCTTGGCTTTTGGCTTGGCCTTGGGCTTGGCCGACCGGGCTGGCTTGGCTGGCTGGTCGGTGGAGGCGTCGCCTGCCGATGCGGTCGGGGCAGCGTGCGTCACGACTTCGGTCACTGGTGCCGATGGCGCCACCGGCGTGGACAGCACGTTCGCTACCGGTACCTCGGCCTGCGCTGCCGGCGCCTTGGCGGCGGCCTTCACCTTGCGTGCCGGTGGTTTGGCGCCGCTTTTCTTCTTGGCCGGGGCGACCGGTTGCGCTTCGTCGGTGGCCACCGGCGCTTGAACTACCGGCAATTCCACGGCTGCTTCGAGCACCACCGGCGCGGTCTGCACGTCGCTGGCAGCGACAGGTTGCTGGCCGGACTGGTTGCGCTGGCCACGGTCATTGCGGTTGTTACGGTCATTGCGGTCGCGGCCACCGCGATTGCGGTTGTTGCGGTTGCCGTCGCGGTCTTGCTGCGGTGCGGCCGCTGCGGCCGGTGTGGCGTTGGCAACTGCCTGGGCGGCATCGGCCAGCTCCGACAACGGTTCGGCCAATGGCGCCGTGACGATGGCGTCCACTTCCGACTCGGTCTCGCCGGCGTTTTGACCATCGGCCTGACGTGGCTGGCGGCCATGGCGCTCGGCCTGGCGTTCGGCAAAGCGCTCGGCGGCCGTGCGGCCACGGTTGCGGCTGCGACGCGATTCCTGGTTGCCCTGCTCCTGTGCCTCACCAGCGCCAGCGCCGTTGTCCTGGCCCTGGGCGTCTGCCTGGGCGGTGGCAGCGCCGTTTTGCGCGCCATTGCCGCGATACACGTAGGCGCCCGATTTTTCATCGCGACCGAATTCCAGCAGGCCGCGCGCTTTACACTCTTCGATCAGGTTGCCAAAGGTGCGGAAGCCGTAATACGACTCGCTGAAGTCTGGCTTGCGGCGCTTGATCGCTTCTTTCAGTACCGACGCCCAGATCTTGCCGCTGTCGCCGCGCTCGAGCACCAGCGCTTCGAATGTGTTGACGGCAATTTCCACGGCCTGGTCGCGGCGCTTTTCCATTTCGTCGCGACGGGCGCGTTCTTCTTCCGGCGAACGTTTGACGGCCGGCTTGGTGGACTCGCCGGCATCGCGCTTGGCGCGGCGGCTTTCACGCACCAGGTCGTCATAGAAGATGAATTCGTCGCAGTTGGCCACCAGCAGGTCGGACGTCGATTGCTTGACGCCCACGCCGATGACCTTCTTGGCGTTTTCGCGCAATTTGGATACCAGCGGCGAAAAATCGGAATCGCCCGAGATGATGACGAACGTGTCCACGTGCGACTTGGTGTAGCACAAGTCCAGCGCATCGACCACCATGCGGATGTCGGCCGAGTTCTTGCCCGACTGGCGCACGTGCGGAATTTCGATCAGTTCGAAGTTGGCTTCATGCATAGGCGCCTTGAAGCCCTTGTAGCGATCCCAGTCGCAATACGCTTTCTTGACCACGATGCTGCCTTTGAGCAGCAAACGTTCCAGCACCGGCTTGATGTCGAACTTGTCGTAATTGGCGTCCCGCACACCGAGCGCGACGTTTTCAAAATCGCAGAACAGCGCCATGCTGACGTTATCGTTGGAAGATGCCATGAGGAATATTTTCTAGTGAAGAGGGATGCGGGGGAACAAACGCGTGGTCCGGCGGTCGGCTAATCCAACGATTATACCCAACAACGCCGCCTCCTCCATGTACTCATCCGTGTACTGATCCACGCGCTGATCTATAATGGCCGCTCACCCCAGTTACCGAGGTATACGTCCGATGCGCCATTGATGCCGCCGTCTTCTTGACGGCCAGTCTCCACTGCTCCCCTTGCAAGCGGGAGTTCCTGGCATCTTTTGGAGTGACGTATGACACCAACCTCGACCACGTTGATCGCGCTGGACGGCGCCGCGTATGGCTTGCCTGATGGCCGCCTGCTGTTTTCAAACCTGCATGAACAATTCGACGGCCGCCCCACCGGTCTGGTCGGACGCAACGGCGTTGGCAAGACCGTGCTGGCGCAGATCCTGGCCGGGCACCTGGCGCCGTCTGCCGGGCGCTGCGTGCGTCACGGCGCCGTGTATTACCTGGCGCAGCAAGTGGCGCCGGCGCCGGGCGCCACCGTCGCCGACCTGGCCGGCATGCGGCCCGTGCTCGATGCGCTGGACCGCATCGCCGCAGGCAGCGTTGCCGAGGCAGACTTCGACCTCGTCGGCGACCGCTGGGACCTGCCGCAACGGCTGCGCCAGGAACTGAACCGCAACGGTCTGGACCGGTGTCACGCCACCACGCCAGCGAGCAGTCTCAGCGGCGGCGAAGCGATGCGGGTGGCGCTGCTGGGCGCCACGCTGTCGGGCGCCGACTTCCTGATCCTCGACGAACCAAGCAACCATCTCGACGCCCCTGGCCGGCAAGCGCTGATCGCGCAATTGCAGCACTGGACCGGTGGCCTGCTGGTCATCAGCCACGACCGCCAACTGCTGAATGCGATGGCACGCATCGTCGAACTGTCGCCATCGGGACTGCGCAGCTACGGCGGCAACTACGATTTCTATGCCGCCGGCAAGGCGCAGGAACGACAAACCGCGCAGGACCAGCTCGACCAGCGCAAACACCAGCGCCAGCGCGAAGAGCAGGCCATGCGCACCGAGCGTGAACGCCAGGAACGGCGCCAGGCGCGCGGCGCCAGACAGGGACAGGACGCCAACCAAGCCAAAATCCTGCTCGGCCGGCAAAAGGAGCGCAGCGAAAGCTCGGCCGGCAAGCTGCGCCAGCAGCAGGACGCGGCGCGCGCACATCTGGCGGAGCGGGTACGCACGGCGGCGCAGCGGGTGGCGCATGAGGCGGAAATCGTCCTGCACGCACTGCCGGCGGTGAAGCCTACGCACCGCAGCCTGGTGCAACTCGATGCGGTGGAATTGCCGTTCGTTCCCGCCGCCACGCGCCGCATCAGCCTGAACTTGAATGCGCAGCAACGGGTGGGCGTGGTGGGCGCCAACGGCTGCGGCAAGTCGACCTTGCTGAAAGTGCTGGCGGGCCGGCTCGCCCCGCTGGCCGGCGTGTGCCAGGTGGCGGACGGGTGCATCTACCTCGATCAGCGCCTGGCCAACCTCGACCCGGCCCGCAGCGTGCTCGAACAGGTATTGGCCGCCAACCGCACCGCCAGCGTCGGCACGCTGCGCACGTACCTGGCGCAACTGGGACTGGACGCCAGCCAGATCGCTGCGCCGAGCGGCACACTCAGTGGCGGCGAGCGGTTGAAGGCCGCATTGGCATGCGTGCTGTACGCCGAGCCACCGGCGCAACTGCTGCTGCTCGATGAACCGGGCAACCACCTGGATTTGCCCTCGCTGGCAGCGCTGGAAACCATGTTGCGCAGCTATCGCGGCGGGTTGATCGTGGTGTCGCACGACGATGCATTGCTGAACCAGCTGCAGCTGACCGACCGTTTGCGGGCCACCGACCAGGGCTGGCGACTGGAAGCCTGGTGACGTGCTTGACTTCGAGCGCACTCGAAGCACTAGCCTTGGGGGTGAGAACTTTCTCATCGACGAACCGGGAGTGAACTGATGGCTCTATTGAACGCACTATTTCCCAGGGCCCTGCTGCTGGCCGGCATGGTCTCGGCCGCGCCCGCCAGCGCAGGCGAAGCAAACGAACGCCGTGCGCGTGGCGAAGAGACGATCGCGGCCATCACCGGCAGCGCAGGCCGCAAGGTGGTCGACTCGCTGCGCGACCTGGCGCCCGATCTGGGTCACTGGATTGTCGATTTCGCCTATGGCGATGTGTTCTCGCGCCCCGCCTTGCCGCTGTGCACGCGCGAGCTGACCACCATCGCCGCCCTGACCGCACTGGGCAACGCACAGCCGCAACTCAAGGTCCATATCGAAGGCGCGCTCAATGTCGGCTGCAAACCGCAAGAGATCGTAGAGGTGATCATCCAGATGGCCGTGTACGCAGGTTTTCCCAGCGCCTTGAACGGCATCAGCGCCGCCCGCGAGGTGTTCGAGAAGCGCGGGGTTAAAATCGCTGGCAACCAATAAACCCCACCTGGAGCGGCCCATGGCATCCCACCTCAGCATCGACGAAGTCGCCCGGCGCACGGGCCTGACGGCACATACCTTGCGCTATTACGAACGGATCGGACTGATCGCCCCGGTGGGCCGCGCCGACGGTGGCCAACGCCGCTATGCGGCAGCGGACCTGGCCTGGATCGAATTCCTGCTGCGCCTGCGCACCACGCGCATGCCGATTACCAAAATGCAGTCATTCGCCACGCTGCGCGCCAGCGGCGACGCTACCGTGCCGGCACGGCGCCAGATGCTGGAAGTGCATTTGCAGGAGGTGCAGGCAGACATAGCGGCGATGCAGCTGGCAGCGCAGGCGCTGCAGGACAAGATTGGCCATTACCAGGCCATGGAGCAGGACGTGCTGGAGAGCACCGGATAAGACAATCACCAACAAAAAAGCCCTGCATCGGCAGGGCTTGAGCAGATCCGCAGGCATCCTGGGGATGCCTGGCGATCGATCAGACGTTGAACAGGAAGTTCAACACATCGCCATCCTTGACCACGTATTCCTTGCCCTCGGCGCGCATCTTGCCCGCTTCCTTGGCGCCGCTTTCACCCTTGAACTGGATGTAATCGTCGTAGGCGATGGTTTGCGCGCGGATGAAGCCGCGTTCGAAGTCGGTGTGGATCACGCCGGCTGCTTGCGGTGCGGTGTCGCCCACGCGGATGGTCCAGGCGCGTACTTCTTTGACACCGGCGGTGAAGTAGGTTTGCAGGCCCAGCAGGTTGTAGGCGGCCCGGATCAGGCGGTCGAGGCCTGGCTCTTCCATGCCCATGTCGGCCAGGAATTCGGTCTTGTCGGCGTCGTCGAGGTCGGCGATTTCCGCTTCGATCGAGGCGCAGATGGCGACGATCGGGGCGTTCTGGGTTTTGGCGTAGGCGGTCAGCTGGTCGAGCAGCGGGTTGTTGGTGAAGCCGCTGTCGGACACGTTGGCCACGTACATGGCTGGCTTGGCGGTAATCAGGCACAGCGGCTTGATCAGCGCCATTTCGTCGGCGTCCAGGCCCATGGCGCGCACCGGCTTGGCTTCGTTCAGGTGCGGCACGATGCGCTCCATGATGGCCAGCAGCTTGGCGGCGTCCTTGTCGCCCGAGCGCGATTTTTTATTTTCGCGGTGGATGGCTTTTTCCACGGTGCCCAGGTCGGCCAGCGCCAGCTCGGTCTGGATCACTTCGATATCGTCCAGCGGGCTGACCTTGCCGGATACGTGGATCACATTGTCGTCTTCGAAGCAGCGCACCACGTTGACGATGGCGTCGGTTTCGCGGATGTGCGACAGGAACTGGTTGCCCAGGCCCTCGCCCTGCGACGCGCCCGCCACCAGGCCGGCGATGTCGACGAATTCGACGATGGCGTTGACCATGCGTTCCGGTTTGACGATCTCGGCCAGTGCGCCCATGCGTGGATCGGGTACTTCGACCACGCCGACGTTGGGCTCGATGGTGCAGAACGGATAGTTCTCGGCCGGGATGCCCGCTTTGGTCAGGGCGTTGAACAGGGTGGACTTGCCGACGTTAGGCAGGCCGACGATGCCGCATTGGAGACTCATGGAAAACCTTTAATAATCAATAGCGCCGGCAAGCGGCTGGTGAAAAAACCGCCACATTGGGCGTTTTTCTGAATATTTTTGCTTCGCTGGCACATACCAGGCGTTCAAGGGTCCATTGTACCTCCCCCGCCCCCACTCTTCCAAAAAACCGCGCCGGCCGCACGGTCGGACTCATGCTTTTTGGGAACAATTGCTTACATTTGATACGAAATCCACGTCATACCAATGGCAGCTTCCCGCGTTAATGGAGATGTATCGGATATCAGCAATCACTCAGGAAAGGTCTCACCATGAATAACAACACCAACAAATCGTCGCTGCACCCCATGGTCCTCGCCGCTGCTGCGGCCGTTATCCTTGTCAGCGGAGTCGGCGTGGCCGCCATGATGGGCTGGCTGCCCTCGTCCGAAAGCAAAACCCCCGATGCCGCCAACGTCACGCCGATCGTCGCGCAGCCGGCGGCAACTGCCACCCCGCCCGTCGTCGATGCCGTGCCGGCCCCGGTTGCGGCACCGGTGGTCGCGCCAGCGCGTGAAGTGGTGCGCGAACCGGTCCGCCAGCCCGTGCGTGAGCCGGTCCGCGAAGCGGTCAAGGAGAAGCCGCCGGTCGTGAAACACACGCCGGTCAAGAGCGAACCCGCCGTGTGCAACAGCTGCGGCGTGATTGAATCGATCAGCTCGGTTGACCAGCGCGCCGAAGGCAGCGGCGTCGGTGCAGTCGGCGGCGCCCTGCTCGGCGGCTTGCTGGGCCACCAGGTCGGTGACGGCAACGGCCGCAAGCTGGCCACCGTGGCCGGCGCGATTGGCGGTGCGGTCGCCGGCAACCAGGTCGAAGGCCGGGTCAAGGCGACCCGCACCTACACCATCGCCGTGCGACTCGAGAATGGCAAGGTGCAGAACATCATTCAAAACGAGCAACCGAACTGGCGTGAGGGCGACCGCGTGCGCATCGTCAACGGCAACCTGCGCGCCGACAACTGAGGCACCGGCCTGCGGCGCGAGCCGTTGCGTCTTAGCAAGTAATACCTTGAGAATTTCCGTGGGGACATTCTTGCATTCATGATATTTTGCATGACTATTCCGGCGGAGGCGCGATGGTCATGTTCTTGCTTTTTGTTCTAGGCGTGGTTACGTTTCGAATGGCGTGGCGGGCCCGCAGCGAAACGCGCCGCCTGCGCCAGCTGGTCGACCAGCTGACGCAGGACGTGGCGCTGCTGCGCACCGCGGCCACGCCGCCTGCCACCACGCCAGCGCCAGCCAACACGGCAGCACCGACCAGCAGCGCGACCGCGTCGGCGGCGCCGCAGCGCGCGCCGCAAGCTGCAGCGCCAACCCGCACCTCCCAACCGGCAGAGCACACCAGCAAGATCCCCGCAGAAACCGCCGCCCCGGCCCCGGCCCCGGCCCCGGCCCCGTCCATCAATCCCGCCGAGACTGCGCCATCCCTCGCGCCGCGCCGCCAGGACAGCGCAGCGCCCTCACCGCGCACGCCGCCGCCCCGGTGGCTGGTCGCCGCCAAATCCTGGCTGTTCGGCGGCAACCTGGTGGCCAAGCTTGGCCTGCTGATCTTGTTCATCGGCGTCAGCTTCCTGCTGAAATACACGGCGGCGCGCGTCACGCTGCCGATCGAATTGCGGCTGGCCGGCATCGTGCTGGCCGACCTGGCCTTGCTGGCGTGGGGCTGGGGCATTCGCCTGCGCCGGCCGGCGATCAGCCTGCCCGTGCAGGGCGCGGCGCTGGCGGTGCTGATGCTGGTGACCTTTGGCGCGTTCCGCGTGTACCAGCTGATTCCCGGCAGCCTGGCGTTCGCGCTGCTGCTGGTGCTGACCGTGTTCACCTGCATACTGGCGGTGTTGCAGAACGCCATGTGGCTGGCGATTTTCGGCATCGCCGGCGGCTTTGCCACGCCGATCCTGGCGTCGAGCGGTGGCGGCAGCCATATCGGGCTGTTCGCGTATTACGCGCTGCTCAATGCCGGGGTGCTGGGCCTGGCGCTGCTGCGCGCGTGGCGCCCGCTCAACCTGCTGGGCTTTGCGTTTACGTTTGCCATTGCCACCACCTGGGGCGTGCTGCGCTACGAACCCGAAAACTACCTGTCGGTGCAACTGTTCCTGCTGCTGTTCTTTGCCTTTTACGTGTCGATCCCGCTGGCCTACGCGCGCCAGCAGGCAGTGCGGCTTAAGCACTATGTCGATGGCACGCTGGTGTTCGGGACGCCGATGCTGGCGTTCGGCTTGCAGTTCAGCCTGGTGCGCGGCTTCGAGTTCGGCGTGGCGTATTCGGCGCTGGCGCTGGGACTGTTCTATGTGGCGCTGGCTACCGTGCTGCGTCGCAGTCCCGATCACAACGCCCGCTATGGCTTGCTGGCCGACTCCTTCCTGGCGCTGGGCATCGTGTTTGGTACGCTGGCAATTCCATTTGCGCTCGATGGCCGCTGGACCTCGGCGGCCTGGGCGCTGGAAGGCGCCGGCATTGTCTGGATCGGGCTGCGCCAGCGGCAACAGCTGGCATGGATGTTCGGCCTGCTGGTGCAGGCCGGCGCCTGGCTGTCGTTCATCGGCAGCACCAGCGCGCTGGCGCCGGCCGCTGCGCTCGATTCGAACCTGTGGCTCGGTTTTATTTTGCTGGCGGCCACCGCGTTCCTGATGGCGACCCGCTTTCGCGCCGAGCAGGAGCAAGCGCGCGGTTTCCCGCTGCTGGCAGGCGTGTTCCTGGTGTTTGCCACGATCTGGCTGGTAGCGGGCGCCTGGACCGAAATTTACCTGCGCGTGCACGGCCCCGGCCAGGGCAGCCTGCTGGTCGGCAGTGCGCTGGTCGCGGCGGTTGCACTGTATGCGATTGCCCGCCGGATGGCCTGGAAGCTGGCCGGGGCGATTGCGCTCGTGGTGCAAGCCGTGGCCGGGCTCAAGCTGCTGCAATTGTCGCTAGCCGGCTGGACCGACCACTATGCGTCGCCGCACGTGCTCGATCGGCCGTTGCTGGGCGCGGTGATGATACTGGCCGGCGCGCTGTTCAGCAGCTGGGCGCTGCGCCGGCAGGACGACGGCCGCGTCAGCGCCAGCTATGCGGCCTACCGGGTAACACTGATATGGTCGGCATTCTGGTGGTTCTGCCTGCTGGCGCCGGACCTGGCCGGCTGGCTGGCAGCCAACGGCACTGCCCTGTGGCCGGGCCGGTATGGCAGCGGCGGCGCCAGCCTGAGACTGCTCGATTTTTGCCTGTACGCGTTGTTGCTGGCAACCACCACCGTGCTGGCAGTGATGCTGGCGCGGCGCCTGCGCTGGCCTGCCCTGCGCTGGTTTGCCGCCGCCGTCTGGCCGCTGCAGACCGTATTCACCGGCTTGCTGCTGGCGCTGCTGTACTTCGATCCGCAACTGCCCGGTGCCGAGCCCTGGATCGCCTTTGCCGCGCTGTGGCTGGCCGGCGAGTGGCTGCTGGCCAGTTGGCCACGGCAGGGCTGGGCCCTGTCCCGTGGCTGGCAGGGCGTGATCCACGTGGTGCGTACGGCCGGGCCGTGGCTGATGATCTGGCCGGTGGCGGCGCAGCTGATTGCCAACGCCATCAGCAGCGGCGACCAGACGGCCAACTGGAACACCAGCGCCAGCTGGGCGCGCTTCATTCCCCTGTGGCTGATGATGGCGGCCATCGGCTGGCTGATGCAGCGCAGCCGGGCCGGCGGCTGGCCGGTGGCGCCGCTGGCGGCGTGGTACCGGCGCCGCCTGATCCCGCTGGCATGCGCCTGGTCGGCATTGCTGGTCGCGCTCTGGAACCTGACCCAGGATGGCGCGATGGCGCCGCTGCCGTACGTGCCGCTGTTCAATCCGCTCGACCTCAGCACCTGCTTCGCCATCGTGCTGCTGGTGGCTTGCCACCGCCTGCAGGAGCCGGTTGAGCGCGTGCGCACCGCTGACGACGTCGGCTGGCCGGCCAGCTGGATCGCGCCGCTGCCGCTGGCCATCGGCACACTGGGCTACGCCTGGTTCAACCTGGCGCTGCTGCGCACGGTATCGCACTACCTGGGCGTGCCGTACGACTTTTCCAGCATGGTTGCCTCGCAGTTCGTGCAAGCGATGCTGTCGCTGGTGTGGAGCATCACCGCGCTGGTGCTGATGCGCCACGCGGCGCGCCGTGCCGTACGCAGCATCTGGATCGTGGGTGCCGTGCTGCTGGGCGTGGTGGTCTGCAAACTGTTCCTGGTGGACTTGTCGAATATCGGTGGCGTGGAGCGTATCGTCTCGTTCCTGGGCGTGGGGGCATTGATGGTTGGCATCGGCTACCTGGCGCCCTTCCCCCAACCCGAGCCATCGCCGCAGGAGGATGCATGAAAAATTTATGGCGCATCGGCGCCTGCCTGGCGGCAGTCACTGCAATCACCGCAGTCACAGGAGTCACAGCAGCCACCGCCGCAGCGGGCGCGGCCGACCGCGATACCCCGCAAGACTATACGCACCTGCTGCCGCTGACAGCGAGCGCCCAACAGGGTGTGCTGCAACTGCGGCTGCCGCGCGCGGTGTACCTGCACGCGCGCTCGCCGCAACTCGATGACGTGCGCGTGTTTGATGCCAGCGGCGTGCCGCAACCGTTTGCGCTGCGCATGCCTGCGGTGGAGGCCAGGGTCGGCCACAACGATGTAGCTGTGCGGATCTTTCCGCTGATGGGCGCCGGCAGCGCGGCCACGCAGCTCGACCTCGACGTCAGCACGGCGCCTGACGGCCGGCTGCTGTCGGTCAAGGTGCGCCCGGAGCGCAGCGACGGGCAGACTGCGCCAGCGCCGCGCCTGACCGGGCTGGTCCTCGACCTGGGCCGGCAAATACCCGCCACCACCGCCCCTTCCACTGCGCCCGCCATCAATGCGCTGCGCTTCACCTTGCCGGCGGACCGACGCGACTACAGCGCCCAGGTATGGCTGGAAACCAGCGACGACCTGAAGCGCTGGGATACGGTCGGCACCGCCGAACTGAACTGGTTCACCAACCAGGATGCACAAACCCTGGCCAACGACCGCCTCGACTTTCACGAACGGTCGTTCCGCTATGCGCGGCTGACCTGGCGCAGCGGCACACCGCTGCAGTTTGCCGCCATCGTGGCGGAGCAGCCGGTGCGCACCGCATTGGCGCCGGCCGGCGAGCAATTGCTGGTGCCAGCGGTGGCGGGCGAGCACCCGCAAGACCTGGTGTACGCGGTGCCGGCAGCAATCGCTCCCGACAAGATCGGCCTGCAATTTAACCAGGAAAATATCGTGCTGCCGGCGCTGCTGGGCGTGTACCAGGCCACACCGCGCCGGCCAGGCGCGCCGGCGACGCGGTATTTCGAACCGGTACTCAACACCACCTTTTACCGCATCACGCAGGATGGCCATACCCGCAGCTCCGGTGACCTCGACGTCACGCCACGGCATGCGCCGCAATGGGTGTTGCGCAGCGCCACGGCAAGCACCGTCAAGCCGCAGCTCCGCTTGGGCTGGCAACCGGCAACGCTGGTGTTCCTGGCCAGCGGCCACGCGCCGTACACACTGGCGGTGGGCCGCGTCGGCGCTGCTGCCGGCCAGCGCCCGCTCGAACAGGTGGCGCCCGGTTTCAGCGACGCCGAATTGCGCGGCCTGGAACGGGCCACCACGGGCCCGGCCCAGGCCAATGCGGGCGCCGCAGCCAGTGCCGCGGCGGCCACACAGGAGGCGGCAGCCAGCGCCCGCAACCGCCTGCTGGTGCTGTGGGGCGTGCTGCTGCTGGGCACCGGGATGCTGGCGTGGATGGTGTGGCGCCTGCTGCGCCCGCAACCGCCACGTTAAAAACGACTACTTGCCTGGCTTGTTCAGCACATTCAACACGGCCAGGCTCATTGCCTGCGCCGCCGTCTTGATCGACGGTTCCGGCACCGGCGCGTAGTACGGCGAATGGTTGAAGGCCACCGGCTTGCCGCCCGGCTTCTCGGCCTCGGCCACCGCTTGCGGCGAATACACGCCGGTAAAGAAGAACATGGCCGGTATGCCGGCATTGGCAAACTGCGAAAAATCTTCGCTGGCGGTCATGGCCGGCATGCGCCATACCTTGTCGTCGCCGAATGCCTGTTTCAAGACACCGGCGGTACGCGTGGTCAGCTGCTCATCATTGATGATGGCGGCGCCGCCGGCGATCAATTGCACGTCCGGCGCCGGCGCGTCGGCCATCGCGGCCGAGGCGTTGGCCACGCGGCGCACGCCAGCCAGGATTTTTTCGCGCACGGCCGGGGTGTAGCTGCGGATGGTGCCGCGCACCTTCACGCTGTCCGGGATGATATTGCCCACGCTGCCGCCGTTGATGGCGCCGATGGTCACCACGCCAAATTCCTTGGGATCTTTTTCGCGGCTGATGACGGTCTGCACATCGACCACGAAACGCGCGGCAATCATCACCGGATCGAGCGCCTTGTCCGGCGCCGAACCATGGCCGCCCCGGCCCTTGAAGGTGATTTCGAGCGCATCGGAATTCGACGACACCGGGCCGCTGTTGTAGCCGATGGTGCCATACGCGTGCGGCCACGAATGCAGTGCGAACGCGTAGTCGGGTTTGCCGAAGCGGGTGAACAGGCCGTCTTCGATCATGGCCTTGGCGCCAGCGACGATTTCCTCGGCCGGCTGGCCGATGAACATCAAGGTGCCCTGCCACTGCGCTTTCATGGCCACCAGCGTGCGTGCGGTGGCCAGCCAGGCTGTCATGTGGACGTCGTGGCCGCAGCTGTGGGCTACCAGCGTATCCTTGCCGTCGAGCTGGGCGTGGGCGCGGCTGGCCCAGGCAAAGCCCGATTTTTCTTCCATCGGCAAGCCGTCCATCTCGGTGCGCACCAGTACCGTGGGGCCGGGCCCGTTCTTGTAGATGGCGACGATGCCGGTCTTGCCCACTTTTTCGGTGACCTCGAAGCCGAGCGCGCGCAGGTCGGCGGCCAGTTTGGCGGCCGTGCGCACTTCCTGGAACGCCAGCTCGGGATGGGCGTGCAAATCCTTGTAGATCGCGTCGAGCTGGGGATACATGGCGTCGATGCCGGCAGCGACGGCTTTGGCGTCCTGCGCCAGCGCTGGTAAGGTGGCGGAGAACAGGAGAGCGAACAGGGCGGAAAGCGGGCGCAGCGTCATCGATGATGTCCTAGTCTGAGGAATGATTCCCTCAGCTTAACATCAGGCCGTATGCAATTTCATGGTGGCCGCTTCGAATTTTCCTTCGACTATCGAAGGCATGACCAGCAGCGACTTGTCGATGGCCTGCTCGATCAGGTCCTGGTCCTCGCGGCGCGGGCGGTGCAGCACGAAGTCAGCCACCTGCTGTTGCAGGCTCAATGTGCGCGGATGGCCGATACCGAGGCGCAAGCGCCAGTAATCCTGCGTGCCCAGTGCGGCGGTGATGTCTTTCAGGCCGTTGTGACCGCCGGCCGAGCCGCCCTTTTTCAGGCGCGCGATGCCGGGCATCAGGTCCAGCTCGTCGTGCACGACCAGCACTTCATCGGGATTGATCTTGAAGAAGCGGCACAGACCGCCTACCGACTGGCCCGAGCGGTTCATATACGTCTGCGGTTCGAGCAGGTATACCTCGTGGCCCGCGATCGACGTTTTGGCCATCAGTGCGTTGTACTTGGTCTCGCGCTGCAGGCGCGCGCCGCTGTCGTTGGCGAGGTTGTCCACCAGCCAGAAGCCGGCGTTGTGGCGGGTTTGTTCGTATTCGGCGCCGGGGTTGCCGAGGCCGACGATCAGGCGGATGGGCATAAGTGTGCAGTCAAATAAAGAAGATTATCGCAAAACACCCCTCACTGCAGGGGGTCGTACCCGTCGGGGTACGACCCCGGCCTTGGGGCTGCGGGTTCATGCAAGCGAAAAAAAACCCGCCGGCATACGCTGGCGGGTTTTTCAGAGAAGAAGTCAGATTACTTCTTTGGCTCTTCAGCAGCAGCTTCAGCAGCAACTTGGCCAGCTGGCACCGATGCGGTAGCAACGGTCAGGTCGTTACCGTGGGTGATCGCGGTCACGCCTTTTGGCAGGGTCAGGTCGGACACGTGAACCGAGGTACCAACATCAACGTTGGTCAGGTCGACGGTCACGAATTCTGGCAGGTCAGCTGGCAGGCATTCGATTTCGATTTCGTTCAGCACGTGGCTGATGGTCGCGCCGTGCAGCTTGACTGCTGGCGACACGTCGGCGTTGGCGAAGTGCAGAGCAACTTTCACGTGCAGTTTTTCCGACGCGTTGACGCGCTGGAAGTCAGCGTGCAGCACCAGTTGCTTGTATGCGTGGACTTGGAAGTCGCGCAGCAGCACTTTTTGTACTTTACCGTCGATTTCCAGATCCAGGATCGACGAGTGGAACGCTTCTTTTTTCAGCGCGTGGTACAGGGCATTGTGGTCCAGCGAGATGGTCACTGGGGCTTCGGTGCCACCGTAGATGATGCCAGGGGTTTGGCCCGAATTACGCAGGCGGCGGCTCGCTCCGGAACCTTGCAATTCGCGTTTGAATGCAACAACTTTCATGTGATACTCCAAAAATAACAGGGCTTGCGCCCCGTGTTATGAAGCCCCCGCGACCAGGGTGCTTCGAAAATGAGCAAAACGCTCATGAAATCGGGAAAGCGGATAAAACCACAACGGCGCAACCGGTAAACCGGGTGCGCCGCCAGTCAAACTGATCGCTGAGCCGTGGCTTAGTCGATAAAGAGCGAAATCACCGAATCGCCCTTGATGATGCGTTTGAACGTCTCGGCCAGCAGCGGCGCGCACGTCAGCTGACGGATCTTGCCGCAGGCTTTGGCCGCGTCGGACAGTGGAATCGTGTCGGTCACGACCAGCTCGTCCAGCGACGAATTGGTGATGCGCTCGATTGCCGGACCGGACAGCACAGCGTGGGTGCAATACGCCACGACTTTTTTCGCGCCGCGTTCCTTGAGCACTTCGGCAGCTTTCACCAGGGTGCCGGCGGTGTCCACCATGTCATCCATGATGACGCAGTTGCGGCCTTCGACTTCACCGATGATGTTCATCACTTCGGAAACGTTGGCTTTCGGACGACGTTTGTCGATGATGGCCAGGTCGCAGCCGAGGCGCTTGGCCAATGCACGGGCGCGGACCACGCCACCAACGTCCGGCGAAACCACCAGCAGGTCTTCGTAGCTCTTCTTCAGCAGGTCGCCCAGCAGGATCGGCGATGCGTAAATATTGTCAACCGGGATATCGAAGAAACCTTGAATCTGGTCGGCGTGCAGATCCATGATCAGCACGCGTTCGACGCCGGCTTCTTCCAGCATGTTGGCCACTACCTTGGCCGAGATCGCCACGCGCGCCGAACGTGGGCGGCGGTCTTGACGGGCATAGCCAAAGTAAGGGATGGCGGCGGTGATACGGCCAGCGGACGCGCGTTTCAGGGCGTCGACCATCAGGATCAGTTCCATCAGGTTGTCGTTGGTCGGTTGGCAAGTCGACTGCAGGACGAACACGTCTTTACCACGCACGTTTTCGTTAATCTCGACCATGACTTCGCCGTCCGAGAATTTCGAGACGTTTGCTTTGCCGAGGGGAATGCCGAGATTTTTTGCGACTCCTTCTGCCAACGCAGGATTAGCGTTGCCGGTAAAAACCATCAGGTTTTCGTAAGCCATTGGGAGTCCCAGAGATAGTAGAAGAAATTTTTGAAGATCGCTTGCGCAACCTGGTTGATCGCGAAGCGCTGTACAGTTGAATGCGGCTCACTGGGTGCCGTCATTTTTGCTTCATCCGGCCGGAGACTTATGCCTCGACGGTTCCAGACAAAACGAATGGCAGGGGAACAAGGATTCGAACCTTGGTATGCTGGAATCAAAATCCAGTGCCTTAACCAGCTTGGCGATTCCCCTACGCAACTTGCTACTTGTCGCTACAGGCCGATATTATACAGCCATTTTCACGAGAAGCAAAATCTTTTTTTCTCGCCTACAACATGCCGATGAGGGGATGGTGTTTTAGCGCTCGTGCTTTCCAAGTCTTCCACATCCGGGGCGCTGTTGCAAGCACCGCGTCGGCTTCTTCCTCGTTTGCCACTGCACTGAACACACAAGCACCGGAGCCAGTCATCCTGGCATCACCGTAAGCACTGAGCCATTCTACCGCTTCTGCTACCTGCGGGAACAACTCGATTGCCACTTGTTGCAAGTCGTTTCTTCCAAAACCCTGTAAATCGTTTTGATTTTCAAGGTGGCTGGAAAAGTCCGTTATCTTAATGACCGGCGTGTCTCTTGTCAAACGTTCTGACGAAAAAATTGCCGGGGTTGGCACTTGCACACCCGGTTCGATAACCACGTACCAACATTCCGGGGCCTCGACCGGCTGCAATGCTTCGCCCACGCCTTCCGCAAACGCGGTCTCGCCAAAAATGAAAAACGGGATATCGGCGCCCAGTGGCAAGCCCAGCGCCATCAGCTCCTGCCGGCTCAGGCCCGCGTTCCACAGGGAGTTCAGAGCCATGAGCGCGGTGGCGGCGTCGGACGAGCCGCCACCGAGGCCGCCGCCCATCGGCAATATTTTTTGAACCGCGATATCGACGCCGCGCGGCAAGGCGCCAGTGCGGCGCAGCACCTCGGCCTGCAACAGGCGCGCGGCGCGTATCACCAGGTCCTGCTCTTCCGGCACGCCATCGAGCACGGTGACGCGGCGCAGCGCCGTATCGTCGCGCAGCGTGAAGTGGAGCGTATCGCCGTGATCGACCAGCTGGAACACGGTTTGCAGCAGGTGGTAGCCGTCGGCGCGGCGGCCGTTCACGTGCAGGAAAAGGTTGAGCTTGGCAGGCGCCGGGCAGTTCAGCAGCTGGTTCATGGCGCCATGGGGTCGAGCACCAGGCGGATCGTCATATCGTCCACCTGCTGGCCCAGCGTCAGGCGCGTGACGTCGATACGGCGCGGCTGCGGCACGGCGGCAGCGTCATCCTGCCAGCCCAGGTAATCGATCTTCCAGCCGTCGCGCGTGACCACGCTGTTATTGCTGGGCGAGGCCGTGAAGCGCTTGCCGTCGCTGTCGGTGGCGTAGCCTTGCAGCCAGTCGCGCAGGCCGCCCACCGGCAGGGTCCAGCCCAGGGTCTGCAATGTCAGGCTGTCGAGGTCGGGCGCGGTACGCAGCGGCTGCCCGCTCTGCTGCAAGGTGGCCGCCGTGGCCGTGACGGTGATCCGGGCCACGGTCTGGCCGGTTGGGGAATTGAGGCTGACATCGGTGCGCGCCGGGCTTTGTTGCCAGTTGAAGTTGCCGTTCATCGCTTCCTTCTTGCCATCGCGGACAAAACTGATGGCAATGCGGCCGGTCAGTTCGACCGTTTCCTGGAACGGGGCGACCACGGCGGTGGAGCGTGGCACGCTGGCGCAGCCAGCCAGCACCGACAGGGCGGCGGCCAGCGCCAGCGCGGGGGCGGTGCGGCGGAACAAATTAAAAGTCATGGTCTGGTTCTTTTGCTTATCGATTGCTTACGATTGCTTAGTTGGCGTGATCGGTTGCCAGGCTCTGGTTCAGGCGCGCCAGCGTACTCTTGAGCGCGTCGTTCTTGGGGTCCTTGCTATGGGCTTCGTGCCACAGCTTCTGGGCGCCGGCCACGTCGCCCTGGGCAAACAATACCTCGCCCAGGTGCACGGCAATCTCGGGATCGCTGCGCACGGCATAGGCGCGGCGCAGATAGCCTTCCGCTTCCTGCAAGTTACCCATGCGGAATTGTACCCAACCCATGCTGTCCATGATGAACGGATCGCCAGGCGCCATTTTCAGCGCCTGCTCGACCAGCGCGTGGGCCTCGGGCAGGCGTTCGTTGCGTTCGGCCAGCGAGTAGCCAAGCGCATTGTAGGCATGCTGGTTGTCAGGCTCGGCAATCATCACCTGGCGCAGCGCTGCTTCCATCAGGTCGGTCTTGCCCACTTTTTCGGCGGACAGCGCGAAGTCGTACAGCAGGTCGGGATTGTCCGGATAGCGTTTGACAGCGTTTTGCAGCACCATGTAGGCGGTGGTGGTGTCGCCGGCGTCGCGCAGCACCTGGGCATCGGTCTGGAAGATTTGCGCCTGGTCGCCGGGGTTGGTGGCAGGCAGCTCGGCCAGCTGCTTGCGCGCTTCGTCGAGCTTGCCCTGGCGCGCAGTGATTACCGACCACTTCAGGCGCGCGGCCAGGTACAGTTTTTCATCGCTGCGGTCGACCTTGTCGAGCCACTTGAGGGCGGTCTCGACATCGCCGCGCTGTTCGGCCAGTTGCGCCAGGATCATCAGCACCTTGCTGGCGTCGCGCTCGTCGTCCGGATGCTGGTCCAGTACCGCGATGTAGCGGCTGAAAAATTGCTCGGCCGACACCAGGTCGTTGTTTTGCATGCCCATCACGCCCAGCGCATATAGCGTAGCCAGGTTGTCGGGCTGGTCCTTGAGCAACACCAGGAACTGCTGGCGCGCCGATTCCGGCTGCTTGGCGTCGATCAGCACGCGGGCATAGGCGGCACGCACTTCGCGCGCCTGCGGATACTTGTCGAGGAAATCATTGAGCACCTTGAGCGCGACGTCGATATCGCCCGAGACCTGGGCCCGCGTCATGGCGGCCAGTTCCGAGTCGGGCTTGATGGCGGCGGCCTTGTCGGCCTCGGCGCGGGCACGCGCGGTATCGTTCAGGGCGAACGCGCCCTGGGCCAGGATCAGATGGCTTTCCACCATGCTGTCGTACGGCGCCAGCACGCGCTCCTGCATGGCGAACGCGGCGGCTTTGTCCTGTGTGCGCAACAGTAATTGTTGCATCTGGAACATGGCAATCGCCCGTTCCGGGCCCTTGGCCTGCGCCAGGCGACGGGCGAAAATCGGTTCGGCTTCGCTCAAATCGTTACCGGCCACGGCAAAGCCGAGGAAATACTGCGCTGCCTCGTCGGAGTCGGGCGCCAGGCTGCGCCACAGGCGGATCGCCGCGACCGCTTCGTTGCCCTGCTTGGCCACCAGCGCCATGTCGGCCGCGCGCTTGGCCAGGCGCGGATCGCGCGTCTGCTGCGCCAGCGCCATCATGGTAACGAATGGTCCCTGCCATTCGCCCTGCTTGAATTCCAGCTCGGCCTTGGTAATGCGGTACAACATGTCGCCGGTGAGCGCGTTATTGGGCAAGGGATCGGCAACGGGCGCGGCGTCGGCCGCGCTGGCCCCGTTGGCAGCCTCGGCAGCATCGGCGGGCGGCGGCGCGGACGGATTCGCAGGTGCGGCGGCGGGGTCCGCCGCCTGGGCGACCGGCGTTGGCGACGTCGTCGCGCACGCCGACAGCACGGCGGCGAGGGTTACAATGGCGAAAGCGTTTTTCAAGAGAACATCCTGGCTAATAGACGAGGGCGCGTTGCTGCGGGTCGCTTTGATTTTACGCGCAACATGGGGCTTGCGTGTTTTGACTAGTGTAACCAAATATTCAGGCAGACTCTTCGCCTGAGCCACTTCCCTCCCCCATTATCGAGAGGTTTATTCCGCAGATGCCAGAATTACCAGAAGTCGAAGTCACAAGGCGCGGCGTCGCGCCCCATCTTGAAGGCCGTACCGTGCAGGACGTGGTGCTGCGCCGCGCCGGCCTGCGCTGGCCGTTTCCGCCTGAATTGCCAGCATTGCTGGCCGGCCGCACCGTGCTGGCCACCGGCCGGCGCGGCAAGTACCTGCTCGTGCATTTCGAGCATGGCACGCTGATCATCCACCTCGGCATGTCGGGCCATTTGCGGGTGATGGCGCAGGGCACCGAACCGGAAAAGCACGACCATTTCGACCTGGTCGTGGCCAGCCCCGACGGTCCGCAAGTGCTGCGCATGAAGGATCCGCGCCGCTTTGGCGCCGTGCTCTGGCATGACGCCGACGATGGCGCGCTCGACAGCCATATCCTGCTGCGCACGCTGGGCGTGGAGCCGCTGGAAACTGGCTTTTCCGGCAAGCTGCTGTACGACCACACGCGCGGCCGCAGCGCCCCCGTCAAGCAGGTGCTGCTGGCCGGCGATATCGTCGTGGGCGTTGGCAACATTTATGCTTCTGAAAGTTTGTTCCGGGCCGGGATCAACCCGAAGACGGCGGCCGGGCGCATCAGCCTGGCGCGCTACGAGAAGCTGGCGCAGGCCATCCGCGAGATCCTGGCCGAGGCCATCATCCAGGGCGGCAGCACCTTGCGCGACTTTATCAGCGTCAATGGGCAATCCGGTTATTTCCAGCAGACGTATTTCGTCTATGATCGGGCTGGCGTGCCGTGCAAGGTGTGCGCGGCGCCGGTGCGCCAGATCAAGCAGGGCCAGCGTTCCACTTTCTATTGTGTGAATTGTCAAAAATAAAGGCACAGCCCATGATGGTCAGGGATTTCGAGCACTACAGCGCCTGGCGCCACGGCGTGGTGACGGCGCTGCAGGCGTACCAGGCCTGGGTGGCCGAGGCCGCCCTGTTTGACGCCGCCACCGCCCAGCGCCTTGCCCGCACCCTGGCCCGGCTGGCCGACGACAAGCTGTCGGTGGCGTTTGTGGCGGAATTTTCGCGCGGTAAATCGGAACTGATCAACGCCATCTTCTTTGCCGATTACGGCCAGCGCATCCTGCCATCGTCCGCCGGGCGCACCACCATGTGCCCTACCGAGCTGATGTACGATGCCGCGCTGGCGCCGTCGCTGCGCCTGCTGCCCATTGAAACCCGGGCCGACAACCTGTCCACCGGCGACTACCGCGACCACGCAACCGCCTGGACCGTGCTGCCGCTGAACCTCGATGCCGGCGCCGACATGCACGAAGTGTTCAAGCAGGTGAGCATGACGCGCCGGGCCACCGTCGAGGAAGCGCGGCGCTACGGCCTGTACGACGAGGACGATGCCGACATGCGCGCGGCAGTGGACCAGCACGGCATGGTGGAGATTTCGCTGTGGCGCCATGCGATCATCAACTTCCCCCATCCGCTGTTAAAGCAAGGCCTGGTGATCCTCGACACGCCGGGCCTGAACGCCATCGGCACCGAGCCGGAACTGACGCTGAACCTGATCCCGAACGCCCACGCGGTGCTGTTCATCCTGGCCGCCGACACGGGCGTCACGCGCAGCGATATCGACGTGTGGCGCAACCATATCGGCGCCGGTACCGGCCGCATGGTGGTGCTCAACAAGATCGACAGCATGTGGGACGAGTTGCGCAGCGAAACCGAAGTGAACGACGAGATCGCCCGCCAGCAGGCCAGCGTGGCGCAGGTGCTGGCGCTGGAGCCGCGCCAGGTGTTTCCGGTGTCGGCGCAAAAAGCGCTGGTGGCCAAGATCACCCACGATACCGCGCTGCTGCAGCGCAGCCGGCTGCAGGGGCTGGAGGCCGCGCTGTTCGACGAGCTGATCCCTGCCAAGAAAGATATCGTGCAGCGCCAGCTGCGCGACGATCTACAGGCGCTGACCACCGCGCAGGCAGCGCTGCTGGGCGCCAGGGCGCGCGGCATTGTCGAGCAATTGCACGAGCTGCGCAGCCTGCGCGGCAAGAACCGCACCGTGATCGAGCACATGATGCGCCGCATTGCCGTGGAAAAGCGCGAGTTCGACGCCAGCCTGTTCAAGCTGCAGGCCACCCGCGCCGTGTTCACCCGCCTGTCCACCGAGCTGTACGCGAGCATCGGCATGGACATCGTGCGCGACGATATCGACCTGGTGCGCGAACAGATGCAGCGCAGCCGTTTTTTCCTCGGCGTGCGCGAAGCGGTGCGCCACTATTTCGAGCGGATCCGCAGCCACCTTGACGCTGCCGCCAGCAAGACCGCGGAAATCAGCGAAATGATGGGCGTGATGTACCGCCGCTTCGCCAGCGAACACGGCATGAGCCTGGCGCTGCCGTTGCCCTTTTCGCTGACCGCCTACCGCGACGAGATCGCCAGCATCGAAGAGATTTATTCGAAGCAGTTTGGCACCGCCACCCTGATCACGACCAGCCGCGTGGTGTTGATGGAAAAGTTTTTTGATACCATAGCCTCGCGCGTGCGCGGCTGCTTCCGCTCGGCCAACGTCGATACCGAGGCCTGGCTCAAGGTGGTGATGGCGCCGCTGGAGGCGCAGATCCGCCAGCACAAGGACCAGCTCAAGCAACGGCAGGCGTCGGTCCAGCGCATCCACGATGCGACCGATACCCTGGAACAGAAAATCACCGCGCACGAACACCAGCAACACGTGCTGGAAGCGCAAAAAGCACATTGTCAGCAACTGGCGCAGCAGATCGCCGAGGCCATCGAGGCGGCGCCCGCCGGCCACCCGGTGCTCGATGCCGCCTGATATCAACTGAAAGACAGAATGAAGTTTACCGCAGTAGAAACTTATGCCGACCCGAGCTTTTCCGCCGCCCTGATCGGCTGGCAAAAACAGCATGGCCGCCACGCCCTGCCCTGGCAAAACACCCGTGACGCCTACCTGATCTGGCTGTCCGAAATCATGTTGCAGCAAACCCAGGTCACGGCCGTGCTCGGCTATTACGCGCGTTTCCTTGAACGGTTTCCCACCTTGCGCGACCTGGCCGCTGCGCCGGTCGAGGACGTGATGGCGCAGTGGGCCGGCCTCGGCTACTACACCCGTGCACGCAACCTGCACAAGTGCGCGCAATGCGTGGTGGATCAGTACGACGGCGTGTTTCCATCCGACCCGGCGCTGCTGGCCGAATTGCCCGGCATCGGCCGCTCGACGGCGGCGGCGATTTCCGCGTTTTCCAGCGGCACCCGCGCGGCCATCATGGACGGCAACGTCAAGCGCGTATTCGCGCGCGTGTTCGGCATCGACACGTTCCCCGGCGAACGCAGCACCGAGCAGGCGATGTGGCTGCGCGCCGAAGCGCTGCTGCCGGAACAGGGCATCGAGTCGTACACGCAAGGCTTGATGGACCTGGGCGCCACGCTGTGCACGCGCAGCAGCCCGGCGTGCGAGCGCTGTCCGATGCAGCCGCGCTGCGTGGCGTTTGCCACCGGCCGCACGCGCGAACTACCGGTGCGCAAGCCGAAAAAAATCTCGCCCGAAAAACATGCACTGATGCTGGCCATCATCGATCGCGGCCAGGTGCTGCTGGAACAGCGGCCACCCACCGGCATCTGGGGCGGCCTGCTGTCGCTGCCCGAGCTGGACGGCCACGTATTGGCCGCGGACGACGATGTGCCGGCAGCGGACGATGCGCTGCTGTTACAGGCAGTGGGAAAATTCGGCGCGATGGAGTCGTACGAGCGCCTGTCGACGGTGACCCATGTGTTCACGCACTACAAGCTGCACATCGCACCGTACCGGGTGACCCTGGCGCAGCGGCTCGATATGGTGGCGCAGGCCAGTTATGTATGGATGGACGCCGCGCGGCTGGCCGACGCGGCGCTGCCGGCGCCGATCAAGAAGCTGTTGCTGGAGTTGATGGGCGATGGCAAGGCGGCGCAGCAGCGCATGGATTTTTAAAACCCAACCGAGCGCCTCACCTAGCCTTCAGGGCAAGGCGCAGCGACGAAGACAGTACGCCAGTACGGCGAGGAGCTGCAACGCCGCCATGGAGGCTTGGTGAGACGCTCAGTGGACGTAGCGAGCGATGGCGAAGGTGACGCTGACCAGCGCAACCGACGTGGCCACAAACCATTTGATGAGGTTGGCCTCAAGCCGCGTCATTTTCAGCTCAAGCCGTGATTCCAGTTCGGCAAACTTGACATAGACCTGCCCGAATTGCGCAGCGAGTTCCTCGCGCAACCGCGCCATGTCGACCTTGCTGCTGCACTGGTCCGTCATGTTTTGTTTGAACTCCTTGAACCGCTCGGCAACTTCGGCTTCCATGATGGCTCCTTCAGGCAAGGTGGCGTGGAAGCCCATGATCTGCCGCACACCCTACCTTGTCAAGCGGCGCCAGTATGCGTTACATCAAAGCTCATCAAGCGAAAACAGGCGCCGGTGTTCGCGGATCGCGTAGCGGTCGGTCATGCCGGCGATATAGTCGGCAATCTTGCGCGCCTGGTGGCTGGCATCACCGGCCCGGTCGTGGTAGTCGGGCGGCAGCAATACCGGTTCGGCCATGAAGGCGTCGAACAGCTCGCGCACGATGCGGCTGGCTTTGAAGCGCATGCGGTTGACCTGGTAATGGCGGTACAGGTTTTCGCGCAGGAAGCGCTTGAGTTCGGTCGCATCCTTGCGCATCGGATCGGAAAAACGGATCAGCGGCGGCGCCTGCCGCACATCGTCGAGATGGCGCGGCGCCGCGTCGGCAATCAGCGCGCTCGACGTGACGATCAGGTCGTCGGCCAGCGCCGTAATCAGGCGGCGCAAGGTCTCGTAGATGGCACGGCGCCCGGTCAGGCCCGGGAAGGTCTGCTGCACCTCGTGGTACAGGCGGGCAAAAAAATCGACTTGCTGCAATTGCTCGATGGTGATCAGGCCGGAACGCAGGCCGTCGTCGATGTCGTGGCTGTTGTAGGCGATTTCGTCGGCCAGGTTGGTCAGCTGCGCTTCCAGCGAAGGCTGGGTGCGTTCGATGAAGCGGATCGCAACCGGGCCCAGCTGACGGGCATTGTGCAGCGAGCAGTGCTTGAGGATGCCTTCGCGCGTTTCGAACATCAGGTTCAGGCCGTTGTACGCGCCGTAGTGCTCTTCCAGTTCATCGACCACGCGCAGGCTTTGCAGGTTGTGCTCGAAGCCGCCATGGTCTTTCATGCAGTCGTTGAGCACGTCCTGACCCACGTGGCCGAATGGCGTGTGGCCGAGGTCGTGCGCCAGCGCAATCGCCTCCACCAGGTCTTCGTTCAGGCGCAGGTTGCGCGCGATCGACCGGCCCACCTGCGCCACTTCCAGGCTGTGCGTGAGCCGGGTGCGGAACAGGTCGCCTTCGTGGTTGAGAAACACCTGGGTTTTGTATTCGAGCCGGCGGAACGCCGACGAATGGATGATGCGGTCGCGGTCGCGCTGGAACTGGCTGCGCGACGAATGCGCCGCCTCCGGATGCAGACGGCCCACGCCGCCCGAGGAATGGGCTGCATAGGCAGCAAGATATTCTTCGGGCAGCATGGCGTACCCTTACACGTGCGCGGCCAGCGTGGCCAGCAGCAGCTCTTGCGGTGCGTTGGTGATGCTCGGCGCACCCAGCGGCTTGAGCAGGATGAACTTGATGGCGCCGCCCTCGTTCTTCTTGTCCACTTCCATCAGTTCCAGCCAGCGCGCAGTGCCCAGGTCGGGCGCCTTGACCGGCAGGCCGGCCGCCGCCACCAGTGCGCGCACCCGGGCCACGGTCGCGTCATCGATCAGGCCCATGCGTGCCGACAGGTCGGCCGCCATCACCATGCCGCAACCGACCGCCTCGCCATGCAGCCACTCGCCGTAACCGAGACCGGCCTCGATGGCGTGGCCGAACGTGTGGCCGAAATTCAGGATGGCGCGCAAGCCGCCTTCGCGCTCGTCCTGGCGCACCACGTCGGCCTTGATTTCGCACGAGCGGGCAATCGCATATGCGAGCGCGCCCTTGTCGCGCGCCATCAGCAAACCGATATTGGCTTCGATCCAGTCGAAGAAAGCGCCGTCGATGATGGCGCCATGCTTGATCACCTCGGCCAGGCCGGCCGACAGTTCGCGGTCGGGCAAGGTTTCCAGGGTGGACGTATCGGCAATCACCGCGCGCGGCTGATAAAACGCGCCGATCATGTTCTTGCCCAGCGGATGGTTGATGCCGGTCTTGCCGCCCACCGAGGAATCGACCTGCGACAGCAAGGTGGTAGGCACCTGGATGAAATCGACGCCGCGCATATAGCTGGCGGCCGCGTAGCCGGTCAGGTCGCCGATCACGCCACCGCCCAAGGCGATCAGCGTGGTCTTGCGGTCGGCCTTGTTGGCCAGCAAGGTGTCGAAGATCTGCATCAGGCTGGCCCAGTTCTTGAACTCTTCGCCGTCGGGCAAGACCACCGACATGACTTGCTTGCCGGCGTCGCGCAGCGCGGTTTCCACGCGCTCGAGGTACAGCGGCGCCACGGTGGTATTGGTGACGATGGCGACCTTGCCGCCATTCACATGGCGCGCCAGCAGCGACGGGTCGTCCAGCAGCGACGGGCCGATGGAAATCGGGTAGCTGCGCTCGCCCAGGTCAACATTTAACAGGATGGTGGATTCTTCGTTCATCGATGGTTGGGCATGGGTGGAACAGTTGGGTGCGGCTTCGCACGCCAGCTTTTCCAGTTGATTCAGGATGGTCTGGACCATCGATTGTACGTTAGGACGGCCGGTATCGATGACGATATCGGCGATTTCCATGTACAACGGGTCGCGCACGGCCATCAGTTCTTCGAGTTTCTTGCGCGGGTCGGCGGTTTGCAGCAGCGGCCGGTTCTTGTCGTGGGCCGTGCGCTGCAAGATGCTGTGGACGGTCGTGCGCAGGTAGATCACCATGCCGCGCGCCTTCAGGTGGGCGCGGCTGTCGGGATCGAGCACGGCGCCGCCGCCGGTGGCCAGCACCAGGTCCTGCTGGCCGGTGAGCTCGCGGATCACCTCGGCCTCGCGGCGGCGAAAGCTGGGCTCGCCCTCGATCTCGAAGATCCAGGGTATCGACGCGCCCGTGCGCGCCTCGATCTCGTGATCGGAGTCGATGAAGCGCAGCCCCAGCTTGCGAGCCAGGATGCGGCCGATGGTGGTCTTTCCAGCACCCATCAAACCGACTAGAAACACATTTTGCATGCAAAATCCAACTTAGTGCGGGCGCCGACCACGCCCGCCCGCGCCCTTAATCGGCGTTGCTGCACGTGGTCGCCACCCCGTATGGGCTGACCGCGCCCGGCGGCGCGACATTCTGGTTTGTATAATCCGAACTCAAACCCAGCAAGTGTACCAGAGAGGTGTACGTCGATTCGCTGCCATTTGACTGCCCGCGCACGGTGAGGTTCACATCGAGCCAGTTGACGCGGTCGCGCGGATACACGAGCGACACCGTGGCCCGCCCGGTGGCGTCGGTCGTGACCGCCGGCGTGATGGTCACGGGCAGACCCGGTTCGAGCTTGCCGTTGCCGTTGAGATCCTCGCCGGCATCGAGTATGCCGTTGCGGTTGCTGTCTTCGTTGCCGCACTGTACCTGCTGCACCGGCGCCCACGGACCGGGATCGATGTAGCCGAGCCGGCCCTTGTAGTAGCTCACCGGCAGCACCGACGCTGTCAGCCGCACGCCCGACACGGCGTTGCCTGCCGCATCGGTCACAAACACGGCGTAATCCTGCTGGTACGTGGCGCTGTCCGGCGCGCTGATCAGGTTGCCGGTGCCGGCGCTGATGAACAGCGAGCGCTGCGCCACCGTCAGCTGGGCAACCGCGGTGTTGCTGGTCACGGCGCCGCCCACGATGCGGGCCTGGATCTGCACGCCGTTGGTGGCCGTGGCCGTGGCGCCCGCAATAAAACTCACGGTGGCCGAACCGTCGGCAGCCGTGGTCACATCGGACGGCTGGGTGAGCGCACCGCCGCTGGCGTCCGCGAGGATCGAGAACGACACCAGCGCATTCTTGACCGGGTTGTTCTGCCCCGGGCCGTCGCGCACCACCGCGCGCAAGGTCACCTGCTGGGTGATGCTGCCGGCCGTATTCACGCCGATCACCGCCGGATCGGCCTGCACCGTGATGGTGGACGCGGCGGTCAGGGGCGCAACAAACTCCAGGTCGGTCTGGGTGCCCAACGTGCCGGACCTGGCCGTGAGCGTGGCCACACCCGGGCTGTTGGCGTCAAGATAGGCGTTGGCCGCGCCGCCCACCAGGGCTACGGCGCCAGCGAGCGGCACGGTGCAGCCGGGATTCGCATACACGGTGCCGCGCGAGCTGCTGATGGTGACGTCGCCAGCGCTGCTGCCATTGCCGCCGGTGACGGCCACCTGGCGGCACGTGCCGATATTGCTGGTGGTGACCACGTTGCCGCCACCGTCCAGCACGCGCACGGCAAACGACGACGTGTTGATCGCTATCGCCGCCGATGCCGTCTCGCCCAGAGCGCGCACCGTCAACACGTCGGCGCTGCCGCCGGTTGCCGCGTAGGTGAGGATCAGCTGGCCAGCCGCATTGGTGACGGCCGTGCCGCCCCCTTTTACCGTCAGCGAATTGGCATTCGATGAAAACGTCACCGGCTTGCCCACCAGCGCATTGCCGGCCGAATCGACCAGTTTGACCGTGACGTCGGCACTGGCCCCCGCATTGATAGTGGACGCGGCGTTCACCGTCAGGCGGTTGCCGGCCACATTGACCACGGTGGTTACCGGCGCGGCCCCTACCGCCGTGGCAGTGACGGTGATGGCGCGCGAGCTGGAGTCGCCGCCGGTGCTGAGTTTTTCCGTGACGATGCCCTGGGCATTGGTGGTGCGCGACGTCAATGTCAGGCTGCCCGAGCTGGTTTTCAGGTCCACCGCCACGCCCGGCAGCGCAGTGTTGTTGGCGTCGCGCACCAGCGCCACCACCGTCACCTCGCTGCCCGCCACGCCGGCCGAGGCCAGGGTGCCGGTATCGGTGGTGAGCGACAGCGACGGCACGGCCGTCACCACTGCCACCGTCACCGGGGCCGACGTGCGCCCGCCGGCCGTGGCGGTAATGGTAATCGTGCGCAGCGATGCGTCGCCGGCCACGCTGAGTTTTTCCGCCACCTGCCCCGCCGTGTCGGTAATCCGGTTGACGCTGCTCACGGTGCCGGAACTGGCGGTAAAGCTCACGGTCTCGCCCACCAGCGCGTTGCCGCCGCTGTCCTTGACGATGGCCGTCAATGTCACTTCGGTGCCCGCCAGCCCCGACGAGGCAATCGTGGTGGCGCTGGCCTGCACGGCCACGCTGGCCACCTTGGACGTGGTGCCGCCGGTGCCGCCGCCCACCGTGCCGGGCGAACCGCCGCCACCGCCGCATGCACCGAGCAACGTTGCACAAGTGGTCGCTGCCAGCCATCCGATGATGCGTTTCATGCGCTGTTCCCCTTTTACCGTGAGCTGGTTACTTGAGTTTGTCCGTGACGATTTTTGGCGTGATAAACACCAGCAATTCGGTCTTGTCGTTGGTGCGTCCCGTGGTGCGGAACAGGTAGCCGAGCACGGGCACATCGCCCAGCAGCGGCACTTTGCTGGTGGAGTTGCGCTCGGTCTGCTGGTAGATGCCGCCCAATACCACCGTGCCGCCGTTCTCCACCATGACCTGGGTTTTCACGTGCTTGGTGTCGATGGCAAAGCCGGCGCGGGTTTCCTGGCCCACGCTGTCTTTATTCACGTCGACATCGATCACCACGTTGCCATCGGGCGTGATTTGCGGCGTCACTTCCAGCCGCAGATTGGCCTTGCGGAACTGGATCGACGTGGCGCCGCTGCTGGTGGCCACCTGGTACGGCAGCTCGATGCCCTGCTCGATCAGCGCCACCGACTTGTCGGCCGTGATGACGCGCGGGCTGGAGACGATCTTGCCGGCGCCGTCGGCTTCGAGCGCCGACAGTTCCAGGTTGAGGAAGCGGTTGGCGGCCGACGAGAACAGGCTGATCGCCAGGCTGCTGGCGTCGATGCCATTGATGCCGGCCGCCGGCAGGTTGACGAACTGGGTATTGTTGTAGCTGCTGGCCGTGGGCGCGATCTGCCCCGTGACTTCGCCCACGCCGGTGATGTTGCCGCCTATCGCAAAGCGGGTATTGCCGCTGCCCACCTGGTAGCCGGAGTCGCCGCCCCGCACGGTGCGCATGTCGGAAAAACCGAGCTTGGCGCCGAGGTTGCGGGTAAACGTGTCGCTCGCTTCCACGATGCGCGCCTCGATCAGCACCTGCTTGGTGGCGACGTCGGTCTTGGCGATCAGGCGCCGCACGTCCTCGATCTTGGACGCGATGTCGGTGACGAACAGCTGGTTGGTGCGCGGCTCGATGATGGCGCTGCCGCGCCGCGACAGCACGCGGTTGCCGGCGCCCGCCGCACTGTCGAGGCCAAACACGGTGCGGAAGGCTTCGGCCTTCTGGTAATTGAGCTGGAAGATCTCGGACTTGAGCGGTTCCAGATCAGCGATCTGGGCGCGCTGTTCGAGTTCAAGCTTTTCCTTGGTCAGCAGTTCCTCGCGCGGCGCAATCCACAGCACCGAGCCGTTCTTGCGCATGTCGAGGCCCTTGGCCTGCAGGATCACGTCCAGCGCCTGGTCCCACGGTACCTCTTTCAGGCGCAAGGTCAGGTTGCCGGTCACGCTGTCGCTGGTGATGATGTTCAGGCCCGAGATATCGGCCACCGCCTGCAACGCCGCGCGCACTTCCACGTTCTGGAAATTGAACGACAGCTTTTCGCCGCGATACCCCTGCGTGCCCTGCACCAGCCGGTTCGGCTCCTCCTTGACCGGGCGCACGTCCACCACCAGCTGGGTATCGCTCTGGTACACGCTTTGTTCCCACAGCCCGCGCGCGTCGATGGTCATGCGCGCATGGTCGCCCTGCTGCATGGTGGACACGAACGCCACCGGCGTGCCGAAGTCGCCCACGTCGAGCCGGCGCCGCAAGGCTTCCGGCGCAGCGGCGCCAATGAAGTCCACCACCACCCCGGTGGGCGTCTGCCGCACATCGGCTGCCGCGCCGCGCGGCAATTCGACCACCACCCGGCCTTCGCCATTGTCGCCGCGGCGGAAATCGATGGCGCGCAACTGCGGCCGTTCCGCCGCCGTCGTCACTACCGGAGCCGCAGCGGCAGCGCCGGCGCTGGTGTCGATGGTGACCACCACGGCCTTGCCGTCGATGGCCATGGTGTAGCCAAGGCTGCGGTTCAGGTTGAACAGCAGGCGGGCGCGTTCGCCGGCTTGCACCACGTTGATGCTGCGTAGTTCTCCCACGCCGAATTCGTGCTCGGTCTTGCCGGTACGATTGGCAATCGGCCCGAAGTCCAGCGCAATGCGCGGCGGATTGCTGATCGCAAAGCCGGCCGGCAAGGTGGCCGGTGCTGCGGTCATGGCAATTCGTACCATCAGGTTGGCGCCCTGCTGGCTGGCAGTAATCGTTTCAATCGCGTTGCCGTCCTGGGCGCGGGCGTTGCCGCCGGCAAGCAGCAGTGCGCCTGTCAGCAGCGTCATCAGCCATCGTGCGAACAGCGTGCGGACCATGGTTCCAGCCTTCATTTGGCGGCCTCCTTGCTTTCCTGTAGTTCCAGCGTGGCCTGGTGTTCCACCCAGTCGCCCGTGGCATCCTGGACGATTTCACGGATGTTGACCGCGTTGTCGGTAATGCCGGTAATCACGCCATGGTTCTGGCCCACGTGCTGCCCCTTGACCACCTGGTGCACATTGCGGTCCACCTGCAGCACGGCGTACATCACGCCGCGCGCTTCCATCGTGCCCACCATTCTCACGGTATCGAGCGGATAATTTTCCAGCAGCTCCTTGCGCCGGTTCAGGTCGGGCGCCAGGCCACCCGTACCGCCCTCACCCGGCCCCTGCTTGGCCAGTTCGGCCAGCAGCTTGTTGGGATTGAACGGATCGAGCACCTCCTTCTGGCTATAGGCAAACGGGATGAAGGTCTTCGGCTCGGCCAGCGCCGGCACGCCTACCTTGGTTTCGGCATCGACCTGTTTCATCCAGGCACGTACTTCCTGCACGTCGCTGTCGCCGCAGCCGGCCAGCAGCAGCACTATCCACAGGGGGCGGGCGCGCGATCTCATGAGCGTTTCGCCGCTTTCTTCCTGGCGTCGGCAGCCTTGCGCTGAGCCTGCACTTCGTCGGGGTCGAGGTAGCGGAAGGTTTTGGCCACGGCGTCCAGCGTCAGCACGCCGTCCTTGCCGGTGCTGAGCGTCATATTGTTGAGCGTGACGATGCGCGGCAGGTTGGCCATGTCGGCGGCAAACGCGCCAATGTCGTGGTAGCTGCCGGTGACCTTGATATCGATGGGCAGCTCGGCGTAGTAATCGCTGAGCACCACCTGCGCCGGCTTGAACAGCTCGAACTGCAGGCCGCGCCCGGAACCGGCCTGGTTGATGTCGGTGAGCAGCGCAGCCATCTCGGCCTTGCTGGGCAGCTGCTTTTGCAGGCGGTCGACATACCGGTCCACCTGCAGCTTTTGCGCGCGCAAGGCATCGAGGTTGATCGCCTTGGCGGTTTTCAGGCGGTATTCGCCGCGCAGCCGTTCTTCGGCCTGGGCGCCGGCGTCCTCGGCCTCGAACTGGCCGCTCCAGTAGAGAAAATAACCGGCCGTAATCACCGCCGCCGCCACGCCAACCGCGCACAGCACGCGCGGCGCCAGCGGCCACTGGCCCGGCTTGCGGCCATCGAGGTTGCGGAACTGCGCCGCCAGGCGGGCGCCCAGCTCGCCCAGGTTGGGATTGAACTTGCCTTTGAGCTTGGCCTTCATGCGGGCGTCCCTCCCGCCGGTGCGGGCACCGGCGCGGGCACGGTAGCGGGCGCCCCGGTGGCGGGCGGCACGTCCTTGTCGCGCGGCCGGCGGATGTTGACGATCAGGTTGAACTCGACCACCTTGCGCACCGTCCGGCCCTGCGCCAGCGGCGCCGCCTTCACTTCGATCAGTTCCGGTTTTTCCAGCCACGGCGAGGCCCCGGCCAGGTTGCGCAACAGCTCGGACACCCGCTCCTGCGACTGCGCATAGCCGTTGACCGACACCTTCTGCCCCTCCTGGCGGAAACCTTTCAGGTACACGCCGGGCGGGGTCTGCTTGACCAGTTCGTCCAGCAGGTACACCGGCTGGTTGCGGTCGCCCTGCAAATCTTCCACCGCCTGCTGGCGCGCCTTGAGCGCTTCGATTTCCTGCTTGAGCGTGGCGATCTGGGCGATTTTCTTGTCGAGCTCGCCAATGGCGGCCGTCAGTACGCCGTTGCGCTCGTCCTGGATCGACATCGCCCGCGCATTGTAGCCACCTACCATCAACACTACCGCCATGCCCAGCACCCCGCCCAGCCCCAGCAGCGCCAGGAAGGCGGCCTGCTTCTGTTTGCGTTTTTCCTCGCGGTGCGGCAGCAGGTTGATGCGTATCATCAGCCGAACCTCCGCAACGCCAGCCCGCAGGCCACGAGATAGGCGGGGCCGTCGAGGCGCAGTTGCGACTCGCGCACGGTGGCCCCCAGTTGCATGCCCTTGAACGGCGCCGCCACGGCGCAGGCAATGCGGGTGCGGCTGGCGATCAGGTCCAGCAGCCCCGGCAGCAAGGCGCAACCGCCGGCCAGGAACAGCCGGTCGATGCGCGTGTAGGGCGTGGACGTATAAAAAAACTGGATCGCGCGCGTGACTTCCATTACCGCGCTTTCCATGAACGGTGTGAGCAGCTCGGGCACATAGGTGTCGGGCAGATCGTTGGCCTTCTTGCGGTTTTCCGCTTCGTCGAACGCCATGCCGTAGGCGCGCACGATGTCGTGGGTGAGCGAGTTGCCGCCGAATGGCTGTTCGCGCTCGTACACGGTGGCGCCGTCGAGCATCACCGAGATGTGCGTGACCTGGGCGCCGATCTGGAACAGCGCCACCACGCGGCCGGCGCCGGCGTCGGGCATCAGCGCCGTCACGCGGTCGAGCGCGGCGCGGGCCGCGTACGATTCGATGTCCATCACCGTGGCTTTCAAACCCGATGCTTCGGCAATCGCCACCCGGTCTTCGATTTTTTCGCGGCGCGACGCGGCCAGCATGACTTCCACGTCATCGGCCGAATTGGCGGCGGGACCGATGATGTCGAAGTCGAGGCTTACTTCATCGAGGGCGAACGGAATGTACTGGCTCGCTTCGGACTCGGCCTGCATTTCCAGCTGCTCTTCCGACAGCCCGGCCGGCAGGATGATTTTCTTGGTGATGACTGACGCTGGCGGCATGCCCAGCGCGGCCAATTTGGCGCGGGTGCCGCTTTTCTTGCACACGCGGCGCACCGCTTCCACTACCTGGTCCATGTTCTCGATGGCGCCATCGACCACGGCGCCGCGCGGCAGCGCCTCGGCCGCGTAACGCTCCAGCCGCAACTCGTCCTTGGCGACCTGCGCCAGCTCCACGATGCGCACGCAGGACGTGCTGATATCGACGCCGATCAACGGTGGATTACGGGGGCCGAACAAGGCCTGGAATGCGTTCATGCGCCTCCCCAGAGTGAACGCCTACATTAAGTCGAGCCTGATGCACTGTAAAGGTATTTCTATTGTGCACGATTCGGTTTCACCACACTTGTTACCTCAAGCCACGCAGACCGTGACAGTCTGTGAGTATGTGCGGCGAAATGCACTGACAACCTTGATTAAAAGAAAGAAAATCTGATCCATGGCATGCGCGCCGCGCAACGGCACTCGCTTATAATGGCCCGGATTATTTTCAGAAAGATCGAACTGCATGGCTTCTTCCAATTCGGCTCCACCCGACCACGCCGGCAAACCGGCCGCCCCCAAGCGCAAGTCGGCTTCCCGTTTTTTCCTGATGGCCGGCCTGTCCGTGCTCGGCCTCGGCGTGGGCGGCGTGCTGCTGGTCGTGTTCGGCCTGGCGATGGCGTACCCCAACCTGCCCGAGCTCGACACGCTGACCGATTACCGGCCCAAGATGCCGCTGCGGATCTTCTCGGCTGACAACGTACTGATCGGTGAATTCGGCGAGGAGCGGCGCAACCTGGTGCGCATCAAGGACATTCCCGATGTCATGAAAAAAGCCGTGCTGGCCATCGAGGACGACCGCTTTTACGAACACGGCGGCGTCGACTACACCGGCATCCTGCGCGCCACGCTGCACAACGCCACCGGCGGCGCCAAGCAGGGCGCATCCACTATTACCCAGCAAGTCGCGCGCAACTTTTTCCTGTCCAGCGAACAGACCATCAAGCGCAAGGTCTATGAAATGCTGCTGGCCTGGAAGATCGAGAAAAACCTGAGCAAGGATCAGATTCTCGAGGTCTACATGAACCAGATTTACCTGGGTCAGCGCGCCTATGGTTTCTCGTCGGCCGCGCAAATTTATTTCGGCAAGAATATCCGCGACATCAGCGTGGCCGAAGCGGCCATGCTGGCCGGCCTGCCCAAGGCGCCGTCGGCATACAACCCGGTGGTGAACCCGAAACGCGCGCGCACGCGCCAGCAGTACATCCTGATCCGCATGCACGACCTGCGCTACATTACCGACCAGCAGTTCGAGGAAGCGAAGGCCGAGCAGCTCAAGGTGAAGACCGACAGCAGCGAGTTTGGCGTGCACGCCGAGTACGTGGCCGAAATGGCGCGCCAGCTGGTCTACGAACAATTCAAGGAAGACACGTACACGCGTGGCCTGAACGTGTTTACCACCATCACCAAGGCCGACCAGGACGCCGCCTACCTGGCCCTGCGTAAAGGCGTAATGGATTACGAGCGCCGCCACCCGTATCGCGGCCCGGAAGCGTATATCGACATCCCGTCGCGCAAGGAAGATGCGGACGAGGCCATCGAAACCGAGCTGGCCGACCACCCGGACAGCGACGACATCGTTGCCGCTATGGTGCTGCAAGCCACGCCGCAGCTGATCGTGGCCGTTACCGCCTCGGGCGAAGAAGTGCGGATTACCGGCAACGGCCTGGCCATGGGCCGCGCCTGGCTGTCGGACAAAGCTGCGCCCAACAAGCGCATCCGCCGCGGCGCCGTGGTGCGCGTGATGCGCGAAGAAAAAGACTGGGAACTGACGCAGATGCCGCAGATCGAATCGGCATTTGTTGCGGCCAGCACCGAGGATGGCGCCATCAAGGCCATGGTGGGCGGCTTCGATTACAACCGCAACAAGTTCAACCACGTGACGCAGGCGTGGCGCCAGCCCGGCTCGTCGTTCAAGCCGTTCATTTATTCGGCGTCGCTCGAACGTGGCCTGTCGCCGGCCACCATCATCAACGATGCGCCAATTTCCTTCGACGCGGGCCAGACCGGCGGCCAGGCCTGGGAACCGAAAAACTACGACGGCAAGTACGACGGCCCGATGACCATGCGCCGGGGCCTGATCAAGTCGAAGAACATGATCTCGATCCGCATCCTGCACAAGATCGGCGCCAAATATGGCCAGGAATACACCACGCGGTTCGGTTTTGACGCCGATAAAAACCCGCCGTACCTGACCCTGGCGCTCGGCGCCGGCAACGTCACGCCGCTGCAGATGGCGGGCGCCTACGCGGTGTTTGCCAACGGCGGCTACAAGGTGAGCCCATACCTGATCGCCAAGGTCACCGATGCCGACGGCAAGATCCTGTCGCAAGCCACACCAGACCAGGCCGGCGACGAGAAAAACCGCGTGATCGACGAACGTAACGCGTTCATGATGGACAGCATGCTCAAGGACGTGGTGCGCTTTGGCACGGCGGCCAAGGCGCTGGCCCTGAAGCGTCCCGACATTTCCGGCAAGACCGGCACCACCAACGATTCGATCGACGCCTGGTTTGCCGGCTATCAACCGAAGCTGGTGGGCGTGGCGTGGATCGGCTACGACCAGCCGCGCAACCTGGGCAACCGCGAAACCGGCGGCGGCCTGGCGCTGCCGATCTGGATCAACTACATGCAGAAGGCGCTGAAAAACATCCCGATCGAGGAGCGCGCAGTGCCGGAAGGCGTGATGCTGGTGGGCGACGAGTATTACTATGCCGAGAACCCGCCGGGCACCGGCGTGCATAACATCGACGGCGCCACGCACGGCACCCCGGCCGAGGAAAAGGCCAAGGACGCGGTGAAGAACGAACTGTTCTAACCCCGGCCCACCGCTGGCGCTGCAGCGTGGGGTCGTACCCCGTCCGGGGTACGACCCCGGCCCTGGCAGTGCGGGTTAAAAAAAACGGCGGCCATGATGGCCGCCGTTGCTGTATGGCTGTCGCGATCGCTCAGGAAGCGGTAATCACCACCGGCGCCCCACCCTGGGCACTGACCATCTCCGACAGCGAGGCCAGCATCTCGGAGCCGTCACGGGTATTGATCCATTTGCCGTCCACCTGGCGGTAGTGATAGCCGCCCGAACGCGACGCCACCCACATCTCTTTCATTGCCGGCTGGCTGTTGACGATGATCTTGGAACCGTTGTGGAGGAATTCGATTTCCAGCACGTTGCCGCTACGACGGCAATCGACGTCGATCATGTCTTCGTCGTTCAATTTGTCCAGCGCCTCGCCAATCGCATCGAGGATGGCCTCGGCCTGCGCCAGGAATTCTGAATCGCCCATGCTAAACTCCAGTATCTATATCAAACCGTGATTCTATCGTGAAGTCCTTGATTCGTTACGCTGTCTCTCCATTTATCGGCGCCGCTACCGTGGCGCTGACGGTCATGCTCAGCGGTTGCGGCCAACCCGGCCCGCTGTACCTGCCCAAGCCGCCTGTGGCCAAACCTGCCAAGAGCAGCTCGGTACCGGTGTCCCCGGCTGCCGAACCGACGGCGCCCATTGTTCCTGCACCGGCCGAGCCGCTTTCGCCGCCCTCCACGCAGACCCCCAACATCGTTCCGACCACAAAATAACTATGTCGCAATTTTCGTATCAAGCCGGCGTGTTGCACGCCGAAGGCGTGTCGCTGGCCGCCATCGCCGCCGAGCACGGCACCCCGACCTATGTCTACTCGAAGGCCGCGCTGCTGGCCAACTTCGCTTCGTACGCCGACGCCTGCCAGGGCCGCGATGCGCTCGTGTGCTACGCCATGAAAGCCAATTCCAACCTGGCCATCCTCGACCTGCTGGCGCGCCAGGGCGCCGGTTTCGACATCGTCTCGGGCGGCGAGCTGCAACGCGTACTGGCCGCCGGCGGCGATCCGCGCAAGGTGATTTTCTCGGGCGTGGGCAAGAGCGTGGAAGAAATGCGCCTGGCGCTGTCGCACGACATCCTGTGCTTTAACGTCGAATCGATACCCGAACTGCACCGCCTGAACGAAGTGGCCGGTTCGATGGGCAAGACTGCGCGCATTTCGCTGCGCGTGAACCCGAACGTCGATCCCAAGACTCACCCATACATTGCCACCGGCCTGAAAGCGAGCAAGTTCGGCGTGGCGTTCGACGATGCGCTAGCCACGTACCGCGCCGCTGCCGCCCTGCCCCATATCGACGTGGCCGGCATCGATTGCCACATTGGCTCGCAACTGCTCGACGACGCTCCGCTGCTCGAAGCGCTGGACCGCCTGATCGAACTGATCGACCGCCTGGGCGACGAAGGCATCGTGCTGCATCACCTCGACATCGGCGGCGGCATCGGCATCGACTACCGCGAAGCGGGCGAGTCCGCACCGGTACCGGTGGGCGACTACCTGGGCCGCCTGTTCGCCAGGATCGACGCCTGGCGCGCCGAACGCTACGACGGCCAGCCGATCAAGGTGATTTTCGAGCCGGGCCGCTCGATCGTGGGCGACACCGGCGTGCTGCTCACCCGCGTGGAATTCATCAAGCACGGCGAAGAGAAAAACTTCTGCATCGTGGACGCTGCCATGAACGACATGGCCCGCCCGGCCCTGTACCAGGCCTGGATGGACATGCAGCCGGTGGCGCAAACCGCCGCCGCGAGCAAGACGTACGACATCGTCGGCCCCATCTGCGAATCGGGCGACTGGCTGGCACGCGACCGCGCACTGGCCGTGGAAGCGGGCGACCTGCTGGTGATGCACACGGCGGGCGCCTATGGCATGACCATGGCGTCAAACTACAACACCCGTGGCCGCGCCGCCGAAATCATCGTCGACGGCGCCACGGCTCACGTAGTGCGTCGCCGCGAAACCCCGGCCGAGCTGTACGCGCTGGAGTCGCTGCTCAAGTAACCCGAAGGACCAAGGCCGGAGTCGGACCCCGTACGGGGTCCGACCCCACACCGTAACGCCGGCGCTCCACAGGCAGTGGGGGCCGGGGTTGGCTTCTGCCGTTTTCCCCGCCAAATACAGCCAACTGTGCTATTGCCCCGCTGCCGATCGGCATCACCTGAAGATGGCCGCTGCTTATACTGCAAGCACGCCATCACTCAGGAAACCCACCATGAGCCAACTGCTCGTTCAATTCGACCTCGACAACCTCGGCGCCCCGCGCGAATTCGCGCCGCCGGCCGACCGCATCATCGAAGGCGACATCGTCTGCCGCAATTGGGACATCGACACCGCCAAGGACGGCCTGGTCCGCGCCGGCGTGTTCGAATCGACACCAGGCACCAACCGCTCGATCAAGGGCGAAACCTGGGAATTTTGCGCCATCCTGTCGGGCGTGGCCGAAATCACCGAAGACGGCCAGCCACCGATCACCGTCAAGGCCGGCGACCACTTCATCATGAAACCAGGCTACATCGGCACCTGGCGCACGCTGGAGACCGTCCGCAAGATCTGGGTCGTCGCCTAAGACATAAGATTCAGTAAGATTCAGGGTCAGTGCCGACATTCGGACACGGCCTCAACCAGTAGCAGTTGAGCTTGTGTCCAAATGTCGGCACTGACCCCGAAGTTATTTTTTGGCGGCCCAGTAGAGACGGGCGGCCAGCAGCGCGGCCAGGATGCTGCCGTAGAGGATCGGCTCGGTGAAGTTATGCTTGCCGGCTTTCATCCACCAGAAGTGCAGGATCGCCAGTGGTGCGATTACGTAGATCAGCCGGTGCAACCACTGCCAGCGCTTGCCGCCCAGGCGGCGGATCATGCCGTTGGTGCTGGTGGCTGCCAGCGGGATCAGCAGCACGAAGGCAATGAAGCCCACCGTGATGAACGGCCGTCGCAGCACGTCTTTCCACATGTCGGCCAGATCGAAGAAATGGTCGAACCACAGGAACGTCATGAAATGCAGCACGCCGTAAAAGAACATGTACAACCCCAGCATGCGGCGCAGCTTGACCAGCCAGTTCCATTTCAGCAGCCGCCGCACTGGTGTTACCGCCAGCGTAAAGCACAGGAAGTACAAGGTCCAGTCGCCGGTGGAACGGGTGATGAATTCGAGCGGTTCCACCAGTTGCCCGGTCACCGTCAAATACACCATGCGCGCCAGCGGGATCAGTGCGGCGACGAAGACGGTGGCCTTGATCCAGCTAATCTGGCGCGCGGTGGGGTTGATTGCCATGCTGTGCTGCGCCCTCAAAAGAATTTTTTCAGGTCCATGCCCGCGTACAGTGGCGCCACGTCGTTATAGCCGTTGAACATCAGGGTTTTACGCTTGCGGGCCAAAAAGCCGTCTTCGCCGATGCGGCGCTCGGACGCCTGCGACCAGCGCGGGTGATCCACGTCCGGATTGACGTTGGAATAAAAGCCGTATTCGCGCGGCGCCGAGATATTCCAGGACGTGCGCGGCATGTCTTTCACGAAGCGGATCTTGACGATCGACTTGGCCGATTTGAAACCATACTTCCAAGGCAAGATCATGCGGACCGGCGCGCCGTTCTGGTTCGGCAGCACTTCGCCGTACATGCCAAAGGTGAGCAGCGCCAGCGGGTGATTGGCTTCGTCAATGCGCAAGCCTTCCGTGTACGGCCACTCGAGCACGCGGCTGTTCACGCCCGGCATCTGCTTGCGGTCGTTCAGGGTGATGAATTCCACGTACTTGGCGTTGCCGGTCGGCTCCACCTTCTTGATGATTTCGGAAAATGAATACCCCACCCACGGGATCACCATCGACCAGCCCTCCACGCAACGCAGCCGGTACACGCGCTCTTCGAGCGGCGCCAGCTTCAACAGGCTATCGATATCGAGCGTCATCGGCTTTTTGACTTCGCCTTCGATCTGCACCGTCCACGGCCGCGTTTTCAGGGTGCCGGCGTTGGCCGCCGGATCGCTTTTATCGGTGCCGAACTCGTAGAAGTTGTTATAGGTGGAGGCATCCTTGTACGGCGTCTGCTTGTCGAGCGCCGAGTACGCGGGATTGAGCCTGCCCGGCAATTTGGCATGGGCGCCGCTGCCACTTTGGGCCCATGCTTCGCGCGTGGCCATTTCCAGCAAGGCGGCACTGCCGATGGCGCCGGCGGCCACCTGCTTGATGAATTGCCGGCGCGATTCGTACTGTGCGCGTGGCGTGATTTCCGATGAAAACGGCAATTCGATGCCGTTGGGACTACGCTTGATCAGCATGGTGGCTCCAGGAGGTGCGCAAGGTTCGATTTCTATATTGCCCGATAACTGAACCTTACACCAAACACCGGCGCACCAAGATTACATTGCGATGACAGCCCGATTACAACTTGCCGTAGGAGTGCAGACCGGACAGGAACATGTTCACACCCAGGAACGCAAACGTGGTCACCAGCAAGCCCACCAGCGCCCACCAGGCCGCCGGACGGCCGCGCAAGCCCGTCATCAGGCGCATGTGCAGCCAGGCTGCGTAATTGAGCCAGACGATCAGCGCCCAGGTCTCTTTCGGATCCCACGACCAGTAGCCGCCCCAGGCCTCGGCCGCCCACAGCGCACCGAGGATGGTGGCAATCGTGAAGAATGCGAAACCGGCAGAAATTGCCTTGTACATGACGTCGTCCAGCACTTCCACCGACGGCAACCGGTCCACCAGGTAGCCCGAGGTTTTCAGCAAATACGCGGCAGCAACCATGGCGGCCAGCGCAAAGTTACCGTAGCCAATGAAGTTGGCAGGCACGTGGATTTTCATCCACCAGCTTTGCAGCGCCGGCAGCAGCGGCTGGATTTCGGCGGCATCGCGCGACGTCGTGTACCAGAACAGGAAGCCGATGGCAGCCGTGATAATCAGCAGCACGAACGGGCCCATCTGGCGGGTCTGGTAGCGGTCTTCAAAGTACAGGTAGAACATCGACGTGATCAGCGAGAACAGCACGAACACTTCGTACAGGTTCGACACCGGAATGTGGCCGACGTCGGCGCCAATCAGGTACGACTCGTACCAGCGCACCATCATGCCGGTCCAGCCCAGCACCACCGCGGCCCAGGCCAGCTTGGAGCCGATGCTGGTCCAGGCGGCCGAGCGGCCGGCAAAGCCGATCCAGTAAAACAATGTGGACAGGCAGAACATCACGCTCATCCATAAAATTGCCGACTGGCTCGAAATCATGTAGCGCAGCCAGAATTTTTGCGTGCCCATGTCGAGCTGCCCCGCGTACATGGAAATGGCCCACAGCGACAGCAGCGCCACCAGCGCCATCAGCCAGCGCACCGGTTTCCAGTGCCAGCCCAGTGCCGCGAACACGGGCGCGCACAGCAGCATGATTGCTTCTTCGTACACGTCCATGAAGTGGCCAAAGGTGCGGAAGCCGTAGATGGCGCCGGCCGCCAGCGCCAGCGCGAACAGCCAGTCCACCACCGTCAGGCGCTTGAAATAACCGGGCGCCTGCACGTACGTGCCGCTGTTGGGCTGGGTGGGGGTGATGTGTTTTTCAATAAATTCCATAATTTCTCCGTGCGGCCAGGTCAGGCGTAGCTTACGCCGATTGTGGCAGCTTTTCCTTCAAGGATACAAATTCCCGCTCGAAATCGAGCGTCTTGCGTTGCGTGCTCATGGCCATCAGCGCTTCCGCGCCTTGCTCATCATCCTTGATCCACACCCACAGGCGGCGCTCGCGGATATAAAACATCGAGAACACGCCCAGTACCAGCAGCGCGCAACCGAAGTACACGATGTTCTTGCCCGGCGAACGCGTGATCTGGAATACCGATGCTTTGACTTCGACGAATTCGTCGAGCTGCAGGTACACCGGGGCGCCATAGAAGAACGCATCGGACAATGCATTGGTGGCCAGCAGCAGGTAGCGGCCATGGGCCTCATCGGCGGCGGCTGGCGCCAGGCCATCCTTGGCGCGCGCCACTTGCCACAATTCCCACAGGCTGCCGTTGAGGATTTTCATGAACACTTCGGCAGTCTTTTCCTGGCCTTCGACCGGCACTTTTTCCAGGAATTGCGAAATCGACACGAAGCCGCCCACCTTGCCATCGCCGGCAAACAAATTCAGGCTTTTTTCGGACGACGCCTCGATTTGCCCGCGCAAGGCGGCCACGTCGCCGGCCTGCGGCGCGGCGCGCAATGCGTACTGCCTGGCGGCTGCGGTGCGCAGCGCCGGGTCGGCCAGCGCGGCGCGCAGGCGTATCCAGTCGCGCACCGAGTGTTCGTCGTCGGCCGGAATGCGCAGGTAGCTGAACGGGTCGGATGGATTGGCGCGCACCCCGGCCAGGAACACGGCGGCGCCGTCAAGCGTCATCGGCTGCATATAGTTCTGGTACTCGCGCGCCTGGCCGGTCTTGTCGCGCAGCTTGTACTGCACGCTCGGACCGACGTTTTTCAATTCGCTGGTCAGGCTGCCCCGGCCCGCCGAGCCGGTGTGCTTGTCGAGGCTGACGGCCAGCTGCTCGCGCAAGCTCTTGTCCTGCTGCTTGACCGAGCGCACGTCCTTGTTCTCGCCCATGTTTTCCACGTTGAACGGGCGGAAGCCCGACCACTCGATGGTGTACGCGTCGCTGAACGGCGTGGTGCCCCCTACTTCGCCATTCAGTTCGAAGCTGCCGGTCCCCGTACCCAGCATCGGATAACCCTTGAGTTTGAGCTTGCTGCCGCCATCTTCAAAACTCGACTGGTAAATTGCCAGGCCCTTGAAGATCAACGGCTTGTTGACTTCAATGACGGCGTTGACCTTTTCGCCACTGGCATGATCGGTCACCTCGACATCGCTGGCAAACAGCTTGGGCATGCCGGTGCTGTAAAAGTCGATGGTGAATTTTTTCAGGTGGATGGTGATCGGCAAGTCCTGGATCAGCACGCCGTCGGCACGCTGCAGCAGCGCACTGGAGCTGTTGGAACCTTCGGGGATCAGGGTATTGCCACGGAACGTGGGGTTGGCCGTGCTGAGGCGATGCTTGGCCGGCACTTCGGAAATCAGGCCGCTGCCCGCGAACGGCGTCTTGCCCAGTACCCATTCCTGGAAGCGGATTGGCATGTCGGAGTCGAACAGCGCGCCCACGCAAATGATGACGATCGACGCGTGGGCAAAGATGTAGCCGAACTTGTTGGCGCCGCCCTGCTTGGCCGCCAGCAAGGTGCCGTTGTCGCGTTCCACGATCTTGACCTTGTAGCCGGTATCCACCAGCCGGCTGGCGGTCTGCTGCGCCAGCGCCGCGCGGGCCAGTGGGGCGCGCCAGTGCATGCGGTGCGGGAAGTTGAGCAGCGACTGCTCGCGCACGTTTTCGCGCCAGCTGCGCATATCCTTGAGCATCTTGGGCGCATTGCGCACGATGCACAGCGTGGTGGACGACACCAGCAAGGTCATCAACAGCAAAAACCACCAGGCCGAGTACACGGCGTACAGGCCGGCCTTGCCAAACACTTCGAACCAGAACGGGCCGAACTGGTTGATGTAGTTGGACGTCGGTTCGTTCTGCTTCATCACGGTGCCGATCACGGCGGCAATGGCGATCATGGCCAGCATGGCGATCGCGAAGCGCATCGAGGAAATCAGTTCGACCATTTCGCCGATCAGGGGACGGCGGGTCTTGAGTTGGATACCGGTGGTGCTAGTCATGCATGGCGATCTAAAAAATGAGGCAACCGCGCAGCATACCAATAAAAAGGGCGGCCCGCTCGCGGTGCCGCCCCCTTTTTATGCCGCCACGCCGGGCCGCCGGGGCCTGGTTGTTGACGTTATTTCAAGCCAGCCACATAGTCGGCTACGGCTTTCATTTCCTCATCCGACATGCGGGCGGCGATGGTGGCCATTTCCGGACTGTTCTTGCGGCCATGGGCTTTGAACAAGCCCAGCTGGGCGACCGTGTAGTCCTGGTGCTGGCCGGCCAGGCGCGGATACAGCGCCGGGATGCCGCCACCGGTGGCGCCATGACAGCTGGCACAGGCCGGCACGCTTTTCTCGGCGATGCCGCCGCGGTAGATTTTTTTGCCGAGGTCGATGGTGTCGCGGTTTTTGGCTGCGCCCGGGTGCGAACCCTGCGCGGACAGCCAGGCTGCCACATTGTGCTTGTCTTCGTCGGACAACATCTTGGCGTAGAGCGACATCACCGGCTGGTTGCGGCTATCGGTCGTGAAGTTGACCAATTGTTTATACAGATAGCTCTGGCTTTGGGCGGACAGCTTGGGATTGATGGAAATGGTGGAATTGCCACCGGCGCCGTGGCACGACACGCAGGCTGGCAGCCCGCGCGCGGCATCGCCCTCGGCGTACAGGGTGCCGCCTTTGGCAGCGTCGACTTTGGGAGCGGTGTTCGGTGCGGGAGCCTTGTCTTCGGCATACCCGCTGAGAGCGGTGAAGGCGATGGCAGCGATGAGCAGGGGTTTCAGCAAGGGAGAAAACGCACGTTTCATTCAAGCACCTTGGAAGGAGTCTATAAAGTTTTTATTGACCGATCGCTGCGGAGCAAACTCGAATGCCTGGCAACATTTCGGGACTACTCATTGTACAATAGCTTACCTGCCTAACCGCCCCACATTGTTGCATTTTCCCCCATCTTACGTTATCTCATGTCTAAACTCTGGCAAGCCCGCTTCTTTACGACCGTTAACCAACTGCGCGACCTGCCCGACACCACGGTGCCGGAGATCGCTTTTGCAGGTCGTTCCAACGCCGGCAAATCGACCGCCATCAATATTCTGTGCAACCAGAAGGGTTTGGCGTTCGCGTCCAAGACCCCTGGACGTACGCAACACATCAACTATTTCTCGATTGGCGGCGCCCACGTGGCCCAGCACCGCAAGGATCCGACCATCGTCGAGGAAATCGAATGCCTGCTGGTGGACTTGCCCGGCTACGGCTACGCGGAAGTATCCGGCTCGGCCAAGCTGCACTGGCAGCGCTTGCTGGGCGACTACGTCCAGCGCCGCGAACAACTGGCCGCGCTGATCCTGATTATGGATTCGCGCCGCCCGTTCACCGACCTCGACATCCAGATGCTCGAATGGTTTGCCCCGACCGGCAAGCCGATCCACTGCATCCTGACCAAGGTCGATAAACTCAACCGCAACGAATCGGTCAACGTCCTGCGCCAGGCCAAGGCCCGGCTCGACAGCTATGTCGACGAAGACGGCGAAGGTTTCCCGTTCACCGTGCAATTGTTCTCCGCGCTCAAGCGCATCGGCATCGACGAAGCCAACGACAAGATCCTCGAACTGGCCGGCGTCACCGATGACGAAGCTGCGGCCCAGGTCGCGCAGATCGAAGTTGCCGATGACGATGACGAGCCAGAAGCCAAGTAAAATTTATACAAGGAAGTAATACGATGCACACGTCTCACGCCGCCTCACAGTTCCCAGCCATCCGTCTGCGCCGCATGCGCCGCGATCCGTTTTCGCGCGCGCTGATGCGCGAAAACGTCGTCACATCCGCCGACCTGATCTACCCTGTATTCATTCTCGAAGGCACGCAGCAACGCCAGGCCGTGACGTCGATGCCCGGGGTGGAGCGGGTGTCGGTCGATTTGCTGCTGAAGGTGGCGCAGGACTGCGTGGAACTGGGCATCCCGGTGATGGCGCTGTTCCCGGTCATCGACGAGAGCGGCAAGTCGCTCGACGGCGCCGAAGCGCACAACCCCGACGGCCTGGTGCCGCGCGCGATCCGCGCGCTCAAGCAGGCGTTCCCGGAACTGGGCATCCTGACCGACGTGGCACTCGACCCCTACACGGTCCATGGCCAGGACGGTATCATCGATGACAACGGCTATGTCATCAACGAGATTACCACCGCAGCGCTGGTGAAACAGGCGCTATGCCATGCCGACGCCGGCGCCGACGTGGTGGCGCCGTCCGACATGATGGACGGCCGCATCGGCGCCATCCGCGCTGCGCTGGAAGCACACGGCCACATCCACACCCGCATCATGGCGTATTCCGCCAAGTACGCATCGGCGTTCTACGGTCCGTTCCGCGACGCCGTCGGCTCGGCCGCCAACCTGGGCAAGGGCGACAAGAACCAGTACCAGATGGACCCGGCCAACAGCGACGAAGCATTGCGCGAAGTGGGCCTGGACCTGGCCGAAGGCGCCGACATGGTGATGGTAAAGCCGGGCATGCCGTACCTGGACATCGTCCGCCGCGTGAAGGATGAATTCAAGGTGCCGACGTTTGCCTACCAGGTCAGCGGCGAATACGCGATGATCAAGGCCGCCGCCCAGAATGGCTGGCTCGATCACGACAAGGTGATGATGGAATCGATGATGGCCTTCAAACGCGCCGGCGCCGACGCCGTGCTCACCTACTTCGCGCTTGATATCGCGCGCTTGCTCAAGGCGGGCAAGTAATCACTGCCGCGCAGCGCTGCTCACCACAGCACCGCTCTCCGCACCGCCGTTTGCGGCAGCACCGTTTGCCGCAGCACCGTCATTCCCGCGCAGGCGGGAATCCAATTCTGCCGGTCCGCACATAAATTGGATTCCGGCCTGCGCCGGAATGACGGATTTGCCGGCAGCGGTACTCTTCACTCACCCTGCCACGCCGATGCGTTTCAGTTCGGCCGCAGCGCAGCCATGGCCATCATCGCCGCCCGCACATAGTCGCGCATCGCGGCGGTGACAAAACCGGTATCGGTCAGCCCCGGTTCGTTGGTGAGCGCGGTGCGGATTTTCTGCTGGGTGGCCGGGTTATCGCCCGCGAACGAGCGGAACAGGTCGAACCAGTGGCGCGCCAGCGCCTGCGCTTGCGGCGCTGCAGGGGCGATGCCCTGGTCCATTGCGCTTTGCACCTGCGCGATCAGCGGCGGCCATTCCGACGCGCGCTTGCCGATATTGGCGCGTAAAAATTCGAACTCGTCATCGTTCAAATACTTGCGGTAGATCGCCAGCTTGTGCGCACCGGACGCGGCAATCATGAACTGCATCACGGCGGGCGTAATGCCGGTTTCGTCCTGCACCAGCGGCTCCTGCTCGTGCATCGCGTTCAGCTTGGCGAACAGTACCGGGTTGGCGGCCGTGTCGCGCACCACCATCGTCATCCACTGCTGCGCCAGTGCCTGCGCCCGCAAGTCGTCGGGGCCGGCGCCGGACACCATCAGGGCGCGCACCGCGTCCACCAAGGTTTCCCACTCTGCCTTCACGGCATCGGCAGCGTGATACAGCGGTAATTGCTGCAGTTCTTCCTGCGAAAAATATTGATCGTACATGGTCATCAGCTCCAGAGTTGTCAGCCAGGAGGCCAGCTCGGGTTCCCGCCCCTGCGCCAGTTGCCCGTGCAAATCGACGAGACGCGCACGCAGGGTGCTGGCCTGGTCGATCTGCCGCGTCAGCATGGTAATTTGCTGCGCGACGACGGTGGCGAGGGGCTGGTCCGGTCTGGCCAGATAGGCGCCGATGTCGGCCAGCGACAAACCGAACTTGCGCAAGGCCTGGATCTGGTGCAGCCGGGCGATGTCGTGGCGGTTGTACAGCCGGTAGCCGGCATCGGAGCGCGCGGAAGGCTTGAGCAGCCCGATGGCGTCGTAATGGTGGAGCGCGCGCACGGTCAATCCCGTGTGCTTGCCCAGTTCACCTATTTTCAACAACATCGCTCTGCTCCTTTGCTCCTGCGTACAGACAGGTTGGAGCCTGACGCTGCGTGAGGGTCAAGCGCTGTATTGATGATTTATGCAGCCGCGGCGCAACCGGCCGGCTTGAAGATACGCTCGGTGGCAGCGGGATTGTTGGCCAGCTTGTTCAGCGGGCGCCGCGGGCGGGCCACCAGCTCGCCGCCGCAGTTCGGGCACTTGCCCGCCAGTCTGGACGTGGCGCACGGCGCGCAGAACGTGCACTCGAACGAACAGATACGCGCCTCGGTGGAGTCGGGCGGCAGGTCGATGTCGCAGCATTCACAATTGGGACGCAGTTGCAGCATGATCGGTGTTCTCCTGGTTGATGGTGTAGCGGTCACGGGTGCAGCACGGTATCCGTATCGACGATACGCACATCATGCATCTGGTTCAGATACGCTTCAAGATAAAATTTGTGCGAGGCGCCCACGATCACCAGCGTCCTCCCGCCCGGCGGCATCAGCGCTTCACGGATGTTCGCGGCCATGCGCAGATTGCGCACTTCCCAATACGCCACGTAGCCTCGACCATAATGCGGCGCCGACGGCTCTTCCAGCGCGGCGCCGAAGTCGCTGCGGAAGACCAGTGCGGCCTGGCTGGCATCGTTAAAGGCGCGATACATCGCCAGTACCCCGGCGGCCGAGGCGTCGCTTTGCAAGGTCTTGCCGTCGCGCGTGCGCTGCGCTGTCGCCGGGTTGTCCCATGCTTTCATGATGGCAGCGCCGGCCGCCTTCTGGTCGTCCGCCGGCTTGTCGGACGTATGATCGTCGATGGCATACAGCCGCTCCAGGCCGCTCTGGGCGGCCACTTGCGCAGCGACCAGGTAACTCTCGTCGGGCTTGACCTGGAGCTCGTTGAGCAAGTCCACCAGGGTGGTATCGAGACCATCTTCCGGGCGCCGCTCGGACGCCGGCAGCCGCAGCCACTGCACCAGCGCCGAACCGGGCTCGCCGGCGGCCAGGAACAGCGACGCCAGTTCGCGCCGCTGGAATGCGGCCGGTGCGGCGGGCCAGCTCGCCAGCATCCGCTCGGCCAGGTCGATGGCCCCCACTGCAGTGAGGCCGCTCGCCTCCTGGGCCACATAAGCAGCGCGGCAATAAGTCTTGAACGTTTCGTCGTAGCGCTGCGGATAGCGCTGCAGGTTGGCGCACTGCACGCCGGACAACGCCTCGATGGCGACCGCCTGCGGCCGCCACTGCACCAGCCGCTGGTTCAGCAGGTGCAAGGTGCCGCCATCGAATGGCTTGGGCAGTTGCGACAGGTGCGGCGAGCCCAGCACCAGTACCTCGTTGATCTTCCCTCTGGTCAATTTGAGGGCCGACGGATCGAACTGCGGCTTGAACGGCTCAGCAGCCAGCACGGCCGCCTGACACGCGACAACTGCCGCCAAACCGGCCAGCAGCCGGCATTCCACTGTTTGCCTATTCAACACTCACCTCCTTGCGGTTATCGCCCGACACGCGGTCGATCAGCTTGTTGTACGGATCGACACCCACGTCAAACGGCTTATCTTTCACGGTCACGGTCACGACCGGATCGCTGCCGCGCAGCAGGCGCTTTTCCAGGTACAGGACTTGTTCGTCGATCTCCTTGGCGCCCGGTGCACGCGCGAAGATGCCGATTTCCACCGGCTCGTCATACGTGCGCGCAGTTTCCTGGCCCTTGCCGTCCGCTTCCATCTTGGCCAGGTGCAGCTTGATGGTCACGTCCCACTGGCCGTCGGCACGCTTTTTGGCAGTCGCCTCGGTCACGCGGTTGTCGTAGAGGACGATTTTTTCGAACAGGTCGGTGATCAGCGCCTGCTTGTCCTGCGGCGCTTCCGCGCGCAAATACTCCAATAGTTCGCGGCTGGTGGTGTACGGCGCTTCCTGGTAGCCCTTGTCTTGCAGGAAGCGTTTCAAGGCACGGTTGACGGCGTCTTCGCCGATCTCGTCGCGCAGGCGGTAGAACACCAGGCTGCCCTTGCGGTAGTGGATGTACTGCTGGTTTTCCACGCGGTACAACGGCAGCTCTTCGATCACCTCGCCGCCACGGCCGCGCAGGTAGGAATCGAGTTCGTACCGCAGGAAGCGGCGCAGCTTGTGACGACCGTATTCCTTTTCCATCACCATCAGCGCCGAATACTGCGCCAGCGATTCCACCAGCATGGTCGAACCCTGGACGTTGGCGCCCATCACCTGGTGGCCCCACCACTGGTGCGCCATTTCGTGCGCGGTGACGTAGAACACATAGTCGATATCGTCCTGCTTGCGCAGGTCGGCAATGAAGCCGATGCCCTCGGAATACGGAATCGTGTTGGCAAACGATTGCGCGAAGTTCTGGTAGCGCGGGAACTCGAGGATACGCACTTGCCGGAACTGGTACGGCGTGAAATGGGCATCGTAATAGTCGAGCGACTTTTGCGTGGAAGCGATCATGCGATCCACGTTATAGCCATGTTTGGCGTCGTAAAACACCTCGATCGGCAGACCGCGCCACTCGCCTTTCTTGACGTTCCACTTGGCCGACAGGAAGGCGAAGAAGCCCACCATCGGCCGGTCCATCTTGTAATGGAAATAGCGGCGGCCGCCCTCTTCCCAGGTCTTTTGCAGGTAGCCGGGCGCCATGGCAATCTGGTCGGGACTGGTTGAAATCGTGGTCTCGAAATTGATCCAGTCGGTATCGCCAAAGACGTTGTTGGCGCGCGCCTTTTCATCCTCGAGCTTGGCCATGCGCTGCGGCTCGCCCAGTCCGCGCTTGCGGCGTTCGTTGCGGTCCGTCAGCTCCAGCGCGCTCTGGTAACCGAAGCGCGGGAAAAACGCCGTGTTGTTGAAGAACGTGCCATTGAGGTTGATGCTGTCAGGTTCGCCCTTGTTGGTGAAGCCCTGTTGCGCCACGTCGACCGTGAAGTCGAGCGGCAGGCGGGCGCCGGCAGCAATCGGCTGCGCCAGTTGCAACACGCGGAAGCCGAGCTTTTTGTCGTCGAGCACGACCGTGTGCGGCGGCAGATTGGCAAAGCGGATGTTCACGTCGGGGTTGAGCTGCAGGCGCAATTGGGCAAGCGGGGCGCCGCTCCTGTTTTCCAGGTCGTAGTGTACGCGCATGGCCACGCGCCGGCGGGCCGGATCGATATCGACAGCGGCCCGTACATCGGTCACGCGCGGCTGCGGCAAGTCCTTGTACCGGCGATACGATTTTTCGTAGCGCGCCTGCTCGTCCATAGCCACGTCGGACGGCTGGTATTTATTCAGCACATGGGTGTTGTAATAGATCCAGGCGCCGCTGCCGCCAAAACCGGTCAGGCACACCGCCAGCGCCACGCCGGCCACGCCGCGCAGGCGGCTGCCAGCGAGACGCAGGCGGCGGCGCCATGGCAGCACCAGGCCGCGCACCCAGAACGCCTGCGCCACGACCAGCAGCGCCAGCGTACCAAAGCCCCAGTACACGGCAAACCAGGCCCAGCCCGTCAGGAAATGGCCATAGCCGTTCATGTCGGAATAGCGCAGTTGCGGCAGCGACGCAAAGTTATACAGGTTGTCGTCGAAATGCAGCGCGCCCAGCACCACCTGCGCGACCATGTACACGATGATCAGCAGGTAGCCGATGAACTTGTTATTGGTGAGCACCTGCAACACCAGCGCCAGCAGGCCCAGCATCACGAACGCCGTGGCATCGAGCAGGATCGCCTTCAGGTACAGCAGCGGTTCCACCGGCGCGCCACCCTTGAACAGCTGGACGCAGACCGCCGTCAGCGTCCCTGCCAGCAGGAAGCCGAATACGACGCCCGTCAACGCCAGGCTCTTGGCCAGCAGCGGCACCCAGTCGGGCACCGGCAGCGCATCGCTGACGTCGGCCAGCTTGAACTGGCGGTCGCGGAAAATCAGCTCGCCCGCATAAAAAGTCAGCACGATCAGCAGCAGGAAGCTGAAGCTGCCTTGCAAGGTTTCCAGCAGCAGGTACGTGACCGGATACACGGTCGTGCCGAACATCCGGCCCGACTGGCTGGCGGCGCCGATAAAGTTGGCCATGCCGAACAGCAGCATCACCAGGAATGGCACGCTCTTGAAGACAGCCGCGGCGTCGAAGCGCAGGATGTGCCAGCCTTGCACCCAGGCGGTGCCGGCCGCGAACCGTGGCGCCACGCGCAGCAATGTCGCTGGCGGCGCCACCGCCTGGATGGCGTCGGCGACGGTCTTGCCCTTGCCGAACCAGCGGCGGCCGGTGCCGGCGCGCTGCGGTTTGAACAGCACCAGCGTGGCGGCCATGAACGCCAGCGCCACGGTCAGCCACAACGCGCGGTTGGCCGCCAGGTAGCCGGCCACCGGCGGCAGCATGGTGTTCGATTCGGCTGCCGTAAAGTAGCGGGTGGCGCGGCCGAACGCCCGCACGCCGAACGGATCGATCAGCACGGCCACCCACTCGTTGCTGATATCGCTGGTGAAGGCGCCGGCCACGCCCCACAGCACGAAGAATGCCAGCACGCCCAGATACACCATCATCATCGAGCGCGTGGTGGCGGCCAGCAGCATCAGCAAGGCGGCGATGAAAATCAGGTTCGGGATCACCAGCAATGCGAAAGCCCAGCCGTAGGCAGCCCACGGCACCGGCCCGACGCGCACCGCATCGACCCACGGCATCAGCGGACCGATCAGGGTGCCGAGCGCCACCACGACGAAAATCGCCAGGCACGCCAGCAGGCCGGCGGCAAAGCGCCCGGCCAGGTACTGGTACTTGCGCATCGGCGTGGCAAACAGCATGTCGGAAATGCCCACCTCGACGTCGCGCAGCACGGCGCCGGCGATGAACATGGTGACCGTCAGCATCGAAAACACGGTGAATGCGCCCAGCAACTGCGCCACCACGGTCGGCGCATTGCGGTGCACATTGCCGATGGCGCCGCCCACCACGACGGCATCGCTGGTGGTGGCGCCAAACGCCATCAATCCCAGCAGCAAGGCGGTGCCCCACAGCAGCGGCTGGCGCAACTGGTAGCGCAGGTCGAATCTGAAGAATTCAAGCAGCATGGCGCGCCCCCTTAAACGGCCGCCGGCACGGTAACGGCTACAGCGGCCTTGCCGGCGGCGCGCACGTGCAGGAAGTACACGTCTTCCAGGTCGGGATCGACGGCAATGAAACCAGCATCGGGCTGGTGGTCGGCAAACACGTGGATTTGCGGCTTGCCGCCCACCAGGCGCGTGTGCAGCACGTTGAATTGCTGCTGGTATTCGGGCAGCGCCTCGGCGGTTACAGTGCGGCGCCAGACCTTGTCGCGCAGCGTGTCGATGGCGGCCTGCGGCTCGCCTTGGATCAGCACCTGGCCCTTGACGATCACCGCCATGCGCGGGCACAGGTCAGTCACGTCATCGACGATGTGGGTGGAGAGAATCACCACTACCTGCTCGCCGATCTTGGCCAGCAGGTTGAGGAAGCGGTTGCGCTCATCGGGGTCGAGGCCGGCGGTCGGCTCGTCGACGATCACCAGCTTGGGCGCGCCGAGCAGCGCCTGGGCGATGCCGAAGCGCTGGCGCATGCCGCCCGAATACGTGCCCAGGTTGCGCTTGCGCGCTTCCCACAGATTGGTTTGCTGCAGCAGCGCTTCCACCGCCTCCTTGCGCTCGCCGCGCGCGGTCAGCCCCTTGAGCACGGCAAAGTGGTTGAGCAGCACTTCGGCGCTCACCTTGGGATAGACGCCGAAGTCCTGCGGCAGGTAGCCGAGCTGGCGGCGCAGCGCTTCTGGCTGTGCCAGCACGTCGAGGCCATCGAAATGGATGGTGCCGCTGTCAGGGTCCTGCAGCGTGGCGATGGTGCGCATCAGCGACGACTTGCCGGCGCCGTTCGGGCCCAGCAGGCCGAACATGCCGGGCGGGATGTCCAGTGTGACGTTGTTGATGGCTTTGACGCCGTTGTCGTAAGTCTTGTTCAGCTGTTTAATCGAAAGCATGAAACTGGTTCTCCTGATAAGTCGGAGCGGACGAGCTCCGTGGCAACCTTACTATAGAGCAAAGTTGCAAACTTATCAGTGCTTTTCGATCAACAGCAAATTTTGGCGACAGGCGGTACAGATGGCAGCCTGGGCTGCAATGTCACCCCGCCAGTGCCAGCTTACGGCCGGTACTCGGGGAACATTTCCTTGAGCAAGAACACCAGCAATTCCTGTTCGTCTTCCTTGCGTGCACTCATCTTGACGGTGCGGCCCAGGCGGCGCGATTCCCATTCGAAGTCGCCCGGTTTTTCCTTGCGGATGATCTTGATCATTTCCTTGGCCACTGCCGTTTCGATATCTTTTTCGGCGCCCTGCTCCACGTGGATCTGCTGCAGCCACTTGCGCTTGAAGTTGGTATTCCAGCCACGGAATTTCACGTCCGCGCTGTTCGAGCGCTTGTCGACCGAGAACACGCCGCCGGTATCGTCGGCATCCGGGCCGCCACGGGCGTTGGCGCCGGCAATATTGGCCTTGGCGCGCGCCAGCGAGCGCTCGGCGGCGGTTTCTGCCGGCGGCGATGGCGGCGCCGGCGGATTGGCCGCTTCGCGCTGGGCGCGGCGCTGGGCCAGCATCTCGGACATGTCCTGCGGCGGCGGTGGGGGTGGTGGCGTCATGGTCGCCTGCACCGGCGGCACGAAGGTTTCCAGCTTGGGCGTGTTGACCGTCGGCTTGGTGCGCGCAGCCGTGGCCTTGCTGGGCGGCGGCGGCGACTTGGTGGGCTTGGTCTCGGTCTTCTTGGGCGTCGGCTTGGGGGTGGGCTTTTGCGGCGTGATCGGCAGCGGCGAGATATACACCATCTGGCCGCCCTTGGGCGCCGACGTGGTTTTCGGTGGTGGCGGCGACGGCGAGAACAGGTAATACAGCACAAAAGCCAGGTGCAAGGCGATGGTGACGCCCAGGCCGATCTGGCGGCTTTTCGATTTTTTACGTTCCCAGGTGGCGTAGGACTCCCCCGGCAGCGGCAATGGCTGGCCGCAGGTCTCGCAATAACCGTTGGCGGAAAGGATGTGGGAGTCGTGGTGCAAGATACGGAACCTTCTGGAACGAAGTCTTCAAAATGCGGCCATAGTGCCAGAGTCCTGTAATTTTGGGAATCTCCAGCTAGCCATAATAGCGCGCCGCTGAAAACGACGCGCGTGCACCAGGTATCTACTTTACAAGTAAGCGCTCTTCACGGGTGTTACTGTATGTATCCAAAGCAACCAAATTGCATTACAGATGCGTAAGGATACGCTGCCAGCGCCGATTCTGTTGGTGCGCGAGACAACATTACCTGGTTCCCATTGCTCAGTGCGACGCGACGGCGGCATCCGCCACCGCCTCGTCACTGAGCGGGCCGGTGCCGCTGTAGCGGTCCAGGTATAGATAAATCACCGGCGTGATGTACAGCGTAATCGCTTGCGAGAAGATCAGGCCGCCCACCACGGCCAGGCCTAGCGGCTGGCGCAGTTCGGCGCCGGCGCCCAGGCCCAGCGCGATCGGCAACGCGCCCATGATCGCTGCGAGCGTAGTCATCATGATCGGCCGGAAGCGCAGGATGCACGCCTCGCGGATGGCATCGTGCGGCGCCCTGCCCTCGGTGCGCTGCACGTGCAGGGCAAAGTCGATCATCATGATGGCGTTTTTCTTCACAATCCCGATCAGCATCAGGATGCCGATGATGGCAATCATGGTCAGGTCGAGGTTAAAGATCCACAAGGTAATCAGCGCGCCCACCGCTGCCGACGGCAAGCCCGCCAAAATGGTCAGCGGGTGGATATAACTTTCGTACAGCACTCCGAGCAACACATAGATCACACCGAGCGCGGCCAGGATCAGCACCACCTGGCTGCCCTGCGAGTTCTGGAACACGGCTGCGTCGCCGCCATAGTTGGTGATGATGGACGGCGGCAGGCGCAGGTCCAGGCCCATCTGGTCGATCTTGGCCGTGGCCTTGCCCAGCGGTACATCCGGCGCCAGGTTGAACGACAGGGTGATCGCCTGCAACTGGCCCTGGTGGTTGACAGCCGTGGGTCCCACGGTGCGCTCCACGCTGGCAAAGCTCGACAATTTCACCAGTTGCCCGGCCTTGTTGCGCACCGAAATCTTGGTCAGCGCATTGTCGAACTGGCGGTCGGCATCGGCCGCCTCCAGGATCACGTAGTAGCTGGCTGCCGGCGAATAAATGGTCGACACTTGCCGCTCGCCAAACGCCAGGTACAGCGCGGTACGGACGTCGCCGAGCGCCACCCCGAGGTTGTTGGCCTTGTCGCGGTCGATTTTCAACGAGGCCTGCAAGCCGCGATTTTGCGTGTCGCTGGTGACGTCGCGAAAATCGGGATCGGCGCGCAACAGCTCCAGGTATTTTTGCGCCCAGTCGCCGAGCGCGCCGGGACTGACCGACTGCAAGGTGTACTGGTAGCGGCTTTTCGACTGGCGCCCGCCCAGCTGCAAATTTTGCACCGGGCTCAGGTAGACGGCGATGCCGGGTATGGTCTTGGTTGCCTTGCGCAGGCTGTCGAGCACTTGCGGCATCTTGTCGCGCTGGGCCCGGGGTTTGAGTACCAGGAACATCCGTCCGGTATTGCCGCCGCCGGTAAACGACGTCACATCCTGCACATTCGGATCGGCGCGCAGCACGTCCACCACCCGGTCTTGCAGCGCCAGCATGGCCGACGTTGAAATATCTTCGGACGCCTCGGTATTCACGCGGATCTGGCCCAGGTCTTCCTCGGGGAAAAAGCCTTTCGGGATGGCCATGTACAGCACCACGGTCAGTGCAAACGTGCCGAACGCCAGCAGCAGCACCGGCAAGCGGTGGCGCAGCGCAATGTCGAGCGTGCTGGCATAACCATTGCGCAGGCGCGTGAACCCGGCTTCGAACCAGCGACCGAGCCAGTTGCCCTGGTCGTGTTCGGGATCGATGGTGTCGGCCGGCAGCAGGCGGCTGGCCAGCATCGGCACCAGCATCAAGGATACCGCTGCCGACACCAGCACCGCCAATGCCACCACCACGGCAAATTCATGGAACATCAACCCGATCACGCCGGGCATGAAAAAGATCGGAATGAACACGGCCACCAGCGACACCGAAATCGAAATAATGGTAAAGCCCATTTCCTTCGAGCCGATCAGCGCGGCCTGCAGCGGCTTCTTGCCCAGCTCGATATGGCGCACGATATTTTCCAGCACCACGATGGCGTCATCAACCACCAGGCCCACGGCCAGGGTAATGCCCAGCAAGGAGATATTGTCGAGGCTGTAGCCGAGCGCATACAGCAGGGCCAGCGCCCCGAGCAGCGAGATCGGCATGGTAATGGCCGGAATGAAGGTGGCGGCCGCGCGGCGCAGGAATAAAAAAATCACCAGCACCACCAGCACAATGGTCAGCAGCAAGGTCAGGTTGACATCGTGGATCGCCTCGCGGATCGACACCGACCGGTCGTTCACCAGGTTGATCGACACCGACGCCGGCAGCTGCGATTTAAACCGCGGCAGCAAGGCGCGCACGCCATCGACCACCTGCACCGTGTTGGCGTCGGGCTGGCGCTGCACCAGCAGCACGATCGAGCGTTCGCCGTTATAACTGCCGGCCGCCTTGACCGACTGGAAACTGTCTTCCACCGTTGCGACGTCTTTCAGCCGCACCGGTTCGCCATTGCGCACGGCCACGATCAGGTCGGCAAACTCCGACGCCTTCATCAGTTGCGGATTGCCCTGGATGGTCAGTGTCTGGCTGGGGCCGTCAAGGATGCCGAGCGGCGTGTTGGCGTTGGCTGACTTGATCGCCTGCTGCAATTCTTCCAGCGTTAAATCGCGGGCGTTGAGCAGGTCGGACCGGGCGCGGATGCGCACGGCAAAGCGCTTCTGGCCATTCACGCTCACCTGCGCCACGCCGGGCAAGGTGGAGAGGCTGGGCGCCACCAGGTTTTCCGCGTAATCGTTCAGCTCGGCCAAGGTGAGCGACGGCGAGTTCATGGTCATGAACAGCACCGGCGCATCGGCCGGGTTGACCTTGCGGTAAGACGGCAAATCGGTCATCTCGATCGGCAACTGGCGCTGGGCGCGCAGCAGCGCCGCCTGCACATCGACCGCCGCTTCGTTGACGTTGATGCTGGTGTCAAATTCCAGCGTGAGCGACGAATTGCCCAGCGTATTCGACGACGTAATCAACGTCAGGCCGGCAATCGTGGAAAACTGCTTTTCCAGCGGCAGCGCCACCGACGACGCCATGGTCTCGGGCGACGCGCCCGGCAAGTCGGCCGAGACATTGATGACCGGGGTGTTGTAACTTGGCAGCGCCGCCACCGGTATGTAGAAATACGACAGCACGCCCGCCAGCACCAGCGTGAGCGACAGCAGCACCACCATCACCGGACGGCGGATGCACAACTCGGAAATATTCATCGCTCAGCCCTTGTTGCGGGTGGCGTCCAGACTGGTGGCGGCAATCCGCACCTTGCCGCCCGGCCGCAAGTTCTGCTTGCCGTCGACTATCACCTGCTCGGTGCCGGCCAGGCCCGATACGGCAGCAAATTCGCCAAACGCGTGCAGGCGCTTGACCGGCACCATCTGCGCCGCCTGCTGGCCGTCCACCGCGTAAACAAAGGTGCCGTGGGTATTGCTGATGATGGCGTTTTGCGGGATCACGGTGGCGTTTTTCAGCACGTGCGACACCAGTTGCGCATTGACGTACTGGCCCGGCCACAGGCTGGTGACGCGGTTGTCGAACTCGGCTTTTACGCGGATCACGCCTGCCACCGGATCGACCGTGTTGTCGATGAAGGTGAGCGCGCCGGTCAGTTCCTGGTCCGACGTGGCCGACGTGGATTGCGTGACGCGCACCGCCACCGCGCCGCGGCGCTGGGCGTCGAGCAGGCCGCCCAGCGCCGACTCCGGCAAGGTGAACGCGACATTGATCGGATCGAGCTGGGTTACGGTGGTCAGCGACGTGTTCATCTGCACCAGGCTGCCCGCGTACACGTTGATGGCGCCCACCCGGCCCGCCATCGGCGCGCGGATGGTGTTGTAGCTGGCGTCCACACCCACCGCGCTGGCAGCGGCCAGGTCGGCAGCCAGCACGGCGCGCGCCGCTTCGACCTGGCTTTTCAGGGTATCGACCGCGCCTTGCGCGACATATTTTTGCGCCAGCAAATCTTCGGCGCGCTGGTACTGGCGCTCGACATCGGCCAGCGCGGCGCGGTCGCGCGCCACCTGGGCCGCCGCTTTTTCCACGTTGGCGCGGGCGCTGCGGTCGTCGAGCGAGAACATCAATTCGCCCGCCTTGACGAACTGCCCTTCCTTGATATGAACGCGGACGATGGTGCTGGTGGTTTGCGGATGCAGGTCCACGGTGCTGATCGGCGTGACCGTGCCGTTGGCCTGCAACACCACCGGGACGTCGCGCCGCTGCGGGGCCACCACGCTGACCGTGGTGGGCCCTTGCGCGCCATTGCCCTGCGGCGCGCCCGAATGCTTGCCCGCAGGGGCGCCCCGCGTCGCGAACCAGCCGGTGACGCCACCGATGATGATGCTGGCGATCAGAATACCAACCGTAGATTTTTTCATGTGAACAGGAGAGTTGTCTCGAATTTATACTGGCAGCAAACTTTGTTGCTTTTCAGCGCGGCAGTAGTGTCGCACGGCTGGCGCCACAAACTGCCAGCCGGTCAGGCCAGACTGGTGATTTTTTGTATAGTTGTTGCTTCCCAGACTCACTAGCGCCCGTCTAATGTCCGGCGTAATACTCCGGTAACACCAGCGTGACTTCCAGGCCCCCTTCGGCATGGTTGGTGAGGGCCACGGTGGCGCCGTGCTGTTCGGCGATATTGCGGGCGATGGTCAGCCCGAGTCCGGTGCCGCCCGATTCGCGCGACCGCGACGATTCGATGCGGTAAAACGGTTCGAACACATGCGCCATCTGGTCCTTGGCAATGCCGGGACCGCCATCGCGGATCACCACGCGCGCGGCGCCGGCCAGGCGCTCGACCGTGACGTGGGCGTAATGGCCGTATTTGACGGCGTTGTCGATCAGGTTCACCAGGCAGCGCCGCATGTCGAGCGGACGGCCCATCAGCGCCATGGCGGCGCGGCCGCGCAGCTCCACCGGCTGGCCGCTGTCGGTGGCGTCGCTGCACACGCTGTCGAGCAGCGAGTCGAGGTCGAGCGCCTGCATGGTTTCGGACGCGTCCATGCTGCGCGCCAGGTCCAGCCCTTCGCGCACCATTTGCTGCATGGCCGACAGGTCGTCCACCAGGCGCTGCTGCAATTCGGCATCCTGCACTTTTTCCAGCCGCAGGCGCAGCCGCGTGAGCGGCGTTTGCAGGTCGTGGGTGATGGCGGCCAGCATTTGCGTGCGCTGCATGATGTGCTGGCGGATGCGCGCCTGCATGGCATTGAAGGCGGCGCTGGCCTGGCGGATTTCGGCCGCGCCACTCAGTACCACGGGCGGGTGGTTGATGTCGTTGCCCAGGTCCTTGGCCGCCTTGGCCAGCAGTTTGAGCGGACGCACGGCCATGCGCGTGACCAGGTAGGCCAGCGCGGCCACGCACAGCAGGAACGGCAGCAGGGCCAGGAACTCGCTGAGCGAGGTGGCCGGCTTTTCCGGCGGCGGCAGCACCGACAGCTTGAGCATGGCGCCGTCGCGCAGGCGCACATACATGGCCTCGCAGGCGCCGCCCCACTGGCTGGGGGCGAAGATATAACTCTGGCGCGGCTGGCCGCACTCGACCGGCCGGGCGGCCAGCGGCAGCAGTTGCACGCCCTTGCCCAGGCGCTGCTGCAATGCCGTGGAAAACTCGGTGGCGGGACCGGTAACGTCGTGCACCTGGGCCATGCCTTGCAAATTGATGGTGCCGCGCTCGGCCATGCGCAAATACGTGGGCCGCGACGCGGCGGCCAGCGCGTCGGCGGTGGTAATCAATTGTTCGGCCCGCTCCATCGCGTGGAAATCGCGGTAGCGCTCGAACGCACGCGTGCGTTCGCCCACCGATAGCCATTGCGTCAGCGCCGCCGAGGCGATCATCCCCAGCAGCAGCACGACAAACACGCGGCCGGTCATCGAGCCGAAAAAGGCTTTCACGCGTGCGGCTCCGCCGTGACCTGGCCGGCCAGCACGTAGCCGCCGTTGCGCACGGTCTTGATGATTTGCGGCACCCGCGCATCTTCGCCCAATTTCTGGCGCAGGCGGCTGATCTGGATGTCGATCGAGCGGTCGAACGGATCGGCGTCGCGCCCCTGGGTGAGGTTGAGCAGCTGGTCACGGTTGAGCACGCGATTTGGATGTTCGAGGAACACCTTCAGCAGGCGGAACTCGGCGCCCGACAGCATGATGACGATGCCGTCCGGGTTCAGCAGGTGGCGCGCGGTGAGGTCGAGAGTCCAGTTGGAAAAGCGCATTTGCTGCGCCTTTTCGGCGCCGCTGCCGCTTGGCATGGCGTTGCTGCGGCGCAGGACGCTGCGGATGCGCGCCAGCAGCTCGCGCGGTTCGAACGGCTTGGGCAGGTAGTCGTCGGCGCCCATTTCCAGGCCGAGAATACGGTCAAGCGGCTCGGCGCGGGCGGTGAGCATAATCACCGGCACCGTCGATTGCGCGCGCAGCTTGCGGCACAAGGTAAGGCCGTCGTCGCCGGGCAGGTTCAGGTCGAGCACTACCAGGTCGGGCTTGGTTTCGTCGAGCAGCTTCCACATGGCGGTGCCGTCGGCGGCGCACAGCGCCCGGTAACTGTTCGACTCGAGGTAGTCGGCCAGCAGGGTGCGGATGTCGCGATCGTCGTCAACGATCAGAATTGTCGATGTAGGTTCCATGGCCATCATTATCCTCAGTTCATGCGCGCGCGACCAATGCGCAATTGTATCGGCTTGTATATGTGCTATCGCTGAAATTTACATACAACTGGATACAAATACGGTGGTGGGAGAAACGTCCTGGCAATCTTCGGCAGCGAAGATGGCATCAAGCGCAGAGACAATGCTGCGCTAACTTCTCTCCAACACGAAAGGAACGACCATGAACATCCTGCGCAAAAGCATACTGATCGGTTTTACGGTACTGGGCATGGCGGCAGCGCACGCTCAAGATACGGCGCCACAGAACCAACCGCATCGCGGCCAGCAACTCACGCCGGAACAGCGCCACGCCAAGATGGATGAGATGTACGCCAAGCGCCAGGCGCGCCTGCACGACAAGCTGAAGATCACGGCGCAGCAGGAATCGGCCTGGGCCGCTTACCAGGCCGCCATCAAACCGACTGCGCCAGCAGGTCCACGGCCGGCACGCGGCGAATTCGCCAAGCTGTCGTCGCCTGAACGTTTGAGCAAGATGATTGAAATGACCAAGCTGCGCGAAGGCCGCATGCAGCAGCAATTGACGGCGTTGACCGCGTTTTACGACCAGCTGACGCCGGAGCAGAAGGCCGAGTTCGACAAGCGTGGCGGCCGTGGCTTCGGCGGCTTCCACCACGGCGGTGAGCGTGGCCACCGCATGCATCGCGGCTAAGCACGCAAACTGGATCCCCGCGAAGGCGGGGATGACGGACCTTGATCTGACGATTACGTTAGAGTGCACCGCTGGCCGTCGCACCGTCATTCCCGCGCAGGCGGGAATCCCATTTCTGCGCTCCGCCGCTACCCTATTTCAACCGCTCCAACGACCCCAGGAACTTGCCCGCATTCTGATACCCGATCACCCGCGCACCGGCAATCTCGCGCCCCTGCGCATCGAAGAAAATAATCCCCGGCGGACCGAACAAGCCGAACCGCTTGAGCATGGCCTTGTCGTCGGCATCATTGGCCGTTACATCGACCTGCAGCAACATGGTATTGGCCAGGCGCGCCTGCACCTGCGGATCGATAAACGTCAGCTTTTCCATCTCCTTGCACGACACGCACCAGTCGGCATAAAAATCGAGCATCACGGTCTTGCCGCCGGTCTGCGCCAGCAGCGCGTCCAGCTGCGCCACTGTCTTGATGCGCTGGAACGTCAAGTGTTGATCCTGCGAACCGGTGACGTGCGCCAGCGGCGCCAGCGGATCGCGCCCGCCCGTCACCATGCCGCCCAGTTGCACCAGGCCCAGCGCCACGGCCACCACGCCGAGCGCCCTGGCCGGCCACTTGCGGCTGTTGAGTAACAAGTACATGCCGTAACCGACGAACAGCGCCGCCCAGCCCATCATCTGCACGACCGGCGGCAGCACTGGCGATACCAGCCACAAGGCCATGGCCAGCATCAGCACGCCAAAGAAACGCTTGACTGCATCCATCCACTTGCCCGCTTTGGGCAACAAGGCGCCGGCCGAAGCACCGACCAGTATCAGCGGCACACTCATGCCCACCGCCATCGCAAACAGCGCGCTGCCACCGATGAACACATCGCGCGTCTGGCTGATGTAGACCAGCGCGGCAGCCAGGGGTGCGGCCACGCACGGCCCCACGATCAGCGCCGAAATCGCGCCCATCACGAACACGCCAGCGAGCTTGCCCGACGACTGCTGGTTCGACACATTGCTCAGCTTTGATTGCAGCGCGGCCGGCACTTGCAACTCGTACACGCCAAACATCGACAGCGACAGCAACACCATCAGCACGCCGAAACTGCCGAGCACCCATGGATTTTGCAGTGCGGCCGACAAGCCTTCGCCGGCCAGGCCCGCCGCCACGCCGAGCGCGGTGTAGACGATGGCCATGCCCAGCGCATAGGTGACCGACAGCAGCAACGCGCGCTTGCGGTTGCTGCGGTCGCCCTCACCGACGATGATCGACGACAGAATCGGCACCATCGGCAGCACGCACGGCGTAAACGACAGGCCCAGGCCCAGCAACGCAAACAGCGGCAGGATGACCAGCAGGCTGCCGGTTTTGAGCGCTGCTTCCAGGCGGCCGCTGTCGCCGGCTGGAGCCGCCGGGGCTGCTGCGATCACCGGTGCCGGTGGCGGCACGATGTCCTCGGCGGTGGGCGGCGCAATCGGATAAATGGTCACGCCGGGGCTTACTGCGGCCGGCTTGCCTTCGCCGATGACCGGTGCGCTGGCTGCCACGGCAGCGTTGGCGGCGGCCGGGGCCGGCGTGGCAGTGGCCGCCTTGCCGGCTGCGACGGTAGCCGGCAGCGGCACCGAGCCGCTGCCAGTCAGTTGCGCGGTGTAATCCTGCGGCGAGTAGCACAAGCCTTTTTCCGAACAGCCCTGGCCGCTCACGTGGAGCGTGAACGGTCCGTTCACGTCCACCGGAATCGTGATGGTTACGCTCTTGCGGTAGGTTTCCACGTCTTTTTCAAAGGTGGGGTCGTAATGGACCTTCCCGGCCGGGATGGCGGGCGTGCCGAGTTTGGCGCCGGTGGCGCTGAACTTGAACGGCTCGCGGTACATATAGTAGCCGTCGGCAATCTGGAAGCTGACCGCGATGGTATGACCATCGACCATGGCGGCGGAGAAACGGAACGCTTTGTCGGGCTCGAGGAAATCCTGGGCACGGGCGGAACCGGTCAACAGCAAGGCCAGCAGCGGCAGCAGCGTGGCAAAAAATCGGATAAAACGGGACATGAATACTTTCTCTTGAGAGCAGAAATCGAAGCACCAACGGCAGCAGCATAGTACACCGGACGTGCATTTCCCGTCCTGGCCGTGCCCGCGCTCAGGCCAAGCACAGCGGCGGATTTTTGTGCGACACTCGGTTTTTCGCGTCCATGGAGTTTGCACGATGTCATCCCTGCGTTCCCTGCTGCTTTCCACCTCGCTGCTGGCCGCCGGCCATGGCGTGGCGCAAACCCCGACCACGGCCCTGGCCACCATCTCGGCAGACGACCTGGTCCGGCACATCAAGGTGCTGGCGTCGGATGAATTCGAAGGCCGCGCGCCCGGCTCAAGCGGCGAGACCAGAACTGTCGCCTACCTGACCGGTGAATTCAAAAAGCTGGGACTGAAGCCCGGCAACCCGAACGGCAGCTGGGTGCAGGCCGTGCCGCTGCGCGGCATGACGCCCACGCCGGCATTCAGCTACACGATCGCTGGCAAGACCGTAGAGTTAAACTTTCCGGAACAGTTCGTCGCGCATTCGACCAGCCAGCCCGACCGGGTGGCGGTGGACAAATCCGACATCGTATTCGTTGGCTACGGCGTCCAGGCCCCCGAGTACGGCTGGGACGACTACAAGGGCGTGGACGTGCGCGGCAAAACCCTGCTGATGCTGATTAACGATCCGGCCGTGGTCGATCCGCGCGATCCTGCTGCGCTCGATCCCGCCCTGTTCAAAGGCAAGGCCATGACGTATTACGGCCGCTGGACCTACAAGTACGAGATCGCTGCCAAACTCGGCGCCAAGGCCGCCATCATCATTCACGAAACCAAGCCGGCGGCCTACCCATGGGACGTGGTGCGCAGCGGCGGCAACGCCGAGCAGTTCAGCCTGGTCCAGGCAAAGGGAGGCGACGATCCGGACGCGCCGCCGGTGCCGGGCTGGATCCAGCTGGACCAGGCAAAAGCCATGCTGGCTGCTGCCGGTTACGACTTCGACACGCTGAAACAGCAGGCCATCACCAGGGATTTCCGGCCCGTGGAACTGAAAGGCACGGCCAGCTTCAAGGTGGACAACCAGTCGCGCACCATCGACTCGCACAACGTGGTGGCGCTGATCGAAGGCAGCGATCCCAAGCTCAAGCATGAACTGGTGGTGTACAGCGCCCACTGGGACCACCTCGGCATCGACGGGCGGCTGCCGGGCGAACGCAGCCAGCAGATCTACCATGGCGCGCTCGATAATGCCTCGGGCACGGCCGCACTGCTGGCGCTGGCCAAGGCTTATCAAGCGCTCCCCACGCCGCCAAAACGCTCGATCCTGTTCCTGGCCACCACCGCCGAGGAACGCGGCCTGCTGGGTGCCAAATACTATGCGAGCCATCCGCTGTACCCGCTCAAGCACACCGTTGCCAACATCAATATTGATGGCATCAACGCCTGGGGCAAGACGGCGCACATCGAAAACGTCACATCGGGCCACTCGAGCATCGATGGCTTGCTGGCCAAATACGCACAGGCGCAGGGCCGCAGGATGGCAAACGACAGCCGCCCGGAGCTGGGCAGCTTCTACCGCGCCGACCAGCTGGAATTTGCACGCGTGGGCGTGCCGGTGCTGTACACCAAGGCGCGCAGCGGCTACCTGAACAAGCCCGATGGTTATGCGGCCAAGGTAGTGGATCACTACTTCGGCAAGGACTACCACCAGGTCACCGACGACGTGCGCAGCGACTGGGACTTTAGCGGCGGCGTGCAAGACATCGGTCTGCTGTTCCAGGTGGGACTCGACATCGCCCAGGGCGCAGCGCCCACGTGGAATGCCGGCTCAGAATTCCAGTCCGCCGGCGAGCGCCGCCTGAAATAGCCTAACGTCGGGGTCAGTGCCGACATTCGGACATTTTTGAACCAATTCGTTGTCGACCACGACAACAAATAAGTTCAGTTTTGTCCGATTGTCGGCACTGACCCCGACGTTGGGACGAAAAAAAGCCAGGCAGAGCCTGGCTTTTTAGCGCTACTGACAACTGCGGAAGATCACTCTTCTGCGGTTGGTGCGGCGTCGATGTCGGTTGCTTCAGGACGGTCCAGCAGCTCAACGTAAGCCATTGGAGCGTTGTCGCCAACACGGAAACCCATTTTCAGGATGCGCAGGTAGCCGCCGTTGCGGTTAGCGTAACGTGGGCCCAGTTCCGAGAACAGTTTGCCAACGATTTCGCGATCGCGCAGACGCGAGAAAGCCAGACGTTTGTTGGCCAGGGTGTCTACCTTGCCCAGGGTCAGGATAGGCTCGACAACGCGGCGCAGTTCCTTAGCTTTTGGCAGGGTGGTTTTGATGGCTTCATGACGCAGCAGGGAAACGGTCATGTTGCGCAGCATTGCCAGACGGTGGGACGAGGTACGATTCAGCTTACGGAGGCCGTGACGGTGACGCATGGTACTTCCTTTCAGGTGTTTAAATCCGAGTTCTTCGATCGCTCAACATGAGCGCGGACCGGTTCAAGTGATTGACGCCGCGAACAACGCGTTCGCAGCGGGTGCTACGGGTACAACCAAACTGCTAATCAGTTGGCAACAGGGCAGAACATTGCTACGCAATGTCCAGCACTGTCCCCCAATTTGTTACTTTTCCAGCCCTGCAGGCGGCCAGTTTTCCAGCTTCATGCCCAGGGTCAGACCGCGCGAAGCGAGTACTTCTTTGATCTCGTTCAGCGATTTGCGGCCCAGGTTTGGCGTTTTCAGCAGTTCGTTTTCCGAACGCTGGATCAGGTCGCCAATGTAGTAGATGTTTTCTGCTTTCAGGCAGTTGGCCGAACGCACGGTCAGTTCCAGATCGTCCACTGGACGCAGCAGGATCGGGTCGACCAGCGGTGCGCGCGAAGGCGCTTCGGCAGCAGCTTCGGTGCCTTCCAGAGCAGCGAACACGTTCAGTTGATCGACCAGCACGCGGGCCGATTGACGGATCGCTTCTTCCGGCGAAATCACGCCGTTGGTTTCGATGTTGATGATCAGCTTGTCCAGGTCGGTACGCTGTTCGACGCGAGCGGACTCGACGAAGTACGAAACGCGACGCACTGGCGAGAACGATGCATCGAGAATGATGCGGCCGATGGTTTTGTTGGTGTCTTCCGACAGACGACGCACGTTACCAGGAACGTAGCCACGGCCTTTTTCGACCTTGATCTGCATGTCCAGCTTGCCGCCAGCGGTCAGGTGGGCAATCACGTGGTCCGGGTTGATCAGTTCCACGTCGTGTGGCAGATCGATGTCCGAAGCCAGAACGGCGCCTTCGCCCTCTTTTTTCAGGGTCAGGGTAACGGAGTCACGGTTGTGAACTTTGAAGACAACACCCTTCAGGTTCAGCAACAGGTCTACGACGTCTTCCTGTACGCCGTCGAGCGACGAGTATTCGTGCACGACGCCAGCGATCGTCACTTCGGTCGGCGCGTAGCCCACCATCGACGACAGCAGTACGCGACGCAGCGCATTACCCAACGTATGGCCATAGCCGCGTTCGAACGGCTCCATCACGACTTTAGCGTGGCCGGCGCCCAGCGCCTCTACATCGATAATACGTGGCTTCAACAAACTGTTTTGCATGTACATGTCCTTTTCAATACCCTCGGCGCGTTAGGCCGATAAGGCTGATGGCATTAGTAAAAAAGCCCGCTTAGCAAATAAGCGGGCAGACCGGCGGGGATGGATTCCCGCCTGCGCGGTAACGGCGGCCGGGGCCGCCGCTTGCGACTATTAACGCGAGTACAGCTCGACGATCAGCGATTCGTTGACGTCGTTAGCGATTTCGTTACGCTCTGGCAGGGACTTGAAGGTGCCTTCCATTTTCTTGGCATCAACCGACACCCACGAAGGCATGCCGACTTGTTCAGCCAGCGACAGCGCTTCAACGATACGTACTTGCTTTTTCGATTTTTCACGAACAGCAATAACGTCGCCAACTTTGACAGCGTACGAAGCGATGTTGACCACTTGGCCGTTCACGGTGAACGCTTTGTGCGATACCAGCTGACGCGCTTCAGCGCGGGTCGAGCCGAAGCCCATGCGGTATGCAACGTTGTCCAGGCGGGTTTCCAGCAGCTTCAGCAGGGTTTCGCCGGTGTTGCCTTTGCGGCGGTCGGCTTCTGCGAAGTAGCGACGGAACTGACGTTCCAGAACGCCGTACATACGTTTGACTTTTTGCTTTTCGCGCAGTTGGTTGCCGTAGTCCGAGGTGCGGGCACCCGACTTGACACCGTGCTGGCCTGGCTTGACGTCCAGTTTGCACTTGCTGTCCAGCGAGCGACGTGCGCTCTTCAGGAACAGGTCAGTACCTTCACGGCGGGAGAGTTTTGCTTTTGGTCCGATATAACGTGCCACGATGCTTCCTTTGTTTTAAATAATGACGCCCCAGCCACGCAGCGAAAGGGCTGCCTGGTTAGGCGCTAGTCCGTGCCGCGAGGGGCCAGACGTGGCTAAAGTCTGCCGATTTTACAACCAGGCAGACGACAATAGCCGGGCAGTATAACCGTTTCCGGTCACCTGCTCCAGCGATTTTTTTACAGCTAATAAGCTAGCTGCAAGGAACTCGCAAAACCGTAGCGAGCGGCTCGCTATCGTCTCGAGTAGCGCAAGCGTACTGACGTACGCTGAGCAACGGAGAGGCGATAGCGGATCGCGCAGCAGGTTTTCCGAGATTCCTTAGATACGACGACGTTTTGGTGGACGGCAGCCGTTGTGTGGCACTGGGGTAACGTCCTGGATCTCGGTGATCTTGATGCCCAGGTTGTTCAGTGCGCGCACTGCGGACTCGCGACCAGGACCTGGGCCCTTGATACGCACTTCCAGGTTCTTCACGCCGCATTCCACAGCCACTTTACCAGCCGCTTCGGCCGCAACCTGCGCTGCGAACGGGGTCGATTTACGCGAACCCTTGAAGCCTGCGCCACCGGAGGTAGCCCACGACAGAGCATTGCCCTGACGGTCGGTAATGGTGATGATGGTGTTGTTGAAGGAAGCGTGAACGTGTGCGATACCTTCTGCAACGTTCTTCTTGACCTTCTTGCGCACGCGGGCTGCTGCTGCGCTGCTTTGTTGCTTAGCCATGTGATTTCCCTAGATTATTTCTTGAGCGATTGAGCGGCTTTGCGCGGGCCCTTGCGGGTACGTGCATTGGTGCGGGTACGCTGACCGCGGACCGGCAGGCCCTTACGGTGACGCATACCGCGGTAGCAACCCAGATCCATCAAACGCTTGATGTTCATGGACAGTTCGCGACGCAGATCACCCTCGACGATGAATTTTGCTACTTCATCGCGCAGTTTTTCCAGTTCGCTGTCGTCCAGGTCTTTGACCTTTTTGTCGGTCGCAATACCCGTCGCGGCGCAGATGAACTTTGCGCGCGGGCGGCCAACACCGTAGATGGCCGTCAGGCCGATAACGGTGTGCTGATGATTTGGGATATTAACCCCTGCAATACGTGCCATTCGTTATTCCTCGATAAATAACGGTTATTAACCTTGACGCTGCTTGTGACGTGGTTCGACGCAGATTACGCGAACAACGCCCTTGCGCTTGATGATCTTGCAGTTGCGGCAGATCCGCTTGACTGAGGCGTTAACTTTCATTATGAACTCTCTTCTAAAAGGTTCGATTAAATTTACTTGGTCCGGAACACGATGCGGGCACGGGACAGGTCGTAAGGTGTCAGCTCTACCGTCACCTTGTCGCCAGGGAGAATGCGGATATAGTTCATCCGCATTTTACCCGAAATATGTCCGAGCACCACGTGTCCGTTTTCCAGTTTCACTCGAAATGTTGCATTTGGGAGATTCTCAAGAATCTCGCCTTGCATCTGTATGACGTCGTCTTTTGCCATTCGGTATAGTTACCGCGCTTATCGCGTCGGAATTCCGCCCTTGAAGTTTGCTTTGCGCAGCAGCGATTCATATTGCTGCGACATCACGTAGTTTTGTACTTGCGCCATGAAATCCATGGTAACAACCACAATAATCAACAGAGAAGTACCGCCAAAATAGAAAGGTACTTTCCACTCGGCTTGCATGAATTCCGGCAGCAAGCACACCAAAGTGATGTAAATGGCGCCAGCCAGTGTCAGTCGTGTCAGGATCTTGTCGATGTAACGGGCAGTCTGCTCACCGGGACGAATCCCTGGCACAAAGGCCCCGCTCTTCTTCAAGTTATCTGCTGTTTCCTTGCTGTTGAAAACCAGCGCGGTGTAAAAGAAGCAGAAGAACACGATGGCCACCGCGTACAACAGTGCGTGGATGGGCTCGCCCTGCCCCATCGATGCAGCCAAATCTTTCAGGAACCGCACCACCGGATTGGAGGTATCGGCGCCTGTCGTGAACCAGCCCACGATCGTTGCCGGGAACAAGATAATCGACGAAGCGAAGATCGGTGGGATCACGCCGGCCATGTTCAACTTCAATGGCAGGTGCGACGTTTGTCCACCGTAAATCTTGTTACCCACCTGGCGTTTCGCATAGTTCACCAGAATCTTGCGTTGACCACGTTCGACAAATACCACGAAGAACGTGACCGCCACAACCATGACCATGATGAAGATCGCCGAGAAAGCACCGATCGAACCGTTCGACACCGAGGAGCCCAAGCCACCCAGCGCGCCCGGCAAACCGGCTGCGATACCTGCGAAAATGATGATCGAGATGCCATTACCTAAGCCACGCTCGGTAATTTGCTCGCCCAACCACATCACGAACATGGTTCCGGTCAACAGCGATACGACCGTTACGAAACGGAATGCATAACCAGGATCGAGCACCAGACCTTGCTGCGCTTCCAGGGCGACGGCAATGCCGAGAGCCTGGAACGTAGCCAGCACCACCGTGAAATAACGGGTGTACTGGGTGATCTTGCGACGGCCTGCTTCGCCTTCCTTCTTGAGCGCTTCCATCTGCGGCGAGACGATCGACACCAGTTGCATGATGATCGATGCCGAGATGTACGGCGTGATACCCAGCGCAAACACCGTAAAGCGCGCAAGAGCGCCACCGCTGAACATGTTCAACATGCCCATGATGCCGCCCTCTTGCGACTTGAACAGTGCGGCCAGCTGTACCGGATCAATCCCGGGGACCGGGATGTGAGCACCGATACGATATACCACCAATGCGCCAAGCAGGAACCAGAGCCGGCCCCAAGGGAACCCGGCTGCAGCGCTTTTTGCAAGTTGTGGATTAGTCGCCAATTTTCGCTCCGATCAAGCTGTTTAGCGGCAAGCTCAGGCTACCGAGCCGCCAGCTGCTTCGATGGCTGCTTTCGCGCCAGCGGTCACTTTCAGGCCTTTGAGGTTCACCGCTTTGGTGATCTCGCCGGACAGGATGACGCGCACGTCGCGTGCCAGCACGCTCAGAACGCCAGCTTGCTTCAGCACCAGGATGTCGACGTCGCCAACAGCCAGGTTGTTCAGGTCGGACAGACGCACTTCAGCTTTGAAGGTGGCGTTGAGCGACTTGAAACCGCGCTTAGGCAGACGGCGTTGCAGAGGCATCTGACCGCCTTCGAAGCCGACTTTGTGGAAGCCGCCCGAACGCGATTTTTGACCCTTGTGACCACGGCCCGAGGTTTTGCCCAGACCGGAGCCGATACCGCGGCCGACGCGACGCTTGTAGTGCTTGGCGCCGTCGGCTGGTTGAATGGTATTCAGTTCCATGATTTCTCCGTGTGTAAGCCTTGCGGCTTACCCAACTACTTTAACGAGGTACGAGACTTTGTTGATCATGCCGCGCACGGATGGGGTGTCTTGCAACTCGGAAACCGAGTTAACACGACGCAGGCCCAGGCCGCGTACGGTGGCACGGTGATCTTCACGCGTACCGATCAAGCCCTTGACCAGTTGTACTTTGACAGTTTTGTTAGTCATATCGTTCACCTTAGCCCAGGATCTCTTCAACCGACTTGCCGCGCTTGGCAGCGATATCGGAAGCAGTCGTCATTTTTGCCAGACCGTCGAGGGTCGCACGCACCAGATTGTAAGGGTTGCTCGAGCCGGTGGATTTCGCCACGACGTCGGTCACGCCCATTACTTCGAAGATAGCGCGCATGGCGCCACCAGCGATCACGCCGGTACCTGGTTTCGCCGGGATCATCATCACTTTCGATGCGCCATGACGACCGTGTACGGTGTGATGCAGGGTGCCGTTTTTCAACGGTACTTTGATCAGGTTGCGACGGGCTTCTTCCATTGCCTTCTGCACACCCACTGGTACTTCTTTCGACTTGCCTTTACCCATGCCGATGCGGCCATCGCCGTCACCAACCACGGTCAGCGCGGCGAAACCCATGATACGACCACCCTTGACCACTTTGGTCACGCGGTTGATCGCGATCATTTTTTCGCGCATGCCATCATCCGGCTTGTCGCTTGCCATTTTTGCTTGCATTTTTGCCATGATCGCTCCTTAGAACTTCAGACCGGCTTCACGCGCGGCTTCAGCCAGCGCCTTCACACGGCCGTGGAAACGGAAACCGGAACGGTCGAAGGCGACTTCGGTGATTCCTGCTTTCAGTGCTTTTTCTGCGACACGCTTGCCCACCAGTGCGGCAGCAGCGGCGTTACCGCCCTTGCCCGATTGGCCAGCCAGTTCAGCGCGTACTTCCGCTTCCAGGGTCGAGGCCGAAACCAATACTTTGGCTTCCGGGCTGATCAGGCTTGCGTAGATATGCAGGTTGGTGCGGTGAACCGACAGGCGGTTGACCTTCTGCTGCGCAATCTTGATCCGGGTTTGACGTCCGCGACGCAGACGAGATTCTTTTTTATCCATCGTCAGCCCCTAATTACTTCTTCTTGGTTTCTTTAAGCTTAACCACTTCGTCCGAATAACGGACGCCCTTGCCCTTGTAAGGCTCAGGAGCGCGGTAAGCGCGAACTTCGGCAGCCACTTGGCCCACTTTTTGACGGTCGATGCCTTTGATGACGATCTCGGTCGGAGTGGCGGTAACAACCGTTACGCCTTCTGGCATGGCATGCACGACAGGGTGCGAGAAACCAAGCGACAGGTTCAGCTTGTCGCCCTGGGCTTGAGCTTTGTAGCCCACGCCGATCAGGTTCAGTTTTTTCTCGAAGCCTTTGGTGACGCCGTTGACCATGTTGTTGACCAGTGCGCGCAGCGTACCGGACATGGCGTTGGCTTCACGGCTGTCGTTTGCTGGCTCAAAGCTCAGCGTGCCGTCGTTGTTTTCTACTTTAACCAGGCCGTTCAGGTTCTGGGTCAGGACGCCCAGAGGGCCCTTGACGGTGATCGCTTGTGCGGAGATGGCGACATCAGCGCCAGCTGGCACAGCGATTGGCATTTTAGCTACACGGGACATGTGTTACTCCTTAAGCGACGTAGCAAATAACTTCGCCGCCGACACCGGTAGCGCGTGCTTTGCGATCGGTCATGACGCCTTGCGGAGTCGACACGATGGCCACACCCAGACCGTTCATCACCGTTGGGATCTCGTCTTTGCCTTTGTAAACACGCAGGCCCGGACGGGATACGCGCTCGAGGCGTTCGATGACGGGACGACCGACATAATATTTCAAACCGATTTTCAGTTCCGCTTTGCCACCATCTTCGGCAACTGCGAAATCTTCAATGTAACCCTCGTCCTTGAGGACGTTGGCAATCGCTACTTTGACTTTCGACGATGGCATGGCCACGGTCGCTTTTTGAACGCCTTGGGCGTTGCGAATGCGGGTCAGCATATCGGCGATAGGATCGCTCATACTCATTGCATATTCTCCTATTACCAGCTAGCTTTAGTCATACCCGGAATTTCACCACGCATGGCGAATTCACGGAGCTTGATACGGCCCAGACCGAATTTACGGAAGGTGCCGCGTGGACGACCGGTGACGGCGCAGCGGTTACGCTGGCGGGTCGGAGCCGAGTTACGTGGCAGGGTCTGCAGTTTCAGACGCGCTTCGTAACGTTCTTCTTCCGATTTCGACTGGTCATCGATGATGGCCTTGAGCGAGGCGCGCTTGGCGGCGAATTTGTTCGCCAGTGCCACGCGTTTCGCTTCACGGTTAATCAGTGCGAGTTTTGCCATGATCTCTTAGTTCCTGAACGGGAATTTGAAGGCGGCGAGCAGAGCTTTCGCTTCGTCGTCGGTCTTAGCGGTGGTGGTGATCGAAATGTTCATACCACGCAGCGCATCGATCTTGTCGTACTCGATTTCCGGGAAGATGATCTGCTCTTTCACGCCGATGTTGTAGTTACCACGACCATCGAACGAACGGCCATTTACACCGCGGAAGTCACGCACACGTGGCAGTGCCACGGTGATGAAACGATCCAGGAACTCGTACATGCGAGCGCCACGCAGGGTAACCATGGTACCGATCGGATAGCCTTCACGGATTTTGAAACCCGCGATTGCTTTACGCGACTTGGTGGTCACTGGCTTCTGGCCAGCGATCTTGGTCAGATCGCCAACAGCGTGCTCAAGGACTTTCTTGTCAGCGATCGCCTCACCAACACCCATGTTCAGGGTGATCTTGGTCAGACGGGGAACTTCCATCACCGACTTGTAACCGAATTTTTCGGTCAGGTCAGCGACGACTTTTTCTTTATAGAACTCTTGGAGACGTGCCATGATTTCTTAAGCCTTCACTACTTCGCCGGTCGATTTGAAGACGCGGACTTTTTTGCCGTCGACATCTTTGAAACCTACGCGGTCTGCCTTGCCACTAGCTGCATTGAACAATGCAACGTTGGACACGTGAATCGGCATAGTCTTGTCGACGATACCACCTTGTACGCCAGTCATCGGGTTCGGCTTGGTCGCTTTTTTAGCAACGTTGACGCCTTCAACCACTACGTGTTCTGCGTCTACGCGACGCGAAACGACACCGCGTTTGCCCTTGTCTTTACCGGCCAGAACGATGACTTCGTCGTTTTTACGAATCTTATCCATTGCTGACTCCTTACAGTACTTCAGGTGCCAGGGACACGATCTTCATGAACTTTTCAGTGCGCAGCTCGCGCGTCACTGGTCCGAAGATACGGGTACCGATCGGTTCCAGCTTGGCGTTCAACAGAACGGCGGCATTGCCGTCGAACTTCACCAGGGAACCGTCTTGGCGGCGAACACCTTTAGCGGTGCGCACAACCACGGCGTTATAAATTTCACCTTTTTTGACACGACCACGTGGCGCAGCAACCTTAACGGTTACTTTGATCACGTCGCCAATGCCAGCATAACGGCGCTTGGAGCCACCCAATACCTTGATGCACAAAACTTCTTTTGCACCGGTATTGTCGGCAACTTCGAGCCGGCTTTCAGTTTGAATCATAGTATTCTCTTTCCCAACTTAAGCCGAAGAATCCACACAATGCGGACCTGCGGTCAGTCTTGGTCCCGCCAATGCGCTCTTGCAGAGCCCATTGTTTGGGTGCTTGACCTTCGTACTGCTACTGACCGCACGGTTCAGCGTCTGTGGCCAGACACTTTGCGGCGTTACATGAACGAAGCCCGCAAGTATTACATACCTTTTGCGGGCTTGCAAGAACTAATTGAAAAGCGCCGCCGAAACCACAGTTCCGGCGGCGATGTCTCAATTAAACGATTTGCGCGGCTTGCACCACGCGAGTCACGGTCCATGCCTTCGTTTTGGAGATCGGACGACCTTCCACGATTTCCACCGTGTCACCGGCTTTCACCTGGTTGGTCTCGTCATGCGCGTGGTACTTATTCGAGCGGACGATGATCTTGCCGTACAAAGGATGTTTCACGTGACGTTCGATCAGAACGGTAACGGTTTTGTCCATTTTGTCGGACACCACTTTACCGATCAGGGTGCGCTTGAGCGACTTTACTGGTTCGGTCATTTGGCTTCCTTGGTGTTCAATACCGTTTTTACGCGTGCGATATCGCGACGTACCTTTTTGAGCTGCGAAGTGTTGCTCAGCTGTTGCGTAGCGATTTGCATACGCAGGCCGAATTGTGCCTTCAACAGGTCATTCAGCTCTTTTTGCAGAGCTACCTGGTCTTTGCCGCGGAGTTCAGATGCTTTCATATTTCACTCCTGTTATTGGCCGACTTGACGAACCACGAACGTGGTTGCCAGTGGCAGTTTGGCAGCGGCCAGGCGGAATGCTTCGCGCGCCAGTGTTTCATCGACGCCGTCCATTTCGTACAGGACTTTGCCCGGACGGATTTCAGCGACGTAGTACTCTGGATTACCTTTACCGTTACCCATACGAACTTCAGCTGGCTTGTTCGAAATTGGCTTGTCCGGGAAAATACGGATCCAGATACGACCGCCACGTTTGATGTGACGGGTCATGGCGCGACGAGCGGCTTCGATCTGGCGTGCCGTGATACGACCACGGGCAACTGCTTTCAGACCGAATTCACCGAACGACACCGAAGTGCCGGTGCCATGCGAAATGCCGGTGTTACGGCCTTTCTGCTCTTTACGATACTTTCTGCGTGCTGGTTGCAGCATGATTATTCTCCTGCTTTCTCAGCCGGCTTGGCGGCGGGAGCGCGACGGGCGCCCGCTGGGCCTGCTGGACGTGGACGGCCCGATGGCTTGCCGTCGTCACGACGTGGGCCACGTGGCTTTTTCTCGTCAGGTGGGGTATCGATGACTGGTGCATCGCCGTTCGGCGCGCGGTCACCTTTGTATACCCATACCTTGACACCGATGATGCCGTAGGTGGTCGAAGCTTCGCTGGTGCCGTAGTCGATGTCAGCGCGCAGGGTGTGCAGTGGCACACGGCCTTCACGGTACCATTCGGTACGAGCGATCTCGATGCCGTTCAAACGACCCGACGACATGATCTTGATGCCCAGGGCACCCAGACGCATGGCGTTTTGCATCGCGCGTTTCATGGCGCGACGGAACATGATGCGTTTTTCGAGCTGTTGCGAGATCGAATCGGCGATCAGTTGCGAATCGATTTCCGGCTTGCGGATTTCCTCGATATTGACGTGCACTGGCACGCCCATGATCTTGGTCAGCGCTGCTTTCAGCACTTCGATGTCTTCGCCTTTTTTACCAATGACCACGCCCGGACGCGAGCTGTAGATCGTGAAGCGCGCGTTCTTGGCTGGACGCTCGATAACGATGCGACCGACCGAAGCGTTCTTCAGTTTGGTTTTCAGGTAAGCGCGTGCTTTCAAGTCTTCGTTCAGCATGGCAGCGAAATTGCCGTTGCCTGCATACCAGCGCGAAGCCCAGTTACGGGTGACCGCCAGGCGGAAACCGGTTGGATGAATTTTCTGACCCATCGTAGCTCCTTAGTTACCGACGGTCACATAAATGTGACACGATTGTTTCGAGATACGATCGCCACGACCTTTAGCGCGTGCAGTGAAGCGCTTGAGGATCGGGCCCTTTTCAACGTAGATCGTTTTCACGAACAACTCGTCGATATCGGCACCATCGTTGTGCTCGGCGTTGGCGATTGCCGACTCGAGTACTTTCTTGATGATGGTGGCGCCTTTTTTCGGGCTGAATTGCAGAATGTTGAGTGCTGCGTCAACTTTCTTGCCACGAATCAGGTCAGCAACCAGGCGGCCCTTTTGGTCCGACAGGCGCACGCCTTTGAGGATAGCTTTGGTTTCCATTATTTCTTCGCCTTCTTGTCAGCGGCATGGCCCTTGAACGTGCGGGTCAGCGCGAATTCACCGAGCTTGTGACCTACCATGTTCTCGGAAACGTACACAGGCACGTGCAGCTTGCCGTTGTGAACAGCGATCGTCAGGCCGATGAAGTCAGGCATGATGGTCGAACGACGGGACCAGGTTTTGATTGGCTTTTTGTCTTTGATCGCTTGCGCGGCTTCGACTTTTTTCACCAGGTGGGCGTCACAGAACGGCCCTTTTTTCAATGAACGAGTCATGATTTATCCTTATTTCTTGCCGCGGCGCGAGACGATCATGGAAGACGTACGCTTGTTGCTGCGCGTCTTCTTACCCTTGGTCTGCTGGCCCCATGGCGACACTGGGTGACGACCGGCTGCAGTTTTACCTTCACCACCACCGTGCGGGTGATCGACCGGGTTCATGACCACACCGCGAACGGTAGGACGGATACCGCGCCAACGCATGGCACCGGCTTTACCGATCTTGCGCAGGCTGTGTTCGGCATTGCCGACTTCGCCTACGGTCGCGCGGCACTCGATGTGCACGCGGCGCACTTCACCCGAACGCAGGCGAACCTGAGCGTAGGTGCCGTCACGGGCCATCAGAACAACGCCGGCGCCGGCGGTACGGGCCATTTGGGCACCCTTACCTGGCAGCATTTCGACGCAGTTCATCACGGTACCGACCGGGATGTTGCGGATTGGCAGGCAGTTACCGGCCTTGATCGGGGCTTCCGAACCGCTCATCACGGTATCGCCTACGGACATGCCTTTGGTGGCGATGATGTAAGCGCGGGCGCCGTCGGCGTAGCACAACAGTGCGATGTGCGCGGTACGGTTTGGATCGTATTCGATACGTTCCACTTTCGCCGGGATGCCATCTTTGCTGTTACGCTTGAAGTCGATCAGACGGTAGTGCTGCTTGTGACCACCACCGATGTGACGGGTGGTGATGTGGCCGTTGTTGTTACGACCAGCAGTTTTCGATTTTTTCTCAACCAGGGCTGCCAGCGGACGACCTTTGAACAGGTCGCTGTTGACAACTTTCACCATGCCGCGACGGCCTGGGGAGGTTGGCTTCATCTTAACGAGTGCCATTATTTAGCCTCCTCGGTGAAATTGATTTCCTGGCCAGGCTTCAGGCACACGAAAGCACGCTTGGTGTGGTTGCGACGGCCAGTGTGGGCGCCCGAGCGCTTCTGCTTACCTTCGCGGTTCACGGTTTGCACCGATTCCACTTGCACTTTGAACAGCAGTTCAACGGCAGCCTTGATTTCTGGCTTGGTTGCGTCGGTGGTGACGCGGAACACGATCTGCTCGTTCTTTTCCGCGACCATGGTGGCCTTCTCGGAAATCACTGGAGCAACCAGCACCTTCATCAGGCGCTCTTCGCTAAATTTCAATGCGCTCATGCCAGCATCTCCTCAATCTTGGCCAATGCAGCTTTGGTGACCACGATCTTCTTGTAGAACACCAGGGACATCGGATCTGCGTGACGTGGTTCAACAACCAGTACGTTAGGCAGGTTACGCGATGCCAGTTCCAGGTTTTCGTTGGCGACGTCGGTGATGATCAGCACGGACTCCAGGCCCATACCGTTCAGCTTTTGCGACAGCAGCTTGGTTTTTGGAGCTTCGATAGCGAAGTCTTCAACAACAACCAGGCGCTCTTCACGAGCCAGCTGGGACAGGATCGAGCAGATACCTGCGCGATACATCTTCTTGTTCACTTTGTGGGTGAAGTTCTCGTCAGGCGAGTTCGGGAAGATGCGACCACCGCCGCGCCACAGTGGCGACGACGACATACCAGCACGAGCACGGCCGGTACCTTTTTGGCGCCATGGCTTCTTGGTCGTGTGGTGGACTTCTTCACGATCTTTTTGTTTACGGTTGCCGCTGCGAGCATTGGCTTGGTAAGCAACGACGATCTGGTGGATCAGGGCTTCGTTGTAGTCGCGACCGAATACGGAATCGGCTGCAGCAACATTAGAGGCGGCTTGACCTTGAGCATTCAAGAGCTTGAGTTCCATCGTTTAAGCTCCCTTCTTTGCTTTAACTTTGACAGCAGGCGATACCACTACCTGGCCGTTTTTGGCGCCAGGAATCGCACCTTTGACCAGCAGCAGCTGACGGTCGGCGTCGATACGAGCGATTTCGAGGTTCTGCACGGTGCAGGTAACGTCACCCATGTGACCGGTCATGCGCTTACCAGGGAATACACGACCTGGATCCTGCGCCATACCGATCGAGCCTGGCACGTTGTGCGAACGCGAGTTACCGTGGGTAGCGCGGCCCGAAGCGAAGTTGTGACGCTTGATGGTACCGGCGTAGCCTTTACCAATCGAAACACCTTGAACGTCGATTTTTTGACCGACTTCGAACAGGGAAGCAGCGATAACTTCGCCAGCTTTCAGTTCTGCAGCTTTGGCTGCGTCGATGCGGAACTCTTTCAGCAGAGTACCAGCTTCAACACCGGCTTTAGCGTGGTGACCAGCAACAGCTTTCGTTACGCGGGAAGCGCGACGTTGACCGAATGCGACCTGAACTGCGGTATAACCATCAGTTTCAGGAGTTTTGATTTGTGCAACACGGTTGTTCGATACGTCGACAACGGTGACTGGGATCGAATCCCCGTCATCGGTGAAGATGCGCATCATACCAACCTTGCGACCGAGGAGGCCAAGGCTCATTTTTTCTCCAATTCCCACCTACGATTGGGCGGGGATATGTTGAACTACAAAATAAGTACGGATCAATAAAAAAGATGAATCCATACCGAAGCCGGCTAGTGTAGCGTGAAAAGACCCTTGACGCAACAACTTAGTACGAGGTATGTCAGGTTTTTGCGGCACTATTGTCACGCAGTGGCGCAACTGTGGATTTTCTGGCGCAAAGCGTGGCGCCATGCGGGTTTGGCGGCGGTCCCTGCGCGTGCGCAAACGGCGCCCAAGACGGCGGCCTAGCATCGATGAAGCAGGCGTCCGCCTGCCTCGCCCCCGCCTACCGATCGGAGTTTCCATGAAAACCGCATTCCCCGCAGTGCTGCTCGCCCTGGCCGCACTGGCCGCCCTGCCCTGCCCGCTTGCCCTGGCTGGCGCCGACGCCACCGTGCGCATCGAAGCCGTCACACTGGGCGTGATCGACCTGACGCCCGATGATGGCGCCAGCGCCGGCTTTACTATCGACTCGGCCGAAAGCCGCTTGCTGGTCTATGTCAACACGCTCAACAGTGGTGGCAGTTACACCCAGACTGCCGTCTCGCTGGCCGCGAACTCGGCCGGCCGGATCCAGCTCCCCGCCAGCGCCGGCGCCGACACCGTCGTTGCCACCACCAACGGCGCGGTGGGCGATGTCGCTGCCCATACCGCGACCGGCGCCGGGCTGGGCCTCGACAATTATGTGGGCGCCGAGAGCCAGCAATATCTGTGGCTCACGCTGGCGCCGCACAGTTTGCTTACCGTATCGGGCAGCGTCTTCGCCCAGGCACGCCGCACCATGGGTGCCGGCGAAGGCTACGGGGTCTTCGGCTGGGCGTCGGTCGACATCAGCGACGACGACATAACCACCACCAGCATGCTCACGCGCGAGAGTTCGCTGATCTGGGGTGAAGCGGCCACGCTGGCCGAGCGGCAGGAGGACTTCCTGCTGGCGTATGCCAACCCCGGCGACGCCGACCTGCGGGTGAACCTGAACTTTCTCGCGTACACCGACGTAACGGTGACCGCCGTGCCCGAGCCGTCCACCTATGCGCTGCTGCTGGCCGGCCTGCTACTGATCACCACCATCGCCCGCCGCCAACTTCGGGGTCAGTGCCGACATTCGGACACGACCTCATCGTTATACGGTCCAGCTCGTGTCTGAATGTCGGCACTGACCCTGAAGTCAGGCGTCGGGGACGTGGATGCTGGCCTTGATGTGCTTGAGGTGGGCGATGATGGTAAACGTCATCACCACCAGCATCGACCACGAGCTCCACTTGCTCACGTGGACGGCGCTCCAGGCGCCGAGCTGGTTCGGGTACTGCCACACGCCCCAGAATGTACTGATGTTTTCGGCCAGCCAGATGAACAGGCCGATCAGTACGAACGCCAGCAGCAGCGGCATGCGGCGGTCACGGTCCAGCGGGCGATAGATGACCGTGGTGCGCGCATACAGGCCCAGCGCGGCGGCGGCCAGGTACCAGCGGTAGTCGCCGATGTAATGGTGGGTGAAGAAATTGGCGTAGATCAGCACCGCGATCAGCACCGACATCCAGTACGGCGGATGGTGGCGGATGCGCAGGCCGAACAGGCGCCAGGCCTGCACCATGTAACTGCCCACGGCCGCGTACATAAAGCCCGAGAACAGGGGCACGCCCCACAGCTTGGTGTAGGCAAAGTCGGGATAGCTCCACGAGGCGATCGCTCCCGACACCTTGAACACTTCGAGCGCGAAGCCCACCACGTGGAACAGGCACACGGCTTTCAGCTCATCCCATGTTTCCAGCTTGCTCCACACCATGCCGGCCTGGATCGCCAGCGCGGCGACCAGCAGCACGTCGTAGCGCGGCAGGCCGAACAGGCCGGCGCGCGGCGTCAGGAACACGGCGCCGAAGAACAGCCCCACGAACAGGCAGGCACGGGCGTTCTTGACGCCGAAATACAGGAATTCAAGCAGGAAGCGCGGCGCCCCGCGCAAGCCGCCGCGCGCCGCATGATTGAGCAGGTGAGTGTCGAGTGTGTTGAGCATGCAACAACTCTATCGCCCGACCCGCTCCTTGTAAAGCTGCTGCCGTATCAATAGAACGTGTAGTTGGCGCTGAACGTGAAGTAACGGCCCTGGTTGTTATGCAGGTCCTGGTTGTAGCCGGCCAGCGGCGTCGCTGCGGTATTCACGCCATAGCGTGGATCGTACGGCGCCTTCTTGTCGAACAGGTTCTGAACGTTCAGGCTCAGCACCAGATTGCGGAAGCCGCTGTAGCTGTAGCCCAGGCCCACAGTGGTCCAGCTCGGCACCGCACACTTCGGATAATACGCCTCGTACAGCGGGGTGGTGGTATTGCGGTCCGGCGCAGCATCGGTCGGTTGCGCCGTGCCGTAATGGCAGAATGGCTGTGCATACACGTCATCGCCGTCATAGCGGCGCAGCAGCGACACCGCCCCCACGTAGTTGACGCTGGCGCTCAGCCCGTGGTCGCCCACGGTCCAGGCGCTGGTCAGCGTGGTTTTCCATTTCGGGATATCGAGGCTGCTGCTGAGCGCCCAATCGGTGATGCCCGCATTGCCGCCCGCCAGGTTGTGCTGGACGTCGCCATCCTGGGCGGCGATGCCGTAGTACGACGTGTAGGTCGAGCTGAGCTTGCTGTTCAGCGTGCCCCACGCGCCCAGGCGCTGGCGGTGGCGCAGCTCCAGGTCTACGCCACGCACCTCGGTCACGCCACGGTTAATCCACGGCAGTTTGACCATCAACAGCGGGCCGGTGCCATCGATGCGGTTGCCGGCGGCATCGGTGATGAAGTTGACCGGGTTGGTGTCGCGCACCACGTTGCCGGGGTTGCTGGCTTCGTTCTTCAGCGCATCGTCCTCGCTGCCCAGCACCACTTCGCCGGTCTTGCGAATGCGCCAGATATCGACCACCAGGTCGAGATTGTTGGTCGGCGACAGGATCAGCCCGTATGACCGGCTGGTCGATTTTTCGGGCACCAGTTCCGGATTGGCGCCGCCGGTGCCGGCTGCCGACTTGTTGCAATCGACCTCGGTCGCACCCGGCTTGGGCGTACGCTGATCGGTTTCGCAGCGCTTCGGATCCCACAGGCCGCTCAGGAAGAACTGCGCGCCACCGGGCGTCACCTGGGTCAGACCCGGCGCCCGGAAGCCCTTGGCATAGGTGCCGCGAAACGCCAGCGTCTCGGTGGCGGTCCATTTGGCGCCTACCTTGGGCACGAAGTTGGTCTTGATGCCCGGGTATTTGTCGGCGCGGCCGGCCAGGCTCACTTCCAGGCTTTTCAGCAACGGCGCACGCAATTCGGCAAACGCCGATTTGACGTCGCGCTGGCCGTCGATGATGCTGTTGGCCAGGCCATAGATGTCGCCGCTGGCCAGCGCCGCGTCCGGGTTCAGACTGATCTTCTCGCGCCGTGCTTCCAGGCCCAGCGCCAGGCCGGCAGCGCCGCCGGGCAAGCTGCCGAACTCGGTGCTGGCGCGTGCATCCCATTGCAGGATCGAGGCCCGGTCGTCGCTGGTGGTGCTGCGGGTCAGCGTGGGGTCGGCTGCCAGCTGCGCCAGCGATGTGCCGCTGTTGAGCTTGCGCAGCGTGGGCAGGTAGAGGCGGCCGAAATACGTATCTTCCTTGCGCGACTCGTTCCACAGCAGGCCGGTATTCCAGTCCCAGCCGCGCCATTTCCCTTCGATCCCGGCCAGCGCACGGTAGCCGGTATTGATGACGCGGGTGCCGCCGGTGGCGTTTTCGAAGCGGTAGGCGACCGAGGCCCGTGCATCGGAGAACGGGTTGTCCGGATGGCCGATCTCGAGGATCGCCTGGAACGGATCGGCAACCCCGCCGGTATTGAAGTTGGTCACCTGCGTGGTGCCGATGGTAATGGGCGCGGACGTGTAATCGCGCCGCGAGCGGCTGGCCGCCAGCTCGATGAAGGCTTCGGTATCGGCGCCCAGCTTCAGCGTTCCACGGCTGAGCAAGTTGGCGTCCTTGCCGGCGCTTTGCGCTTCCAGGTAGCGGTTGGCGTCGAAGTTACAGAAGGTGCGGCCGATGAACACGCTGGTGCGCGGCAAGCCCTGGGCCGTGCTGCCCACCAGTTGCTGCGCCGGATCGCAATCGGTACGGGTGACCAGCCGGGTGGCGGCGTTGGCCTGCGACGCGGCAAAGTTTTTCGAGCCGGGCGCGCTTTCACGATAGATCGACGCGTGGCTCGACACCGTGCTGCCATATGATGTGGCAAACCGGCCGTTGAGCAGCCGATACTGTTCAGCCTGGATATCGGTGGCATCGGCACGGGCCACGCGATCGCGGCGCGAAACGTCGGCCGCCACGAACACGTTGTAGCCGTCGGCATCGATGTCGCCTTTGCCCCAGAAGACATTCAAGCCGCGCTTGCCAAAATTGTTGTCATCGTTGGCGCCGCCGCGCACGCCCAGTTGCAGCCCCTGGTAGTTGCTGCGGGTGATGAAGTTGATCACGCCGCCAATGGCATCGGAGCCGTAGATTGCCGAGGCGCCATCCTTGAGGATCTCGACCCGTTCCAGCGCCGACAGCGGGATGCTGTTGAGGTCGTACAGCGTGGAATTGCCATCGTTGGGATCGGCATAAGCCGATGGCGTCATGCGCCGGCCATTGAGCAGGATCAGCGTCGACGTGGACGACAGGCCCCGCAGCGAGGCGGTAGCGGCCCCGCGCGAGAAACCGCCGTCGTTGATGTCGAGATTGTTGTCGGTGCCCATGGCGGTGACGGTGCGCATCAGTTCCGACACCGTGGCGGCGCCGCTGGCCTTGATGTCCGCCGGCGTGATGACCTGGACCGGAGACTCCCCTTCCTTGCCCACCTGCTTCAGGTTGGAACCGGTGATGTACACCGCTTCGATCGGTTCGCTGGCGGCCTGCTGGGCCTGGGCGGTGGATGCGTAGGCGGCCAGGATGGCGATCGCCAGCGCAGTGTGACGTGCGTTGATGGTGTGCTTCAAATTACCCCCGAGTGATTGTCGTTGTAGGGGGATGACGGTCGTTGTGCAACGCGTCATTCCCACATACAATTTCTCACAATCGAGGTTGCCAATAAACCAATATTACTGAATAAGATAAACCGTTAGGCGCATATAAAAAAACCGGGCCTGCTCACAGTGGAGCAGGCCCGGTTTTCGGGGTCCGGCGCCAGGGCAATCCCCGGCGCGGTCCAGACAATTATTGCAGTTTGATTTCGACGTCAACACCAGCTGGCAGGTCCAGCTTCATCAGTGCGTCAACGGTTTTGTCGGTTGGGTCGACGATGTCCATCAGGCGCTGGTGGGTACGGATTTCGAACTGGTCGCGCGAGGTTTTGTTGACGTGCGGCGAACGCAGGACGTCAAAACGCTGGATGCGGGTTGGCAGTGGGACTGGGCCCTTGACCACGGCGCCGGTACGCTTGGCGGTGTCAACGATTTCCAGTGCGGACTGGTCGATCAGCTTGTAGTCGAAAGCTTTCAGGCGAATACGGATTTTCTGGTTTGGTGCGGACATGATATTTCCTCAAAAAGAGCGTACTGGCGACTATGTAGTGCCAGCAAATTTAAAAAGAACGATGTGGGTTCAGTCTTAACAGCAAACTGAGCCCGGCATGGTATCACACCTTGCCGGGCTCAGATTACGTCAGCGCTTAAAAATTAAGCGATGATTTTAGCAACAACACCAGCGCCAACGGTACGGCCGCCTTCGCGGATTGCGAAGCGCAGACCTTCTTCCATCGCGATCGGGTTGATCAGCTTGACGGTGATCGACACGTTGTCGCCTGGCATAACCATTTCTTTGTCCGCTGGCAGTTCGATCGAACCGGTCACGTCAGTCGTACGGAAGTAGAACTGTGGACGATAGTTGTTGAAGAACGGAGTATGACGACCGCCTTCGTCTTTCGACAGAACGTAGATCTCGCCGGTGAAGTGGTTGTGCGGCTTGATCGATGCTGGCTTGGCCAGAACCTGACCACGCTGTACATCTTCACGCTTGGTGCCGCGCAGCAGCAGACCAACGTTGTCGCCAGCTTGACCCTGGTCCAGCAGCTTGCGGAACATTTCCACGCCGGTGCAAGTGGTCTTGACGGTGTCGATAATGCCGACGATTTCGATCTCTTCGCCGACCTTGATCACGCCGCGCTCGATACGACCGGTTACCACGGTACCGCGACCCGAGATCGAGAACACGTCTTCCACTGGCATCAGGAAGGCGCCGTCCACTGCGCGCTCTGGCGTAGGGATGTAGCTGTCCAGTGCATCGGCCAGACGCATGATGGCGTCAACGCCCATCTCGCCTTCTTTGCCTTCCAGCGCCATACGTGCCGAACCTTTGATGATTGGTACGTCGTCGCCTGGGAACTCGTATTTCGACAGCAATTCACGAACTTCCATTTCGACCAGTTCCAGCAGTTCTGCGTCGTCGACCAGGTCGCACTTGTTCAGGAACACGATGATGTATGGAACACCAACTTGACGGGCCAGCAGGATGTGCTCGCGGGTCTGTGGCATTGGGCCGTCAGCTGCGGAGCAAACCAGGATCGCGCCGTCCATCTGCGCAGCACCGGTAATCATGTTCTTGATGTAGTCGGCGTGGCCTGGGCAGTCAACGTGAGCGTAGTGACGGCCAGCGGTTTCGTACTCAACGTGTGCGGTGTTGATGGTAATACCGCGTGCTTTTTCTTCCGGTGCAGCGTCGATCTGGTCGTAAGCTTTAGCTTCGCCGCCGAATTTCTTCGACAGAACGGTAGCGATAGCTGCGGTCAGGGTGGTTTTGCCGTGGTCGACGTGACCGATGGTGCCTACGTTGACGTGCGGTTTAGTCCGCTCGAACTTTTCTTTTGCCATTTTGAATCATCCTTAAAACATTGTTTGTAAATTTG